>ENA-ORRO01000007-ORRO01000007.1-human-gut-metagenome-genome-assembly--contig:-NODE-7-length-197477-cov-21.187249_pt1 | contig 197477 bp, 290 predicted proteins | sample MGYA00242176_ERZ509136 | MGnify/ENA primary metagenome ERZ509136 (study PRJEB26280, sample SAMEA2338644) | human gut metagenome | biome: human gut; feature: human-associated habitat; material: faeces...
TCTTGCTGTGAGTTATAGAACAAAGGATGGAATGCGGATCAATGTACCTAGATCAAGTGCTTTGATCCGGTATCTATTCAATAAAACAGATGGTGATCCGTACATTAACACTATCGACTTTATCCGTAAGCTTCAGGGTATTTTAAAGTACTCATCGAAGTATTACAAATTCATTGGCTCAACTTCCATGGTAGGAAATGGTCAACAATTCTTCAATTTGGCTAACAAAGAAGATCTCAGATCAGCCAACATAAGGTACAACTATGACCAAATAAAAAATCCGTTCTGCAATTATATGCGGAAAAATTTGGTGAATATATGGCTTGAGAGTATGTCGGGTGCAATAGACAATCTTCATTTTAGGAATTTCATGACATGGTATATCCTGGAAGGAAATGTTCCTGAAGATCTGGAGGTTGTCAAAACATGCCTCGGTATGTATTACATAAAATCACAACGAGGAGTTGACCCATTCCAAGGCATACAAAACAAGTATGATTTTGTATCTGCAATTGTAGGATACAAAGTAAGAAAAGGCATCTCTCCAGAAGTGAGAACTGAGGAAGATGCCAAAGCAGTCATTGAACGTTTAAATTGTAGATAATGGGATTTTTTATAGCTTATGATAAAATTTACCTCGCAGAGAGTAACGGTAGAATTACTTCTCTCTTGGATATCGACGAGATAGATTTTCCGTGTACGTTCATAAATAACGAAGTGAATTCATACGATGAACTCAAACAGGTATTGATAAATGAGAACATAAGCCGGCTCTTTGAGTATCAGCGAACGATGGGGCACAAGCCAGTTTTGGAAATTGCGACCACCAATAAGCGTAGTAGGTTCACAATTTCGTTTTATGATCAAGTGATCTATGAGGAATTTGAAGATGGAACTGTTGCGGTTGCAAACAATCTAAGCAAGGCCGTTAGGGAAATTTTGAACTCTACCGATACTATTTTTACAAAGTATCAAACGCTCCTTGGAATGTTGCCTATCAAAACGATAGGGAAATATATGTTCAGACTTGGGCGAAATGAAAATCTTAATCGTTCTATGAATGGTATGATTTACAGATACGGTGAAGCATTCTATCTTGTAGGCAGCAGGCTGACAGATTTTTTTGATGAGGCCGTTATCGCTCAGCTGCTTCTCAAAAATCAGCTCAACTATACTGACGACGGTATCTTTAAGTCCAAAATAGCCAGCGTCTACACCACAATATCTTTTATGGATTTTATCCAGAAACTCAATTCGTCTATCTATCTTACCAATAGAGAAAAGATTGAGCTAAACGGAGATCAAATCATATATGGAGGCAATAAGCTTTCAATTAAGCAATCCCCGACAAACAACAAGTGGTTCATTGCTGGTCCTTTTGATCTTATCCTTAACATGTTCGGAGCAGAAACCCGAGCTGAACTTGATGAGTATATCTCAAAACAGATAGGAAAGAAAAGAAGGAATGGCGTATTCCCAAATTGTGATTCAAGGGATGAGATAATAAAACTTGTAGAATCATTACGAGATGAGTAAATACACATATTACGTTTACGAATATTGTTCAGGTAGACTTGTATGTCTTGATCTTATCAGAGAAGCTTTCATATCTGATTTCGTTAATGTACATAACATGCAAACTCTTCAGTATGAGTTCAAAGATAAAGTATTCGAAACGCTTAACGAGTTCTTATATTATCTAAACCAACTAAATGCTAGTGCCGCCGTTGCATACGTTGATGATTTCGGAATTGATCCTCCGTACATAACAAGACAATGGCTTCATGATTCAGAGGTTCATACTGATATTGAGTTCAAAGATTTATGTCTAGAATTCACACCATTAAAAGTTCTGAATTTGCATCTAAACAAACCGATTGACAAATTCTTCGAAGAGACAAAAGGTCAGCATTTTAACATAGAGTATATGATAAAGTTGCATAACTTCCTCATTAACTCGATGGTTATAAGGCCATTGTATGAAAGCCGTAACTACCAGTTTATGATTACATATGCTGATAGAAAAACTACGACTGCTGTAATTTGGCGCAACGTATGCGAAAATCGTTGCTATCTTTGCGCCTATGGCATGGCTAACGAGGAGATTTTCAACTCTTATGGTATTCCCAAAGGTGAGATCTTAAAGATCCTAGAAGATTCTGGGTTTGTATGGCACGGAAGATGGCCTGAAACGGATATGCAAACCGTCTATAAGATCATCAACTATATCAACCGAAACTACTATGCTTCTTGTCCATCTGTAGATGGTGATTTTGTAGTTTCTGATTCTGGCATTTCATATTGTGGAATTATCTTCAAGATAAAGCAACGTAGAAATGGTAAGTGGTATATTGATGGAGATATCATGAAAATCATTTCTATGTTTAAGATGCCAGACATAACTGAGTTTAGAAAATTCATCGACAAAACCATTGGAAGAAAATTCAGAAGAGGACTCTTTCCAGAATGCGACTCAAAAGAAGAAATTATAAAACTTTTAAATGAAATAAAAAAATGCCCAACTTAATGCCCGACTTAAAATACTGGTATTATTCCAAAAAGTCTAAGCATCTCATCAAACTTGGGTTCTCGTCTACCGATGACTGGGCTATTACTCTTGTAAATTTCCCGTTTACTTATTCAACACCTTGTGAGCATTATAAGTTCGAGACAGAACGAAACCTCGTCTTATTCTGCAACGAACATAACCACGAAGTGGAGAAAAAGTACAATGAAATCTACAAGATCAAACCACCATATGTTCTTCGGACATTCCTGGATTATACGGGAGAGAATGTGGCATGCTTGTTCATTTATAAAGGGCGCACGTTAGCGTTCAAGGATATGCAGCCTATACCAGATTTGAATATGGAGGTTTGGAATCCAAAAGATAATGCGCCTATCTATGACTTCTTTAAAGAATGCGACGGCGAATTGTTTAATGTCGCTTTTCTTTTGAAGCTTCACAAGTTCGCTTTGGGAAATATGATCTTTACACCCGAGATAACACTCGATGGCAAAGTAGATTTCGATGTCAAGGTTAAAAATCAAGTGTATCACGCAAGAGTTCACGGTGGCTTTTATCCAGGAAAGTCATATTTTCTTCATTTTTGTAGGATAAGTAATGATGTAGTCTTTAAGTATTATAAAATACCAGACAAGATTATTTCAGACTTATTTTCTGTTAGAGAAGGATTATGGCCATACTCCGACGAGAAGACGCTTTACGCTATTATTGATTTTATAAATGAATCAAGATACGCGAACTTTTTATCTCAGAAAATAAGCATCAAGGATAACATCATCACTTGCCAGTTTGGGATGTTTACCATAGAACAGAACAAAAAAGGAAAGTGGTATCTCAAAGGAGACATCGATGATATACTCCACATGTTCAATCTTGGCACTGCTGCTGAGTTAAAAGTATATGTGAACAATATTCTTGGTGTAAAAAGAAGAGCTGGCGTCTTCCCTGAGTGTGAGACGAAGGAGGAAGTTATAAAGCTTTTAGACAAGATAACAGAATGAATACATTAAAATATTGGCATTACTCCAAGGAGCAAAAGACATTTGTTTTTCTTGGATTCTCGTCTATTGATGATTTCCATATCTCACGTGTACAATTTCCAATTACTATTTCTGATTCTTCTGGGTCTCACAGGTTCACTAGCGAGAATGCACTTGTTTCTTATTGTGTTGAGCACAACCGACAAGTAGAGAAAGAGTACGAGGAAACATTCAAAATAGAACCTCCATATCTCTTACAGCCATATATTGATCACGATGGTAGTATAACGTATTATGTTTATTACAGAGATCGTGGGCTTTTATTTGAAGATATGCATGTCATGCCTAAGCTTGACAAATACATTTGGGATATTGTGGAAGATGCTCCTATTTACGAGTTCTTTAGAATACACCGCGGTCAACTGTTTGATTCTGCGATGATGATACAGTTTCACAAGTTCGCACTGGAGAATGAAGTGTTCTCTCCATATCGTTCGGACTTTGGGCGTATTAGGTTTGCAGTGAAGCTAGGGGATCGCATAAGTATTGCAGAAGTTTGTGGACGTCTTAGCAGAGAAGACCCTTGCTTCTTGAACTTTGACAGCAAAGCAGAATCAAACAAAGAAGTTTTCGAGTATTACAACATATCACGAAAATATCTTTCCGATCTCTTCCACATCGATACAACAGGAGATTGGCCGTACTCTGCAAAACAAACAGTGTATGACATCATCAATTACATAAACAGTACAAAATACGCGAACTGTTCGATATCTCAGGGAATAATTATTCAAGGCAATGTTGTCAAGTATCAATCTGCAACATTTACCATAGAGCAAACTAAAAACTCAAAATGGTATTTGTGCGGTGATATTAATAGCATCCTTGAAATGTTCGGGCTCGATAGCAAAGATAAGCTAAGAACATACGTAAATAGTATTCTCGGAGAGAAGAAAAGATCCGGAATCTTTCCTGAGTGTGAAACAAGAGAGGAAATCGAGAAACTCATAACATCAATAACAACATGAACAATTTTGCATATTATGTATATAACGACATCAATAATTGTGTTTATAGTCTTGATCTTTTAAGTGAGACAGTAACCAAGTCGCTTGATTTTTGGATTAATGTTCATACTGGATATCATTTTTTCCATGAAATATTTAATTCAAAACCCGAGCTTTTGAGATGTCTGAATGATATGAACCAGGCAACGGCTAATTCATACACTAGGACATTTTTGATAGATCCGCCGTATTACGTAAAGCAGTCATGGCAGCCAGTAACGAACATATTGTTAACTCGCATAACAACCTATAATATGGTCTGTACATTCATTGAAGCAGGAGAAGGTCCTACTGGTTGTGAAAATGGCACGGAGTTCGAGAAGTTCCTTTTTATGAATAGAGAAAAGTGTTTCGATATTTATTATCTTACACGCATTCATAAGTTTCTTATCAAATCTAAAATTGTTAAACCAGTTGTGAATAATGGGAGACCATTGCCTAGGTTAATTGACGATATACTGTTCAATGTTGCCCTTGGTACTGGTGATACAACAACAGCAAAGATTGATAAATTTAGTGGTTTTTTCCTCAACCTCAAAGGTTGCACTAATGACCAGATCTTCAAGACTTATGGAATAGAAAAAGCAAGTCTTCAAAGATTCCTGACTAAGCCAATGGTTACTACTCAGTATTGGCCAGAGGACACGCTGGATTCATTGGCTAAGATTATCAACTACATCAACAACAACTTCTACGCTTTTCGCGGTCTGAAAACAACATTGTCAATTTCTGGTAATGAAATTATGTTTTTCGGAACTCCTCTTTTCGTTTCACAATTGAAGAATGGGAAGTGGTACATTAAAGGTGATATGGAAAAGATATGTCAACTGTTTGGTGTATCCACTTGTGTAGAGCTTAGGCGTTTTATTGATAAAACACTTGGGGAGAAAATACGCCATGGTGTATTCCCCGAGTGTGATTCGAGAGATGAGATTTTTAAATTACTAGATAAAGTGAAAAATGTCTGATTTAAAATATCTATATTATTCAATTAAAGAGAGGAAGCTTCTAGTTCTTTATCTTGAAGATGGAGAGTTTGACCTTTACTATGTAAGATTCCCGTTTGGATTTGAATCGAAAACTTTTTCTGATCCAACTGGACTTGTTCTTTTTTGCGAAAGTTATAACAAAACAACAGCGAAGAAGTACAGGGAGCTTTATGGAATCAAACCACCATATGTTCTTCATACTTATATTGGTGTCGGAGGAGAAGTTGCGTGTTTGTTTACTTTTCATGGGCACAAATTGTCTGTTGCCGATGGATTGAACTTTCCAAAATTAAACACTGCAGTTTGGAATCAGAAAATTGATGCGCCACTTGATAACTTCTGCAAGCAACACCGAGACAAAATGTTCAACTTGTCGGCAGTGATTGCATTTCACAAGTTCTTCATTGATAGCATGGTTATCACACCAATAAGTCCCGGCTTTTTTAATGCAAAACTTGACGGGATTATTTATCATACTGAGATAAGAGCAGATTCAAATTTTTGGTATCTGAATTTTCCAAATCCTCTATCAAACGATCATATCTTTGAGTATTATAATATACCAAAAGATGAAGTTTTGAAAGTGATAAACCAGAAGTATTGGGCTGGGGCTTGGCCAGAGTCAAGTAAAGAAAACCTGTTCAAACTTATTGATTATATCAACAGAAGGTACTATGCAAATTTTGTATACGAGAGTTTTAAGATCACAGAAAATTCTATCGTGTCCAATTTTGGACGTTTGGATTTCAAACAAAACAAGAAGAGTGGTGGTTGGTTCCTATCTGGGAATATGAATGTCATTCTTGCTTTGTTCAAACTTGAATCTATAGGAGATTTGAAAGCTCGTGTGAATGAAATTCTCGGAAAACAAAAACGAAGTGGTATTTTCCCTGAATGTGATTCGAAAACAGAACTCATGACACTCATAAAAACAATTATAGATGAACACGGATAATATATTTTATCTTTTCTATGATCAAATAAATCAAGAATTGATAAAGCTGGACCTGTTGGGACTTTCTGACTCACAAAACAAGACCTGTTTCGTGACTTTCCCGTTTGTGCTCAATGGTAAATATGCGCACAATGGTCAGGACTTGGTTAACTTAGTTAACGAGTATAACGGAAGAGTCTACAACAGGTATCAGAATGAGTACAAGATCAAGCCGCCGTATTTTGTAAAATATACATATGATCAAATCGGAAGTGTTGGTGTTTCCATATTCTACAAGAAAGAACATCTCTTGTTTCATGATAATCAGATAAGCAATCCTGACGATTATCCTCTTATTGATTCTTTCGTTTCCAAGCATAAGTCTCTGCCATTCTGCGGTGTCTATATGAAAAAACTTCACGAGTTCATTATGGATAACCAAATCGTACGCCCAGATCCGAAACCAGGAGGCACTTATTTCAATGTTGTGATAAAAGGCAAGATTTACAAGGCTTATATTTGTAAAGAAAGTACCAATCATTGTTTCCTCTCTTTCCCATTAACAGGAAACAGATATGTCTTTGATTGTTACAATATAGGAGAGGAAGAAGTGCTGAATGTTCTTGGTATCAATGAGTGGCAATGTGATTGGCCTGAGACACCAGAAAAAAAAGTGTATGTTCTGCTTGATTATATCAACGAGAACCGTATGGCTGGACCTGTTATCGACAGGTTAAAAATAGACGGCAATAATATCATCACATCTTTCGGTGAGTTCGAGATAAAGCAAACGAAGACTGGAAAGTGGTATATTCGGGGAAATATTGAGCAGATATGCTTGTTGTTTAAAGTTTCTAATATTACTGGACTCAAACATCTTGTCAATAAGATAATTGGCAACAAGATACGACACGGTGTCTTTCCGGAATGTGATTCGAGAGAAGAAGTTACTAAACTTTTAAAATCAATTAAAGATGACAGATAAATTTTATTATCTTTTTTACGACCGTGTAAACGGAAAGATAATCAGATTAGATTTGTTTAACGCTAACCTGTCGATAGATGACGCTATTTTTGTGACGTTTCCATTGACAATTGATGGGAAGCTTACACATAACGACGAAGATATAGTGAGGGCGATCAATAGACATAACCAAAGAACATATAGACGATATATTGAGAAGTTTAAAATCAGACCTCCGTACTATATCGAAAATGTGCTCGGCGTTTGTTGTATGCTCAACGCTATTGTGACTTACAAAGGAAAGTCGCTCTTGCTTAAAGAGTATATGCTTGTCAACGAGTATAATGATGTCGCCTCATTCTTTGCTAAATATGACCATTCGAAGTTTAGCATCTATTATATGATAGAGCTTCACAGGTATATCTTGGACAATCAGATCATACGTCCTTCCCAATATCATAGCGGAAGGTTTAGAGTCATGATACTTGACAAAAGCTATATCGCGAATGTTGTAATTTCATTAGATCATTGCTTTCTTAACATAGCAGGCATATCAAACGGAGCAGTTTTCAATCATTATAAAATAGGGAAAGCAAAAGTCCTTGAAGTACTCGGGATAGACAAATGGTACGGAGACTGGCCAGAAACTACCGAAGACAAGGTATACGAGTTAATCAACTATATCAACGAGTGCAGAAACTTAAGTACTAATCCTGATAAAGTTGAGATAAGTGGAAATGAAATCATCACAGATTTCGCTAGGCTTGAAATAAAGCAAAGCAAAAACGGTAAATGGTATATCAGTGGCTCGCTCGAAAATATATTGAAATTGTTTCATATTGACGACCAAGTCGAGTTGAAGCAAATGGTCAATAACCTTTTCGGATCTAAGCGACGCGCTGGTGTATTTCCGGAACTCGATTCTCGTGATGATGTTATTAAACTAATCAAAGCAACGCAACATGAATAGGGAAACTGATTTCTTTTATCTGTTTTACAATAGAACCAACAAATACTTAGTACAGTTGGATCTGTTGAGTAATTACTCGGAGAACATATCTTGTCGAACAGCAGATGGCGATAAGTACAAGCTATATGGCAAGTATTTCAAAGCAGAGAGTGAGTTTATCCAAGCTGTTAGTGATTTCAATGTGTCGATGGCTCAAAAGTATTTTAGCAAGTTCAAGATTCTTGCACCGTATAGATTAGAGTGTCAGCTCCAATTCTATATAAACGGATGGGAAGACTACAACATATACATCTCAACCAATGACAGATGTTATTATTTCACTTATGGCAAGGAAACACCTGCAAACTCTATAGAATTTGCACATATTCGTAATATAGAGCCGGGGACTTTCAATCTTCGCTATATGTTGAACCTCCACACTGCTCTTTTAAACTCTGTGGTGTTCAGGGCTGGATATGACAGGGGCAAGTTCTGTTATACTGTAAACTGTGGAGAAAATTCTTTCTGTGCTCATATTGCGAAGTCGAGAGCAAGAACAGGCTGCTATTTTCTAGACTTTAGTCCTAACATTCCGAATGACTACGTCTTCGCGTATTACAACGTCAATAGGCAAAACATAAGGGATCTATTGACCGTGGACTCCTGGAATGGAAAGTGGCCTGAGGATGTCGAGTCGACGATCTACGCGATCATGCAGTATATGAACAGAACATATATTGCAAATGCCAATTTTAGTTTTGGGATAGATAACGATGCTGTCATGTTCAACGGTACCAGATACCCATTCAAACAAGCAAAGAAGGGAGGCTGGTTCTTGTCTGGCAATATTGAGAAGATACTTCAGATGTTCGGTCTTGATAGTGTTGACTCATTACGTAAGACAGCGAAGCTATATCTTGGAGCAAAGAACAGACCTGGAGTTTTCCCAGAATGCGACACAAAAGAAGAATTGATAAACTTAATTAAAATGTTCAAAGATGGAGAGCGAAAATTCAAAATGTCCGGTTCTTCTGTATTTCGATCCATGTGCCCGGATGATCTATAAGTTTCCGCTTATCTGGACAACTGACATAGAACATATAAAATTCGAGATACTTATCGAAGAGCTCGGATCAAGTACTGTATGGTTTCGTGGTATGAAATATGAGAACACGGATGAACTCCTGCGTTTTATATCAAAAGAGAACGAGAAGACGCGCAAAAAGTATAGAGAGGAATATGGCATATTCCCACCATATGTTATTACTCAATGTACTTTTAACACGACTTATTCAATTTGTATTAGAACGCACAATTGCGAAAACTATGCTGTGTTTTTATTTGTAGATGGGGACAAGCTTCCTGAGTGTATTGTAAAGGGAGAAGTTCCTGTTTTTCGCAATGCAGAAATTAAAGCTAGCGATAGGTTTAATATTAAAACACTCATCAAGTTGCATAACTCCATCGTCTCAAATTGCGTAGTACGTCCTGCGACTTATTCGGATTATTGCGATAGGTATGTTGCAAAAATAAACGGCACGCTTTATGATGCTAGGATTGTTAGAGTTGCTGATAATACTTTCTATTTACAGTTTTTCACGATTCCCAGCATAAAACTTTTTAAGTATTATAATATAAAGCTTGCAGAATACGAGCCTCTTATATCTCATGACTTCCGTTTGATAGATGGCTATATCCCTGCGGATAATAAAGAGCACATCCTAAAAATTCTTGACTTCATCAATAGTAAGCGCTGTGCTATGGAGTATGCATCGTTTACTATCAAAAGCGATACTATCCTAAGCAATGGATGTATGTTCAAGATAGTTCAAACGCCAACTGGCAAGTGGTACATAAAGGGCAAGAGTGACGACTTCCCTAAGGTGTTCAAGTGCTCAGGTATGGAGGAGATCAGAGAGTTTGCGATCAAGCTATTCGGACGAAGGATTACTGGAGTATTTCCTGAGTGCAACACTAGGGAAGAGTTATTAACTTTAATCGAGAAGATGAAGAAATGATAATCCAACTTTTAGAAGAACCGACTTATCTATACTTTGACCAGATGGTGATGAAAGTCTACCAGTTGCCAATAATGTATACGATAGAGTTGTCGGCTGTTGAAGTTTACAACGTACGACATCCTCAAGGCACCATGTCAATGCGCGAACGAGAAGTTGACCTATGGTTTCAAGATGCGCATTACAACACGATCGGTGATCTCTTGAAGTATATAAACAAGAGAAACGAGAGAATGTTCAAATATTACGTTGAGAAATTCGGAATTTCTCCTGCTTACTTTTTAGACCAAGCAGCTGATGCGGATAATGTAGTCATTACCACTATTGTAACACATCTTGATTCTTACAGTTTTGAATGTGATGGTCGGATAGATTATGAAATAATAGAAAAGACTATTCCCGTTTTCAGTTATGCAGACATCAAAGAAGACGACCGTTTTGGCGCAGAAGTTCTGGTGAAGATGCACAACTCCATCATCAAAAACCAGGTGATAAAGCCCTCTGTATACAAGAACGTCTACACCGTAAGAATGGGCGATTTGTTTGCGAAAGCAAAAATCGAGACGATAAATATCGGTAGGATTCCTGGCTATCATTTGCATTTTCTATCTCATCCTGATAGGATTGTTTTTGATTATTACCACATACGATATTCTGACTTTGCTTATGTGATCCCTGATACCGAATTGAGTAACGGGATACCTGTTGGTCCAGAAGAGGATATCAAAAGGCTCATCAATTATATCAATATGACATATTGCGTTTGTGAGGGCTCAAAGTTTAGTGTAAATGATAATATTATCATCTGCAATAAGCACAAGCTTGAAATTACACAAACGCGAAATGGCAAATGGTATATCAAGGGTGATGCTTTACTCGCTTTTGGGTTGGATAGTATGGAGGCAATCAGAAAGGCTGCGTCTGATCTCTTTGGCAAAAAGAGGATGAACGGAGTATTTCCGGAATGCAATTCTAAGGAAGACCTCCTGCGACTCGTTGAAGTTCTCAGAAAATACAGGTGAGATTTCGGGTTTTAACAAACCGATTTATTGATTTATGTCAAGAAATTTTCAAGCGATTTGCTTTTTAGGATTTTAAATAGTATTATTGAAACGCTAACAAAAAAAGTAATGCTATGAGAAAAATTAAAAATGCTATCAAATGGGTTTCTAGGCGTATGTCTACGAATTCCTACTGGCTTCCAACGGGAACCTTCCCGTGCTGAAGCCAGCAGCAAAGATTAATTTTTAATGGTACGAGACATTTTTATCAAAATATGTGAGGATGGTATCGATGATTTGATATCAATCCCCGATACAGCGGAGATATATGAACAGTTCCAATATGCCGATGGATCCTTTGAGTATATAATCGTTGACGATTACAACAGCGAGAATATATCCCAAATGATGAAGTACCGCAACGATTATGATGTTATATCCTACAACAACACATACGTCATGATCATTGTTAACGCCATCGATATCGCAGGGTGCGATATAAAGAAGGAACAGTTCAAATTTCCAACTGCCTATGTTCGGTTTTATAAAGAGAACCCGCACATATGGGAACTAGCAAAAGGGCGGTTTGGTGTTGACCTGTCAGGGATGGATGAGTACACGGACGAGCAGCTAGAGTTTCTAAAAGACAACGTCACATTTGATATTGCCTTTATGAAAATCAGGAAATCTTCCGATGTGCATTTCCTCGTTGATAAGGTACACATAAAAACAAAAAGCGGATCTCCAAAGTTTGCTGTAGAGTATAAAAAGATCGGGTTTTGTTCCGCTTTCGATACTCAGTACGACCTGACCGGAGTTTCAAATAAGGCTGACACTGTCTATTCTGAATTTTGTACAAAAGAAGAATATGATGATGCTCTATGTCGAGTGTTGACAGTCTTGGGAGTTAAGAAGTTTGAGGTATGATGAAATTGATATGCCATGGTTATTCACGTAACGCGTTGGTTATCTCTTTCTACCTAGACGGAAAATGTATCATGAAAGGGATCTATATTTTCGAGATGGAAGCTTTCAAGGTTCTCAAGATGTCAGACGTATGCGTTGAGGTATATAAAGAAATCATGGATGCTTTAGTGAAAGATGGCTTTTTCGAAAATAGGTTCCGGATATTGTGTAAAGATAGAACTTTAAAACAAAAAATCAGGGAGTATGAGCGAGAAAAATCTGATAGAGCAAAGGCAAGAAGCAAACTTGCGCTTGCTGGAGATTATTCAGGATTATTTGGAGAAGTACCCAAGCTTACGCTTCGGCCAGGTACTGGTCAACCTTAACATACTTGAACCAACAGACAACACGGCCGTTGTAAAAGATCCATATTACGACGAACCGATGGCAATGTTGGATAGAATAAAACAAGAATGAAAGTATACCGAATACAACAGAAGAATTTTAATTCCATAACGCAGTCAACACTCAGTGTAGAAGATGGGACAAAGTTTCAATTTATACCAACAGGGAAAGAGAACATGTACAATGTCGCCTATATCACTGATGGCAGTAAAGAGAACGTCATAAGGTGTAAAAGGTTAGTGAACTCTTTTCAGTTTCTCCTTCCTTATGATAAGCTCCTTATCATTCTCAAGGATTTCATGGGCAAGCCGTTCGAGGAATCGGCGGAGATAAAGATCAATGATTTCTATCTCTCTTGTTTTCCAAAGGGACACCCAGAAAGACCGCTTGAGTTCTACCATGTGCTTGACTTTACAGGAACCGCGTTCAAGGTAATACGTGTAAGGATAACGGATCCATTAAACAAGATATATAATCCTCGGATTGAGTACACAACAATCGCACCGCTTACTTTGTTCAGAAGCCAGACGGGAATAGCTAGAGGTCCAGAGACTGCGCTGTTTACTGACTTCATGAAGAAAGAAGATTTCGAGCGTTATATGGATATCGTAACCCTTACATTGAAAGGAGATACCAATCGTTTAATGAAAAATGAAATACTTTACAATTCAGGAGCTGACTAATTCATAGACAGCTAAAGCAAAGGGTCTTGATAATACTCCGGACCCACAGCAGGAGCACAATCTCCGCAGGCTTATCGAGGAGCTGCTCGATCCATTACGTGAAGCTTGGGGTAAACCGATAAAGGTAACCTCCGGGTTCCGTGGTTTCGCACTTAATAAATGTGTCAAAGGATCGAAAAGTTCGGCTCATTGTATAGGAGCAGCTGCGGATCTTGTACCTGTAGATGGGAAGATGCCACAATTCAAAAGATTCGTGAGAGACTGGTTGATTGAAAACAATATCAAGTTTGACCAGTATATAGATGAGAGAAGTGGAAACAGTGAGTGGGTGCATCTGGGACTTATCAACCAGTCAGGAAGACAGAGGAGACAATTTCTGATGTATCGCAACAAGACGTATGTATCATTGAAGGATATATGTTAAAAATTGGAACGCATGATTCAGCGACAGGCGAGAAAGCCATGTCGTGGTGGATGAAGCTCTTGACTCCTTTTTGGAAGACACAGAGCAAGACAATCAAAGAGCAGTATGAGGCAGGCTGCCGTATGTTTGACATCAGAGTCAAGAAGGTAGGCCGCGAGTATTACTGTGCTCATGGTTTGTTTGTAACAGAGAAGACAGCACACGAAATCTTCACAGAGCTTGACAATCTCGGAGGATGCTATGTTGCTGTCACTTGGGAAGGAAAAATGACAACGGACGAGGAGAAAGCTTGTTTCAAGAGTTGGTATCAGAGAGTAAGGAAGAAGTATAAAAACACATTCTGGGGACCTCTTGCTACTAAGTACGGGAAGAAAGGGCTAAAGGTTAGCTGGATCAATCTCTACGTAGGCGATAAGTTCGAAGAGAATGTGCAAGGATTCTATCCTCTCGATGGTCGCAATATCTGGACATATATTTTCCCCGTTCCTTATGTAATTAATAAAATATACAAGAGTCCGTTCAAGTTCAACGAAGACTATTTCGTGCTTGTCGATTTCTTGTAATTGTATAACCAAATTTAAAAACTTATGAAAAAGTTATTTTTTGCTTTCGCAATGATGGCTGTTCTCGCCGCATGCGGTGGCCATAAGGCCGAAAGCGCAAGTAGTGTTAACGATTCGACAGCTGACAGCGTGACAGTTGTTGACTCTCTGGTGATTGACACAACCCTTATCGACAGCGTAAACTAAAAAAGTAAAGCCCGGGTATTACTCGGGCTATTTTTGTATTATGGCAAAAACAGAAAAAGAACCCGTCAAAGAGTACGGAAAGAAAGAGCAGCAATCAGCAGTGGTTCAGTACAACAATCAGGATTGGCTATTTGATGAGTAGAAAGAGAAGAAACAATTTCACAAGTCTCGAACTTGACAAACGCAAGTATGTCGTAGTGGATGAAGAAGACGGGAGCATATCCATCTATAACATCACACCGCGATATCACATTTGCATTGTTAACTATAAGTCGAAAGACCAGGAGTACGCGCGAAATTGTATCATGGAAACTTTAGACTATTTGAAAAGAGACATATGAGAAGAGTGAGACATTTAACCGTTAGAAGCCGCAATGTATCATGCTGGCCTCTACGAGAGTTAGAGGTTCCTGTTCGTACTCTGTACAGAATGGGAAGTGCCACACCAATTGAACGAATCTTTCGTTCCCCTTTGCGTTATCTTGAGATAAACACAGCCCATGGCTGTCTTATCTCTGGTGATAAGATAAAGATGAAAAGAGCTTTCAATGAGTGTGGCGTACATACTGCAGAGTGGTTCATCGCTCATAATAGGGTCGATGCTAAAGGTAAAGTGCAGCGTTGGCTTCCGACCTGGGGTGTCATCATCGCAAAGAGGTTAAACTCATCGGGTGGTCGTGGTATTTATCTTATACAAAGTGTTGGAGACTTGGACCAGATCCACGACGACATCACGAAGTATATTTTCGAGAGGTATTACAACTACACGAAAGAGTACCGCGTGCATGTCAGCAAATTCGGATGTTTCTATACATCAAGAAAGATGTTGAGAAATACCGCAACTGTGAGATGGCACAGACATTCTGAAAACTCCGTTTTCATAAATGAAGAAAACCCGATGTTTGACAAGCCGACTAACTGGGACGAGATAGTCGCCGATTGTATCAAAGCCCTCAAGCATATGCAACTTGACATCGCAGCGTTCGATGTTAAGTGCACGAGAGACGGGCGCTTTATACTCTTGGAGAGTAATTCCGCACCAGCACTTGGTGAGCAGGGCATCGAGAAATACAAAAACGAATTAAAGAAAATCATAAACGATAAATTAAGATGAGTGAGTTCGGTTATACAAACTATCACACAATTTACAAGAGTGTTGGAGATGTTGATCATGCGATGGGTGAGGATTCTTGTTTTCATACCATCACCAAGGATTCAGGTTTGAAGATGATGAACAATGTGATCACCGTGCGGTTCTATGCTACCATTGACTACATACGAGTCAATCAAAACAACAACTATTGCCCGTTTAACGAGGATGAGATCCGCCAGTATCTGCACATTATCCAGACTTACAGACCCTTTGAGTTCAAGCTTGACACATGTTTTGGAACTGCAGACGATATAGAGAATAGCGACGACGACTACGACGATGATGTTGAGTACAAGTACTATGAGCTTGAGTTGAAGATCAACGACTCGGTACTCTGGAACAAGTTCATCTTGAAGATGGTTCGCCCGTTGTATGAATATCCGTTCAACTTTGCACTTCGCGATACTTTCAAAATGATGACTATCCCGAAGTTCAGAGAGTACGGACTGTTCAATATCTATATGATGGTCGGCTATATCTTCAAGACTACTAGCTACATCTCAGTTTGTGATGATCAGTTTGTTTGTTCTTGTTATCGGAACATCCCGCAGTTCATGAAGAAGGCGGACCTCATCAAGCGTATCGAGAGTATGAGCCAGGCACATTTGGCAGGAGAGACAAGAACTCCTGAATTCAATAATGTTGTCTCATATTCTGCAAGTGATAGCGGCGACTTCTGCGACTGGCTCGACAATCGATACTTCAACACAACAGAAGTGAGAGAGGTGGAGTATTGGTTCGACGAGGAGATGTTCGAGGAGAGAGTGGAAATTTATTCTGAACTTATAGAAAGATTTGTGAAGTAATGAGAAAATTGTATTGTGTAGGATGGGGCAGAAGCTATGCCAACTGGTTTCGTGATGTTGAACTGACCGGAGATTTTGAGACTCCAAAGTTTCAGATCGAAGATGCGGATATTGTCCTCTTTACTGGCGGTGAGGATGTGAGCCCTTATCTTTATGGTAAGGCTCCACATCCTACGAGTTATTGGACAACATCAAGAGACGAGATGGAGGTTGAAGCCTTCAAGCGTATACGTCCCGATGCTCTGGCATACGGCACGTGTCGTGGCCTGCAACTGCTTAACGTTATGAACGGCGGCATCCTCTGTCAGGATGCTACCGATCACTGGTGTTCCGGTACGCATGAGATACACAACGATACCGAGTCGTACCGTATCACATCGCTGCATCATCAGATGGTGTATCCTTTCGATCTCAACCCTGACTATTATGACATTCTGTTTTGGAGTACTCCACGCAGTAAGCATTACGAAGGGGACGGGATCGATCCGACACTCTACCACAAGTTTGGTGAGCCTGAGATTGTGCTTTATCACAAGCCAGGACTGCCCAAATGTCTTGGAGTACAAGGACATCCTGAGATGATGTCGCCCAATAGCCCGGTGGTAAACATGTTGAATAACTTAATAGATGACATTCTTAAAAAATAAAAAGATGGATTTAAACTTTTCTGAAAAACTTTATGAGCTTCTCGGCTCTGGTGTTAGTTCACGTTATGATTTTAACAACTTCCTTAATGATGATGAGCCCGATGATAACTTCGGTGAATTCCTGGAGAAGGTGAAGATCGGATCCGATCCTGAACTGTTTATCATAAACACAAAGACTGGATCTGTTGTGTCTTCTATCGGATTGATACCTGGAGTGAAGGGTGCACCTTGGGTGGACGAGTCGTGGGTCAAAGGTTATGGCCTGGAGACTGACAACATCCTTGCGGAGTTCAACATTCCACCCGCTACATCTTGTGAGGCTTTTGTCAACAGCATGGAGTTCATGAAGGATTACATAGACAAGTTTGTCAAGTCTAAGAATCCAGACTTAGGCATCGCGCACAAGGCAAGTGCAATGGTGCCAGACGATCAGCTCCAGAGCGAAGAGGCGAAGCTTTTCGGCTGTAGTGTCGACTACAATGCATACACAGAAAACGCAAACCCGAAACCTTGTGGAGAAGCTACGAACCTGAGATCGACAGGGTCAATGTGAGGCCCCAAAATATAGCAATATATTGGACAAAGAAATCAAAAACGATGAACAAGAAATAATTTCTTCAATATCGTGCTAAGCAGTTAGGAATAACACCCTCTGCTAGTGTAGAGCGTAGGGATTGAAACTTTTAAAGAATAAAATATCCCCAAGAGTGATTTCACCTTGTTGAAAGACAAGGATAAAATGTACGCCGATACCCAAATATGGGATAGTGATAAAAAGCACTATAGAACAAATGGTCACATTCATGTTTCATATCCACGCAAATCTCAAGTAAAGAGTATAAGCTTGGTTAAGTATATGGACGTATTCGTAGGTATACCTTCTGTGATTCTTGATGCAGGAGAGGATGCAGTAAAACGTCGTGAACTGTATGGAAAGGCTGGATGTTTCAGGCTGACCAGATATGGTATGGAATACAGGCCCTTGTCTGGTAAGTTCCTGGCAAACACAGATCTTGAAGAGTTTATGTACAAGGCAACGCTTCACGCCCTTGGCGCTTGGTTCTATGATTATAGACTTCCAAGTGCTGACGATGTTCAGCGTTGCATCAATACGGGAGACGTTAATCTTGCAACCCAACTCATCAATGACTACAAACTTGTTTAACTTTTAGAAAAGAAAGAGAGGTCTATTATTTGTGGCATTTTTGGATACATAAAGTCTAAACCAGAACCGTTTGACTTTATGGAGTTCTGCACTTTAGGAGTGCATAACGATACAAGAGGAAAGGATTCTGTCGGTATTTATATCGATGGACAAACTGAGTATTATTGTGAGGGTAAGAACAATAGCCTGTTCTCGGAGTTCATCTCCAAGAGCAGGCTATTGCAGTCTGTAGAGGTTGCACAAGTTGCATATGGTCATGACCGTGCAGCTTCCATTGGCACAGTATCTATTGAGACTGCACAGCCCGTAGTGTTAAAAGAAGATGACAAGATCACATATGTGCTTATGCACAATGGCACCATCTATAATTATGAGGATCTAGCCAAGAAGTATATTCCGGATGTGGATATCAAGGGGATGACTGATTCCCAGGTTATGGCGCGCATATTCTACAAAGCTGGATATGATGCACTCAATGAATATATCGGTGGTGCTGTGTTTGCCATTATCGATTACCGCGGAGAAAAGCCAAAGTATCTGTTCTGGCAAGGGCACAGTAAGAACACGCAGTATTCACAAACCAGCCAGCAGGAAGAGCGCCCGCTGTTCTTCTTGAAGAGTAAAGGCGAGATGATGTTTTCATCTCTTGATACATATCTTGACGCATTCAGGAGACAATCAACAAAGTTGGTTCCGACTCCTAACTTGCTGATAGAGTATGACCCAGAGACTGAGGAGTTTATCTCACTTGAAGAGTATGACAGGAAGAATTGCTTTCAGACTAAGCCATACGTCGCAACCACTACCACGTATTACGGAAACAACAACTATGGGAGTAGTACGGGTAATTATAGCCATAGCACTAATCGCGGCACTTCTTGCTATTCAAGCGGTTATGTAAACACAGACACGCACACTGGACAATGTCGCAGAGGTGCAAGTCTTCTGCATGGCAGCTATAGCATCAGCACCTATGGCAACATATCGGAGAGCGCCAACCAGAATGGATCGAATTATATGACTATGTGGTTCTTCAATGGTATACTCATGAAGAACGAGCAAGCGTTCATATATCTCACAAAGTTCTGTAAGGAGTGTGGCATTAGTATTGATGAGTGTTTCAAATGGTATGACGACTTGGTTTATTATCTCTCGCCTTATCCTTATCGCGAGAAGAAGATCGGAGGAATTCCCTTCATGTTCAAGACCAATGATCCAGCAGGCGGTGAAGAGTACACAGGAGATGTACTTTATCCGTTTTCTACATACTCCAAGCGATATGTTAATGGTGCCTATGTATCAACAAGGACATCAACATTTGTTGAATCGCTTGAAGCATATAACAAAACAAAAGACGATAAGTTAGATATAGACGTTTTAATGAAAGTATAAATGGCAGAAATTATTTCAGATTTTAAGAATGGTGCTCCTGTTATTGCAAGGGGAACAGAGTTTGTAGACAACAAAGTTGCACTTTTGCATGACAAGAAGAGGTCAACAAAAATGTTGGTAGAGATCTCAGAAAAGACTCTCCCGTATATAGTATTTGCTAATACGATAGGTGCATATGTGATCAAGTCGCAGTATACCGAGGATGAGCTTTTCTATCTCATGAATACTATGGGAACCGGCAGTTTCCCGTATACATTCGAGAGGCGATACGAAGCTATGGACAGTTTCAACCTCTTCAATGGTCATGAGGTAATAGAGAAGGACATCGAATTTGAACTGGCTAAGTTCATGCCTTACACTTTCGGTATTGAGTACGAAACGTCTATGGGATATATTCCTCAGGACGTTTGTTTCAGAAATGGTCTCATTCCTTTGAGGGATGGGTCCATCTCTGGATTGGAGTATTCAACAACCGTGATGCAGGGAAACGATGGGCTCAACCTTGTCTATCAGCAGCTTGAGGCTCTGCGCAAGTTTACCTATTTCAACAAGGAGTGTTCCCTTCATGTTCATATGGGAGGCTATCCTATTGATCCTATGGCGATCTATGCCTTATATAGAGTTTGCTATTTCCTGCAGGAAGAGATGGCAGAGTTCTTGCCCGACTGGACTTTCGAGACTTCCAAGTATAAGAAGAGCGGGAAGGACTATTGCCATAAGCTCGCAAACTACAAGACATTTGGCGAGCTCTATGAGAATATCGCACAGCAGAAGTTCATGGGAAGCCTGGAACAGCCGCATCCAAGAGATGAGGAGAGAAGCCACAAGTGGGATTGTACAAGCAGATACACATGTGTCAACTTGTTGAACCTCATGTGTTATGACAAGTGCAAGACTGTAGAGTTCCGATTCCTTCGTCCTACCTACAACTTCAAGAAGATCTATTACTGGCTCGCAATCTTCAATGCCATACTCAAGTATAGCGAAGACCTCTTCGCTAAGAGTGACAAGACAGAGAAGGGTATCGAGCAGTTGATCTATAACGACAACACCTCCATCTATCTGATTGCCAGCTCGGTTTATCCCAAATCTCTGGCAGATAAGATCGAGGATTTCGTCAACAAGCTGTATGTAGTAGTAGGTAATCAGAGAACAAACGGTGATCTCTATGGCAAAGATACGGCTATTGAGGATGCCATTATCGGGACCAGATTATGAATGAGTCAGATTTTATTGAGAGAGAATTAAACCTTTTAGTGGACGAAATGTCCAACTTACATATTAACGAATTTAATTTTGACGATTATGCCGAGGAAGAAGAAGAATCAGCAGCCAGTGAGTCAGCCAGTACAGATGGCGAATGTGTATGTGGAGAAAGTGGAGAGTTATGTCTCGAGGGATCCGAGTGTCTGGACGAAGACCTTGAAAGAGAAGAAGATTTTGAAGACACAGAGGAGGATCCACAAGCATTCCTTGAAGAGTAAAACCTCCGCTCCATGGAGAGAGATTCCAGTATATGGAAAGGTCATCCTGTACCTGAAGCCAGGACCTCTTGACAAAGAGAATTTCAAATCTACCGTTTCATTCAAGTGTGGACAAGCTGACATTCCGGAGATCGTGAACAAGAGGAGCAAACAGCTTATCAAGTATTTTTGGAATGGCCGCACTTACTTCCCGGGCGAGTTTCCATTTTGGCATTGATTATGTACAAATACAAGATCACTATAAGTATGGAAAACTACGGGTCAATCTATACCATGAGTGAAATCATCGTCAGATCAAACATCAAATACGAAGATGAACTCGAGGAAATAGAAGATGACCAGAGTATCGTGAAGTATATAAAAACAAGAGAAAGAATTTATGAATAAAGAAATCGTTCAGTATTATACTGATAAGTTCAAGGATTTCAAGGGAAATGAGCGATCGTTTTGCATCGCTCTTGTATCAAGACCTGTGAAGTTAGCGAAAGAGTTTCGTGATGTTGTCGCTGGTTTTGCTATCTGCCACGAACAGGATGAATTTTCGCCTGAGGTTGGGAAGAAAATCGCATACAACAAAGCTATCAGCGGTGACCAAAAGCTTACCATGGTTTGCCATGGGTCAATGATGACATGCGAGATAGGCGAGTTGATACTCAAGACTCTTGCCAAATATTTCATCAGCAACCCAGAGTTTCAAATTAGCGGATACCTCGATATGCAAAAAGCATATGAGAAAGCCAAAGAGACCGAGAGTCAGGAAAAGGAACTCACCAGTGTAGAACTTGATACTCTTCATTACCTTAGATCATTGGACGAAGATAAGCTGAAGCTAATGATCAAGTTGGTAAATGAAAAATAAATCGCTCAAAATCGCCGTGGTGGTGTTGGTTCTTATCAACATCACCATGGCGTTCACCTTGCATCTTGCATATACCAAGCGAAAGGTTGAACCAAGAACAGATACATTGTATATCACACGTGATATACTGATAGAAAAGATCGACACGATTTGGGATTCAATAATAAGAATAGATGAAAAATTTCGGGCTGATTATGATGTTATTATTAGCCAGCCTGTCGATTCCGACTACCTGTTTTTCACAAGGTATTTGCAAGGACAGTTTGGTGATGATAACGGCGAAGCAACTAAAGCAAACTAACATTATATTCCTCGAACACAGAAGGCTCAAAGAACGAGACTCTGCCATGATCAAACAAATTGACGAGATGAATAGATTACTTGTTGTTTACAACAGCATCGATTCCATAAACAAGCAGCAGTTGTCAAGTTTCAAAAAGCAAATAGAAGATCAGGACAAAACCATAGATGATATGAGTTCTAAACTGATCAAGAGCAAGAAGAAAAACAGACGAAAGAATTTCGTTCTTGGAGTTCTGAGCGTTGCTCTTGTTTCTATTTTTGCGTTCGTTCGATGATATGTTATGCGCAGTTAGTGGCTAAAGAGACAGACTATGCGGATTATACCACATATGTCTTTCGAGTTTTAGATGAAGTTATAATAAATGAGATTAAATCTCTTTATGTTATGTGTGTCCAGTGGCCGAATTGGCAGCAGGACAAGATAGAACTTGGTGACAAGGGATATCTAAAATATAAAGAGGTGAGAGCAGGAGTAGATGAGTGGTATGATGGCACTGCGCACAATTTCTATAAATACAGCAACGTGGTCTTTGAAAAATTTGTGAAGTGCGAAGCCCTGAATACCAAAGAGGTTTTATTATAATGAACAAAACAGTTATGACAATTATGGAAAACAAGCTGAACAGCGCGAAAGAGTCTCGTAATGATGTAGTGAATACAGAAGCACAGGATATTACAAAATTCGTGTGGAAGGGACAGAAGGAAGATGTCGAAGGTGTACGATATCAGGGAGAAATTAGAATGGTTGACGCGTCTGATGAACAGCTATCCATATTTTACAAGCATTGCCAGTCGATGCTGTACAATACAGATTCTAACAATCCGGGAAGGACAGTTTTGATTAAGATGATCCAGGAAGATCGCGAGAAGTGTAACGCTGAGCTGTATATGCGTTACCTTGATGGAACCTATCTTCCCGATGAGAAGAGAGCAAGATATCCTCGGTTTATGTATCTTTCTGATCTTAATAAATACCTCAGCCGCAACACTGACAAGTATGCGCCTGGTAGTTATGACAAGATTGAGATTTCAGAATTTACCGAAGGGATACCTGTTGAATTCTCTAACTTAAAAATATCAATGGTTAAGGATGCCTGTGAAGGTGTGCTTGGTAAGATTCATAAAAAGCCTATCACTCTGACGTTCCTGACGCGAATGGGAATTTGGCTTTCTCCTGATGAGATGCGAGATCTCACAGAGAAAGATCCGAAGACTGGACAGGTTCGTGATCGCATGGAAGTCATCCGTGAAAGGCTGGGATTGAAGCAGACAATCCGTCTGCATGTAAATGAGACGGGACTCACATATAAGGAGTTTATGTCTATGGTGACGTTAAAGGAACAGACATTCAACAACCTCACAACTAACCAGCTTATCATTCTGAGAGAGAAGATCCTTTTCCGTGTGGAGAATATGATCAGCTATCAGATTGATTTCTGGATGAATAAGATGAGAGAGTTGGAGCTTGTCGCAAATTCTCATGGTTGGAGCTTTGAAAAGGAAGACTAATGACGAGAAGTGAGAGACAGGAGTTGTGCGTTGACAATTGGATACGCGCAGGAGGACGGGCCGCCATCGTGGGCAGCACCGGCTTCGGTGATGTAAAAAGCATCCTGTATATACAAAAATAATACCAATATTGTAAAGAGTATAACTTTTAAAACAATATTGATATGAAAAAAATTGATCCAGCACTTAGACATCAATGTGGTGTCTATTTAATTTTCAACTTGATTAACGGAAAACGTTATGTAGGTTCATCAAAAGATATTTATAATAGGTTTTACGAGCATATTCATAACTTGAATCATCAAAAAGGGCATAATGCACATTTACAAAATGCGTGGAACAAATACGGAGAAGATAATTTCCAGTTTTCTATCCTTGAATATACAGATGAAGAAAGTCAATATGAAGTAGAACAATATTTCATAGACGCAATTAAACCAGAATATAATTTATCTTTAAACGTTGAGGCGAATATAAATCGAATTGTATCGCCAGAGACTAGAGCCAAAATATCAAACACGTTAAAAAGACGATATGATGCTGGTGAAATTCATACATATAGGCAAGAACACAATTGGAAAAAAGTTTTTATTTATGATATCAAAACATGGACTTTTGTTGCAGAGTTTCAATGTACAGCTGATGCAAATCGGTATTTTAAAATATCACATGGCATAACATTAAATACAATTTATAAAAAAAGATTCTTTTGCTCGCCATGCAAAATTGAATTTGAACATCAATTGAAAAATTATGTTAATCAACATTTGCTGCAAATTAGAAGCAAGTTTGGTTTGTATCTTATTGCTGAAAAAAGTAATGGTGATCTGGAGTACTATTTAACAAAACCAGATTGTGCTAAATCAAACAATACTTCAAAGGGAGCATTAGGACATCATAAATATGCAACAATAGAAAAGCCATTTATTCCGTTTGGAACCGAAACAAAAATCTTTTATTCAAATGTATTTTTGCCAGTACAGGAAACCGCCGTTCCGATAAAGAAATTTTCGGAATTATCATTGGGTGAAATCGGCGAATCACAGGAACGCCGAGATTTAAATATTGTACAGCGTAAAGATTGAAATAACATCTTCAAGAGCACCCAACACCGTATAGGTGAAAACGTACGCGGAAGAACCCCGGAATGGGTGATTGGATAAAAAGCCAATCTGAAAATCTTTGAAAACCCGAGTTGCTATCCTGGCAATTAAGCGCGTCCTTACAAAATATCCTGACTTCAAAACTCTTGTGGTTGTCCCTTCTACAAACCTAAAAGACCAATGGGAAGAAAACCTGAGACAATGGAATCTTGAAAAGTCATGTGTCGTTCGTGTGATTAATACGGTCATCATGCATAGGTGGAAATGTGATATTCTTATCATAGATGAGTTACATCTCATACCTAGTGAGAACCGCATCAGTGTATTCAACAAGGTCGAGTATAAACTCGTGCTCGGCCTTACCGCAACCTATGAAAGGCTAGACGGCAGGGAGTCATTACTGGATCGATACTGTCCAGTATGTGATGAAATAACAATGTCAGATGTTATAGCTAACCACTGGGTGGCAGACTATGTTGAATATGAGGTTCTCATAGATGTGGATAATCTCAGCGAGTACGAGGAGATACAGAGAAAGTGGACTCAACATTTCGAGTTCTTCTCGTTTGATTTCCAGCTTATGATGAAAATGAATGGGCCAGAAGGTTTTAAGTGCAGGCAAGAGTTCGCAAAAGCTCTATGTACTAAACCCGCACAGTATAAAGAGATGCTGAAAACTGTAACACTCCACGCCATAGGAGCAATGCAAGCAATGCAACAGAAAAAAGCATTTCTGAATAACCATTCAAAAAAGATCGAGCTCACACGGAAGATAATCGAAGCACGACCTAATGCGAAGATCATAACCTTCTCAAACAATATAAAGATGGCGGAAGCTATCGGAATTGGTGGAGTGGTTAGTGGTAAAGAATCGAAGAAGAAGAACAGGACAACACTTGAGGAATTTGCCAAAGCAGATAGTGGAGTTGTGAATAGCAGCAAACTATTAGTAGCTGGCGCGGATATTCCAGGTGTTAATTGTCTTATCATCCTCGGGCACGATTCAAGCACTACAAGAGCAACGCAAGCAAGAGGTCGAGGCATACGTGTTGAAGGTGATAAGTTCACAGAAATTTTTAATCTTGTTATTAATGATACGCAAGAAACGAAATGGTGTGAATCAGCCCACAAGAATTCTGAAATGGTCAGGATTGATGAGGCTAATCTTGAAAAGGTTTTGAAGCATGAGCCTTTCGAAACCTATAAGAGACCACTTGAAAAGTTTAACTATAGATTTTGATAAGATGATAACAGAAAGAATGCTTGAGCTTTTGATATTACAGAACATACTTCAAAAAGGAGTAGGTCGTGAATATAAAGAGAGCAAAATGTGGGATAGATACCACAAATTAAAAGCAGAATTCCTAAAACCATACCGCATTTAAACCATAGACTCCAAATGCGGGGACTAGATCAGCACATCAAACTTTAAACAAATCAACCAGTGCTGACTTATACTTTAACATTTGAAAACGAGCTCGCAGCGATGCGACGCTATGGGATAACACCCGACGAGTTATATATTGCGCGTTTGATCCTGATGTGTAAAGATTCAAGCATAGGTGTCAACTATATGAATCAATACCTCGAGACATCAGAAGACGCAAGAAAGATAGTTCGTCCAGTGTTGAAGAACTTACAAGAAAAGGGAATCATCCTCAAATCTTTCGATCCAGAACAGGAGAAGATTGTTCCAGCAGATATACCGTTCAATAAAAACGCGACTAAGTTTTTCTATCGTGCAGCGTTTGACATGGGAAAAGAACTTTTCGATGTCTATCCCAAGTATGCAATAATAGACGGAAACTGCGTTTCTATTTCCGGTGTCAGCAAACGGTTCAACTCTCAAGAAGACGCGTTCAATTTCTACGGTCGAGAGATTAGATGGAATCCGGAAACTCACAACCATATTGTAGAGATTACAAAATGGGCAGCTGAGAATACAAGAATGATAAACTGCGTGTTCAGTAGTTATATTATCGACCATAGGTGGGAATTCATCGAGTCGATGAGAAACGGCGAACAGGGCAACGTTAATTTTGACACAATCCGTATGCTCTAATGGTCGTTGATTCACTACTTGCACAAATAGAAAATGGACGAGCTGGTCATAGCCAAGGAATAAGCATGGGCCTGCCCAAATTGGAGGGCATCATTGACGGAGTAACCAGACAAACATATAGCATTGTTTTCGGCCAAAGTTCGACAGGTAAAATTTTGCCGTCTGCATGAGTAATTATGCAGATCATCAGCCAACAATATCGGTAGAAGCACAAGCTAATCCCGAGATAATTGATTGAGTAATATCAACCAAAATTGTACAGCGTAGGAAGTGAACCTTTGCAAAAAGAATATAATCTTCCCAAGAGTGTTGGCCTCCCATTTTGGGAGAATATGTACGCGGGACTTAATTATAAGATGTGCGAATAAAAAGTCGCACGATAACAAAACGAAAACTTCACTGGCTATTTATGCTTATGTCTATCGTCCATGCATGGAACATTTAGAAGACGAAGATTTTCACGTGATCTATTATTCGCTAGAGATCAGCGCCGAATTACTAATGGCGAAATTATTATCCATTTATATCTTCGAGAAGTATCACGTGGAACTCTCAACGAAAGATATTCTATCACGCACAAAAGGCGGACTTTTGTCTGATGAATATTTCCATATCGTCGAAGAATGTATCCCATGGCTGCGAAGAATAGAAAGTATGATTACGATTTTCGATGGCTCTTTGAATGCTCAGACTTTATATTCGACGCTCGTAAATGAGCTAGCAAAAGCCGGGCAGTTTGTGGAGGAAGAGGGAAGGAAAAAATACATTCCTAATAATCCCAAACAAATTGTCGTCGTGGTCATTGATCATATGAATCTATTAACACATACAATGGGGCGAACAATCAAACAAGAGATTGATCTAGCAAGTCAACAACTCGTTGGCCTCAGGAATATGTGCGGAATCTCACCTGTTGCTATCATGCAGGCAAATAGGGACTCTATGTCTATGTCTCGCCGTGATATGTTAGGCTCTGGCGACTGTAGAATTTCAGATATCCGAGACAGTGCTGGCCCCTCACAAGACGCGGAAATAGTTATCGGTATATATAACCCGTTTAGGGATAAGATCGCTAACTATAGAGGCTATGACATCAAACAACTGCAGGATGTATTTCGAAGTATCACCGTATTGAAAAATCGATATGGTGAATCAGAAGTTGCTGATTGCATTTGTTTCTACGGAAAGATCGGGATGTTTGTTGAACCACCAACACCCGACAAGATTTATGATTACAGTAAGTTCCAAAGTCCGCTGTGGACATTGGAGCCAAAACAAGATGAAGAAGATGAAGATGATAAACCTAAAACTTTAAACTTTACGTTATGAGCGTAGTATTGCCAACAAAGAAAGTAGCAGCTGAAACACAGGATCCAAAGAACCTTATCATTTACGGAGCGCCCAAGGTCAACACTGGCCGTTTATATCAGTAATGGTATAAATTATTATTGAGCAAAAACGGGAAATGTTATGAAGCCAAACAGGAATCTGTACACATTTGATTTTTTAAAATCATGTTCTGACTATATAATGGAAGGCCATAATTTAAAAGAGACATCTTTAAAATTTAATATAAATTATGGAACTCTTAAAACAAATTTAACAAAATATGGTTTAAGAACACCGAATAGGAAAATTAAAGATTTTAATAAAAAGTCAATAGATTATTTTGATATTATAGATTCACATGACAAGGCTTATCTTCTTGGTTTAATTATGTCGGATGGGTTTATTTATAAAAACACTTATTCATATACGTTGGGTTTAACGTTGCAATTGCAGGACGAGTATATAGTTGAATCGTTTAAAAATGCAATTCAAAGCTCAGCAAAATTGCACCATTATAAAAATTCTGTAAGTTGTAAAATACAATGTACAAAAGCCGATATTGACCAATTGAATAAACTAAATGTCTATATTGGGAAGTCTAATCTGGATTATAAAATTCCAGATATCAAAGATGAATTTTTTAACTCTTTTGTTAGAGGATACTTTGATGGAGATGGCTGTATAACAATTAAAAAGACTGGTTATTCTATGGTTTCAATTTGTTGTAATTCATTTGTATTTTTAGAATCATTAAAAACAAAACTTTTATCTTTGAATTTATTTTCTAATATTACAATAAAAGAAGAGTTAGGCAAACGTAAACATCCATTATATATTTTGTATTTTTACAGATTACGCGATCAGAAAAAATTTGGTGAATATATATATGAAAATTCCGATTTGAAATTAATCAGGAAATATGAAAAATTTAAACAAATCCCGTGTTAACATTTTTAAAAATGTAATGTAACGCATAGCCGAAAAGCCACGAGTGTTCAACATCCATATCTCAATGGATGAAAAGATATGCTAATCATACCATAATGGGTTTAGGATAAAAAGCCTAATTTGATGATGCGGGAAAACGACTCTGTTAGCAGAACTACCCGAGTCTCTATTAATAGATACAGAGGGCGGTTCTTCTTATGTATCAGCAGTAAAAGTAAAAGCAACAACGATTCCAGAATTAACGGAAGTATGCAAGGCTATCTTGGATGCTGGCAAACCATATAAATTTCTTATTCTCGATACCATCACAGCACTCGAAGAGATGTGTAAGCCATTGGCCGCTAAGTTGTATATGTCAACACCAATGGGTAAGAATTACACAGGAGGAGCTGAGGGAATTCTTAATCTGCCGCAAGGCGCGGGTTGGGGGTATCTCAGGCAGGCTATCGAGAAAGTTATTGATATGGTTTCAAAGTGTTCCGAGAACTTGGTGATCGTAGGACATGTAAAGGATAAGGCTATCGTAGATGCCGAAGGAAAGGAAGCTGGCAGCATTAAAGATTTCGACCTAAGTGGTAAAACTGGTCGAATACTTGCAGCCAAGTCAGACGGGATCGGATTTTGCCATAGAGACAAAGATTCTAACCTTTGCATCAACTTTGAAAACGGCGGTCTGGTTACCGCTGGTGCTCGTCCTAAACACTTAGCCAATAAGGATATCATAGTTGCAGAAAACAATGGTGACGGAACGTTCACCTCTCATTGGGAAAGAATATTCCCTTCTTTGAAAGCATGATTTTGAATTATATTTTCTCTATCGACACTGACACGATGGAGTTTACAATTAGAGATGCTGAAGCTCCAAAGAATGCAGTAAGCGTAAAGCTTCCTGTTTCTGAAGAGCCGAAGCTTGTATTGAGCGATAACAAGTTCACATTGAACGACGAGGCTATACGTCTCTTACGTGTCAGTGTGGGCGATAAGATCGCTATAGTGTTTGATTCAATCGGTAGACCCATGATCGGGTCTGCCGATTCCTTACACATAGACGGAGGGAACAAGTTGACTAAGTCAAAGACTGTATCTTTCCGTGGAAAGATGAATGGGCAGCTTGCCAAGTTTGGTAATGAGTTCATTATTAAGGAAGACAGCGAAGGTATAGGAGTCCTTACTTCCAACGGTGAGCTTATCGAAGTTGTCGAGGAAGCGGTACCTGATGAAGAGCCGCCAGAGAAAACCGACAACTCTATAGCTACTGATCTTTTTGATCTTGTAGGAAGTGATGACGATTTCACTATGAGTTCGTTTGATTTTTCTTTTAAATGACTAAACCTTTTATGTTTAGGTTAGTCTTATCATTGAGTATAAACAAAAAAAACAGTTTAAATTATGTTGGATTTTTCAATTAACAGTAGTGTTTCAGCAGTATCAAACAGTATTAAGCAGCTCGCACCTTTTGCAATCTATGACGTAAAATATGAAAAAAGTGAGATCGTAGAGTTTGACGGAAAGAAAGACCCAAGCCAGCACTATAAGACGCTTCGTGTTCGGTTTAGTAATGCTGACGGATATTACGAAGAAACAATTTTCTTTCCTACTCCTGCTGATGCTGAAAGAAGGAAGTTTGAAAACTCCGATGGAACAACTCGCGAGATGCCAAGCAACTGGGAGAGGACCAAGTTCTTCATGGCTCAGGTCATGGAGGTTTTGAATCCCGATGGATACAAGAAGTTCTGCGAGGCAAGTTCAAAGTTTAAGGATTTCGAGATGATGGCCAACGCATTCATCAAGGTCCTCGAGCCCGCAGTTGGTAAGGAGACAAAGCTGAAGCTCATGGGTCGTACTGATGCCAACGGCAACGTACATGCTGTGCTTCCAAATTTCTTGAACATCAGCAAGGAGGGCCAGCTTTATGTATCTACAAACTTCATTGGTGACCGTGTGTTCTTCTCTACTTATGAGGAGGGCCAGGTTCAGAAGTTCAAGAACGCCAAGCCTACAGCTATGCCTGACCTTGCAGCTGATCCGCTCGCAATCACACCGAAGGCTGAGGAAACTAAGAAGGATGACGTGATCGATCTTGACAGTTTGCTTTCATAATATTATGGTTTTATTTTAGGGAGGGGTTCGCCCCTCCCTTTTTAATATTATCATTGTCAAAATCATGATATTATGCCACTTGACTTTGAAATAGAACCAATCCTGAACAAGGACTTCTTGCTTGGACATTATACCGAGGAAACGTATATGTCCCATTATACGGGCCTACCTATTAAGAAGGGCCTGTTTCTCTCTCCGCTTCGTGAGGATAGGAAACCATCAGTCGCTTTTTACAGAACGAGTAATGGACAACTTATCTATAAAGATTTCGGAGACAATACACACGTTAGCTTTATCGGGCTTGTAATGAAGATGTATTCGCTGAGTTATTACCAAGCGATACGAAAGATTGCCGAAGACTTCGGACTTGTAAAAAGAAAGAGTCAGGAAGTGGAAGCAACAAAACCGATCAAAGTAATCAATACAAGATTTGAAGAATCGAAGCCTTCAATTATAAATGTTGAAGTGCAGGATTTCACAGATCGGGATATTGCGTGGTGGGGACAATACAACATAAGCGTTGAACTGCTGCAAAAGTTCCATGTCTATTCTTGCAAGTATGTCTTCCTAAATTCTAGAGTCTTTGCTGAATGTACGGATAAAAACCCGATCTATGGGTATTACTTCGGAAAGAAAAACGGAGAAGAGAAATGGAAGATATACATGCCAAAGAGGACGGAATGGAAATGGATTTGCAACACAGGAAACGAAACGATACAAGGATATCGTGAGCTTCCGCCTCGTGGAAATGTTTGTGTCATTACGAAATCTTTAAAAGACGTATTGTGTCTTAGGTCGTTCGGCATTTATGCAGTCGCCCCTAACAGTGAACACTTATTCGTATCTGACGAGATACTGGATAATCTAAAGCGTAGATTCAAAACTATCGTAGTCTTATATGATAATGACCACACCGGCATGAGGCGAACCGTAGAGATACGGCAACAACATCCCGAGTTGTTTTACGCGTTAATTCCTAAATGTTCAGGCTGTAAAGATCTATCTGATTATGTGAAAACAAACGGAGTAGAAAAAGCTAAAAGTTTAATCAATGAGTACGTTAAACACATCAGGAGTTCCAAATAGTTTCTTTGGTCATACGATCAGGGCGACGCAAAAACAGCTTGAGTTATTGCTTGGATTTGATCATAATGCAAGCAAAGACGGAAAAAGTCGGTGTATCTGGCATAAGACAATCGACGATATGCCTTTTTGTGTGTATGATTGGAAGACAGAAGCAGAGCCAGATGAAAAGATAGACTGGCATATTGGAGCGAGAAATGAAGAAGAAAGTAAAAAGATACAACGAATTTTGAATAATGTAAAAACTAATGAATTATGAGGCCACCTTTTTTTAAACCATCATGTAAAGACACATCGTGCAAGGTAACATTTCCCGATGGTCACACATAGGAATTTGAGACAATTGAACAGGCAGCAGAAGCAACTGGTGTATCACTCGCAGCCTTGAAAAAGCGCTGCAAGTACCCAGGGAAGGAAACAAAAGATGGGATACTCTGCGAGTATCTCAACCCTGCTATGCTCCGCAAGGTTCGTAATAAAGCTAACAGAAGCAAAGGCTGCTCTTTCGAGCGCGATATCATCAACAGACTCAAAGAGGAAGGATTTGAGGAATGCGTATCCTCTCGTCAGTACTCTCGAGCTATGGATAAGGCAAAGATTGATGTATGCGATCCAAGCGGTAAGCTCCCGGTATATATTCAAGCGAAGTATACGACAAGCACGCCGCAGTATACAAAGATCAAGAACGCCTGCCCGTTTGACGATAAGCCTTTCGTGACTATCTGGAAGCAGGCAACCAAAGACGGAAGCAACAGTCCCGGAACGATTGCGATGTTAGACTATGAGTTTTTTATTCAACTTTTAAAAAGTTTTGTCAAGGATGATTGCAACAATAGCAGTATATGATAACACTAACGGTAACATATACGTACAAAAGTTAGGACAGTTTGACCACGTAGACAATGAGAAAGCACAGGAAGCCGTGCGGAATTTCCTTGTTGATAACTACTGGGCAAGAGAGTTTGCACAAAAGGCAAAAATGCATAGCTACGACTATGATGAACTAATTGAAGACGCAGCATGCGATGGAATTATAATTGGTGGAATACAATACCTTTAATATGAGAATAACGGCTATGATACTTGTCATTTTTACTGTTGTTGGTGTGTTGATTTTTGCTTTGTTAAGTTTCAGAACTTTCGAGTTTGAAACATTCGTCCCGTACGAATACAGGCTTTGTGCTGATGAGGCATATAACATAGACAGGATCGATGTCGCTAATGATTACATGCAATCAACGGTCAAGATTTTCAAAGATAAGATAACTATCACGGATTACTACAGCAACAAATCCGAGTATGGTTTCATTATCAGAAACGGAAAAATCAAAGAAGACCGAGCAGTATTTGAAGATTGCGATTTCCCCGATCTTATTATGGTTAAAAATGGCAGTGGGGACATTGAGTGTTTAGTAAATGATAAACCATTCATGTACTTTTATTATAAATGATAAAGATAGGGCTAGATTTAGATGATACCATAAACTATTGGTACGACGTGTACGTCAAGAGGTTTGGCATACCAAAATCTGATAGTGAGATTACGCATAATGTCTGGAATGTGCTAAGGCATGACCAGGAATTTTGGGAGACCCTGCCAGTCAAGAACAGGCTGATAGGGTTTGTTCCGGAATTGTATTGTACATCTCGAGTAAACAACAAGAGATGGACAAGAAACTGGTTGAAGAAAAACGATTTTCCGAATAAGCCGATATATCAGCGTTTTGGTTTTGGGTTATCCAAAGCGCCATTGATAAAGGGAAGGGTTGACGTCTTTATTGACGACAGCCCTTTTAATGTTTTTGACCTAAACAAAAAAGGTATCCCTTGTTTGATGTTGACAACCCCAGCGAATGCTCACATACGTTTTGATTATAGAATAGAAAGTTTAAACTATGAAGAAATCAAAATCCAATATGAAAAAATTATTCAATAAATTGAAAAAGGGTTTCTCTTTCAATTTGTTTTTTCTCATTACCTGGACCATACTGATTTGTGTAGTTGTGCCACTCTATGGTAGATGTGAGAACACACAAGAAGACTATGGCGAAGATTTAACGATTGACTTTTAAACTTTTCATTCTTTCTTTAGCCTAATTTTAAGATAACAAATTAAAAAGATGATCATTATGAAACAAAAAGTATATATGAAATGCCTAGGCAGGAAGGAAAAACAGACATTTTTGTCAACGACTTATTGCGTAAGTCAGGGATCAGTCTTTCATCACAAGATGCAGATATAAATATTGATCTGAGGGATGCGTTACAAAGTGCATCCAAGAACGGAACAGGCAATGTAGGCTATCCTGATTATTGTGGAATTGTCAATGGATATGTCTTCGTCATAGAAGATAAGGCGAGCGTTTACGATCACGCCAAGTATCTTGACGATAAAGAGACAGAACTTGATATGTCCCAGCAAGCTATCAAAAAGTACGCACTCAATGGTGCTGTTCATTATGCCATCAAGATAATGGCAAGCGCACCATATGAGCAACTGTTCGGATTTGGAGTTTCCGGAAATGAAGATGGATATCGTATCACTCCGTTCTTTTTAAGATCGAGAGAAACGAAACCTATGATTCTTGAACCGGTCAATGATTTCAATTCATTCTCTCATAGCAATATCGGAACGTATTATTGCATGAATGTTTTGAAAGAGGAGATTGATGTGGATAAGACAGAAGAAGAAATACAGAGAGATGCAGCAGAACTCCATGAGTATTTGCGAAGTTATGGATCTCTTACAACAGAACAAAAGCCGATAATTGTTTCTGGAATTTTGATTGCTTTATCTGAAATCGATTATAAGAATTTTGACATTAATACTTTGATTTGTGATAAAACATCAAGTGATGGAGAAAAGATTTTTGTAGCAATTAAAAAGGCACTCAAAAGAATTTCTGTTGAGAATAGTTTAATCCTTCGGCAGTTCTCCCTCATCGCTTCCAACGTTCAAATCAACACAATAAATCCAAAACTTGGTAAAACACCACTAAGATTTTTTACTGAGTTTTTGTACAATCGTATTTTCAAAAATATAAAATATGTTGCATCTCCGGCAGATTTTGTTGGTAGATTCTACAACGAGTTTATATCATATTCTGGTGGAGATGGTCAAACTTTAGGTATTATTTTAACACCAACGCATATCACACAACTTTTTTGTGATCTTATTCATCTTACAGATAAGGATAAAGTGTTTGATCCATGCTGTGGAACTGGTGGATTCTTGATTGCAGCTTTGCATAACATGATAGAACAGAGTGGGAAAACAGATGAAGAGGTGCAAAGAATCAGAGATAGTCAACTACATGGAATTGAAATGCAGGACTATATGTACACTGTATGTTTTACAAATTTGCTATTACGTAGTTGCAATACGCAAAATGTAATTTGCGATAACTTCTTTAATGTCAATGTAAACAATCTATCTGGAAATGGTTTCACTGTTGGAATGATCAACCCACCATATTCTCAGGGATCATCCAAAGATCATTTGTTGTATGAAACAAATTTTGTTTTTCGTATGTTAGGATGTCTTGCTCCAAGAGCTAGAGGAATTGCAATTGTTCCACAGTCAGCAATGTTTGGGAATTCAAAAGCTGAACTTGAAATCAAAAGGGAAATTCTCGAGCGTCACACATTAGAGGGAGTGATTACGTTAAACACTCAAACTTTCTTTGGTGTTGGAGTTAATCCATGCATCTGTGTATTTACCGCAGGAGTTCCACATAGTAAAGACAAACTTGTCAAGTTTATCGACTTCTCTGATGATGGGTATGTTGTAGAACCAAAACGCGGGCTGGTTAAAACAGAAAGTGCGGATGCAAAAAAGGCGCATCTGTTGCAAGTTTGGAATGACGAAATTGTTGATAATTCAATATGTATAAAATGTAGAATAAATTCTAGTGACGATTGGCTTTATAATGCGAAAAAAAACGAAGAATTAAATCTTACAAATAAATTATTCACTCCATATAAAGAAAAGAGTGAATTAATAAAAATGATTTCAGAACTTGATACTTTGATTTTATCAAAACCAAAAATGTCTAGGGAAACAATAAACGAGAAAGTTACTGCTAATTTTACACTTGGACAAATATTTCCAAATATAATTCGTGGAACTGCAATTCCCAAACGAATACGTAAGCCAGGAACTCTTCCGTATATTTCAGCATCATTGCTAAATCATGGTGAGGCTGACTTTATATCTGTGGATGAAAAATACATCTATAAAGATTGCCTGACTGTTCCGTTTATTGGTGGTAAGAATTGCACATTTTACCATGATGGAGAATTTGTGCCAAGTTCAGATGTCGCAGTATTACAGAATGAAAATTTCGACAAACATGTTTATGTATTTTTGATTGGAATTTTAAATGTTATAATGCAAAAGTATAGCTTCGGATATAAGGCTTCCCTTGAACGATTACAAAAACAAACAATACCTCTTCCCATCACTTCCAACGGAAAGCCAGACTGGGAATTTATGTCTGATTATATAAAGACACAATTTCAAATTGTATTTGAGGAAGAACTGAAACGACTAAAATCTAAGCTCGATGAGTGGTATTGATTTTTCTAAGATTAGAGTGAGTCCTATAATGGACTCACTCGTGATTGATAAGATAACGGATGAGGTATACTTCAGCGAGAAATACGCGGATTATATCAGCAATAGCAGGCTCAAGCTTATCAATCCAGACCAGGGCGGAAGTCCTGAACAATATTTCGAAGGATTCTCTGAAATCTATTCAGACGCGCTAATACAAGGTAGATAAAAAGAATATTTTTTATAACGTATCAATTAATGAAAACAACTCAACAAATGGAAATGGAACTATAGAAAAAATTTCCATTTTTAAAAATAATCTCTGAATATACTGGGGCTAATAATAAGGTCAAAATATTATGTACAAAATGTGGCAATCAATGGGAGGCTATCCCTAGATCAGTTGCCAAATCACAATGTGGCTGTAAATTTTGCCAATTAGCAGAATCAAAACATAGAAAAGCCCATGATAAATTTTTCAAACAATTAGATAAAAACAAATTCGAATTGTTAGATTTTAACTCTCCAACTGATGTTGTTGTAAAATGCAAAATTTGCGGAAATATTCGACATACTACATCTGATAATATCCTAAGATATGGATGTAGAAAATGCGGTTTTGTATTAAGTGCTACAAAACAGAGTTTGGGATTAGACGAATTTATTAAAAAGGCTAACATTGTACATAATAACAAATATGACTATAGTCAAACTGTTTATAAATCATATCATGACAAATTGAGAATTTGTTGCCCAAAGCACGGGCCGTTTCTTCAAGATCCATGTCATCATCTTAGAGGCCACGGTTGTCCAATATGTTCTGGAAGTTATCAAAGAACAACTGAAGACTTTATCAAAAAAGCAAAAGCCGTGCATGGAGAAAAATATGACTATTCAAAATCAGTATATACTCGCAACAATGAGCCACTTATTATTACATGCAAAAAGCATGGTGATTTTAAACAAGTACCATATGCTCATGTAGATTTAAAATGTGGATGCCCAAAGTGTGCTGCTTCTCATGGTGAACAAGAAATAATCAACTATTTAAAAAATATAAATGTTGAATATGTTCATCAGTATTTTATAAATATTAATTCAAAAAAAGTAGTTGTTGATTTTAAAATTGACATCAAAGGAGAAGTTTATTTTATTGAATACAATGGAGAGCAACATTACAGACCAATCAAATATTTTGGAGGAAATGAAAAATTTGAAAAGCAACAAAAGCGAGATTCAGATTTGAGAGATTATTGCAAAGAAAACAAAATTCATCTTCTTGAAATTAAATTTGATCATAAAGAAGATATAAAAACATTAATTGATAATTTTATAAACGCTGCCGTTTCACAAAGTGATTTGCGAAATTATCATCCTGCTAAATCGGTGAACCCTGAGATGGGAATACCGAGTTGTTAAATGTAGAGCATAGGACAAGATCCCACGAGAGCAGGACTTCTTGATAAAGAAGAAAATATATGCCGAACTATAGAGAAAAAAATCTATAGAAATTGAAATAAAAAGTTCAATGATAACAAAATGAGCGCTGTTCACGAGTTAGTACTCCAGCCCGAATATTTCGAACTGGTCGAAACAATAAACCGACCAACAGGAAAACCCGGGTTCATTTCAGATATTGTTTACAAGGAAACCGTTTTGCCAACAGACGAAGAGATCATAGCGGCTGCCAAAGAGGTTGATTACTACGGCGGAAATCTCAACGCTATACAGATGAAAGAGTTGAAAGCTAAGGTCTTGCCATATTGTGAGCAGAGAATGAACTATGAGGCAAGGTACACTGGAGATAAGGAGCTGATCTTTCTCGGTGAGGCGATGAGAGAAAAGGTCAAGGTTTGTGTCTCTAACCTCTTAGAGAATACCGAGATCTATTCACTTCTTCATCCTACCGGGTTATTGACAAATCCCATATCGGAGAATGAACAAGCTATCCTTGTTGATCTAGCCGTTGATGTAGAAGGCCATGAGCCGATAGTGTTAAAGCTGAAGGCAAAGCTTGATAACTTCACGATAGATAAAGAGAATAACAAACTCATCATCAACGATATCAAAACACACGGTCGAAAGATTGGAGAGTTTGGCGATGCTGTCAACAACTGGCGGTATATGAGAGAGATGGCAGTGTATGCCACACTGTTGAATCTTGTGGCTAAAAAGTTCTACGGCATGGATAGAACAGATATCGAGGCTAACTTCTTAGTTGTCTCTACTATTCCGCCGTATTACACGAAAGTCCACAGACTACGCAGGGAAGATTTTCTGGTTGGTGTTGAAGAGTTTCAAAGATTATTAAAAATGGTTGCATATTATACATGCTATGGAATATGAAGATAAAAAACTTGAGTATATCGAACGTTTTGGTTTAGGATATATTGGTCCTGATATAGAGAAACGTTTTGTACTAATAGGTCTTGTGTGTTATCTTACACATAAGGCAAGGGAGAAGAACCCATCGACTACGTGTTTGGAAATTGTCCAGGCTTTAAATAAAAAGTTCTGGATCGAGGAAAGTTTACAGGAGAGGATCGCAATCATCTCAGAGGACTTTATGTACGGATGCACGAAATTTTCTACATTCGGAATTAAACCTTCCGAGATAATTAATACTCTAAAAGATATAATTGATGAGATGTTGCCATTTTAAGATCAGAAAGTGAAATGAAAATACGCGATGAATGTTGTACACAGTCGGAGAGTTCACTAGAAAAACGGTGAGCGGATACAATGAAGGCGAGGCATTCTCGAAGCTACCGTTTATGGTAGTCGGGAGTGCCACGCAAGCATTCAACAAATGGAAAGAGAACTATAAGCATCCTATGAATGAGATGGCCGAAAACCAGTTCATGCTTGACTATCTTGCTAAGATGTCAAAGAATGCGCCAGGTATCGGCTACTCAATCCTTATAGACAAGCCACACCAAGACACACGAGTCAGACCCTGGAAGTTTACAAGTATCCCAGGGTATAAGAGACTAACACGTAGAAAATTAGAGGATGTGATCCAAGTCATAGGATACGATAAGGAAGGGCACACCTTCCTTTTGGGAGAGCTTAAAGGACACTATAAAGACGCCATGAAGGTAGCACGTCAAGCATTCGCTGACGGCTTCAAAGGACACATCGAAGGGCGCCATATCTATCGAGTACCTCAGGATTGCGTCGAGCTTTGCTTTGCTGCTGATTACGCACCTAGTAAGTTTGCCAATGAGGGAATTTGGATTTGTTTTGGCATTGTTAATAAACCAATAGTAGAGAAAGAAGAAGAATGAACAGACCGGAGGTTTACGTTGTGCTTGTGGGAGACGGAGAAGACAAGCACGTGCATTGTGTGGCAAAAGGCCCACAGATAGCCAAGAGAATCCAAGCAGAGCTACAAGAATCCCAAAACTTCGAGGGATTGCCATATAGTAAATGGTACGCTCTGCAGTATAGATTAAACTCTTTCTATTCGGAGAATAATTTGACAGATGAAGATTTGGACAGTACAGAGGGCGAGCTTATCCATAAGTATATCGACAAGACAATTGACATAGACCTTTGGAATAAAGCCACCGAATACTACCAAGACACAGACCCAGATGTTGTTGAAATTGTAAAAACTGAAATGTTTAATCGCTGATGGAAATCGAAATGAAAGATCTGCTCGAAGGGCAGTCAACAATTATTAGGGGAAAAGAGTTTAACGAGACAAAGGCATATGTTCAGCCTTTTATTGATAGATTCAAAAGTGAGACGGATGATTTCCGAATACGTGTCATTTCACCTTCGCAACTTTCAGTATCTGCTGATGGGACAGTAAATCAGGTATATAATCGCGTACTCATTGAGGCGGTTATTCCTACTGCTTTTGATATCGCTGATGTTGTGGGTATGACCTATGCGCTGGATGTTAGGTATCCTGTCGTCAAATTTTTCAAGGGAGTCAAGGATAACTTGGAAGGTGGGCAGTTGTACATAGACAATACAAACAATATAGTCTACGGAGACATTACACCAGATACTCCTATTGATTACTCTATTCTTGATAGGCTCATTGCAAAAGAAGTGAAGACTAACGAGTGGATGGAGAGTTTAAAAACTAAGGATTTCGATGCATCCAATGATAATGTCAACTATACACTCGGGCAATGGGTACGCTTTGCGTTGAATATAGAGAGAAGCACAGACTACGGAACAATAAAAATAGGATATGCTGATATCGTCTCCGGATACAAATATCTTTTCGAGACACGAGACAGCAATTACTACAAAGGGCTTGGAGTTCATACCGATTATCTGAACATCTTCTCGGCTATGAGTGATGTGATCTACAACGGCAAAGACATTGTAAATATTCCAGAAAAAACCGTATTATTGAAACAGATATTGTCCATTTGAACTAGCGGGGATTTCCCCGCTTTTTTGGTCTATATATGTTTAATTTTAAATAATACGAGTTATGAAAGTAAAAAAGAGGAATGGAGAATTGCAGGATTTTGATTTCAACAAAATCCGGTGTGCCGTTATGAAAGCTTTTGAGGAGTGCGGTGTTCAGTTGTCGAAATATGAAGAGAAGGACCTATTCGAGTCTATAGAAGACAAGATCCCGAATTTGGAGAAAAACGGAGTAGTTGATCTTGAGGATATACAAAACTTGAATGAAAGCCAGCTGATGTTCTGGGGATACTATGACGTAGCTAAGGCGTATATCATATACCGGTATAATAGGCAAGTTGAACGTGATAATAAGTTCGAGGAAAAACTTTTAGGAAAGAAAATCGACAATCAAAACGCAAACGTTGACGAGTATTCTTTCGGTGGAAGAACTGGAGAGGCAAGTCGGATAATGACGCAGAACTATGCACTTAATCATTGCATGTCCAAGCTTGCCAAAAAGCGACACCTTAACAATCAGATCTACACTCATGATTTGGATTCTTATGCGACAGGTATGCATAACTGTTTGACTTTGCCTTTTGATAAGTTGCTTGCAAATGGATTTAATACAAGACAGACAGATGTAAGACCAGCGAATAGTATAAATACTGCATTCCAACTTGTGGCGGTTCTCTTCCAATTGCAAAGTCTACAACAGTTTGGTGGAGTTTCAGCTAGTCATCTTGATTGGACAATGGTTCCATATGTTAGAAAATCTTTCGCCAAACATTTTGTGGATGGCGTGAAATTTTTAAAGAATCAAGAATTGAACAAGAACGAATATTCGTCTCTGGAAATTGACAACAAAAAGTATAGGGAATTTGGTGATGAGTGTTTTAGTTATGCGAAAGAGTTAACCGAAAAAGAATTGAATCAGGCAGTCGAAGGGTTATACCATAATTTGAATACACTTCAAAGCAGGTCAGGAAATCAACTCCCTTTCACATCTATCAATTACGGAACTTGTACCTTATCAGAAGGTCGGATGGTTATCTCGGCACTTCTTAATGGTTCAATAAACGGAGTTGGTAAATTTCATAGAACAGCAATTTTCCCATGCGGAATTTTCCAGATTATGAAAGGTGTGAATAAAGAACCAGGAACGCCAAACTACGACCTCAAACTTCTTGCTTTAAAGTCTACATCTTTAAGACTTTATCCAAATTATGCAAACGTAGACTGGAGTGGAAATGCTGGATATGATCGTAATGATCCCAGAACCTACTTCTCTACCATGGGTAAGTGAAAACTACAGCTCATGTAAAATCTCCTTAACCTCGCCAGAGGGTGTCCATTAAAAAATGGGCTAACGGTTAGATCTTAAAAAGAAGAGACCGTGCTAAACAGTAATACTATGACACAAACAAAATATAGCGATATATATATTGATGGTGTAAATATATATAAATACATACGTGGTGAATATCACAAACTTTCACAATGGATAGATAATGTTGGATATTATCAAGTTGCTTTCCGTATAGATGGGAAAAGAAAATATATTCGAGTTCATCGTTTAATTGCTGAAACTTTGTTGCCAAATCCAGAAAATTTGCAACAAATAGATCATATTGATGGGGATAAATTAAACAACAAATTGTCTAATCTCGAGTGGGTAAGCAATGCAACAAATACACAAAGGGGATATGATAATAACCTTTATCGTTTTCCAACACGTGCTTATGCAATTTCTGCTATAGAGAAAGAAACATCTAAAAAATATATTTTCAAAAGTATCCGTTCATGTTCTGAAAGTTTACATCTTAACAGGAAAACACTAAGCGCTATTTTGAATCATAAAAAATCGAATAATTATAATTATGATTTTTCATATATTACTGAACGTGTATCGACTAATCCCGATGAATATACGGATGTAGAACTGGAGATAGGCACCAGCTCGAAACAGGAGACAACTTCTAATTTAGAAGTTGAAGATATAGTCAGTGCTGATGGCGACATCAGATAACATGTGTAGAACCGCAAATGGTTTTGATATTAACGGATTCGGCCAACTCAAAGATGGGCGAGGGAATATTTGTCCTTGTACGATAATCCTGCCAACAATCGCAATGGAAGCCAATGGGAATATTGAGCGATTTATGGAAATCCTCGACGAAAGAATCCATGAAACAAAAGATATATTGATCGAACGTTTCAATTGGATTTGTAGTCAGAACCCAAAATCTGCGAAGTTCATGTGGGAAAATGGAACGATGGAAGGATATATTCCAAAAGAAGGTATCCGGAGCGCATTGAAACATGGAACACTTGCTGTTGGTTTACTTGGTATTGCCGAAACTTTACAATTGTTGATTGGAGAAGATCAAACAACACCAAAAGGTCTTGATCTTGCCAAGCGTATTTTGCAATTATTCAAAACTCGATGTGCAGAATTCAAAGAGCAGAATAAATTAAATTTTGGTGTATACCTAACACCTGCCGAAAATTTATGTTTCACTGCGATGAAAAAGTTTCAAAAGAAATATGGTATAATCAAAGATGTATCTGATCATGAGTACTTTACAAATAGCATTCATGTTCCAGTATGGAAAGAGATGACACCATTTGAAAAGATCGACATTGAAAGTCAACTCACTGGATATTCTTCCGCTGGATGTATTACATATGTTGAACTTGATTCATCAGTCAAGTATAATATCGAAGGTTTGGAAGAAATCGTCGACTACGCTATGGATCATGATATACCATATTTTGCAGTAAATATTCCGAATGATACCTGTAATGATTGTGGATATACTGGAGATTTTACGGAGAACAAATGTCCGATTTGCGGTAGCGAGAATATCACAAGACTAGCAAGAGTGACCGGTTATTTATCTCAAGATTATAGGAATTTCAATTACGGTAAACAATGCGAAAAAGAGGCACGAGTTAAACATATCAGAAAAATATAATGAACAGGTATAATAGCATAACATATCCAGATCTGAATAACGGTCCAGGTTGTCGTGTTTCCATCTTCCTCCAAGGTTGTCCTATTCATTGCTCCGGGTGTTTTAACTCTGAGCTTTGGGATTTTAACGGAGGCCGGGAGGTGAATGATGGAACACTCGATACTATCCGCTCTTTGGTAAACAGGCCATATATCAAAGGCTTGTCTATTCTTGGAGGAGAGCCGTTGTGTGAAGAGAACCTGCAAACTGTCGCTGCACTATGTGATATAGTCAAGACGATCCCGGACAAGACAGTCTGGATTTATACAGGCTACAGCTACGAGGGTTTCAATGAAGGCCAGAAACAAGCGATAGATAAAGCAGACGTAGTAGTAGATGGAAAATTTGAAAAAGGTTTGTATAATCATGACCTTATTTTCAAAGGTAGTAAGAACCAGCGAATCATCGACTGGCAGAAAACGAAAAATGAAAATCGAATCATTCTCGTGAGTGATTACGCGGAGTGATAACTAACAGCGGGCGCCTATAACGGGTGCCCGTTTCTATTTTAAAGATTAACCATTTAAAAGATTAGAAGATTATGAGAACATACAGAAACAAACAATATGACATTCCAGGAGTATATAGAGAACCGTTTAGAAAGTCGCGCGTTAATGAACTATGAAGATCTGGTGTTAGGATTAGATAATGCACGCGTTAAGAAATTAGCATCTAGCAGATATGAGCGTGATAGTTTGCTTTTAAATAGCAAGACAAAGGAGGAATATATAGCCGAAGTTTTGACTCGTATATCACAAAAGGACGCTTTCACTTGTACGTCATATGTCAAGCGTCCACTTCAGCAGAACGAGGCAGAGCTTGCACAGTTTGATTTTATCCGTGAAAACCTGGATGATTTTGATATGGAATTCACAAGGCTAAGTACTACCGGCTACTCGGTAGATGATGATGGCGGTATTGTGAGCGGATCACGCCCGAGTACACACACCATAGACTTCCAGTTTTCCAGATCCTATCTGTATTATGTATACGCAAAATATACCAACTGCTATAATGAGGCGCAGATGGATGACTTGCTACATTTTGCAGAACGAGCACAGCATAACAGAGAGAGAAACGTAAAGTTTATATTTCTTCTTGATGGTTCTTTTTATAGCAAGAAAACAAAAACGCATAGCAGATATTATGGAGAAACAAGACTTGAGTATTTCAAACATCAATACAGAAGTCGGAAATTTATAATAGGAACATCTGATGATGTAGTTAAAAAGATCGCGAGATTAGAAACTAGAAAATGTAATTTAGAACTTTAAACCTTTAATGATTTAAATAGTCAAAACAAAAGATGACATAATTATAAACTAGAAATTCTTTTTCATGGAAAAAGTAAAACTAGGAGAACAGCAAGCGCAAGCATTGGAAGAGATCCGTGAGTTTCTACTTGGTGATGATTTTGCTTTTTGTTTGTATGGCAGCGCAGGAACTGGCAAGTCCTTTATGGTCAAGCAGATTATAAAACTTGTAAAGAGTATAAGAAAGCAGTATTGCCTGGTTGCTCCTACACACAAAGCCGCGCTCGTGATGCGAGCATATACCGGAGAACGTGCTGATACTCTACACTATTTGTTGGCTTTATCTCCAAACCTTGAGATTTTGAAGCTCGACCTTAACCAGTTAGAGTTTCAGAGTAAAAGCTCAGAATTTATACCGATCAGGGGTGTTGTTATCTGTGATGAAGCATCTATGATAAATGACGACCTATACGATATCCTTATTGAGAAATGCTCGGAACTTAACACAAAAGTGATATTTTGTGGAGATATCAAACAGTTGCAGCCTGTGGAAGGTCGCAACTATTCAAAGGTCTTCCAACTGAAAAACAGATTCGAGCTTACTAAAATCTACAGACAAAAAGACGGGTCAGCCATAGCACCTTTGCTTCTTGAATTGAGAAATGACGTGATAGGCGACATTGAGACGAAGGAATCAGAGCATGGTAGCCTGTACGTATACGACGATATCAAAGAATATGCCGACCAGATGGTGCGGTGTTTTAAGGAAGGAATAGAACGCCAAGATGTGTTGTACGCAAAAGCGCTAGCTTATACCAACAACAGAGTTGCAGAGTATAACCGCGTAATGCATCAGCTAGTCTTTGGAAAAGCTCCATATTACAAAGGTGAGATATTGACAGCTTACAGTAATTTCAGCGGAAAGAGAACTAAGTTTTTCAACAGCATGGATTATATTATCGCAGAGGAACCTATAACAACTGAGGCGTATGTTAAAGATCTTAGAGAAACATTCCTCGTTCATATGTTAACATTAAAGGATCCACTATCCGGATTTTCTGATGTTGTGTACATGATGGATAAAAACAACGACGAGGAAAAATTCGATATGTTAGCAGCAGAAGTTGAAGGAATCCGTGTGAAAGCTTTAAACTCTACGGGAAAAAGGAAGTCTATGTTTTGGAGTATGTATTTTAGACTTACTGAAACGTTTGTTTTGCCACTCGATCTTTATTACGAAGGTCGTATGGTTATGAAAAAAGGGCTCGATTATGGCTATGCTATAACAGTTCACAAATCGCAGGGGTCGTCTATCTCCAAAACCTTTGTAGATCTGAGAGATATAAGAAAACAGAAGATAAGAGACGAGCTGAGACAGCTGGAGTATGTGGCATTGTCTCGTGCGTCTGGTGATGTTTTTATTTATGAATAACCTATGGTAAAAATCGATGTCGTGTTTGCTGATCCGAAAGAGATCACTGATGACGAGATGTCTCGTCTTGTTGATGATGAAGTCGTACACTATGAAATAATAGACGGCGGAAGTCTTCGAGGTATTCCAAAGATGGCAAAATTGAAGAGTCTGACAGCTGCGAAGAAAACACCGTTTGCGGTTGTATACAATCCAGATAAGAGTATAAAGCGAGTCTATTATAGGGAAGAACACCAGAAGCCCATATCCAAGATGCTTAGGAATATAGAATTCGAGAAATACAGAAGGACGGGATTTTATGAAGGAATACCCAGAAATTACAATGATGAATTTTTTAAACAGCGAATCATGGAGTTAGAAGTAAACATCAAGAAGCTAGACGAGCGTGCAGTATTGCCAAAGTATGAAACAGAAGGGGCTGCGTGCATGGATTTGGTACCTGTAAGTGTAGAATACAAGGAAGACATCGACTGCTGGGTTTATCATTCCGGTTTAAGTTTTGAGATTCCGGTGGGATTTTTCATGTCGATACAACCACGAAGTAGTAGTAGGAAGAGCGACGCATATATGCCAAACACACCGGGTATAGTGGATGCTAGAAAAATTATGTCTTTAATTAATTGAAAAAAATGGAATGTAAATGGTGTAAAGGAGAAATAAAAAAGAACGTCTACGGTTGTTGTTCTTATCATTGCTATGAGCAATGGTTGAAATTTACAAAAGAACCAAACACAGAATGTGCAATTTGTGGTCGAAAACTTTATATCAAACCATCAGCATTAGCAAAAATAAAGTTTGGGCCTACATGTTCGCAATCTTGTCGTTGTGCTTTGGCATCTAGAATAATGAGTGGATCAGGAAATCATCAATATGGTTTGACCGGTGATTTAAATGCATCATTTAAAAAATCAGAAGTCATAACAAATTACGGATATATTTTGACATATGTAAAAGATCACCCATTCCCTCATGACAAATCCAATCAAACAACGCGAGTATATCAGCATCGGTTAGTAATAGAAGAAAACGCTGATAATTTTCCAAGTGAGTTTTTCATTATAATTGATGGAAAGAAATATTTAAAACGAGAATATTCTGTTCATCATATTAACGGAAACAAAACAGACAATCGTATTGAGAATTTACAAGTATGTACAAAATCAGAACATACAACTTTACACAATTTGCAAAAAGAAATTCTCAGGGATGAGAAAACAGGACGTATAGTTGGTATCGTTAAACGGGAAGAAATGGGGGGAAACCTAGAAAGAGGCAATCCTCAGCCGGTCGTCAAGTTAACAGATGACGAGGGTCCAACGACTAACTCTTGAAACTGAGCAATCAGAATATAATAGAGACACGAGTATCCCGCACGGATTAAACCGTGAAGATATAGTCTGATCTGCACGTATAATCTGAAGGTGCAGAAATTAGCGAATAAAGAAACGCTAAGTATTAACAACCCCGCAACGATGGACTACCGCGGGGAGGTTGTCGCCTGTTATAAAAACAGAGATCCAAATAATAAAAAGCCACCTTTTGAACTTAACGGTAAAGGTGTGGCTCAAATCATGATCTTACCATACCCTCGTATTATATGGCGTGAGGTTGACAAACTCACAGATACAGAACGAGGTGTTGGAGGTTTCGGATCAACAGACAAGAAGTCATGAATATCATAGATCGTTTAGCAGCTGCTACTCTCTGCTCTAAGCCTAGGGCAGAGAGTGCTTTGAAATCAAGCACAAGCTACGAGGAGGCAGTCAAACTTGTCAGATTATTACAAAAACAAGATGCGATGAATTTGGACTGTGAATGAATAATATGTGAGAAAAATAGTAATCAAACAGCTGTACACAAATGTTGATGATCAGCTGAGAAGGTATTTTCTGGATATACGTAGGATACCAGTAATGACTCCGGAAGAGGAGAAGGAGCTAATCGATCGATTGCCTGATCCAGAAGCAAGAGAGAGATTGATAAATGCGAATCTGAGATTTGTTGTTAGTATAGCCAAGATTTATCAAGGGAACGGTTTGGAACTCATGGATCTTATCTCCCTAGGAAATCTTGGCCTTTGTAAATCCGTAGAGTATTACAACAAAGACTACAACGTTAAATTTCTAAGCTACGCGGGATGGTGGATCAAGCAGGCTATCATTAACGGTTTAAGTGAAGACGTTAAGCCTGTCATAGCTCCGAATGTTGTAAGGCATGCGTTCAGTAAAATCAAGCGTGTCGTGAACGAGTACTTCGCACAACACGGTACAGAACCGGACCAGGAGTATGTAATGGAACACGCGAAGATTACACCTTCTGAATACAACCGGGCTATGATGTGTTTTGTATCTTTCGCTTCTCTGAGTGATACAGCAGGAAGTGATGAGCATGATAAAAGGGAGATAGGCGAGACGCTGGTTGCTGATGATGCAACTTTTGAGGATGATATGGATGACCAGGGAACAAGTGAAGCCATACGCGATATGATGGCTGATTTACCTTGGCGTGAAAGGATGGTCATCAAATATTCGTTCGGCTTTGATTGTCAGGCATTACCCGTTTCCAAAATCGCCAAGCTCATCAGCATAACGCCTGAGAGAGTGAGACAAATAAAAGCAAAAGTATTGGCAGAATTTAAGAAAAAAATAAGACGCGATGGACTATGATGTTGGAAATTTATGATCTTCAAGCCTATCCAAACTATATTGTTTTCACTGGATATAGACCAAAGACTGACGAGTGGTTTATATACAGGATAGGCGAAGGGATTAACGAATACGAGGCTCTCATGGAACATTTAGAAAGTGGGCTTTTGATGGTTGGGTTTGACAACATTTACCACGATTGGCAGATTCTACAAAATATGCTCGACTGTCGGAAGATGTTTCAAGGAAGCAATGGAACCAGTATCTGCGGGCAGATGATGCTAAGGATCGCGGGAATGAAAGATGGTACTATTGAAACAATCCCAGAGTTTCGGTTTACAGTTAGACAGATCGACCTATTCCGCATGTGGCACTTGTACAACAAGAACAGGCGCGCAACGTTGAATGATATAAAGTTCAGTTGCAGGATGTCGAAAATCTACACGTTGCCATATAGCTACGACTCTTTTATAGCGGATAAGGAACCAGTGGATGTATACAGCAAAAATAACGTTGAAGCTATCCATCGGTTCTTTCTTACCACTATCGGACGAGATGATTATCCTATATACAAGGGAATCAACAAAATCGCATTCCGTGAAGAGTTGAGAAAAGAGTATGGCGTGCAGTGTTTGAATACTGCCGATGCCGTACTTGGGAAAAAGATGATTCTGGTTTTATATTCAAAAGCAGTAGGCTTACCTATTTCTGAGATACGAGAGATGAAGACAGCAAGGGATACAATAAACCTTGGATCCTGTATTCCTTGGTTCTGTAATGTAAAGACGCCAGAGTTCGCCAATGTATTGGATACATGGAAAAAGACAGTGATAAAATCAGACACAGAGAACGACGTAAAGATTCCCGCAGTTTTTCATGATACTCAGTTTGTTTTTACACTAGGAGGTTTGCACTCAGTAGCCAAGCCTGGAATCTATGAATCAGATAATGATTTCGTGATTATGGACTATGACGTGCAATCCCTATATCCTTCGCTTGGAAGACTTCTTGAACTCTACCCGGAACATCTTGGTCCAGTCTTTACTAAGCTCTATTCTAAGTTTCTAGATTTGAAACTTGAAGAAGCAAAGAAAGAGAACCCGGACAAAGCAAAGATCGGACTTCTCAAACTTGTTTTGAATGCTATATATGGAAACAGTAATGAGCCAAAATCATTTTTGTATGATCCATTGTACACATACAAAACAACAATAGCAGGGCAAGTATTCACTGCTATGTGGTGTGAAATGCTAGTGACTATATGCCCGAATATTGAATTCATATCCGTAAATACAGACGGTATATGTTGTAAGATTCCAAGAGATAAACAGGAGCTGATACTTAGATTGAATGATAAGATATACGGAAAGTTTGGTTTTCTTATAAGTGTTGAAGAATACGAGCGGTTGATAGTTAAGGATGTCAATAACTATATCGCAATCTATCCAGGAAGCACACGAGAGAATGAACACGTGAAACTCAGGGGATGTTTTGATACTTCCCCTGACTATTACGGGGACACCTCAAAACGTGCCATTCCAAAGGCTCTGAAGGAGTTTTTTGTTTACGGTGTACCAATCGAAGAGTCGATAAAAAACAACCCCGATGTTTATGATTTCTGTTTGAAGATTAAACCTTTAACTGGTGGCTCTGTCCTATATAGGACAATACAACACGCACAAATAGAAACAAAGAATCTAGGAGAGTTTGCGAGGTATTACATCACGAAATCAGGTCCTGGTTCTATTCTTAGAGTGTCAGAGTCAGGAACACAGACGTTAGTCCATCCTGGGAAATCTTGTGCTCTCTTCAATTTGAATTGGGGAGAAAAGCCTATGATAGATTACAGCTTTTATATTTCCGAAGCAAATAAAATAAAAGATTCAGTAGTTAGTTCACAACTTACTTTATTCTGATGACAACAATTTCTAATGTCAAGGTTTATGATTTGGAGGAGAGCGTGATAGCAGCGCGGAACGCTATGAGACTTACGCCTCCTGAGTACACAGAGGAAGAATTCAATAAATCGCTCGAAAGGGCGGTAAAGCTTACAGATAGCGGAATAAAAACAGGCATCAGTTGCCATAGCAACTATCTTGTAGGGATCCGTGTGTCATTTGATATAACATATCCGCAATATCTGACCCCAGAGATGCAACGCTATCATTTCTTTGATATCGTCAGCAGCTCTTCCAAGATGCACAGATTGTGTAAAATGGACCTTTCTAAATGTTGCAACAAATATGTTGACCCGGAGATTATAAGGATTGAGCAAAAGAAGATCGACGCATGTAATATAACAATGAAGAACGAGCCAAATAATCCTGACCTATGGGAATTGTGGCGAGATGAAGCTTACCGCCTGTTTATGGAAATGGTGAGCAATTGCCCGCTTGGGCTTGAATTGTTTATGCGTGTATCTACAAACTATAAGCAACTCCAGACTATCTATTTCCAGCGTAAGCATCATAAGCTGAAAGAAGACTGGGGGGCTATATGTGAGATGATCGAGAATTTACCGCATTCTGAACTAATAATTGGATCATATGGTACAGATAGCAAGGGACAAGTCGGGACGTCTTGTGATAGGGTTAGACCTTAAAAGACACCAAATCTATAAATCAAAACAAGAGCTAAAAGATACACCTTACGGCATGAGAGAGTGCTGGGTTATCGATGAAGCAAAGCCCCTAGAGCCTAAGGAATGGATAGGTTCAAAAATGGTATTCCCCAAAAACGAGGAATATTTCAGTGAAAAAATTAAAAGTTTAACTTGGGACGATGAACCCATAAATTTATAAAAAAATGAAAACAAGAATCGTAGCACTTCTGCTAGCCTGGTTTTGTGGATTCATAGGATTCCATGATTATTGCCTTGACAGAAACCTTGCTGGACAAATTAAAGTGGGGATTTTTATAGCCTCATTTTTATGTAGTCTTTCATCATTCGAGTTTTTTAATATTATCAGTGTTGTAGGTTTCGCCAGTGTTATTTTATGGACACTTATCGACTTCTTTAAACTGACAGGCTTAACAGATGAAGAATTTAATAAACTTTATAACAAATAAAGATGGAACAATCGAAGGATTATTTGCGCGGATATTCTGACGGTATGGCAGACGCTCAAGAAACTATACTCAACCAGAGTTTAGCTTCGAGGATTAAAATGCTCGTAACAAACACGCTGCTTTTATGCATGTCTATTTCAATTATCGTATTATTTATTTCACTTGTTGTTCATATAATAAATAAAATTTTGTGATTTGATAGATGCTTCTTGTGTACCTATAACGGTGCACTTGAAGCATCTATCATTTAATTATATTTCACCATGAGAAAAGAAAAAGAAATAATAGAATTTTTTGAAGGACTCAAACCATTCAAAACAATTGATAATATCCCAAATATTCCAATTGTAGAAAGCGAGATATACAACAATTGTATTGTTCCAAATCTGATAAGATGTGGAGCAATACCAAAGGAAAAATTGATTACGGGAAAACGGTATGAAGGTGCTTGTAGGAATGCAAGCGAAGCAGAATGGGATGGAGAAAAGTTCACATATAAAAGGCATAAATTTGGAGATGTATATGATGAAAATATTAATCATTTCCAAGACGATGATGGATATGATTTGTTTGTGCCACTAAAAGAAATAGAAAACTAACAGGATAAAAATTCTTATATATGGTAAATGTAAAACCTTTTATCAAATGGGTTGGCGGTAAAAGTCAACTTATTGAACAACTGGATGCCCAACTTCCAGCTGACTTTGATAGTTTGGAAGATGTCACATATATAGAGCCTTTTGTGGGTGGTGGAGCTATGCTTTTCTATATGCTTCAACATTATCCAAACATTAACCATGCAATCATCAATGACATCAATCCAGACTTAACAACTTGTTATCGTACAGTTCGTGATAATCCAAAGGAATTAATTGCGTCATTACAAGACATTGAAAATACATATCTCTCTCTTAATACAGAAGAAGCAAGAAAGGAGTTCTTCATGGTTGTAAGAAATAGATACAACGAAAAGAATCTTGATCCAATAGAGAACACAACAAAATTTTTCTTTCTCAATAAAACTTGTTTCAATGGGTTGTATAGAGTAAATAAGAAGGGCTTATTTAATGTTCCTTTTGGAAGATACTCCAATCCGACAATTTGCAATTCTGAAACGATATTAAAAGATAGTGAGTTGTTGCAAAGAGTGGAAATATTAAACGGCGATTTTGAAGAGACATTTAAATATGCACAAGGCAATACTTTGTTTTATTTCGATCCGCCATATCGTCCACTGAGTGATACATCAAGTTTTAATAATTATGCAAAAGAAGCTTTCGATGATGACGCACAGATTCGCTTAAAAAAATATTGCGACCGAATCAATGATGCAGGTTTCAAATTTATGCTCAGTAATTCTGACAGCAAAAGTGTAAATGGAGAAGATAATTTTTTTGATGTGCTATATGCTGCATATCAAATAGAAAGAGTGTTGGCATCAAGAAGTATCAACTCAAATCCAAACAAACGAGGTGAGCTTACAGAAATATTAGTTCGCAATTATGCTGACACAAAAAAAATAACACTAGATTATAAATAATAGATTAGAGCAAATGTTGTATTTGTTGAATATATAAATAAGATTATGTACTTTATAACCGCTAATAAACATGTATAGTAAATATCATGAACAAAGATTTTGATAAGTTCATGTCCCAACTTCAAGAGACAAATCAGACGCTGAATTTCTTTTGTGATTTCGATAAAATTGCAGACAATATTGATAATATAAAATTGAGTCTTTGTATGCTCAACAGTCTGATTGGTGCGACTGATTTACGTAAAAGTGTAGAAATGATATGGAACAGGGATAGTTCCGCATTCCGCATTATGGATATTCTTATTGCAGTAAGAGGAAAGAAAGTTATTTTAAATTCTGCTGGTAAATGTATCATTCTTGACAGACTGTTTACAAGTGTAGATGGTATTATGGAGTATCTTGAAGGCACAGGACTTGCCAATATTTTCCGCGAGAAACGTATCAATAATTTAGTTGATTATGTTTCTGGAATAGAGGTTGGTCTTGATAGTAATGCTAGAAAGAATCGCAGTGGTAATGTAATGGAAGAAATGATTGCTGATATTCTGAAAAAGCATGACATAACATTTCGTCAAAAAGTGTGTTCAACAGAATGGCCAGATATTCAGAACATTCTTGGGAATGATGAAAAAGAATTTGATTTTGTTATTACGACCGATGCCAAAACGTATGTTGTTGAAGTAAATTTCTACAATAGTGGAGGCAGCAAACTTAATGAAATTGCTCGTTCTTACTCTGATATTGGTCCAAAGATAAATTCTGTACCAGGTTTTGAATTCGTATGGATTACTGATGGAGTAGGATGGAAATCCGCTAGAAACAAACTTCAAGAAGCATACAATATTATCCCAAGTATTTATAATCTTGTAAGTATCGAGGATTTTATTAAAGAAGTTAAAGAACAATAAAATATTAAAGATAACACTATAAGATTAAACCATTTGCTAGATTTAGAGTCATACATTAAAATCTTAACAAAATGAAAATAATCTATAACCGATTTATCCCGTTCAAGGGATTCATGGCGGTTAATCTATTTGGTGTTTTGTTTGTCCGTAAAGAATACGAAGACGATATGAACGAACACGCAGAAATCAAGAATATTGTAATAAACCACGAATCAATCCACACCGCACAAATGCGGGAGTTGTGGTTTATAGGGTTCTATCTTATGTATCTTTTCTACTATCTTTTTCTTTTAGCTAAGACAGGAGACGCAAAAGCTGCATATCGGAAAATCCCATTCGAGGCTGAAGCGTACGCTAACGAAAGGCAAGCTGACTATCTCGCAACACGTGAGAGGTTCGCATTTAAACATTACAAAGTATGACAAAAATCAAAGTCATGGCACTAAGCGACATGCATGGCATGCTGCCAGACCTTAGAGATCATCCTGTCGATCTTGTACTTATAGCAGGAGACATAGCACCGGAATATACGGATTACAACACAGATATCGCGATCTCTTGGTACACTCGCGAATTCTATAGATGGTGTAAGAGCTACGTATCGGCACAGAAGGTGTTTTTTATCCTTGGATCGCATGATCATGCACTCGAAAATTTCTATCCCATGTTGTGGGAGACATTCCACAGCAACGAGATGAAAGTTCAATTTTTACATAACGAGATCAAGATTTTCAGAAAAGAAGGTCGCGAGTTATCGGTATATGGTACCGAGTATAACCTCAACAATGGCAACCACTCGTTCAGCAAAACAGATAGAGAACTTAATAAGATCTATATGAAAAACAACGAGTTTGTTGATATAGTTCTGAGTCATGAGGCACCATATGGTTTCAGCGATACGAATAACCAGACAGAAGCCGCAGGATATCAAGGAGTACATCATGGAAGTCAAGCGTTGAGAAGATACATCCAGAGAATGGAACCTGAGGTGGTAATACATGGAAAATATCATTCGGCAACACATTTCAAGGAAAAACTACAAGATACCGATATCTATAATGTCTGCCTTATGGATGAGAACCATGAGCTGACTTTTAAACCTTTAATTTTTGAAATATGAACAACTTCAATTGGCAGTCTTTTCTTCGTGATAACAGTGAACTTTTCAAGTACAAACAAGAAGTAAAATTTCCAGCTAGCGATTATGATATCGATAAGGAAGCGGCAGATGTGGATGCTAAAGAAATCATCCGAATCTGCAATCATGCCTTGATCGATTTCTTAAAAAAGCAAGCAAAAACAGGAGATGTTGGAACTTTTAATTCCGCAACAGAAACAAGAGATGATGAGCCACATAGTGCTATGATCAAGCCAGATACAGAGGATGTTGTAAACAAGGAGCCAAAAGAAAATATGGATAACTTAGTCGATCATGCCGGTATATGTGCCGAACTCACAAACACATATAGAAAGAAGAACGCAGATTACGGGAACTCTTTTTCTAGAGCAGTAGAAAAATATGGCCTCGTCTCTGCACTTACAAGAATAAGCGACAAGTTTAACAGACTCGAAAGTCTTATTCTTCACAAGGAGCAAGAAGTAAAGGATGAATCAGTACAGGATACCCTCCTCGATCTTGCCAACTATTGCATAATGACAGTAATGGAAATAAGAAAAAATGGAATCAATTGATTTGGGTTTGCCTTCTGGCAATCTATGGTGTGAAATAAACCTGGGAGCTGAGAAAATAGGAAAGAATGGTAAATGGGCAGCATGGGGAGGTCTTGAACTCCACGGCGATAAAGAAGTCAAAGAGTTCACTATGTTTTCCAATGATGGCCATGACTATAGACTCGCAGAAAATAACATCATAACAAAGTATAATCTGGACGATCACCTTGAAAAGTTAGAACCAGAGGATGATATAGCAACGCAGCTATTAGGTCCCGAGTTCTCAATTCCAGGAAAAGATGATTTCCAGGAGCTAATAGAAAATACAGAGTTCAGTATTGCGACATTTAACAATTATAAATGCGCTAAACTGAAAAGTAAAATAAACAATGCGGAAATATATTTCCCAGTCCCCGGATGGTGCGCTAACGGAAAGGTAGAGTGTCCGGGAGAAGGTGGGATCTATATGACGGCTGATTTAACACCTAACCCGATGAAAGCCTACGTGGCAGTCGTTGATGGAGGGAATGGAGAAATGACCATTTCCGGGTCTGGTCTCCGTTTGTTAGGCGTACAAGTTAGAGCAATAAAAAGAAAAATCAATGAAACTTAAAGTATTCAATGGATCTGAGATATTCTTTACCTCAGATACCCATTTTGACCATGAGGCTATCATCAGGCTATGCAATCGTCCGTTTACATGTGTCGAGGAGATGAATGCCAAACTTATCGAAAACTGGAATGCTACAGTCGGACCAGGTGATACAGTATTCCATCTTGGCGATTTCTCAATGAAAGGTACGCAGCGAATACTACACATAAGGGAGTACCTAAATGGTAAGATTCACCTGATACTTGGCAATCATGATATCCCAAAAATAAATTTGGCATCTCCTATACGGGATGTGTTTGAGTCAATAACAGAGCAGCAAAGCATCATGATTGATGGCATCAAAATTATACTGAATCACTACCCGTTCCTTTGTTTTCCTGGACAATATAATCCGCATATGTGGCAATTGTTCGGGCATGTACATACAAGAGAGAACAACACGGGATGTGATAGGGACAGATTGAAATATCTTTTTCCTACACAATATGACGTAGGAGTTGACAATAATGATTACCGACCGGTAAGCTGGACTGTGGTAAAAGAGAAAATAGAAAAGCAAATAGCAGAGTATGACAAAGAAAGAAAAGCTGGAAAATATGGCTAATATAGCACTCTCAGCTGGAGCGATAGTTTCACTGTTAGCTGGAGCCAAAGCGATAAGCTACTTGCTGTTTGGTTTGGTCCTGTTTATGGTAAACACAAAGTGGTTAATATTTAAAATGGAAAATAAACTATGGTGGAAAAAATAAAAGAAGCGTTTGGCTGGCTTATCCTATTCGTGTTTAATATGCTCGGTGTTGGATGGTCTATTCTTGGAATAGATATTCTGGCAATAGCGCAAGCGATTAGCCTTTTGATTGCTATGATCTTTTTGATTGTAGGCACATCTACGGGTTATGTTTTAGCTTTTGCTCTTGCAGGACTTTTTGGTGCTGCAAATATTCTTTCATCACTTGCATTTTTCGGATTTGTGTTTTATGTCAAAGGTGAAACATTGAAGAAAATAAAAGAGGAATTTTTCTGCTAATATATGAAAACAATAATAAGAGAGATTGAGATATTGTTCATGTGTTTTGTTTCCAGTATGACAGGGATCGCGTTTTTTTGAAGTAAACGCGAAATTTGTCGGAAGCATTCAGTGTTTCATTTTTATTTTTGGGTGGATGTGCATTTTAGCCGGATGGAGATTTGAGGAATTGGGAATTTATCTCTTATTGGTCAACATGGCAATCGCAGCTATTCACACTTTAATTTTTGAAATTACTTATATAATAAAAGCGAGAAATGGAAAAGAAAATGTACCAAGTATTTAGCCTTGATATGTCATTCCAGCCATTCGAGACAGAAGAGCACCTGATAGGTGCAGAGTCAGCGGCTGATTTGATAGAGCATTTGCACGACGTATTCCCTGATCAAACATACATCGTAGAACGCGAAGATTGGATGGAAGATGAGGATTGGGAAGAAGTGCTCGAAATGGAAGAGTGCGAACCAGGAACAGAAAAAGTACAGCCTGGAATTTCCGAGGAAAAAGTAGAAGAAATCAAGGAGTCTATGGAAGGACATTTCCCGAGAGTTAAACTTGTCGAGGGATTATTTAGCGATAAGAAATATGTAATTTTATACACAGATTATCATATAGAATAAAATGGAAAGATGTAATATGTTTAAGTGTGCAATGGCTTTTCTTTGGAGTTTGTTCATTGCATTTTTTATTTTGCTTTGTTTGGCATCGTGCGAGCATAAAAAGGCTACAACTTCAGATAGGGAATTTATTAAAATTGGACTCTCTTCTCCATCGGATAATTCAAAGACACAAACAATTACAAATACGATTAAATGGCAAAAAGAATAGTAAAGCATACATACGCAGACGGAAGATCTGAGTATGTAATACAAACCAATAGGATTTTCGGATTTATACCTATCCCATGGTGGATTGAAGAATTTGATGAATTTGATACTGGAATATATTATACACTAAACGCAGCGATTGACGCTTTGAATTATTCAACACTTATAAAGTCAGAAGTAATAAAAACATGTAAATAGAATATAAGGGGGTGGTGAGTATCTGGAAAAATCCAGGTATTCATCACCCCCTTTTTTTTTAAAATATTATTATTGTCTAAAATATTAAAAAATCATGGGAGATAAAGCAAAGAAAGTAAGAACGAGCATGGCGTCAAGAGGCCCAAGCTCAATGTGTAATACTAAACAGTGCGCATAGTTTTCAAATGGTGAATTGAGAGATGCCGGTTTTAAGGTCTATGGTAATGCTTGGAATCTATCCGGGACAAAAGACGTTATCAATGGATATAGAGAAACAGGCGGCTCAAATGACAAGCCATTCAATGAGGCAGAATACAACAAAATGAATGCACAAGCTGCCAAGTATATATATGACAATCTAAATACTCAAGACTTAGATACCAACAAAGTCTATACTGTGAACATGTTTCACCCCTCAAGTACATTTAAAAAGCGAGCATATGATGAAAGCCGAAGAAGGACGTATGGCACACATACAGGTATATTGTCGTATGATCCAGGAACACAAGGTGGACATGGAGCCAGTAAATGGTATGTGACACATAATGAAGGCGGGCATGTGAAGAGAGAACCATTTTCTACTATGCAATATTCTGGGAAAAATGGAATTCCAACAACTGGGTCATATGTCACACAGATATCAGAACCTCTTGAAAATAGAAATATTTTTGAAAGATTCCTTGACAAATTGAGAAGTATGATTGGATTGTATGAAAGTGGTGGTAAGATATAGAAAAGAATAATTCGTAGGGATTTTTTATATGATTATAAATAAGAAAAGGACAAGTAGGATAATATCCTATTTGTCCTTTTTTTTTACTTTTCTCTTTCGTTTCTAAAAATGTCTGGTTTGATAGCGTCAAATGCTGGCTTGAATTGTCGAGATGCAGAGAATGTATTGATACATCCATCCCAGAAATCTTCATCACCAGTTGCAATTTTTAACCAATTAGATACCTATTTCCCAGTCCATTCAAATGCAAATGGCGTCCAGTTTGTGATTGGTGTACCGATTGAATCCATGAAATTAAAATCAAAAGATGCATTCCTTAATGAAGCAATTGCAATATTAGCTGCAGACAAACCAAGTCCTGCCATAAAATCATCAGATTTTTTGTTTTCATTCATGGCATCTTTCAACCATTCTCTAAGAAATCCTGAGATAATAGTTCCAAATAATATCCACATCATCAAATCTGTTGTGATCTGTTTAATGTTAGATCTGAAACGCTCGCGTACATCCTTATTGGAATTATACCACATTGAAGAAAAACCTTCTTGAATAGATCCTGTGTCATACATTGACTTTGCCATTGTAGATAACTGAAGCATCACTCCTTCTCTCCAATCCCCTACCCATTTGTATACAGGATATCCCGTGTCTTCTGTTACTGGTTCAAGATCACGACGTACATTGTTATCTTTGTCAACTTGATAGTATAATTTTTCACCTGTTTCTGGTTTTTCTATCTATTTATAGTGTCCTTGCAAAGTAACGCCACCAGGAGCAAGGAATAGGTTTTTCTTACCAGACCAATACGTCCTGAATTGCATCCACATTGAGCCAATAAGAGTTGACTATATCAATGATTTTTTTTCATGGGAATAATATCCGTAGATATTATCCGCTAAAGATTTCATACTCTCTGCTTGTTTATTTGTATAAGCTCTAGGTAGTGGTTTGAATTTCCCTGGCTCACGTACCCATGGATTTCCATTTTCATCTTTAACTCCTTCAAGTTCAAACTACTCAGCCATTACGTCATACAGCGCTTTTTGGTGCTTGTACATTGGATCCGATGTGTGTCTGTTTACTAACAAAGTGAATCGCTTATCTGCTTTGAAATCATATTTCAACACACCATCAACTAATTTATGAGCATCAAGACATCCGTCAGCTTCCATCTATGACCCAAAGATAACGCAACGATTATAGTAATCAGGACGAGAAGAAAACTTCATCAAGAAATTTGTAAAGTTATGAATTCCAAATCTGTCTGATTTAATCTTGTCGCCATATGTGTTCATATCCATATCATTCAATCCATATAATTCATTGATTTTCATGAATAATGTTGGATGAGATGAATCTCTAAACATATCTGCATATACTAATTTTGCAGCTTTAGTCATATTATGAAATGTGAATGATTGATTTCCATCTGGCTATGTAATAAACAAACGAATATCTGTGAATAATCCCTGCAACATCTGATAGAAAAACTACACCGGAGATAACGCCAAAGTAGCTAGAGATGCAGCATAACGCAATGAAGTCAATTTCTCAGCTACACCCTGATATCTTGGGTCAATAATAGACTGGTTGAAAATTTTATTCATCACATACTCTTTCAGGTACTGCCTATCATTTTTAAAACCAGAAGGATCATTTTGTAATGCAGCAGACATTGTTAAATGAATCATTGCTGCTTTAATCATTGGGAAAACACTATCCATATTTTCTTTCATAGAATATGCAAGATCATGTTTTATTACCAATGTCTCAAGGTTATGCTCTATGTTAGCAATGCCACCCATATCAGCGATTCGTTTAATTCTATCAGGACTTTCGTCATTAGTCACGTTGAACCTGTTAATCATATGATAGAAATTTTCATTTGCCTATTGCTGTTTTAAATCTTTACTAGCTTCAAATACACCTTCAGCTTTCATTCTCGCCTATTCCCATGCATACTTAGGATTTAAATATCTGAATATTTCTTTGATATTAGACAACAAGCCCTTTTGAGAATGTTTTGAACTTTCTGATGCAACTTCAAGAGGAACACGAAAATATCGAATATCATGTTCATCTCTCATCTTTTGAAGTTCAGATTCTGTATAATTACTATACCTGTTGTGATTTATCTCATTCAATACAAATTCAAGAAAATCTCGTTCTTCCTAAGTATCTAATGTGTTAGGATCAACAAAAACAAAATCTCCGTCTGGAGTGTGTTGCGTCATGTTCGCATATAGATCTGTTTGGTTCCCCAACGTGTGAGTTTGTAAACTTCCAAATCCCTTTGCCTTTTTAAGATTTTCAACAAGTTTGCTTATCTTGATCATCTTACGTTGCATATCATCTCGAGTTAACTGATATGCTTGTGTGATCATTTTAGTAATAGTATTTAGAGTTTCACTTGAAAGATTTCCAGGGTTATCTGTATATGTTCCAGATATTCCTTTTGTTAATATATTCGTACTTTCTAACCATTTAGAATGATCCCTGAGCTATTGTCTGAATTTGATTCCTCTTTTATCTGCTAAAGCAATAATAACTTGATTATACAACTGCATATGTTTCTTTTGTAAATTTGAATCTTTTACACTTTCTGTATCAGCAGCAAAATCATCTTCAAGCCTTTTTCTTAATTTTTCAAGTTCTCGAATTTGTTGCTCTGGGTTTTCAATTGCGTCATAAAAAGAACTGAGCGCATCTGTATATCCTGCAAATTGATAAATTTCTCCTTTGAAACCACTTGCTTTTCCTTCCTACATTATACTCTTAAAAGTATTAAATGCAAGCTGATATTTTGATGCAAGTTGTATATTCCCATTTTTAAAATTATCAACTTCAATTGGATCAATATCATTCAATGCTTTCCAGTTGTACGCAAGCTCTTCATTGGATAATGCTATACCCTAAGCTGATCCTGGATTCATTACTTCGATACCTGTAACTTTTAAATCACCAACGTCACCAAGAGCATTCAACAATAGCATTGTCTCTATGATTTCAATATTGCCAATTGTCGCTTCAGCAATAAGAGAGTCAGCTTGAGACTAAAAATACACATCATCTCGTCCAATACCTGCGCAAAGGTTTTTCATAATATCAAAATTCTTTCCTTTGTTGCTTTCTGCTTCCTGGAATGTTTTTGCATTATACAAGCCATAGTCAAGATTTTGTGTGGAAATTCTTTTGATATCCAATTCGTTTGTTATAACATTACGCAACATGATAACACCAAACTACTCGGCTGCATCGCAATCAACAACTTTCCATTGTTTATTGCAATACTTTGCAAATCGTTCTTTGAACCAAGTTGCAGATAACCCGTGATGATTTGCTGATGCAGTTGGGAATTTTACTTCTGATGTTTCATTTTCAATTCCCTCTTTTAATGCTGCAACAGTAGCATCATATTTTATCATTCGAAGGTTTCTGTCATCTTCAATGTATTTCTTAACCTAAGCCATCAGCGTTGCTTCTGCATCAGGTCCGGCTTTAACAACAAAAGTCTTTCCAGAACCTCCTCCATATGTATATGAAAGGTTGCCATCTTTGTTTGGTGTAAATCCACCAGCTTCGTTTATTTTATCCCTTAACCATTTGTCGTCAACCTTTCTTCTATCTGAATATGTGGGAAATAATCTTGCCATTCTATCTTTTACCTTTGTTAGAATCTGATCTGCTGGTATTGATATGCTATATTTGAATGGCAAAATTTCATTCAAGTTTGCTTGTGTCTTTTCATTAGTTAACTATACAGTGATATCTTGCAGTCCCTCAGTTTTACAATTTTCAAATGAGAATTTGTCTGTTGTTTCATCTAAACGAAAGCCGTCCATCTAAATAGGTAAAACATAAGCTTTCTTGTCTTTCATGCGCAAGCCTAAATCGGACAACATTCTCTGATATAAACCAATTTGATGGAACACTGTAATTTGTTTTGCGCTTGAATAATCAGAGAAAGCATGAATAGATGTTTTGTAATCCACAATGTGTGTTTGTCCGTGTTTATCAATAACTACTAAGTCAGCAATACCGTAGAGTTGTTGCGTACATTTTGATGCACCAATATGCGATTTGGCTGTCAAAGGCATCTCGGTATAAAATGTCAATGGACCCTACAACGAACTATTCAGCTAATCATAGAATGTTTTTGCAATATCAATAACCTGTGAAATCTAATCTAAAGATACACGTTCTGCATTTTCCGGTTTTAACATTCCATGTATCTTGCGACGGTCTGCATCTGAATTTGCGCCTAATGTCTACAGTCTTATCTTATATTCTTCGCTCTCTCCAGATACTTTCTAAAATAACAGTTGCAAAACTTCATGGATAGCAGTTCCGGTATATGCTTGTTCTTTCCATTTCCTTGTTATTCTTTTCCTGTAATCTTTGAATGTCGCATCATCTCCTTTTGCTAATTTATGAGTTGTGCCATCATCTCCTGGACCAAACAAATATTCAGCAACATCTTTTGAATATTCACCTTTTTCGAATTTTTCACGAAGATTTTTCCACAGATTATCAGAATTGAATTCAGGAACCATATGATCTCCATTGATATTTCGAACAGCACCTAGAAATTTATTCACACCAGTATAAGGAGCAACTTCGCCATTCAGAAGATTTCCATCATCATCGAATTCAGCCCTACTTGAATGCATGAACAGATTCATCTTTTTACGCAATTCGGATGTCTCTTTACCATGTTTTTTTATCAGTTCGTCCGCCTTTATTTGCTGTTCACTAATACTGAAAACAAGATCTTTGTATTTAGCATACAACTCACCTTTCTACATCAAAAAATCTTCAAGTTCAAGTTCAGATGTGAAAGGATTAATTCTTCCTTTTATATAATAAACACAAGCCATTAGTCACACACCTCCTTTAATTGTCCAGATTTAAGCATTGCTGATTTCATATTGTTTAACTTTCTATGTATAGAACTATCTTCTAATGGAAAAGAATTCACTGATGTCATCTTTGATGAATTAACCAAATCGGCAATCTGTTTCAATGAATATTTCCCAATATCCTATAGTTTAAGATCTCGTATTCCAAAAGAACCTTCTAGCATTGTATCTATCATTCTATTGACCTGGAATTGAACTTGGTATGCAATATCAGGATCTATAGAGTCAAATACAGATTTTTGGCCAGTTATAAATTTGGAATATTCAGTCACAAAAATCTCCTCGTTGATATCATTCCTTGATCTATTAGGATATGTACGTGCCAGTTTCTCATAGCCAGGAAGCTATTCAGACAAAGATATCAACTGCATATAAAGTTCCGGCTTTGCAAACCTTAACTATCCAATAAGCATGTGAGACAATTCATGTATAGGAGAATCAACAGAATAGTTGTTCATGTTTATATATATTTGCCCATTTAGAATGAATGCTTTTGGATTTGGATCTACTGCTATCACATCTTTAAACATTGGATCATTATGCAAATCATGCAAGTATATCTATTTGAAATGTATACCATATAAAGTTGCAAGTTTGCCAAATGCTGTATCAAGCACAATTTTAGAATTAACTTCTTCATCAGGTTTGTACCTAATTTCAAAGTTATTGTTGTATTTACTTGGACGGTGTGATATGTTAACAATTGATGTTTTATTTAAAGGTAAAATATCAAATTCCAAATCATTATATGTATCTTGAGTGTTTAATAATACAACAGCCTCATCAACAGTATCAACCTGAAATTTATCTGTCAGTTTAGATGTTTCTGTTGTATTGTTTTCTCGCAGCTCTAAAAATTCACGAGCATGCTCAGTAGTATCAGATCCATCTATTTCTGCTGGAGTCGGCCATCTGCCATTATGCTTGTCAGCATAGTCGATTATTTCTGCTTCAAGAAATAAATCAGAGAGACCGGTCCTCTCACTCAAGGACCGGTACTCATAACTTTTTTTATTTATACATGCATTCATTTTCAACAACCATTTTGTTTTTTCTTTTCTTGGGCTTTTATTACTTTAATCAGTGTATCTCTACTAATTGTTGCTATCTTTTTGTTTCTACTTATTATGATCGGATTATTTCTTCCTTTTAACTGCTCAGCTGGAATTTTACGAACCCCATCAGAGAATTCAATTTCAAAAGAACTTAATTTTCCTGCATTAAATTGTATAGAAATCCTTGGATAGTATCTCCGTTTTTTGCCATCTTCCTATTGTTCTATTTCTTTGTCTGGACGTTTTCCAAGTTCAATTAATCTTCTGCTGTCGCCTATTTCTTCAAGGTTAATATCCTCAGAATCATTTTCTGGTTTATTCATATCTATTTTTTTCTTGTCAAACGTCAGTTTCTTTTCTCCATTTTCATATGTAATCTTTACAGCGCCATAACCAAAAGTGTATGATGATTCCATTACATCATTACGCTTTCTGACATCATAGATTTTGTGATAACCATATTTATCTTGATCTGCGGCATAAATAATGATGAGATCTTCGCCATTTGGACCTGTGAATTTTACACGACTTGATTTTTGTAAAGAACCAGTTCTGAAGTACTAGGTATCAACTTTGGACCTTATCTCCTCAAAATTAGAATCATACCAATTTGCCCTTCTGATTTCTTCCGTGTATTCGAAATCATATGGTACATCGTAGTATTCATCTTCATCGTAGTAACTGTTTCCTTTTTTAGAAAAAGCATCCATATTTCTCAATGTTGTCCATTCTCCAGTATGCGGATTACGCTTTCTAACATATCCACTGTTTGCTGTCTTTGCACTAAAGATAGGAACAACATAAGGAAGAACATCTTCTACTTTTATGTCAGCTGTATTGTATCCAACAGTGTAGCGATCGCCATGCTTATCTGCTTCAGCAATGAATTGCTCAAGTTCAGAGATTATTCTTGAATTAGAAGCATCAACCAATTTTGTGAAAGTATTTTCACCTAAATTTCTACGCTAGGCAATTATATTATAATATGCAAAAATATCATGTATAGGAATACCTCCATATGCAATAGTGCTCAATCTCATGTATGCATTGACATATTTGTCAAATATGTGTTGATCTATTTTCTCTCTTGGAGATAGATTGATTGTCGGAATAGAGTAGTACAACTCTTCATTATGTGAAACTGTTTTGTTTGACGATACAACACCAAGACCTGCAACAAACTCATTTTCTGGGAATTGTGCTTTCAAATATGGGATAACATCCTACTCAACCCAAGCTCTGAATGATGCATTGTTGATATCAGAACCAAGTACCAACTCAATATCACCTTCCGTCTATATAGAATTGCCATCCTGATCAAAAACGGTTCCTCCTTTTGGAATCTTGAACTTCTAGTTCTTTGAAACAAGGAACTCATCAAGCATAAGATCATCATAGAATCGCCTTAATCCTTTAATTATGTCTGCATCAGATACAGACGACAGCTTCAATTGAGTCTTTACTTTTTTGTAATTATCCAATCCAAAGCGATACTTTGCAGATCTCAAACTTGCTCTAGTAGAAACTGTCAATGCCTTCAAGAATCCGTAAACATCCTCTTTTCCGAAAATAATTGCGAGAGAATTGAATGCGACTTTTTTGTTTTCAAATTCTTTGATTGCTTTATCTCTTGCTTCTTTATTGAAAACAAACTGTTCCAGATCGATAGCATTATCAACACCAAGCATTTCTTCAAGAGAAATCAGCATTCTATCTGACTAATCTTCTTCGTTTTTAAGACCTTGGTTCAAACTCAGAATCTGACCAAGAGTTTTCATCTCTTGTGCTCCTTCGAAAAGTTTTTTGAAATCTTTGAACTCCTCTTGATGTTCATTAATCACTTCTGTTTGAGTCACGTATGTGATTAACTCATCAATAGCATAGCAAACTTTTGCGCTGAAATCTGTACGTCCAGTTCCTTTTCGTGCTTCTATATATTTAGCTTTCAGTTCATTTAAAAAAGCGATTTTTTCCTCAGGTGTATCATCTTGATTTTTAGACATCACAGCTTTTTTCAATATTTCTTCACCTCCTGCTAACTTACACAACTCTTGATATACAGTTTTCTCTGTTCTTTCTCCATTTTGGGACATGAAATTGTATTTGCGTTTTAAATATTTCCATGGTCCTTGTTCCAGGTAACTAAATACACCGAATAATGTATTGAAAGAATCAGTCTGATCAGTGAAGCTATTCGCCTGTAAGATCTATATAGCAAGATCTCCAATTGGCCCCATTATAATCTTTGTAAGTGTATCAACTGGAACTCCAATCGTTACACCAAAGATATACATACCTAATGTTGCAGGATTTGCATTTAGCTTGTTCAAACTCAAATCCTTGGCATTATCCACAGACAAACTCAATAATGCACTAACAGCAAGAGCAGGATCATTCTATACTCCTGCATCAAGTAATTTTCTCAGCAATTGAGCATTTAGTGTATTTGGAGATTTTGGTCTTACGTCAGAAGGCAAACCATAATGTCTCCCGTTTATTGTTATATTAAAATACAGAGAATTTTGTCTTGGATCTTGATCTGAATTCATTATCAAATCATAGTAGTACTATATAGCAGATAATGCTTTCAATCCAACAGCAGCAATAGAAATACAATCCTTACCAACTTGGTTCTCAACAATACCATTTGCTTTTAATGTTACAGAACCAGGTTGTCTGTATTCAATATCGTTTTTCTTAGATGTATCTGCAATTTCATTCCATTCATCCTTACAACTATCAATAGGCGTTCTTGATTCAATCATATTCGCAGGATCTTTTGATACTTCTATCATGGATGATATCGTGATATTGTTTGCAATCTATCTTTGTACATGCGGAGATTTGATTCTTCTCAAATACAAATTGTGTTTGTTGAAAATATACAGTAATGAATTATTGAATTTTTTAATTAGATCTTCATCAGAAATGCCTCTTGTACTATCAACAAAGCCGTACTATTCTAATGTATCACGCAAATCTTTTGTGTCTGAAGTGTTTAGTTTTATTAACTTTGGTACAGTCTTCAACAATGCTATAATACTTGGAATGTTGACTTTCTTGTCTAATTCAAAGAAGATATGTTTCTTGTCAGATGGTTTGAATAACCCGCCAAACTATTTGAAATAAGTAAGAGCTTCATTTGCACTCGTTCCATCCAAATATTCAGTATCATCATTAGAAGACTACATGTTATTTTCGCGAATCTTATACTCGACAGATGATGGGGCAGGAATTCTTCTTGACTGCTGAATTTCCTCGTATGTACCATATTTTGCATACGGTGACCACAAATACAGCTTTCCTCCTTTATCAACAGAATATGTAGCTAATGATACAGTATCAATATCATAATCAGAACCTTGTAACCAAATCTGATCAGTAGATACGAATGCATTATTCACGTCACTGTCTACAAATCCAACCACACGCATAGGCATGAAAGAGTGCTGGCACTATGCAGGAATACGAGATGCTACAATATCAAGTGTTGTTTTAAAAGATGCATACATTCTCAATCCTTCTGTTCTGAACTTTTCCAGTAAGAATTTCGAGGAGCTGCTAGACATAGATTTCAAATAATCTTTGAATACCTCTTTGATTTGTGCGCTCTCGCTGCTGTCTTTCAATTCATCTATTATATTGTTAAGCTATTCATTTGTCCCTGATTCATATACAGAAAAACAACGATCAATATACCGATCTATATTTGTATCATCTACATTGTTGCCTAAAGTTATATAGCTATATTTGATATTATCCAAATAAAACTCTGGATTATCTGTGACTATAATCTTTTGACCGTATAAGTCATCCACAATAATGTTGTCGTCATTTCCAATTTGGAATAATTCTGCACCATTATCACTCAGCAAGATTCTGTTTCCGTTTATATCTATAGTTGTGCGTGGAGATGTTTCGTGTACACCTTTTAGTTTCTTGGCATTAGCTTTGCTAATAATATAAAAATGTTCTCCTGTGATATTTTTAAGACATATATCATACAAATTCTTGGAAAGGATACCGTTCCAGTTATCCATTAATCTTTTGCCAAAAAATCCTAAATAATTGATATCGTTAGTTGGTGTTTCGTTTTCTATGAAAGATTTAGATTCATAAGAATCCAAAATATTAGATACTGAATCGCCTGCTTTTAATCCGTAAACAGTTGCCATAACTTTTGGCATCACAACTTCATATGGTTCACATTCAACTGTTGATCTATCTACATCAACTTCTTGTCCGTTTATTTTTACACGAGTTCGATTTGCAACAATCTGCCTCAAGATCTCTTTTTGTAAATAGAAAAACTCTGGTGTAAGTTCAAGGATTTTTCCATTGATAGTCAATTTGCGTTCACCTGTTCTTCCAAGTACATAATTCACCCAGTCGCGAACTCTATCACAATATGCGATTGTATTATCAAAACCGTCACATAATTTGTCAAATTCAGACAACAAATCCGCAGTGTTTTGCGATAAATTATTCAAATCATGCTGTGATTCAATCCTAAGTTTAGAATCAATTTCTTTTACGACTTTATTAAATCTTTCTTTGTCAGAGATTACTCCATAATCAATACCTACTGTTTTGATTCCAAATGATTTCAACTCATCAAATGCTAACTAATCTGAGGATTTGATTTTTTTGATTATTGATTTCAGTTTGAACAAATTGCGGATTGAATCAATATCCATAAGCTAGAACTTATTTCCAGAAGTATCTTTGAATATGTAGTTTATACTTGACAATTCACGTCCAACATTAGCAACCTCTATGACTTTAGAAATTTTACCTTCGTTAATCTATTCAGTTAAAGCGATATAATCTTCTGCTGATGTAAGTTTTTGAACTTTAATTCTAGCACGATCATATATCTATCTTGCTTTTTCCTTAACTTGTTCATTCGTCAAATCTTTATTGAAATGTTTTTGTAATGCTTCATAAATTGAAAGTTCAACATATTCATTAAATGTTTGATCAGGCTCTCCGAATATTTCAAAAACATCTTTTAGATTCTACAAATCAAGTAAAATTTGAGATCCTTCTATTCTAACACCTTCCTTTATATTTTTTCTTGTATCTCGAATTCTTATGATATCAAAATCATTGTATTTGGTAACATTCTCGTCGTATCTCCATAAGTTGGGTATAATTTTGTATGTCTTACCAATACGGATTCGTGATGTGTCTATCTTCTTGAGCTTTGAATCATGTGCTAAATCAATGCCATTCTCTTGCATATATTGTTGCGATTTCATTTGTGAAATATCAGCAACATTTACATTGTTTGTTGGCTTTACCTTTACAACTATATCTCCTGGATTAGCATCAATTGAATCACCAAATTTCTACTCTACAAGTTCATCCTTACCGATAGCGTAGACAATTGGATCTTCAAGAATTTCGTATTCAATATCATTTTCATCATACAGCAAATCACCTTTTCTGAAATCAAAACGATCATTGCTGTCTTTGAAATTGAATGACACAATCATCGTGTTATCTTCGCTGTTCTATTTGAATGATTGAAGGCCTTTGACATTATATTTACGTGGAACTTTTATAGGTCGTTTCTATTCCAAGAAATGATTGTTTTTCTCTTGTAAGTTTTCACGAAGTGGGTTGTTATCACTGCGCATAATAACAGCAATATTTTTTGCTCTAGTCAATGCGGTATACATCAGCTTGGATTTAACATCATCTGTTATCCGTTTGTTATGCATAATGTCATCATGCTGAATAAGGACAACATCATAAGTAGAACCTTGCGCTTTATGTACTGTTGTTGCATAAGAAAGTCCAACATCAACAGCATCATTGTCTTTCATCCATTTTTTCAATCCTGGATTATTTTCTATAAAACGCTAGCCAAATTGCATTTCAGGTATTACAGTCAAAGAAACCGTATTGCCATTTGATAGCTCTACCTATATCTCCTGCGTGTGGAATGAACGCTCTGCATTATCTTTCCCAATCTATGCCTTTTGAGATACTGGATCTGATACACTGACAATCTTACCCTCCATGGAATTTTCAACAATCTCTGTGGTTTGTTTCATTACGACAAACTCACCAATTCCATATTGATTTTTTTTGTATCCTAAATAGTCGTGTATCTTATTGTTGAATCTATTCACCTCATTATTAGTATATGCAAGTATTTTGATAGCGCTCACATTTCCAGCTTGCACAGATTCTTTTATGAATTTAAGCGTCTGATCATTTAGATCTAAATTGCTAGAGTAGATTGCGCCACTTTCATTTTCATTTGTAATATTCGGAGAAGTTATCCCTGGAACATTATCGTAGAATCTTTCTGCATATCTCAAAATCGGGTTTTCACTAGACCCTTGTCTCATATTCTATTCAAGAGCGAATCTCAGTTTTACAAGATTCGGACCAGCATTTGGACTGAGATACATGTTCGGCTCTCGCATTTCAGAATCAAATATTGTGTAGTTATTAAACAAATCGTCTTCTAATGCTGGCAACTGACCTTTGTCTCCAAGTAATAACAAGATAGAACCTGATTTCATTTGCCACCTGATCATATCAATCTGCGAATTGCTTAACATGGAAATCTCATCCAATACAACAATATCTGCATTTTTGATTGGTGCTTGTTTACCAATATGTGTGTAATCAAATACTCCATATGCATTTGGCTTTATTCCAAGCATCTATGCAAAACTCAAAGATTTGTAACTTGAATATCGCCCATGCTTAATACTCTCTGATATATTGGAAGAGATTATATTTTTAGCTTTATGACTTAATGCTCCAACAATCAAATTTGCCTATGATGTTATCCTCATTGGTAAATTACGCAATATCGCATCCACAGTTGATGTCTTACCTGTTCCTGCTTTTCCATCAATTACGATTGTTGAAACTTTTGTTGATTCATCACCAAAGTTTTCCGTGATCAGTTTGATTGATTCGCGTACAGCCTCAGACTGTTTTTTGTTTAACTGGAAACCATTTGATATGATACTATCAGATACACTTTCATCAGTAGGATTTAGTTCAATATTGTCGTTGAATTTATTAGAGAAATTTTCACGCCCTTCTTGTGCATCTACGTACATCATAGAAACTTCTGGATCTATGAATGTGCGTCTCTCTCTAGTACCTTGCTTTGTTATATCTATTTTTGACATAACTGAGTTTGGACCGCCGAGATATGTAATGCCATCGATACTATCAATTGCTTGTACAATAGCGTCTTTTGCTTTAGTATAGTTGTCTAGACGTTCTTTCTTACTCTTTGTTGTATCTGCAACTATTGCGAATTTAGATTTCAAATCTTCTGAAATGCCAGCAATTAAATGGTTTTCAAATTTATATCCATCCCCACTTATATCTTTTGGACTTCTTGCTATACCTTCAAGTAAATTCAACAGATCATATAACTCATTGGCATCTTTTACAGATTCTTGACGACCGAAGCAATATGCAGTATTTTCAACATCTGTCTTTACTGAGTACAAAACGGGATCAATTCCATTCGGCGACATGTCCCAATTTGATTTATCAAGCTTGCCTTCATGTATTGCTGCACAAATAGCTGATTGATCAAATGTGTCTTCAGTAGAGTGAGTTGAGAGCATTATCTTCTTATTCACCTATTGAAGCATTTGATACAAAGAAGAAGGAACATAATATTCCCATGTCCGTCCGGCCATTGCCAGCTCTTGCTTTATAAACGATGCATTTATAACCTCTTGAGAATTAGATATTGCAAAGAAATTTTGCCCAGCTATGCGTATTGGCACGATGATAGCATCATTACCAAAGACCTTTTTGACATCTTCAACAGTGCCAAGTGCCCCATCTTTTGAAAGCGATTCGTCATCACTACCGATTAGCAGAAGAGCACCATTTTGTATGGCCTTTTTCCCTTCATCTATGATGCCTTCATTTATCTTTTGCTTCGGCTTGCTCTTTGGATTCAATGTGCAAATCAGTACAATATCACCATTTTGATACTATGAACAGTTGACTACATCTGGATCTTGTTTTAGTGCCATTGTGACACTGCGCTCAGACAAATAATTTTTTTCGCTATTTTCCGCAGATGGCAAATATCCTATATATTTGTTTGATATCTAAGCCATGATATTGAGCTGTTCAAAATCTTTTTGTATTTCCTGTTTCTTTGAAAATACAGGTTCGAGATTCGCTGTCTCAAATTCATATGCCCAAGATACATTCTCCAAAAGTTCTGCAAGTATCCTTGCAAGACTTCTATTCGCTGGCTATCCATCATATATTACCTTTGACGTATCTTTTGCCATCATATTTTTGTAAGCAAGAATAAGTTTAGGATTTTGATATGCCCACAATTCATATAATGGTTTCAAAAATGTCTCGTATTCTTCTTCTCCATATTCTGATGGCTTAGTATTTGTTGCTTCGCTATAATCATCTATTATTTGTTTGATTGATTTACCTGAAATGTCTTGCAAAGAATCTTTTTTCGCTGTAGATCGTGGTGGCCTCTTTGTAAATACAGGCTCTTTTCCTGGTTTTTTAGGCTCTTCGCCAGTTTGAGTTTCTTCCCATTTCTAATATTTAGCTTTTGCTTTCTTCCATTCAGCATGTGCATCTTCAAATTCCTTGTGCTCTTTTATATATGCATCATGTCTTTTGTTGAATGATTCAATTGCTTCTCTTTGCTTTTCTTCATAGAATCCTTGAAGCTTTTGAAATATAGCGTCTGGCAAATAAGTTCCGGGTTTAAATGTTGCATTTGCTGGTAATAATGCACCAAAAGATGTCTAGAAACTAAAGTATTCACCAGTTGGTAAACTTTCCGACCAACGGTCCTTTGCCGGTCTATCATCAAACACAAATATTTTTTCACGATATATACATTTACCTCCATTGATCACAGCCCAATCTTGATTAAGATGTTTTGCGCTCATTACAGCAGCATATCCAATACCAGATTGTCCATCAGATAAGATTCTGATTTTTTGATCTCCTATGCTAGTTGTTATACCTTGTATAATTCCAACAAATGTTCTATTGAAATCTGATTGCCGTATGAATTTGCTCTTGAACTTAGTAATATCATCGCCTATTATACAAATATTTCTTTTGTCTGTTGTATTAGCAGCCTTGATATTTTCAACAATAGTTTCGATTGTATTATTGATGAAACTCTAATTCCCAAGATCTGTGTCAGATATTTCTATTATATGCAAAAGTTTCTTTTTCCCTTTTGCTTTTTTATTTGCTGCATCTATGCGTTGCTGTAAATTAAGAATATCCTTTTGGTTTTTATCTTTTGTGAACACGTAAATCTCATCAGATTCTCCCATCAACTATTGATATAGCTATGAACGTCTCCCTTGTTCTAAGAATGTAAAATGCTCATCAAATTTTTCCCCATCAGTTTTCTCTTGTGTCTATTCTTCGCTTCTCTGCAACACGTTTCGTTCCATTTTTGGAATTATTATCTTTGACTTATCTTCTGAAAATGCATAAGTATCAGCAATATTCTAATCATCTGCCAGACCATCAGCAGCATCATGCTCGCTATTACCTTCAATAACATCTAAGAAGCCATATTCCCTGAACATCTCATAGGTTTTGAGATTATCCTTGCTAACTTCAGAATTTGCAAATCTTATATCCTTGCCAATAGGAACAGCATTTGTAATAGCTGAGAATAAGCTTGAAAGCTATTCTTCTGTCAATCCGTTTGTGTCCATATTGAATATGATATCATATTCATTTGTCTAGAAATTGTATGTCAAATCTATATATCCATCATGGCCGTTTATACTATAGCGTGTAGCATCTACGTTCATGTGCTCTCCGTCAGCGTTTGATGCGGAAAGTGTGATTTGTTTGATATCTACATCTGTATTTCTATGCAAATCAAAAGCAGCATCTTGATCATATGAATTTTGTAAAGCGTTTATTTCTGAATCAAAATCAGAGAAGTCTTTTTTTAGTTTACCATTACCGTAAACGAGTACACAGTTATATGATGGAGTTAACACACTCAATGTACCAGATATCTTGTGCTTGATACCTTGCTTTGTGAGTATTGATGCAATAGATGATATAGCTTGTCTATATATAGATTTTGCACTGAATGGAATTTCCAATTCGGCATAATCAATAACCTATCCATGCCTTTCTTTATCCAATATTTCCTAGGCATATTGCTTTGCTCTATCTGTTTTGCCTGCTCTATTTGCTAATGTCTTTATAAGGCTCTTGTTTATAGCAGCATAGAATTCTTTTGTAGCAGCAGCCACTTCCTTTTCAGTAGATTTCGGATCAAGCATTTTCTCAAATGGAACAATGAAATCTCGTGTTCCAACTTTATTCAAAGAATATAGTGCTTTGTACAAATTCTGTGCAACATCAAATGTGAATCCTCTAAATGCACATGCATTCATTACCTGTGTCATCATAGAAAGCTCAGCCTCATCAGCATGGTGCTCTTTATTAAGCTGTATTCCAAATTGAGTTGTCAAGAAGTATGACCAGTTTAATTTAGCATTTTCATCGTTATATACAGTGTTTGGATTCATGTTGCACTGGAACATCTTAACAGCCCCCTCAGTTGGCATATAGTGTATATTGGCATGTTTAAGAACCTGATAGAAATATTTGACACTATCACCATCTTGTATTTTTACAAAATCAAGCTCATTGTCAGTCGGATCAAGTTGATCCTTAACAACACCTATATCATTTGCCATGTCAGCAATCATCTATATGGACCGCTCTGAGAGAACAAGCTTGCCTTCTGTATTCTTTGAATACGAATTTTCTCCTCCGAAAATTTCCCAAAGTGTGTAGTTGTTGTCAATTTTAACAGCTTCACCTGTCGGCATGTTTTTGATAAGATTTCCATAAGCATCAACCTACTGCAGCTTTACGTAGTACATGTTGATGCCAGGAGCTTTTTCAAGAGAAACACGATAAAATTCTCCATTCTCTTTTTTATAGACAGGTCTCGTAGAAAAATCTATACGATTACCTTCTATTGTCTTAGTAATATCTCCGTCCCATTCAGTACCATCTGGATTTATCCATTTCAAAGATGCGCTCATCCTGAACAGATTACGATATACGCTTGAACCACGCATGTTTTCATTATTCAATGGGAATGCGGCTGTCTTTATCATTCCAGCACACATGAGCCTCTCATTATAATAATGAGCATACGGTTTCTTTGTCTAGCCTACTCTAGCACTGGCAAGTGAATTGTTTTCCCAATATACTTGCATTGGATTTATAAATGTCGCACCATCAAACGGTTTTACTCTATCAGTTTGACCCAAGTTGTTAAAAGCGAGTGCATATATGTCTTGAATCAATGCTGACCTTGCACGAGTTGTTATGCCATTCCTCTGTCCAAGCTGGAAACCTTCCATTGCTGCTGTAAGTGATACATTACGTTTTGTTTGAGCAAGATAACGCAACGATTCGGTTGCCATTATCTTTTCACGTTCTGTAATTGCGGAAGTCTTTCCTTTAGGTATATGAGAAATAATTGATCCAACAGAGCAATGGGTATATTCAGAAGAAAGTAAATAATCCACGAGATTATACTATTCCAACAATGGATTCATCTCAACATCAAACTTCCCGTCTTTCAAAAATTCCTTTTCTGTTACGTTCGGATCAAGCAAATAGAGATCTGTGTAATTTTTTATATCGTAAATTTTACCGTCTTTTTTAATTTTTGCAATAATCATCTGGCCAGAATTCTCATCATACCAGAATACTCCTTCTTTCTGACGGATTGCATCAAAACGAGCCTTGAGATCAACAATTTCCGGATTATTTCCTCTTGCCTCTTTCACTACTGCTGATTGTCCGTTTGTCGCAAATGCAAGGCTCAGGTCTATTGCAAAATTATTTTGCAATAAATCCCAGACAGTTTTCTTGTTTTTATAATTAAAGAATTCATCTGTGGTATAAAAATCAGATAGGTTGATCGGTGTCAATCCTACATTGCCAATCTGTGCATTAAGATTCTCGACATAGTCTTTGTTGAACCTGTACAACAAAGAAATGATTGTGTCGTTGAACTTGATATTTTCATTTTTATCAAATGTGCAATCTACCTAATCATATAATTCTGCAGGGTTCACTCTTCCATTATCTTCTGTATTATACCACAGCAAAGCTTTATCGAACAACTATTTGTGTGTATTGATTCCTATTTCTTTCAATCGTCCAGCATTTTCATTGAACCAATTATAGAAAGACTAAAATCCAGATAATGCATGCGGTTCGTTTGCGTTAAAATTAAATTTAGGAATTCCCCATTTGCCAACATATTTGTTTATAACGGTAAAAAACCCATTGCTGCTATTCACGAAATCTTCTGAGATATTTTCATACACCCTTCTGTATTGCAAACCAATTTCATCGCGTATAACTCGAAGCAATGTGTCTTTTTTCTACTATGTACTCATGTTTTGATCATTCAACATCTTATACATAGTTTGATTATTATCCAGTTTGAATAGAGCAAGATTGAATATCGCTGTGTTCACTTCACTTTTATCTGAGTTTGTTGTTGGGAGTATACCGATAACACCATCACCAAAAATATCTTTGCTAGTCGATCCTGTTGTTAAGTTTTGGCTAGATGATTTTTTCATTAGTCCAGATATGAACTGATACAAAAATCCTCCATACATAAATTCAGCCGTGTTGAATTTTACGGTTCGTTTGCCTTTCTGTGCATACGAATAGCTTTCAAGATTCTTGGCAACGCCAACAAACAACCCTGGCATTTTGACAAAAGCAGAATCTTTTGTTGCTGAATCTTCTTTTGTACATTGTAGCTCGACCTATTCCTAAATGCTACCCAGTAATCTGCTCATGCTATATGGTGAATATGCTGATCCATTTCCAGATTTCACGATTGATGGCATATTCATTTCTTTCACAGCAAACACAGCTCGTGCTATTCTTATAAATTCAGGAGTCATCGTTGGAGTTATTAAAGAAAAACTTTTTCCTAATAACTCCGGCGCATCATTACTTGGGAAATATTTTTCAACTAATGCAACTCTGTTATCACGTGTTTTTGCATTTGATAAACCCGTTTGCAACTAATCCTTCAATATAGCATTTGCTTTTATTTGATTAGCAAACAAAAACAGGTCTTTGACAGCATTAAAATCACTTTCAGATCCCTTGTATTTTTTGAAAAGGTAATCATTATATCCAAACCCAAGACAAGTCTGATTCGATACAAATCGCTTCAATATTCCCATAACATTACCAGCATCTTTGCTTGGAAGATTACCGAAGAAATCATTCACACTCTAATCAGATAATACAACCAGGCCTGAATCTGTGTTTAATAAAGTTATCGTAGGCTTTTTTGGATTTTTTGTGTCTGTTTTTACGGTAATTTTATATCCGTTTCCTGTAATCCAATATGTGATTTTGTTTGGGCTCTTTTCGTCAACCTACGCATTATGTCCTTCAACTGATAATTTTAAAGCATGAGATCCGTTGATATTGTTTTCAAGCCTGATTTTCAAATTATCAAATTCTTGATCAAAAAGATATCTGACTCTAGTTCTTCCTCTTCTGTCTGTATAATATTGCGTGATTGCATTTTTATATATAGTTGCAGCGTTCTGCGTAAAATTATACAGAATGTCACGGTTCACATCGAGATGATACAAAGAATCACTTTCTGAGGAAAATATGCCTCTATAAATAGAGAACAATTTGTCTTTCTTTTCTTTTGTATCATACCCATACTGTGCAAACATCTATTTGATTATCTCTTCATTTTGAAATTTAGTATTGTTTAATAATTCCAAAACATACCGTATGTTGTTTTCCATGTCAAGTTTCATTGATGTGATACAACGTCGTAATGTTTTGTGCTTTTCAACATATGCTTGTGTTTCTTTACTAAGGCCAAGATCGGATATTTTCGCGCTAAACAATCCATCAGTTCCTATTTCTACATCAGCGCCTGGAGATAATGCCATTGTTTTAATGTCTGCAATTACAGTTGCAAAATCAGAATAACTCAAATACAAATCTGACTTTGCTTTTTTAGTTACAGAATCATATTCAGATGTTGTTTCGATTCCACCTTTTACAATGTAATTGATTAACTTGTCAACTATAATCTCATCTGCTTCGGCATGCGTCGTTCTGTTTGTGTGACTTTTATTTGCCAAAGCATATGCCATATATCCGTTGTGCTGTTGCTATGTACTTGGCAACATTTCAATATCCTTTCCAAATAATACAGTCAAAAAAGAATCAAAATTTGACAACAGAATAAATGCATTGTACGCATCAATAAATGCTTGAGCTTTCTTTCCATTTTCAGTTTTCGGTTCACTCTCTGCAATATTGGCTTGCTTCAAAATATTTTCTGGTGTGAATTGATTGAAAAAGTCTTGCAGTCTTGTTTTGTTCAGATCAAAAAGATATGTTGGCATTAAATTGTCACTTGCATCTTTCCTGTATAATGTGCCCGTGATAGGATTTTCACCTTGACCTTTATTTGCATTGTAGTACTCTACAAGAATCCCAAATTGGGATTCCTGTAAAGTTTTGAGATTATTATTCATCTAAAGTTGCGAGGTCACTGCACCGGCATTTTCTTCTCCTCCTATCGAACCTCTATTGATGAAGCATGATTCCCAGATGTATCTTGTGAATTTATCCTCGAATCTAGACCTCAACAGATACATACCACGAAATGCATAATCAAGGAATAGCAAATTCAATTCATTATCAGCATGCTTTCCATACACACTTTTTGTAGTCTCAACATTTGATTGTGTAGTACTTGGGGTTTCTGGATCAGCAGTTGCTTGTGTAACACCAGTGATTGCTCCTCTAATTATTGAACCAAAATCAAAATTGCTAAATCCTGAAGCATTTGAAAGTATTGTATAATAAAGAGACGATTTGATTATTGGCTCTGCAAGTTCAATAAAATCATCAACATGATCTTTTATGTCTGGGCTAGAATTCAAAATGTTTTCTCCGATATGTTTGCATATTGTTTGCGCCCAAGAAACAAATTTTTCTTCTGGAGTTGAATTCTATTTCATTACGTCCATAAATATGGACGTGCTGCCCATTAAAGTGGTACTAACAACAGATTTTGCTGTTTCTTCATTAAATTTACATTTATTCATATCATCAATTTTAACTTATAGAAAGGACTATTGAACAAACTCCTGTTTGATTTTCTTCAATATCTTGTTTAAGCTTTTGTGCTAGTGTTTCAAGCTGATCGACTGCAGTTTTTAAATCTATTTGCCCATTTTGAATATCTTGTATTATAGTAAGATTTTGACTAGTTAACATTCCCATAAGGATACTTACTCCTCCATCTAATCTGGTAAACGAGCTTAAAATATCAATTGCCTGTATAAAGTTACTAATTTCCGTCTTGATAGAATCTTCATATTCAATTTTCTAAGTATTACCATTTTCATCAAGTATCATTTTCTCTATTATCTTTTTTCCTTGATTGCTCAAAATAGGTGTAGGAGGAGTTCCTGGCGCGCCAACAATGCTAACGTTGTTCATTATTATATTTGCATCGCTACCCAACTAGACCTATACACCACTACTAGTTCCTCCTTCACTTCTAGATTCTGGATGCTTTTCAACCGAATAAGTCACGCGTATTTTTCCAGTTGCCATATCAGATTCAAAATTTATGGTTAATTTATCACCATTTGAGTTTTTAAATTCAATACCCAACAATGTTTCTTCATTTTCATCGCTAATTAAATCAATATCAATATCATCTGTAAATTCAAAATCTATATTTCCAAAGTTTATGTTTTGATATTGCGGTATTGAATTGAAAATCGCATTCCAACTTGTAAGAGAGTGTGAGATAACTGGATACTATATAGTTTGTCCGTTTAATGTACCATTGAGTTCAGTGCATTTCCTAATATTACACACCAATGCAGTACATTGCATATTTTGAATATCATTCGGTTTTATCCTTCTTGCATTTTTCGGTGGAAATATATCAGCATCTCCATCTACTACAATGTCAAAAAAACTCTCATCACCTCCAAAGAAATGTTTTGTTACTTCAGCCTTAAATTCTTCATCAGTTAATGCTCTGCTTCTACTTCTACCTCTTGATTGAGATCTCGTGTAAAAGAATGGGTGTGGCTTTCCAGTTCTTCTATCAATATTTGTGTATCCATACAAATCGTCATAGCCATTTCTTTTGTTCTCTTGCTCAGCATGATCAATTGTTTCCAAAAACAAATTGTATAAATTAGTTAGGTTAACATTAAATGCTGGTGTGTCAAGTTTTCCGTATACAGTGCAAGGCCTACCTTGTAACGAGTACGTTGTAAAACCATACATATCTCTATCTTGGTCTACTAATCTAAAACCATCCTGTCTGTCTTCATTCCCTTGATGCTTAAACTTAGCAACCGATCTCACTGCATATTCATCTCCAAGCAACGCTTTAAATGCATCAAGCCTTGTTGTGTTTATCGTGTCTGAATTATTATCATATGCTATATGATGTAATAAATCATTACATAAAGCTGTGAGTGAGTGCTATGTGGTTATATTCTGAAGTCCTTGTTTTACGGTTCGTGTGATTGTTATATTATCTATATCGGTGTAATTATAGTCTCCTCTTATGGTATGTGCTATTGCATTTAATATCGTATGAGCTAATCCATGCGACGCTGTTTCCACAGTCGAGGTTGCCAGTTGCCAGCTTCTTGATGTGTTCTTGTATTTTGCAATATCAGATCCATCAAGGAAATTCCTCAATCTAGTCAATCTGCCATTATCAACTTTTCCGTCAGGTCCAATGATTGCATCTCGCAAGATCTTATATGACGAGAATTTGTTTCCAATCCTGAAATTACCAGAAGCACTGCGAGTTAATATTCCATGAAGGTTTTCACAATATTCTTCAACACTATAAAAAGGTGTGTATACATAGGCGTAGAAAACATCTTTTCTTGAATTAGGATTATTTCTCTACTCTTTAAATTTATCAATCAAATCTCCCTTTGTGTATGCAGGATTGAAAGAATACAAGACGAACGGCATACCAGGTTTAATCTCTATGTTTTGAATTTGTGAGTTCAACATTAGCATGTCTGTTTTTATACACATAGGATTAGACAAAGCTTTTGCAACTTCTGTTGCGTTCATTTTATCTTCAGCCTTGAATCCTAAACGTGGATCTAACGCAGTAGATCCTCTTTCGGTTGATCTTGTATTTGACTGTGGGTTACCTATACTTGCAAGATTAGTATTTTTTGGCAAGAAAACGATGTCATGATTAGTACTGTCAAAGAATTTAAATGACTACAAAAGCCATTTCAAAGTGTTTATTTTTTTCTTGTTTTTCGCAGTATTTGCATTTGACGCACTTTCTCTTGTCTCAATCTCTGTTTTTAAAACAGTCTATATATTTGTAGACTTATTATGTGTTTCGTCACCAGAGGTCAATACTCCATCGATTTTTTTGAGAATATTATTTGGAATAGTATTTTCATCATCAAACAGATCCAAAAACTCTTGACTCTAAATCAGTGAGAACGGATTGTTTAATGTCATCATTGGTAATTCCAAGAATAGCTGTGATGTGTTTTTCCTATCTGCGTCTTCGCTCTCAATTCCAATAAATGAGACAATTTGATTTGGACTTGGTGGAATATCCATGTCTTGATTAAATTCAAGACGCTCTGCTTCGTTTCTGTTAAAGATTCCGTATCTTTGACCACTGTAGTTTGTTTGATCTTCCAATGTATTCCCATCTAGTCCATATTTCACAAATCTTGTTTTTATTGCATGATCTATGAACAGATTGCCTATTTCAGCATTGAAAACATTTTCTTTTACATTAACTCTTGTGCTATCTATTTGTATATTTTGATTTTGAACTTTTGACTTTACAAAAGCAAAAACATTTGTACATGCTGATTTGATCTATTCTTTTAGTGTATCATTATTTGTAGTACTTAAAATCGCAGCTCTAAACGGAGCAATTAATCTGATAGCATCTTCTCTCGTAAAAAGACCGCGGAATGTATCAAATACGTCCTTGTTAATGGCAAAATTGTCATATCCGCACCAATGAGCTGCAAGTTTCGCAATACCATTGATACTGTCAATTCTATGTGAATTATGTTCATAGTCGCTTTTCCTTTCTCCTGTTGTGACTATTTTCCCATTGCCATCCCAAATAGCACCTGTCTCAAATGTATTGAAACTGAAAATCAAGCCTTTCAATCCGTCTGGATTATCAAAATCTACAAAATGTTTTTCTTCTTTAGATCCTGTACCACTATTGCCTGTTGGTGGTTCTTCTCCAAAGCTATCATCAAACTCATCCCAATTCACATCATCAAAAGATTCTGGCTAAATTCTTTTTTGAAGTACAAACTCATTGAAAGCATCTTGCAAAAAGTCAAGTATTCTGTTATCGTATTCAATAACATCTCCATATTTATTTCCTGCCGTTTTATTTTCATCAATACTCATATCTATGACTTCAGAAAATGCGTCAGGTTTAATTATGTTATAAATATGTAAATTACCAAATTTTGTTTTTAATGCTTGAGTTAGTGATGTGAGTTCTGAGCTAGATTTTACATAAGAATCTGCTATAAATGGATAACCACCTATCAACAAATCCCATTTCCCGTTTGGCCTTAATATTGCACAAATCTCTGCATTACGATTGGCTCCATGTGGATCAATACCAAATCGAATTCCAAGAGTTCCATCATCGTTAATCTTTGCAATATACTTTTGCGAACCATCGTTTGCGACCCAAGGAATCGGCACAAGTTCTAATTCTTCACCATCATATTCAATTTTGATTTTCGGATCACTCTCAAATGCAGATATGGCTCCGTCGATATTGAGAACAAATGAATCTATTCCGCTATTAACGTACCCATTATTGTTCAATATATCAAAAAGCTATTCAAACGATAGTGTGTTGATATCTCCATTTTCATCAATATATTGAATAGTGTTTGCGTTTTCGTCAAAATTTAAAATAGTGATTTTTTTATCTGTAGTTGAATAAGATAATCCCTGCGTGACACTTGCCTTGAATACATCAAATGCAGAAGCAATAACTGGTGGAGGAGTTAATTTGATTAAACCTCTAGTGATTCGATTGTTAAACTCATCATAATCCATTGTGTGTTCTGTTGTTGCATCTGAGTATTTAATATCTACCTATTTTGTAGTTTTTACTATTACATCAACAAATGTATGCTCCTCTATTGTTCCAGGTGAAGTTTCCATATAAAATTTAACACCTGGAGTGTACCCTTTTGCTTGCATCTCGCCAAGTCTTAAAGACATTTCGATTGCCATTTCTGCTGCATTCCACGTAGTTCTTGGAGCAGGGCCTCCTCCAGTTCCACCACTAGGACTAGGTCCAGAACTAGATGCTGGAGATGGACCTGATCCAGGTACAGAAGTAGTTGGTCCGGTTCCAGGAGTAGGACTTCCTCCAGGTGCTGGAGATGGACCGCTGCCTGATGTAGGACCAGAACCAGGAGTAGATCCTGGAGTAGTAGGTGCAGCAACAACTGTTCTTTCTTTGTATTCAACATCATCGCTGGCATTTGCCAATGCTGCAGTCAAAATTGCTTCTTTTTTTATTGCGTAGTTTTCAATTGCTTTTTCTGAAAGCTTTTCTAATTGATACGAAGATTCCTGTTCGCAACTCAAATTTATACGACCAGAACCATCGATTGATTGAATATTCGGATACACAGTACTCCCTGTACTGTTTGTGAAATTTAAAATAGTAGCAATTTCAGAACGAGTTTGTGCAGTATATAGATCTTTCAAGAATGCTTTCGTGCTCTTACTTTTTTCAGATCCTACATTATCAATATTAAAATCAACAATGTAGTATTTGCCTTCAGATCCTTGAGCAGATGTACCAGGATACATTTCTATTTTATCAGCATAGTGAGTTGTCAAATATTTGTACATGTCACTATTTGTGTCATTATAAATATATCCAACTTTTTCTCCATCTGCTAATTTTGCAAACATTGAATCTATATATTTATGGTCAGCGCTAGGATTTATTGTTTGAATAAAATCACCAATCAAACCTTCATCATCAGAATAGTAATATTTTAGTTTTACATCACCGCCAGATTTGGCTTCCTGTAATGTTAAAAGTTGTTTCCCATTGATGTTCTTCAGATTATTTCTTGTGCGCATTGAGAGCCCCATCTTGTAACTATGGCAAAAATTTTGACGTTCAATTTCACTTTCCCATTTATACATTACACCATTCAACTCTACATCAAATGCACCATATGACTATGACTGGTTTGTATCACCAGATATAATTACAGCAATACCGTGTCTTTCTGCAAATTTTTGTAGAAGATCAAGTTCACAACTATTGAATTGCGAAATTTCATCTATTATTATAATTTTTGGAGCATCACTTTTTGTCGATACATTAAATTTGGCGCGAAGTTCATTTTCATCATCAAGTTCAAGGTCTTCACTTTTAACATTAATTGTACCATCTTCGTTTACGCTGTATATTTCATAATCTGGCGCAGCATATTTCATCAGCTATTTTTTATTCATTACATTAGCTGAATCTACACCACAATCTTCTGCAAGTTTTTGTGATTTTTCTGTAGACTTTACACTGTCTGCATCATTATATCTATCTGCACCATGACAAACAATTGCGCCTTCAAGAAGATCAGGACGGTATTTCTTGATCATGCTTACAACCATAGCGTCGCACGCTGTAGTTTTTCCAGTTCCAGGACCTCCTTCATTAAGCACAAAGTTTTTGTATCTGAAAAATCCAAATACATTCATGATGTATTTATCATTCTCTGGTTTCAGCAAATTTGCATATTCTCCCTTAAAATTTTTTATTGCTCTTTTATCTGCTTCTGAAAAACTAGCCCATTCTTTCATTATGGCCTTTTTGACCGCAGACTCAAACTTTGTATACATATCACCATTGAATACAAACGCAACTTGGTTTAAAATATTTGCTTCTTGCGTCGTTATTGGAGCATATTTTGAATTTATGGATTTTCGTGTATTCAAATACATTTTGTGTAGCTTACTTGACTTTACCGCTGCACATCTCATTAAATATGTAATAAAAGCAATAGGATCAACTTCATCCAAATTTTTTGTCAATGAATAGGTCTTGTCTTCATAAAGATTCAATTTTCTTGGCTTAATGATTCTTGCCAGTTCATTTTCTGTTAAGCTATTAAATAAATCGTAGAGTTTGTCCTCAATTTGAAGAGACTATTTTGTTATATTGATCTATTCTTCTTGGCTCGGAACTGAACTGATTCCAGAATCTAGCAATCCCTACAAAAGATTGCTTTTGTTCTCTAGAATATCTTTCAATTCCTTAAAATGAACGTTGTTTTTTATATCATCGTCATCATCATCCAAAATCTACACAAATGTTTTCACGCCTTTGAAATTCAATCTATGCAAATTCATTGATACTTTATCTTGTTCTTGTAATTTCTGGCCTTCGTTGATATCCATCAATGTCTTAGCAAACTAAACTTTTGCTATAAGAGCATCGACATCATTCAAGAAAACATCAGCTATATCTTTATCAATTTCCGCTAAGTCTGTCCAGTCCTCGGTACCCTATGCATGATTGATATCATTTAATGCTTTGCTATATCCATATATATTTAAAATGTCAGCATTATCAACTCTTGATCCGCTGATAGCAGCACGGTACATTTTTAGTAATTCCAAAGCATTATCGAATGCTTCACGCATTGTTGGATCAAACTGGACATCTCGCAAATTATGCTTTGCATTGTCCATTGTTGTATATGCAGCATTTATTAACTGGAGAACATCAGTGTATTGTCCAGTCAAAGCAATTGAAAATTGTTTCAGGCTTTCAGAGATTGGAGAATTTGCCTTTTCTCGTATAGCTGTCTAAGCATCTGTGATTTTATCTCTTAATGTTTCAAGTATATTTTTCTTTTCTTGTTCTTCCTCTTCAGATAAATATGCACCTGTATTGTCTTGTAATTCTTCTAATTGATCAGATACTTCATCATGCAAATTTTTCAAAAATGTCTGAAGTGCAGATTTTACTTCTGGATGCAAAAATTCCTAAGATGTAAATTTTTCAATAATTGAATCAAAATTATCGTAGAATATGTTTTCTTGTTTATCCTAATAATCTTTTTGTTTTAGTTCTAGTTTTTTTTGTAAAGCTGGAATAGTTGGATCTGAATCATCTAATTCGGCGATTTGCTATTTGATATTAACAATTTCATCAGAAAGTGTATTCAAAAGTCCAATTTCATATCCTGATCCCTCTTGTTCTGTCAAAAATTCTTTGAGATAGTTTTGCTGAGAACCTATTGCATTCTGCGCATTTTCCATCCAGATATCTTCTCCAAGTTCCGTTGGCATATTAGACATCATGTACAGTTCATGAATCAGCTAAGTAAGACCTCCAACGGTTGCATTGTCAGCCTATGCTTTGTATGCATCAGCCTAAGTTGATAAGATGTCACTCGTCTAACGCAATACATCAACAAATTGTGTAGCAATGTCATGTATTTTTTGCTTACCTTCTCCATTTTTCAATTCGTTAAACTTCGCAACAGCATCACTAATTTCAGACTCAGTCAATTCATTGTATTTTTTACCGTACAATTTTTCTGCATATAGCGGTAAAATTACAGTTGTCAATTGTCCACTCAATGCGGTGTTCATTTCAAATAATGCATCTTGTATGTATTTGGCAGCGTGCTTTCCACTTACGAAATCTTGCACTTTCTTTTGTGCTTTTTCATAATCTTCAGTAAGTTTCTTCAGCTGATTTTCCTCAACTATAGTAGTTTCCTTTTTTCTTTCCGCTGCCTTTTTAGCATCTGTTTCTGGTTCGTGCGAATGTTGAAAATCATTCAGTAATTTAGAAGCTTTGACTAAATCCGTGCATGCTGTGTTGAATTGCTACAAGTACATTCCTGCTGTTGTTGCTTTTCTTAAAGCATAGAAACGTAAATCTTTCAACGAACTCTAATCCAAAAAACTATCGTCATCAATGGCAGCACCTTCGGCATTAAGAGTGTCAACTATCAAATCAACCTATTTTTTTACTGCATTCTTTATATCGATAGTTTGATTGTGTTTTTTATCGCCTGGTTTATAGATAATGTTGCCGTCTTCATCTGTCGTAGTTTCAAAAGTCAAACGTTTGTTTCCGATTTGCAAATCATTGAAATCCATTTTGTCAATTGACTTTTTAAACTCAGAAACTTGTTTCGGATCTCTACATATGCTGACCAATTCCTATATAGCTGTATCATAATCAAGGGATTTCATATATCGCATACCTTGATAGCTGGTGAATGCGTTTGTAAAACTACCGCCAACCATACCGCCAAAAAATGACATGAGATATCGGTCTTTTGCATTTTCCCAGGCTCCCATCTTATGCTCATCGTCTCCCTGCAACCACTTCACTGTATTATAGCAAGATTTTGTGAAGTCAGCAGAAAGTTCCTCAATAACCTCTTCTATACCTTCGCCAAGTCCACCAGCCAATGTCGCTTTTGTCATAAGGCCAGGTGTGCCATTGGCATATTCTGCCTTTGCTATCTTTTTACCAATATTGAACAAACGATATATATATTGCTTTTTGCCCTCATTTGGTAATTTCTTGATTGAACGCTCAACAAGGTCACCTCCGGTGTCTTTCATATCTTGAGTGATAGCTTTAACCAAAGCCTTGTTTTTGAATTTATCAGCACGTAATTCAGGCAAGATCCATTCTCCTATTCCGGTATTTAAGATTGCAGCTTCTTGTGCAGCATATCCAATAGCGACCATTGCAGCTTCAAGATCAGTAGCGCCAGCTTCTTTTGCTTCACCATAAGTATCTAATGTTGTAATACCGTTCATGTAGGCCTTACTAAGTACTTCGCCAACCTTTTGATATCCTTTCAGGAAGGTGTTCATGTCTCGTTCTGCATTTACTGCAGCCACAGTCAACAGTTCATTTCTCGCTTTATCTGCTGAAAACTGATCAATAAATGTCCGCGATTTAGTAAGATCTTGAAAACGTCTCTCTGCAGCTGTTTTGTATGCTTTCTCTATTTCTGCTGCTTTCTTCATTTGCCTTGATTCACTAGCACCACCAATACCTTTGAAAAGAGCTGGTGCTTTCTCAAACAAGAAACGCTGTTCTTTTAGCTATGCTGCAACATCTCCTATCAGATTGATCCAGTTTTCAAGGCACCAAGTATTTTCCTGTGCATATTCGCTTTTTGCTATTTGTCTGTTTAAAGACTTAGACCAACCTTCCATTGCAGACAATGTCGGGCTATCACTTCCAACAAGAATCTTGCCAAGTGTTCCAAATAAGCCAACAGCTTGTGTTGCCACAGATAATCCGGCAACAGCTGGTCCAACATATGGAATGAACATAGTACCAACCAGTGCAGCATTTTTCAATAAAGTTTTGCCAACACCATTTTCTTCAAGATTATCAGAATCAAAAAAGTCGTATTTGTTCCAATCTGAACCATCAACTGTCAAGGTATTCAATTTACTCAATACGCGCCTACCGTAGATGCTTCTGCCATCAAGATTTTCATAATAGAACGTGCCATTGTCATTGAGTTTCAAATCTCCTTTTTTATGCTCAATTGTCTCTCCGCTTATAGGATCCTTATGTGTTCCGTCTTCGTCCCATTGTGCAAGCACACGAGTATCAAAGAAATCAGTGAAGAAGCTATCATTTGGAGAATCATGGTAAATCGGTGCTGCGCCATTCTCAACTTCAACTGGATTTGCAAGTACTTTTTCTGCTTGCGCTATTTCGTCAATTGATTTTGTCCTTTTACCAGGTTTACCAAGTTCGGCTATGCTGCTAGTAATCTGATAAGGATTTGACGCTTTGACAAATTCAGAATCAAAATCATCTCTCCTTTGCTTGTCAGGTGCGAAAAAGTTATCACGATGAAATGAAACAAAATTTGAAAAATCCTGTTCTTGTTCCTATGTTGCCATTACATTATACATTGACAACACATTATCATAGAATCCTTTGAATTCTTTTTCATTAAAATTCCCACTTTCTGTTTTAAAAGCCTACTGTACCAATTCATTACTTTTGTATTCATCGTAGTCTTTTACAGTGCTATTGTCTGCAGTAATTCCAACAGTCTATAAATCCCCCATGCTAAGGGTCGGATTTACGAGCACATTAAGCAGCAAATCATTTTTCTTTTCCTCATTCATATGTCAAAGTTTTGAAGGATCAACATACCTTGCTTTTACATCATCTTTGTGTTTAGTTATCTATTGCTATGTCTCTATTCCCTACGAATATGCAGGAGGTAACTTCTCACCAGATCCAGACTGAGCAGAGAAATAATCAACTTTGACTGGAACAAATACGGTTCCTTTGTAATAGTGATCATGACCATTCCAATCGTACCAGTTATCTTCATCAAATTCAAATCCTCCTTCACCATCTTTCTCCCAGTTGTTCGCTTTCTTAATTTGGGCTGTGATATTTTTGATTCTATTATCATCTTTAATCTCTTCCAGATATTGATTTTCATCAAAATCGGCATCACCCATTGCCTTATCATATGCTATAGCATTGATGACTCCAAATCTTCTCCATGCTCCATTCTTTATCAACTGACCAGTATTGTCATATGCAACCGGCAATTGATGCTGCTGATATACTTGGTTGATTTCATCGACATGCTCAGCAATCTATTCTGGACTATTCATCAAGATACCTTTTTCTCTAAGTTCCTGATCAGCTTTCGTCTTTCTTTGCATAGCATCAAAATCTGGAGCAATCTCTCCTTGCTGTGCTTTTTCTAAATCAATAGGCATATCTACAGAATGAATAACGCTGTCATTGGTCAATACTTGATTCATTGTTTCAGGATTGAGTTTTTGACCGCCAATTGATGCATTAGTCCAATCAAGTATTCCTGTATACTGGCTTTTTGTAATATCCTATATTGTTGAAATAGCGCCATATGGCGTGCCCTCTTTTGATACAATTGGCAAATCATTACCGAAAGTTTTAATGCCGTCGACGGTTTGGTTTTGAATAACAAACTAGCTTTTGTTTCCATATCCAAGCATCCACTATGTTGCCACATTCATATCTTCTCCATCTTTTGTTGCAGTAGCTTTTGCTCCTGGTTTATTCCCTGTTGTATCTTCTACAAGATTGCGATCAATAGTTTGTTTTGAGGATGTCGTCATTCCGACCTTCTGTCCAATGATGACATTCTTGATATAATTCAGCGCTTCTTTATCACTTGCCTTTCCGCTTTTAATATGCAACAACTGTTTCGCATTTTCTGGCAATTGGTTATAGATATAACTAATTGCTTCCTGTGCTTGCCTTGCCTGTGTCTCTGTTAAAGATTTAATCTTATACAAGCCATCAACAGAAACAGACGCAATATCTTCACCATTGTATGCCTTTTCAACAAGAGCCTATAAAGCTTGCTGTCTTTGCTATGTCTTTTTTGATATGTACTGACTTGATGATTCCTCATCTTTACCTAGACTCATCATGTACTATTTGATAAGTTTGTCAACCTGCTCTAACCCAATGCCATTGTTGACTATTTCCATCACCGTATTATCATATGCTGAGTTTTTATTTTGTGCTCTATAATCCAACAGATTAGAATTTGTATAAAGGCTATATTTGCTTGGGTCCTGCAAATATGTTTCTATCTTTATTGGTTTAGGCTCATTTTTTTCGTTACGAACAAACACATATCCTCCTTGTCCTATAGCAACCTCATTTAGGCCTTTGTTCTAGCTCACAGTCTTGTATGCTTTATCATATTCCTGTTTGTTAAACTCTGCGCGTTTAAGGTCATGCATAGCACTAAGATATTGTGTCGATAAATCACCAGTGCTTATTCCGAGATCTTGCAAGTTAAAAAACCTTGACAATCTGGAGTATATCTGTTCCATATCAGAAGGTAAACCTTTAATATTTCCAAGAAGATTCATCAAGTCCTTATTCGTAAGTTGTCCCTTGTCTTCTTTTGTTTTTGTTGTAGTATCATCGGTTTCCACTTGTCTGGATAGTCCCAAATTAACAGTCACTGGCTTATATACTGAGAACGGGGGCATTGATCCCCCGCTCTACATCTAGTTAATTTTATATATCATTTTAGGAATTGTTTAATTGCATTCAATTCATCCTTTGACAATCTATCTATTGATTTTGATAATAATTTGCAACTATCAGCTATTTGCTTTGCAAGTCTATCATTGTTGCTTTTTGATCTTTTCACATCAGTATCATCTATTTTTATGCCTTTCTTTGCTTCTGGTATACCTGTAACAGTATAGCTATCAATCGATCTCTTTGTGGGTGAACCAGAACGCAAATCCATCATATTGTATAATTTCAAGCCCTTTCTCTTAGCCAATTCATTATATATATCAATCTTGTCTTGCAGTCCTTCTGTTGCTTCGTACTATTGCAACTGAAGCTTTCTCTTGTAGAATTCCTCAGGTGAAATATTCGGATCAAGCAGCGATTTCTTCAGCTTGTTATATTTAGGTCTGCTGTTCATCCATTGCTAGAAATTAAGTGGCATCATTATACTATCATACTTGTTCTGTGCATATTCTTTCTTTTGGCGATCTTGCGCCCAAAGCGTTCCACGCATATTTTGAATTGCACCAAGATAATTCTGCGTACCTTCATTGTCATATGTAATATATGCTGACTTTGCCCTTGTCTTATTGTTTGCAAGTTCTGCTAATGCAGCACTGTTCTATGTCTATGTCTGGAGATTATTCTGATATACATTTTGATTCAGACTGAGCTAATTTTCACCAGTCTTGTACATACGATCATTATATATAGCATTGCCCTACATATTCATCTTACTAGCTGTACTTGCACCTTCAAGTGCTGCTGCATTGTTTATATTTGCATCAGATGACTTTGCTTTTCCAGCTTGTGATTGAATCTGTGCACCTTGCTATTTTTGACTCTCTTGACCAAGGTAATCACCATATGTATATCGGTGCATGTTCATCGGATTCTTTAACGAAGTCCTGATGTTCAACATTTCCTGAAGTATGCGCTTATTATTCTTTCTGTTAGAAAGATAACGACCAAATCCAAGCGCATCATACGCAAGCTTGTTCATATTACCATCAAGATAACTTCGTGCTTTGCTGAGCCAATTACTACCTTCGCCTTCTCCATCTCCGCCAGTATTGAATCCACCACCGCGTCCGGTATTTTCTCCAGTAATCTCTCCAGCTGCAGGTTTTGGTTTCCCTTCATTCATTAATGAATTAGCCTGTTCTTCTGTTAACTTCGCGATATCACCATTGGCTTTTTTGTATACATATGCAGTTTCACCATTTGACAATTTAATAGGATGAATTCTTGACATCTTACCTTCAAGTGTATCCTTGTCCCACTCTGTCTTGTATCGGTCCATTCGACGCATCCAGGTTTGGGTTCCCATTGTGTCATCGATATTGTCCTGATATCCAATGTTCCAGTTTATGCCTCTATTATTTGAATTTTGGCTTCTATTGTAGAACATTGATCTGAACAATCGGTTGTGGTCTTGTATATTCTGGCCTTTATCAGTGTTTGCACTGTATGCTGTATCTATAGTTGAACCATCAGGCTGCACACCCCAGAAACTCCTGATTTTACCAGCATCTGTGTTGTAATGGCTTATGAAATCATCGATATTGTCAGTGTTATATGCTGTTTGATAGTATCGCTGCAAATCATCGCCTACTATATCTGCTTGTGATGTATATGCATCATTTTTTGCAGCAGCTTGTCCAAGATCGAAATTCTTATTGTGGTCATTTGCATTCAAATCAGAATTTGCAAACTAATTTCTATTTCTAAGATTGGCATTGCCAAGATTCTTCTATTTCCACAGGTCATTATACCATGCCCAATCTTCTGGATTCTGTACAACTTTATCTCCGTCTGCAGCCTTTAAGATGCCACCTTTAGCATTAGATGATATGGTGGTGGCATCAATATCATCTGAAGTAAAATTTACATCACGCAGAGATCTCATGCGTTCAAGAACACCACCGTATGCAAATATCTTGTTGCCAGAATGATTTATTTGAGCACGCTATATTACAGAATTCCAATTCGAAGATGGTATCCTATTGAAATTGATTTTTTCAAGTTTCTTCTAAAATGCAGCCCAATCTGTAACTGTTATACCAGCGCGTGTTGCAATTTTTTGTAATTCCTTTTTTGTAAGAGACCCAGCATCAGTTTTCAATTTTTCATTTATTGACATCGGACGAGGTCCACTTGGTGTTCTTGGAGCTTTTACCGTAATCTCGAGACTATCGTCCGCATGCATAACTTCAGAAAGAAGATTCTGCAAATCGCTGTTTTTCTTTAATGCATTAGCAAATTGCGCTTCTACGTCAGAAACACTTCTTCCCTTTTGGTTAACTTCTTGCAAAAGGTATTTCTCGATATTTGCTTTAACATCCTAACCACCAACATCTCGTAAGTTTTCAGGTAACATATCCCTCAAGCGCTCTGTCACAACATCGATCTCTCCAAGTATCTTGTTTTTTGTTATATCATCAGAAACCTCAAGACCAGCCTGTAAGGTTGATGTCAGTCTCTTGTTTTCTGCATCTATTTTTTGTTCAAGTAAATGCTGAGCATTTGCTACATTTCTCTTTCTTGTTGTATCTTTTACTTGTGCTTTTTTCTGCATATATTTCCTGGTTCGAGAATTCAGGTCATACTCACTCATTGTTGGATTCTTTGTTTTCAGATCATCTCTGAATGTCTATCCGCTAGTCTGTATTTCTGCAATTTCGTCAGGATCAAATCCATAGCTTGCAATCTTTCTAGCTGTTGCTTTCTCTGCAGCTTCGTCAGTACGTATAAGTCCCAACTCGTTCTGTATATCTGTATCTGTCAATGCAGAACCTGTTCCAGTTTTAGAAAATTCATCATTGTTCTTGTTTATATAATCATTGAGTTTCTGCCTTTCCGAATTTGTCAATCCGCCACGTGTAGCCTCTGCTGCTTCTAAACGGTCAAATGCTGATTTGTTAGCATTATATCTATCTCTTAAAGCTCTAAACTCAGCCTCTGATACGGTAGAGCCAGCCGCTCTTGCTCTAAGCTCTGCATTATTAGACATTTCTGAACCAGCTGATGCTTTCCATGCTTCAAGCTCGCCAAGGGATTTTGCAGTATCAAATTTAGTTTGAAGCTCTGCGTTTACAAGTGCAGTATGCGTAGGATCATTCGATAATTTATAAACAGCCGTAACATCAGAATCATCAGCTGCTGCTATACCATTGCGACGTGCATAATCAGCAAGATCATTCAGTTTTGTTCTTGATGTAGTAGTAGCGTATAAATCATCAGCTATCAAATTGCCGGCTGCATCTTTAGCTCCATATGTTCCAACTCTTCCTTCAATGAGTCTTTGATTTGCAATTTCTCCAGATTTCAAGCCTCTACCCATATCTTCGCGAAGCATCAATGCTATATCTATGTCATCAGCATATCTTGGCGTTGCTGCGTTCGGATCAAAATTAGGATCAATCTTGCCGGAATAATATTCACGAAGTGCTTTCTGCTGTTCAGGATTAAGACCATCAAAAAGATTGTCCATGATCTTTGGGCCAGCTCCTGCAGTTCCTTTCAGATATTCTTTCGCAAGTTGTGTCTTTTTATATTGAGGCTGTGGGCTATGCACTCTTTCATAATCTGCTATATAATCAAGCACTGGCTGCTTATCTTTCCTTGTTCCAAACCAATCCTGGAATTGCTTTGCATCATATGCTTTTGTTCCGGGTTTTCCAGCCTGTTTTTCAATCTCTCTTTCAGTTATTATTTTGTTATCGAGCACATTATCAGTTCTTGTTCTGACTGCTCCCATGCCACGCGACATTTCAGCATTGGTATTAAGGTAATCCATGGCCCAGCCTAAACCTTTACCCAAGTATGCGCGATCAGCTGCTCTTTGGCCAACTCTCATTCTAAGATTGCGCAATCCCTCGACAGTCTTTGGATCATAAGCGTACCCACTTTCAGTTTTCATTCCATCCAAGAACCCAACCTCATCGGTAAAGTCTCCAATCTTCGGACCACGTTTGAAATGACTTGTCCAACCTGTTGCCTTAGTCCAACCATCGGGCATAACAACAGGAGCATTTGGATTTACACCAATAGATATATCATGAGCTTTTACTTGGCTCAATCCCTCAAATTTAGATTTAGCAGCATCAAGTCCGGTAATTTCCTATAATTCAGCAAGTTTTGTATCATATGCTGTCTTTTCTGCAGCACTCAAACTTGATATTTCAGTATTGGCAGGCTTGCCGATTCCTTTCATGACTTGATCTTTGCCTATCGCATCAGCTGCCGTCTTATATGCTGAACGCATATTCTTTTGATCCTATACGCTCAGTTTTATTTCTGCTGCATTACCGTCTACATCAACCATATTCAAAACTTTTGGAGATGTAGGATCCGCATTGTTTGTCAACCAATTGCCAGCATGGACATCATCACTCCAAAGTACATTTGCCTAATGTCTTGTGTTAGAGTACTGCAATGCTTGTTCTGAAGTTCCTGCTTTAGCCCAAGCTTCACCGACAGCCTTATTGACACTTTCTGATGTTGCGCCTTCTGCTTTTACAGCTTTATCAAAAGCTGCCTTCATTGCTTTCTTCTGCTTAGCTGATACTTTTATCTCGTTGCCATTAGCATCAGTGAAAAGGAAACTATTGCCACGTCCTGCGCCTTCTGATGTTGATGCCATAGGCTGATAAAGACCTCTAAATGCAGCCTTCGCATTTCTACCAGGAGATAATGCAAGGATAGGATCACTAACAAATGCTGCTGCTTTTCCTGCTATATTATTGCCAAATTTAGCTGCAGCTTGTCCAGACAGTGATTTGGTACCAGTAGCAGCTCCGGAAGCCATAGAGTAATAAGCATCAAGTTCTCGAGCTTCTTCGTGAGAAAGCGTGCCTGCTTTATCCTTTGCTCTCAACTCCTTGATTCTATCGAGATTTGACAAAACATTGTAAGCACCCAAGCCTGTCATTCCGAGCTGTGCTGCTGCCTTTCCTGCTTTTACAAGACCACCACCAGGAATAAGCATCAAGCCAGTCATTCCTGCGTTTATAGCAAGGTTGCGCATCATCTCACTACGTGATACGCTATCATCCATTGCATCAGCTATTAAGTTGCCGACTGTTCCAGCTGTTCCTCCAATAGCACCTATAGCATTACCAATAACAGGAACAAAAGAAGCAATACCGCTTGCAATATCAAGGTTTGTGCTCCATTTGCGAAGAGATGAACCTTTTTGAGTTCCAGCTTTTTGTTTACCTTTCTTTACATCTTCAACAGACATATTCCTGGCCTTAGCTTCTGCTTCGTATCTCAGTTCACGTTCTGCATCGTTCTACTAATTAGCTTGTTGTCCAAGGGCTGCAAGATCATAACCACTAGCAGCTTTGATAATTCCACCTGTACGTAGTGCTTCAAGTTTGGCGCCATATTTAGCCCAGACATGAGCGCCTCCAGCTGATGTCCTACGACGTCTTGGATTCTTCTTTTGATATTCAGATTTTAGATACTGATATAAAAGTGGAGTTTCTGAATCGCTCACATGTACTCTAGAGAATTGTTTTGTTTTCTTGTTGTACATCAAAGCGGTTCCGTTCTCGTAGTTTATTGTTTTGTTAAGATAGAAACGATCCTTATCAACGGGCGTGATATAAGAAGGATTATTTTCAAATTCCATCATGATACCACGTAAAATATTGGAGTTGGTCATTCCATTGGGGCCTAATTGGTTAGGATTGATACGCTGGCCATTCATAACCAACTCGAGCAACTTATCTGCATACTATGCGTTTCTCTGATCAGAAAGCCAAGATGGTGTAGAATCAGCCTCGCTAGTTCCAGAAATGCCGCTCCATTTATCGTGCATTGCCTGATCCCAAGCTCTAGTATCAAGTTGCTGCTCTTCATTGAATGTGTCGCCTGTCCATCCCCAGTGATTGTTTGCCCAATTCTAATAGTTGCGATTGTATGTTGCATCTCCGTATTTCCTATCTTTCCAATCTTCAGTGAATTCCTAAAGTGCTGCACGGTACTCTTCTTGAGTAATAACTCCTGCCTTGAGCTCTGCATCAAGCTCCTTCTTCTTCATCTTGAGCTGATTATTGTATGATTCAGGATCATCATCAACTTCCTCTTCTTGACCATTGCCAAGTAAACGTTCACGTAATGATCGGCCAAATCCTATAGCGTCCAATGCTGTTGCATCATTATTGTCGTATGTTCCATCTGCTAATGATGCGGCGGCTTCTGCGAGCTTCTGCTTATAATCTGCAAGATCATGGAATGCACTACCCTGAAAATCAAACGAGTCATCGTTTAGAGTTCCTGCATAATCGGTAAGCATCTGTGCAAGAGCATTTGCTCTATTTGTATTACCACGTACTCCATTATCGTCTAATGCATCACGATCAACCCAAGATTGAAGATCTGCATCCTCATTTCCGCCATAGAATCTATTCCAGAAATATTTTCTAAGAGCGCCAAAGTTATACTTTTCTTTTTCTTTAGCTTTAGGTGCTTCATACTGAGGTGCTGATTCCAGAATCTTGTCTAACAAGCCAAGACCGTATGATTGCATCTTGTTATCATCTCCAAGAAATGTTCCGGAATAAATCATGCCGTCACCTCGGCTCAAAGATCCATCACGCAATCCTCGCTGGATTTTTGCAGCTTCATTCAAAAACTGATTGTATTTCTTGCTGCCTCTACGGAATCCTATATGCTCAGCAAACAAAGGAATATTCTTTTCGTAAAGTTCGGCAAGCTTAGCAGCATCATATTTTCCACTTGATGTCTGGAATAATACTGGCTGCTCTTCCTCGGAAACGGGAGCTTCTACAACTACCTATTCCTTAGGCATAGATGGATCACTTCCAACTACCGTTCCGCCTGTTTGTAATTTTTTAATATATTGACTCATATTTTGCATTTAAACTAAAAAAGGAGGTATAAATTATTATATACCTCCTCCGTCCTTAAACCATTAATTTCTATTTATTACTTACGGATGTAGCCTACGAGTTTACCACCTCTGCGATACACAGGCTCGCCCTGAGGAGCTTCCTGCTGGGGTGCGCCTCCGCCCTGCTGCATCATCTGGATAAACTGCACAATGCCATCGCAAGCCTGCATAGCAGCGTTGCAGTCCTGGCTCTGTAAAGCCTGAGCTGCCGTCTGGCCGATCTGCATCAACATTTCCATTGGATCACCGCCACCCTGAGGTGCACCGCCATCCTGGGGCTGCTCTGCGGGTTCCTCTTCCATGGGAGCCTCAGCGGGAGCTCCACCTTCAGCTGGCGCGTCTACAGGACCGCCCTGCTGGAACTTCTTAACGCCCACAACGGGCACATTACGAAATCGAATATTCATATTTTATTATTGTTTAATTAAACGTTTCGAATTAACAACGCAACAATTATAGTATTAAATTAGCACATTATATAAATTGTTTTTATGGACACGAAAAACTTAGTATATATACTAAACACAAAAAGACCGATACGATGGACACGAAAAAAATGTTTAAATTACACTGTCCAAGTCTTTAAGCGTACGCTGTCCAAGTGTCCAAGTCTAAATTACTTATAAGGTGTCCAAGTCTTTAAGCGTATACTGTCCAAGTTTAAGCGTATACTGGACCACACCTTTTTTACTTATATACTAGACACACCTCGAATCACTCTTCCCCTCTTTTTGTTCCTCCTTGAATAAGCTTTCCGTTTAAGTTTAGCCAATTCTCCGGGTTCTCTCTAGTTTGGAAATATCTAATATATTCCTCATCTGTATATTGTGTTCCGTCTTTCTTCTTGTGATCCTTTGGTGGTGTATAGATCCACCTATCTCCGTCTTGTTTCCATGCGTCTTTATTTACTCCTGGCCATGTGATATGCGGTTCGAGTTTATAGTCTCCGTTCATATGCGGCCAGTTCCAGAATTTATTTTTCGGTGCTTCTTTAGCTGCTTCTCGATCTTTCTTTTGCCACTCGTCGTATTCATTTTCGAAAAACGTGTGATAATCGTATGTTCCATCATCTACATCTATCCCTCGATCTCTTAACATATTAAGGAAAGCCTCGTATTGCCAATCCGTCTTTTTTCCTGGGATTGGATAAGCAGCTCGTACTTTTCCGCGGTATTTCTCATCATCTCCGAATATGAAGCCAATGCTAGCAGGCAACCACTCGGTAGCTTTTATATAGTCCTCTTTTGTGTACAGCTTGCCGTTCTCGTCAACTTGTCCCTCTGTTGGCCTTATAAACCAGCCACCGTTGAATATAAGGTTCGGGTACCAATCATCAGGTCCCTTTTCTCCGATGTATCTAACATCGTGAGGATTAAAAGCATAATCTTGCAACTCATCAGTGATATATGAGTTTTGCGCGTTTCTGTAATTCTTAAACACTTCTGACTCGTGTTTCTTTTTAATACTTCCGCCTTTTTTATATTCCTCGATTTTCTCTTTATCTTCGTGTTTATCAAAGTCTTTCATCTTTATGACAAAACGGCCATCAACTTCACGATTGCGCATTTTCTGATATGCCTCATCTATAGCTTCTGCTGTGGGTTCTATCTCTTCAACAATAGGGAAGATGTTGGCTTTAATAGAGAAATCAACGCATAGCTGTGTCTCGCTTATTCCTCCAATCAGACTTCCGAAAAGCTCAACACCTGGAAACTCATGTATCAAGTCTTTGATAGAGATATCGGGACATTCATCATATGGAGGAATGCCTACTATCGCAAGTTTTCCGCCACAATGTAAGAGTCTCATATATTTTTTGAGGTCGTAATTATATGGGATTGTTATAATTCCAAAATCAAACTTTTTCTCAAAAGACTCATCAATATCTCCGTCCTCCTCTATCTTGGCAAACTTTACATCTACTGCACGTGCTAATTCTTCCCTGTCTTCTATATCAAACGCTACAACCTGGCAGTTTATAGCTTTAAGATACTGGGCCGCCATATGGCCAAGACCACCAAAGCCTGCAACAAAAACAGTTGAGCCTTCCTCTACGTTAGCCTGTCTGATAGGTGAGAATGTAGTAATGCCAGCACACATGAGGGAAGGGATCTTTGGGAGATCTTCTTCTTTACAGTCTACCTTTATTGCAAAGTCTTGCTTTACAACATAACACGTAGAATATCCACCTTGTGTTATCTCATCGTTATCATCCCAGTTTTTAGCGTTGTAAGTGAGAACCATTTTCTTGCATTCCTGTTCTCTGCCATGATCGCAAGCGCAACACTCACCGCATGAGTTAATCATGCAGCCTATGCCTGCATAATCTCCAGCTTTGAATTTCTTGACATTTTTTCCGCAACGGATAACTTTTCCAACTATCTCATGACCAGGCACAAGTGGAAAGTTAGCTTCTCCCCAATGGTTTTCAACAGTGTGGAGATCGCTATGACAAATACCGGCATATAAAATTTCAATAAGTATATCATCATCACCAATAGCGGGACGGGTAAATTCTATCTTCTGGAAATTTTGATGTGGGCCTTGAAGACCAAAGCCTACACATTTTATTCGTTCAATATCCATTATTCATATTGTTTATTAAATCATTTATTTTTAATGATATATTATCTGCTTTTTTATTTTGTTGTATGCCAAATATTTCTAAATAAATTATCCAGCATTTATGCATGTCAATTAATTCTTGAATTGATAAATCCAAAATATTTGAAATATCAAACAAGCACCAGCAATAATCAGCATTTGGTTTATCTGTGTATATATTTATTGGGTTATATTTTACAAATTCGCATTGTTTATAAAATCTATGTGCAAGTTTATTGTCAACATAATTTCCGCCAAACTCATTACTTATATTTGAAAAACCGTATATGATATTTGCATCATCAATTGAGTGTATTAAAGTGACAACTTTATCTTTAGAGATATCGCAATTAATCATATTATGTTTTACAAAATCGCAAAATATTTCATATAAAAATAGCGCATCTTTGATTTTTATTATTAGCGGATTAACACCGTAGAATATATCACTCCACTTTTCAACTGATCCTAATATATCAAAATTATTTGATAATTTATATCCTTTTTTATTTATTCTTTTTCTTGTATTTTGCAAAACGGATAGCTAAGCATTATTCAGTATGCCAAATTTATCATTTTCTATTACAGCATCATCTCCCATCACTTTTTGTCTTTGTCAAGCTGTACGTATTCTGCATCTCTCCCATCCTGTGCGTCTAATTCTTTGAAGACATAACGTCCAAGACTTGCGCAATATTTCTCATATTCTGGACGCTTCCGATTTTTCCACGCCCTCTTTGCTTTTGTTATTATTACTTTTGTTGATTTTCTTGACATGATACGCTGGCCGGATTTGAGCTGGTACTAAGTCTCACCATCACTTCCCAAAACTTCCATAACGTATTCATCATCATCTCCTGGAAGCTCAAGCTCATCTCCTGGTTTTACATCAGCATCTGAGCTAAGCTCTACCACAAACTGCACATCGTTTTCGTGGATAAGGTTTTCAGATAATGGTGCACCTTCTTTGACAGAGATGCATTCGAAATCCTCATTGAAAAAGCAGATTTTGAGTGGTATCTCTGTGTCTTTCATCCAATAGTCAACACTACACGGCTTATCGTAGTAGAAGATCATGCCCTGATCTTTTCCAAGATAGCTGACATTTTGCAAACCTTCGGCTTTCTCCTCTTCGGTTTTAGCCTCCCATAGGTGGTAGGTATTGTTTCCTATCTTTGCTTCTACTGTTGGCTTCTCTAGTTGCTGTTTTGGCTCTTCTTGCTTTGCTCCTTGCTGTTCTTTCTGGATATTTCCGCCAGTCTTGAATAACTGCATGCCGTTGAATGCACGCAATACATGGTCATCATCCATAAGAGCCAAAAGCTTCTTCATAGATGAGCCGTGCTTTTTCTTGTTTTCTCTTATCTCTTTAATGTCTTCGACTGTGTATTTCTTGTCAGATTTAACTGATCCGATCACATCTTTCAGCATATCAGAGAACCCTTCGGTCTCGTACGCTATATCAGGGCCTCCCATAGTTATGATGATCTCACTATTACCTCCAAGGATCTTTTCAAGTCGTGAAGGTTTATAATCATCAAGGCCGTTTGTAAGTCCAAGAGCTTTTAATACAGAACAGATAAGGCAGTCGAGGTTATCGCTATCATTCAGAACTGCCTGAGGTTTCAGCTCCTCCTTTATTTCCTCCTCCTTCTTCGGCTCTTTCTCCTGTGGTATTGTCTCCTCCACAAGATCCTTGAATGTCTTTTTCATGATAATATGCCAAATAAAAATATTTTTTCTTTATATAATCACTATTTAATTCTCGCCTGGCTTGTGCAAACATCTCATAATAGTTGGGAATTTCCACCATATCCTGCAACTCTTCGAGTTCCATTTCTCGTATGGCTTCCATTTCCACATTCTCGAGCTGTTCTTTTGTAAGCTGTGCATCGTGATATTTGGATCTCATATCAAACGCTGGGGCGTTCTCTTTTATGAATTGTTTGTATTTATACATCACGATCATCATTTCGATAGAAATCCCAAGCGCAGACTCAAACCCATAATACATATAACACGGAAGATCCACATAGTGGAACTGTACGGGGTCTCTCCATATGAAAAACTTTTTCTTTAGATTGACCCCGTATTTTATGCTTCTTTTCATACCTTGATCTGTTTGATCAATCCGACGCGATCGTCGGTGTTCTCCATCATCTCTTCAGCGATAAGCTTACCGGCTTCAATAGCGAACTCTTGTTTCTTCTGTGCGTCATCGCTCTCGTTATACTTATCGCGCAGTTTCTCAACTTTCTCTGTGAGATCAGCGGAAAGGATCCATTCAGAATGTTCTATCTCTGCCACCTATTCCACTTGCTATCCATCTTTTGCTATCGTTACGACGGGGATGCCCTTGTGTGTTATTTCACCTTTGAGATCATCCCTCACTTCTTCGATATGGTGTTTGTCTTTATGAAGTGCACCCTCTGGCAAAAGAGACATCTGCCCTCCATTCTGGAACATATCGATCGTGTCAATGACTGGCACGTATTCTATCGGTTCCTGTTTTGCGTGTTGCTTCCTGTGGTTATATGCCACACGGTGGGCTATCTAATACTAAGATGGCAATATTCCGCCTTTCTTAGCACTCATCGGTATAGCCGACCAATCCGTACCATTCATCATATTTTGATATTGCTGGTTGTTCATATCTTGCTGATTGGCTAATGCCTCCATCAGCATTTTGTTTTGGTTCATTATAGATGCCATGTTGTTTTGTAGTCTTCCAGCTGCTGCCATCTCATCATTTGCTCGGCCTAATGCTTTCCTACTAAACAGGCCATATTTCTTTCCTGACTTCTCCGCTGCATCCATGACATCATCGGCAGCTCCTGAATAAGAATCGCCACCAAGTGCCAAGGTCTAAGTGTCGGCTTCCATAGTGTCGGATTTCTTAGCTCCTAAGGCATTGATAAGTCCGAAAGGAGTAAGAGCCATAAATGGCGAATCCATGAATGCGTCAGTGCGAGTCATTCCACTGGTCCCGACTCCCATAGAATGCAAGGCTTTTGTCCCTAATGCTCCGAGCTTCATAATACCGCCTGCTATTGGGTTAATCTAACCGACAGCATCAGCAACGCCATTGTATCCTGCATCTAGTCCTGCGGACAGATTGCCATATTTTCCTTGGTAGTTATCAGGTTCAGGGAACAAACCACCTAGTGCATTTGCAGCATTGCCTACTGTTCCCCAGATGGCACCAGGAGAAGCTGCTGTTTGTTTTAGTCCATCGCTTCCTTTGCCGGTATTTACGATCCTACCGTTTGCTGCGTTGTTTTCTGTATTCATGATGCGCTTTTATTGTATAATGTCAAGACGCCACCAACCACTGCCAGCTCATCGCCTGTATAACGGATGCGGATCTTGATGTATTTATCCTTTAATTTCATCTCTTTCCTATCGCTCCACTTCTCGAAGCTTACATCTTCTGTATTATATGTTGTGCCAAATTTATCATTCAGTATATCCAAATCAAAATCTGTAGCTTTAGCATCATCAGGGATCGGGTTGTTTCCGAGGTTAATGATAGGCTTACCGGTAAATGGACGATCAACATATTCATTTTTCTGCATGTATGTTATCGATGGAATCTGAACGTACCAGCAATCCTCTTTGTAGTGCATATTTCCACGTATTCGGCCCTCTTTCTTCATATCGACACCTTTGACATGGCACCATATTCTGAACTCGTTAAGGAGCTCGTTATACACAATTTCAGATCCAGAGAGGTTCTAATAATCAAACCCTGTTTTCTTCATCAGCTAGTAGTAGCTCTCAACATCATTTGCATCGTGAATCCTTCGATAGTATAAGGGGAACATTGTAGATTTGGATATATTCGCGCCTACATTAAGTGCGAGCTTCGGCGTTATATGTGTAAAGTCTGGGTTGTATTTGATGCGTGAACCAAGACACAGGTTATATAGCGCTTTTGTTATCTCTTGCCTATAGTACATGTTTGGCTTATCATTGCCGAGATCATAACATTCACCGATCACTTCATAATGGAATGATTCAGGCGCCGCTTTATTGCTTAGTATCCTTAGATCGTTGAAGATTTTGTGAACACTTGCATCTTTACGTACTACAAACTCAAATTCGAATGGATGCTGTGTGCCATACCAGAACGTGGGTTTGATAGTCTCCTCTGTCATAATAGCGTCGGATTGCCCATGTTTCCATAGGTAGTGTGCAGTTCCTCCATCGTGTATATTAGAATGATCTAATCCCAAGATATGCCTGTTGACTTGATGGTCAAGGGTTATCATGCAGTTTCCGATGTTCCCGGATATTGCAGGAAGCCAAGAATAGAACGTCTGCCATCCTCCGCCTTTCGTTGCTCCGTGCAGATTATAGCATAAGCTCCACATGGTATCATCACAATAAGCGGTAAAGATCACGTCGCCCTTAAACATGTTATAGTGGGATTTGATATTCACTTTGCCGATGTCTGGATTCATTCCATCCATTGGCAACGCATCATTAAGGAATGACTGAATCCTAAAATCTGAGATCATCTAAACTGTTGATCCATCACATGCCCAGATTTTCTTGGCGTTCGAATCAACACCAAAAACTCCGTAAGGTGTAGATATAACACTCTCAGGCCATGTAGATCCGAAATCTTCAGATAATATTTTCGGAGTTTCCGGCAACACGTTTGAGGTGTTGATATATACGAATCCACCGGCTCCTTCTCCTGCAAGTGCTCGCTCATTGACTGGTACCAACATGATACCATGCTCGCATACTACCAAGAGATAACTTGCCAATGATACGATTTTTGTAATTGCTCCGTATTGATCGGTATAATCTCTATAATGATTGGCAAGGAAAACACGGTTCCCATTTTCAAAGTTTCCGTTTACAAGGATATTTGAATATTGAATTCTGTTCTTGTAGTAGTTATTCTCCCAGATATAGTTGTTTTGATTGAAGTGTAGCCTATCACCTCCTGATTTACTGAATCCATCGTTGTAGTTATCGGATTCTCTTAACTTATAAGATCCGGATGGGTCTATACTGTGCAATGGGTAGAATGACCTAGCATTTCCACTATGTGCCTTTTCATCTGTCCATGCTTCGTTTGTGCTTCTTATGCATATATTCCTAGATGATCTACACGGGAAAGTAACCCATGAGCCCATCTGCACAGCATTCATATCACCAAGGTTTACATCAATGGCAACATCTGGGTTCTTAGTCAAATCAAAACTCCTGTATTCAATCGAGAATAGTTTATTCAAAGCATTTGTGAAACACATTCCCTAAAGGATCGTGTCATTATATGGAGCGGATGAGTCATTGAAGTTTCTATTTACTCTGTGAGTATACCATCCAATGAAACAATCGCCACGATAGCAATCAATATCTCTTGTGCTTATATCTTGACTGTCTGATATTCTATAATACTGGCGTCTGTCGTTGAAGCGGGTGGTGAAATATCCGTCCATATTGTCTTCGCTGTATCCTGGAATATATAAGTTAACGATCTTATTAGCTATGTCTTGACCTTTAGATTTACCGTTTTCTTCTGTATATGGATAAAGTCCGACATATGAACCATATAATCCTCTCATCAGGTTATAGGGTTTTTGCATCGAGAGCCTACCCATCTTGTCGGTCGGAGTATATGATAAGTCAGGCCTTACCTATGCGAGGAATTTGGCACCGGCAAAACCGAATGTCTTAGTCGTCACATCTCCTGCTTTGGCAGAGAAGAACACATTGTCGTCGTGTCTTATAGAGTTCTCTTTTACTATCGCCTTTTTATGTAAGATTGTACCGAGAGACATTCCCTCTTCAATACTCAAACCGAAAGATTTGAAGAATTTAGATGTGCTGATATCTGTATTGTTATATTGATATAATCTTTGAACGTTGCTTTGTAAATAAGCGCTCGATGTTATTGTTTTTGCGACTAGCTCCTAACCTGTGAAAATGTTATTGTAATATGGCATATTGAGTTCATAATCCGGGCAGAACATAGCAAAGCTGTTGTTCTCCATCGGGTTATAGATATAGGCCATATTGCCATAGTTTCCATTTTCCTTTTTCTTAGGATAGTCATATTTTCCGTTGTATGTGCTGATATCGAACTCGTAACCACTCATGGTTCCATCTGTAACCAAAGCGCCAGCCTGAGATCTTGCATTGACTACTCTATCGCGTATTCTTTCAGCATAACTATTTTTGGCTGAGTCGATATTTTCAATATCATCAGCACCTATCGCGTAGTCTTGGAACTCGTACCATATACCGTCCAGTTTGACAAGTAGATTTTGGTATGGCGTGGCTGGTATGGTTCCGTCTTTATTCATCTGACCGTTTACGTGGAAAGTGGCGGTCTTGTATTCGTCATTTTGTCCAACGTCTGAATATGCGCAGGCTGTCTATGCTTCAACATTATAACCTCTGCCATCTGTGGATATTCCATAAATGGAAACGCTGAGGCTATACTTGCTTTTTGTTATAGATGCCGATATGGCAGAACCTTCTGCGTACTGGTAGATGATATCCCCATTTTTATAAGTGGTAGGATTCAAGAGTGTCATGTCGCTTTCGCTGTATATCTACTCTACAAATTCGAGATTTTCCTAATTATAAGAGTCGGCGAATCCAGCCTCTCCATATTCAAGACCCTTGAGCCTGTATTTATTGTACCTTGCGTCTCCGCTTCCTGTGCTCCATGTGTTATCTACGCCATACTTCATAGGTTCATCACACGCAATAGTGCAGAGCTAGAGCTCCTTTCCGTTTGAGTCATCGAAAATCTTAAACTCTCCCTTCTTGTCATACTGGATTCTTATTGGTGTCATAGAATCTTCTATGATTACATCAGTTGCCAAGCACTGAGCCAACGCGTAATACCACTCATAAGCCGGCAATTTATTGCCACCTATGTTTTTTATGGTTCTCTTGCTGTCGTAGAAATGTTGAAAATATGAAGTGTAGATGTTCTGCTGTTTTACATCTTTCGCCCAATTGAAAGTGTTATGGTCAGATGTTGTAGATGGAAATATGGGGATATCTGTTGTATTCCCTAAGTGGATAATCTTATCCTATAGTTCATGTTCGTCTATTTCTTTTTCAGCCAAGAAAACACCACCAAGTCTGCATTCATTATTTCCTGCTGTGCTTCTACCGTTTAAGGTTATCATGCAGTATTGCTAACCTGCGGAATTTTGATATCTGTAATTAAAGACTGCCAGTTTCCTTTTTTCCCAACCATCATAGATGCAGTTGCCCATCATTGAGATATCCTGGTTGAGTTCTTGCTGCCACATGACCGTTATGGCACGGCTACTGTCGCTGTCTAACTTATCAAAGAATGCGAGGACTTTATCAGGTAATGAAAACAACCTCTGATAATATCCATTGAGAAGTACGCCCTGGCTTCCTATTTTCTAAGGATAAAAGTTGGGATAGTCTTCGCGCCACTATGCATCCATAAACTGAAATCCTGCGCTGCAAAATGACTCGTACATATGATACGGCTTTTTGACTTTCGTATCTACTCCTCCAACATTTACATTCACCTCTTGCTCAACATTTATACTTGGAAGGAAAGACTCCTCGCATATATTCGTTGCATATCCCTAAGCAATAAGTGTAGGAATTCGTTTCTATCTTACGAAAAAGTATCCTTTGTAATTTTCCGCATTTGGCATTTTCTGTGTAAAAGAGAAATGAACACCAACAACTTGCATAAGGTCAGAGATGACAGATTCATTGATACGACAAACACCTTTGATATTGTAAGGGTACTCTTCACTGTATTTATCACTAAAACTTACGTTAGATATACCAGATGTACAGTATGGCTTGCTTTCTTCGAGTTCGACATTCTCAAAGTTAATAATTGGAAGGTCACCCTTTGTTTTCATATCATTCACTCCGAGCACATCGAAAACGGAAGTGAAAGAGTTGTCTTTTCTTATATATACAATGCCAAAACGGTAGATCTCGCCAGGATGGTATCCTGTGAACTTGTACGTAAAATCACTGTTGTAATATGAATTATTTTCTCCTTCGTATGAGTAATCACTAGCCATATTGACTTTTTTATCCACTACCGCATACGGAATAATAGAGAGGCTGTAATTCTTCAGTTTTTCGTATTCTTTATTTTCCTGATTTTCCTATGTGAGGTTAGCCTAAAACAAAATATTGCTAACCATAGCCTGAGATTTTACTTTATCAGCGTTGAAATACTAGACATTGATATCGTTGGTTGTTATCTGTTGTGTGTTTTCGAAGCCAGTGATAAAAATATCTGTCTCGTCATCTTCGACGTAAAACACATCGTCTATTTTATATGCTGACGTTATAAGGTTCTCATTATTGGCAGAGCTTGCCCTAGTGTAGCATATCTTGATATATTTAATGTTGTCAATGCCAATAAGTCGAAGCTTGACGGATTTATCGGTTCGCATATTCTCCGATCCGCCGTTTATACTGAAAGGGTCGCCATCTGTTCCGATAAAGACAGGAACAACTCCGGACTCAGCTATTATATCTGACTCGTTGCCGTCTTTATCACAAGCGATAGCATAGAAAACATAATTTCCCACCATCAGCTTACCGTCTGTACCAAGTCCAAGGTATTCAAAATTGACAATCTTATCCGTGTCATTATACAAAGAGGTGCTGATATCAAAAGCTGTCTCGTCATATAATGGGTACCTGTTTGTATTATTCTTGCCGAAACGGTCGATAATGTGATAAGTTCCGTCTTCCTATACAGCAAAGCCTGTGTTTATTATTCTCGGCTTATTCTTATTGTCTGTAAGTATCAAGTTGATACTTCCGTCATAGCTATTGTCAACGTTAATCTCTACGGGATGCTATAAATCAAAACGGAAGTATTCAGTACGGAGAGGATAGCCTGTCTCATCTCCGATTTTATCAACCTTTCCAACGTGAAGAGGTTGGTATTTATTGACGAGTTTATTTTTTAGAGCACGCCGGTCATAATCAGGAGATGGGAAAGATCCAATCTCTCCTATCCCGTCTTTCGTAACGCTTACAATATACATAATGCGCCCGAAAGTCTTAGCTCCAATAGGTATAGCTCCATCAGGGAGCTTTGCATACTAGACGTTGTTGTCCTCGTCTCTGTATGTGATCTTGGCATTACCCATATCATTTTGGAGCAGCTGCTCGTTGCCGTTGAATGTCGACATTGTGGCATTCAAAGCATCAGTGAGGATATTATCGGGAACCGTTCCAACGTTGTAGTCCATAACGATTCCACCCTCGAATGTATTCTGGGCGTATTCCATATTTTATTTTTTTTTAAAAATGTTTGTGCCTCAAACCAAAACGTACGCATAGATTGCGGTATTCGATAATCATTCGCCGCCTGGTTGTTTTTGGTCTGTACAATATCAACTGAAAACGTGAGATATGAAGTTTGAAATTCCACCATACGATCCTATGCTGAGTGAAACATTTAGGCATTTCTACACGGAAAATTCGTTTTGACTGGTGCGTGCTTATGATGCACTCCTCAAGTATTCTATACAATGTGATTTTCCCAAAATTAAACTGTGTCCTGAGATGACACCTTCGTTGATTCATGTATTTCTTGTACTTGGTAGTTCCCAAAGCGAAATAATAGTAGCACGGCTCATTGTCATCTTGTTTTTTAGCGTATCGATAATATAAAGTTCTGATCTTTTTTATCAATTTCTGCCTGTAATATGACTCATATGCTTTTTCTGTCTGTTGCACTGGGCCTATTACTATAGGATGATTGTATGCCTTCTCCTACACTATCACATCGTGTCCTTTTGATATTGTCCTTGCTATCGCAGACATACCAAACGATAATATATTCATTAGGTCTCTTTCTGATAGCAGTTTGTTTTTCCTTCTTACTCTTTTGACTGTGTTATAAACTTGCCTGTATTTCATGGTCATAAGTCATTCCTTCATTCAACAATTCTGCCAAAAGCTTATCGGTATCGTCGTCGAGTGTTATAATCTTCTCGAATGTCCTTGTCCCTGATTCAACATAAAAAAATGGGTAGTATGCAGTCATGGCACATTGTGCAATATCTACATCTTTGAAATATCCTTTTCGCGCCATTTCGTTAAACTGCTCGCCTTTGAATCGTTTCATGTATATTGTGATCTTGTAAGATCCAAAACGTCCGACGAACATGTTTCCGGTCATCATCACCTCTTTGACTATGTTATAGAACATATTTTGAAAAAGATTTCTGACATATCCTCCCGGATCGTTAATTCCTGCAAGCTTGAGTCCAACACCTCCTAGGATTGTTTTATCTTCCCATTTCTTAGCTATCTCATCAAGATCGAAAGCATAACCGTAAGCGTTCCTATTATGGCAAGCTTTTCCGTGGTTCTTCATTTCGTCGTCGGTTTATACGATTTGCCGTACAGTTTACGATTCCAGTTTGTCTTTGCGTCAAGGATCGTATCCATCATATTCTGGTCTATCTGCTGCGGTACTCGTGCATGGTCGCATTTAATTAGCCACATCTGCCTTAACTGATTTGCAATCTCTAGTAGGTTTGCGTTCATAGTCGTTATGCCTTCTTTGTATTTGGTGACATATGAGACATAAACAGCCAAAGCGTCAACCTCATTATCCGTAAGGTATGGCAAACCGTCATCGTCAAGTTCCTGGCCTTCGTATAAAATATCAACTTCAGGATAGGGAAATTCAAAATATAACTTTTCTCCGATCCGTGTATAATGTATCAGCTTACCTTTTGCATATGTTGGATCATGAAATATTTTCATAGCTTCAGTGTAAGATTCCGTGAACATACTAGCAACATCTCCGTTGCTGTTTATTCCGTCGACGTTCTTATAGTCTTCCATCGGGATTGTCACAGCTTCTATATTCTCAACATTGCATGGCAATTCTACACTGTTATCTTCTTTGTTAACAGGCAAAACGATATGATAATATCTAACGTTTTGGTTGCCTATGTCATGGTAGCCAATAAGTGCGAGCTCTTCAAACTCGCTCTCGTCTGTAAATTCTACGCCATACAACAGGTGCGCCTGGTACATGGCTTCCTTAAAATTTCTCATTATCCTTCAGCGTATGCCTGATTGTTCGGTAAAATCTAGGTCTTCATTTGTCTATAAATGTTGACTTTCTACTGAACAATTCGTTTTTGTATTTCTTCATCTATCCAAGAGTACTGATTGGCCAAGTCTTCATTGCAGCATCCAAGTTCTTCTACCTGTCTCAAATCTTTGAACATTGCGACCATCGTGATCGTCTTCATAAGTGGGGCATTGAAAACGTAGCAGTCATACATGCCGTTTTCGTTTGGTGTTGTATCAATGAAGATATACGGCTTGTTTTTTCCTCTTCTCTTGTATTTATGGTACAGACTCCACTATGCGATACTTGTGTAAACCTCAAATGGATTCTGTCTGTCAGGGCTTCCAACATAAGCTATCGACTTGATCCCGAAATCAGTGATGATTTGCGGAATCTCGAAATGCATGATAAGTTCGCCCTTCTTCTTATTGCTGCAAATAGGGCATCGTTCGATGTCCTTACAGTCGATGTTGATACAGTTAATAGACAATAATAAATCACGACTAGGCAATACTCCGTTCATCTGATATTCCTTAATAACTTTTAGCCTTGTCTAGACTATCTCATCCTCTATCTATTCAATAGTCAAAGACATATTAGCGTGAGCACCGCGAAGTCCTGAGATTATGTCGTTCTGTATCCTTGATGCTAGCTTGTCGTATATCATGATATAAAAATAAAAAAGCGGAAGGCGTTGTTGCGCCCTCCGCCTAAAACTTAAATTTTACGTTTATTAGAGAATCAATCCTTCTTCTTTGCTTTCACTACGGGCTCATGTGTATAGTCAGCGGTAGTATAAGCTACTACGTTGCCCTCTGCCTTCTTAGCAAGAGCTACCTCAAAGTTGCCTGCCACATCGGTACCAACAAAAGCATTGATGAATTTCTCTTCTGCTACGTCTGCGGGAACCCAGAATACGTGGGTTGTCTCGCTGGTTACCTGCTGACCAACAGCACCCATACCTCCAACATGACCGCGGTGTACGGTGTAGTGGATGGTGATCTGATCGTACAGAACACCGGGACGGGGCATCTCGTCTGCCTGAGGACGCTTCCAGCGAAGGTTGGCAGCAGTGGGAAGGCGATAATCCTTCTCGAGATTCTCGAAGGTACCGAAGCCCTCAGCGCCAGTGTAAACGCCAGACTCCTTGAGGTCAGAGATTACATCCCAGCCGCCATTCTCGTTCTCCTGCTCCAGAACAGCCTTGGTGATGCGCATGTATTCGTTAGCACATACAATAGCCTTTGCGGTCTTAGCATCAGCTGTGGGCTCTACGTCAGCAGCTGTTACGGTGCTCTTCAGACCCTCAGCAGTAAGCTTTGCAGCGAGATCTGCAGCTGTAGGAATCAAAATCTGATGGTCGAAAGTAACGTTCTGATACTTGTTCAGGTTCTTGATAAGTGTCTCCTTAACAGCGTCGCCAGCCTGATCAGAGTGGAACTCTACAAATACGGGGCGGCCCTTGTGAACCAAATCATTGGCAAACATGGGGTCAGCATTACCGATAGATGTGATGTAAAGAGCGAGACGGTAGTTCTCAGTGCCCAGCTGGGGCAGAGAATCCAAGTTCAGAACATCAAGGTAGCCCTCGTGGCCCTTAGACCAGTAAAGGCAGATGTGATGGTTAGCATCGTTGCGATATACACCCTGACGGTAAATCTCAACCTGCTTGTTAGCCTTGTCAGCGACAATCTTCTTGTAAAGGTCGCCATTCCAAAGAGTGGTACTAGTAAATTCGTACATAGTTGTTGTGTTTTGTGGTTGTCTCTACAACCGTTAAAAATATGATCTGAGAATTAATAATCTTATGACTACGTAGCGGCAGGACTAGCTATACTCTACGAAACAGCCGCATGAGTTTGCAATCGCTGGTCACTAGCATTTTCCATTATCAGATGCACGATCTCGTTAACTATCTCATTACATACATAGTCCGGAAATTCCAAAACTTGCGATGTATCGATCTAGCTGTCGAGTTCGTCCTGTGTTAATCTTATAGTTTGTGGTGTCTTTAGATAATCGACAACCACAGAATCCAGTTTGTATATTCGATCGTCGCCATATCGGATTTCCATCCGTGGCTTGCTGGCATTACCAAAACGATAACCTACTTGACGGTCAACCGTACTTGCGGAATCTGATCCGTACTGGACAGTACGGGGAAAAGAAACAATCTATCCCATACGGCAACAATTATAGTATTTTTTTTTATTAAATTAAAGTCCGGGATTAAATTTATCATAAGAATCAGGAAGCGTTGAAGCCCCGACTGTTGAAATAATTTCTCCCTCCTGCTTTAAACATCTTATAATATTCTCGCTTATCCAGAACATCCCGAAATAGTGACTCTTAGGAGACGAAGCTGTTAAGTCATTTAAAACCTTCTAGTCCTCTATGGTTAAAGAATGAGGAACAAATGAAATGTCAAAATTGCTATTCGTGTAGTCTGTCGTAGCATCAGCTCCTGGCTAATAATCACCGAAGCCACCAGTCGTTACACGGGCCATGTCGTAGAACGTCTCGATTTTTCCAGAATTATTTTCTTTGTCATATCGTCTATTTGGCAAGACTGTAAAAATATATGTGTTGTTATTTGGATCGGTTTCGTCTTTGTGTTTTATATTAACACCCCACATATTGAAATACTTATCTATAGATTCGATAGTCATGCTATGCCTTAAAAGATCAGAATGACTAATTCTCAAATCAACATCAAAATCGTCATATTTAGTCATTGCCGTCGTATCGTAAGCCAAACCACCACGCAAAAATACACCACCGCCACATTTTAAATTGGAACATCTGATTCTTACATTGGTCGTTCTGTATTGATTGACAAACCTGATATATTGACTGACCTCGTCGGTAGTAGTTAATCCTCTGTTGCTGAATGTATCCTGAATAACTAATCCAGATTCTCCATTACTCCATGGCTCTTGTTTATAAAGATAGGCTGGCATATCTATGACTAGCGACTCGTCGTTTTGATTTTCTATTCTTGTGTCATAGATTAAAACATTTGAGCCGTATTTTGTAAAGTTGAAGTAATACCAAACATTTCCGCTTGAGTCTGTGCTCTTTTCCAAATCAACTACGTTGATTATTACCTCGCTCGTACTAGTAGCTAATCCGTTAATTTTAGAATCAACACCACTGCAAACAACGCGCCCGTCGGCATATACTTTGAATGTTGCATTTTTGCCAACTACATCATTCGCAGCTCCACCGACTCCTACCTTTTGACCTTCCTCATTGATCTTTGAGTCTCCGGCCCATATTACAAGATTCTCCTCTTTCGTCACCTGACCAGTGAATGTTTCAGATTGACTATCACACATGCCTCCGATATATCCATTTCGAACATCCCCGTCATACTTTAGTAGTATCTCACGTGCAGATATACCGTTTGCATCTATAGCGTTTGCTATCATTGTCTCGGTAATAAGTGCGCCAAACTAATCGGCTTGTTGCCAATATTCACCACTAGTTTTCGGGTTCTCTCCCATACTATTCTCCTTTGCCTGATAGTACTTTTTCTCATACGTTACAACGTCTATATACTTCAAACCTGTAGTGTTCCAGCCGTTTGCCTCATGACCGTCGATTGTATATTCCCATTTCTTTTCCGCTTCATTCCACGTTTCGACTCCGTTATACTGTGATTGATAGCAGTATCTCTTGGTAGCGTTCCATTCACCCAAAAAGCGAATCTGTGAACCAGGCAGCCCAGGGCTTCCATTATTGCCGTCTTTTCCAGGTTTACCATCGTCTCCTTTATCTCCTTTATCACCTTTCTAGCCAGGCAAGATAGCCGTAATTGTTTTAGTAGCAATAAGTGTAGACTTGCCATTTACCAAACAATAAACGGAAAGATTGAAGCCTTTATTTATAAGAGAAACAGCACCATCTGGTCCGGTTGTTATATTCTGGCTACCGAAGACATTATATTTATTCTTGTATATATTATAGCTAAACGTCAGTTTATCTTCAGAAATTGCAAGAGTGCCGTTTGTCTATGCATCATTTGTTGAGTAGTCCTTGAAGTCTGTCTCGCAGGCAATAGGTGCACCATATGAATAATAACCAAAATAAAAATCGTAGTCATGATTGTCCAGATTGGCGTATCCCGTCAGTGTTCTGTTAGGAGATGCCCCCTTTAACTTTGTCGCTTTTCCTGCATAAAGCCTGGTAAGTGAAACCTGCAAAGGCTCTTGTGTAGGCAACATACGGCCTAGACTATCAACAGGGAAAGAATCATAGTTTAAATTTAGGACATATTGCGAGCCGTCTTTTGGGTTTACGTACATCCCAACGTTTCCGTAGTCGTGGATCTGTCCCTCTATCCAAAGGCAGAACTAAAGGTTGTAATTAGTAAACTTAGACTCGTCAATATCAAACGTAAGCGTGAGCTCTTTATTGCTATTCCCAAGTGCAAGCTTCATGTTCTATATGCCAGAGCCTACAATAGCGTTGGATGTGATAGCATCCAAGAACTAAACATGAACGCCAGAGCTCAAACCTACAGTCATGCCCTTACCGTAAATAGTCGTATTAGTAAAGGCTACCTGTTCAATCTTACCGTTGATATTTTTATTTACGTAGAACTTCACAGAATACGTGCTGGTCTCGTTCTCGTCATTCTTATCAATACCTAGGGCTGTTGTAGAACAAAGCAAATCATAAGTCTCACCGTTTGCACTCTTGACACTTGTGATAATTTGCTAAACATTCCCGCTATACTCTTTGCCATCCATCTGGAAAGATACCGAGACATTAACGGTATCATCACTGATGAGTTCCTGAAATCTATATCCTATAATCTTATAGCTCCCATTTTTAGCATCTGCAAAGGGCATATCATCATGGTCTTCAACAATGGCCAAGAGGCTGGAATCATTAGTGCATGCGATATTTGTAATACGTATATTTGAAACATTACCCTTGCCTCGTACGTCTGGATAGGTCGCAGTGCGCATTTTGATGTTGTTTTTAATGACTTCATCTTTGCCTGTTCCAAACCACATCTCCGGCATAGTTATGTATTCATCCGTAAGACTTATATCGTACTGATTGAATCCAGGACCTACAACAGCTGATTCGCGGACGATACGGATTTCCTGAGACTTCACGTCGATATTGTTATCTGACACTACAACACGGATAACCTCGCCAGTCTTGAAATATTTTTCATTGTATGCTACGTCATTATATACTGCCTGTAGTGTATAATTAGCGCCACCTAGTGTTATTTCACTCTGAGGTCCAAATTTATAGAGTCCTTTATCACTTCCCTATTCTGTAAGCGTTATAGGTGATTTAACATACTTATCATTTTCTACGTGAGAATAGTAAGCTCTAACCCTTGCAGTTGCTGGTATGTCATGCTTCTCGTCGTTATATGGATCAATAGCATCAACATCTATAAACAACTCGGGTATTACTCCGCTCGATGGAATGTACAGACTCTCGGGTGATACCTGTATCATATAGGCAAGGCTTGACTTACTTGACTATATGCTCATCGGTAATAATCCACTTGTTGATTCGTAGCTGTACGTTATGGTAAGTGCAGAATCAACGACTGTATGCATACCGGCGCCTTCGCTGAACTCTAAAAAGGCAATATAGCAACCTCTCGCAACATCGTAGCCATACGTTAACTCATAAGTGTTACCGTCTTGTAATAGTTGCAACTGAAAAGCATCGCCTGGATCTTGCTCTAACTGCTTCCCTTTATAGATAACAGAGATAGATGTTCTTGTTGCGCGCTTCAATACCTCATTATCACATTCTCCGTTTGCATTTGTCGGAACAGAGAAAAAGTTGTTCGAAGCGTAGACCTAAGTGGCTAACTATACGGGAACATCTGAACCACCGCCGCTTTCTGTAATCTTCTGAGTCCAACCCATAGAGAAGTCGCCATTCTTGTACCACCAGTATTCCTTGGGACATCCTGCTTCTTTTTCAACTGCAATAGTCAAACCCGCTGGAATCTATGACTCTGCAACGCCCAACTCCTTTGTGATCTCCTTGATAATAGTGCCATTGGTAAATGCTTCATAACTCCAAGGGCCATAGAAAGAGTTCACGTTTGGACGCAGAACACCGTCTGCCATAGACATAAACCCATAGTCAAATTGTCTTGATTCCATAGTTATGATTTTTTGAAAGTGAAAATATAGTGATTATTCATGTATGGGATTGATGTTTTGAAATAGATATCTCTAATGTGTCCGGCGTTTTTATCAACACCTTTTACGAACAGATTTTTCACAGGCTATCCTAAGATATCAACAACATTAAATAAAGTATAGCCAGACGGTACTTTTATACCAAATGATCGCTTTTTGGTAGTATCTACTATAATCTGGACACTATCACGTGTTGCTGGAATAAGTTCGGCATTATCGTAATCGCTGTCATTTACTAGCTTCTTCTGCTCTTCTAATATGACAAGCTTGAAATTCTTTTCTACAGGTGCAATAAAACCGGCCTACTAAACAGCAATCATAGTCATTTTGTCTGAATTATATTGCCAGAATTTCACATATACAGTTTTTGCTGCGTCAGTATTAGATGATACCTTTAATTTAAAAGACGCCTCTGTCTTGTTCATGATTTCCCAACCTTCCGATAAGGTGCTAGACAAACTAAAGCCTACGGCTTGCCCGTTCTTATCCAGACTATCAACGGTAAAACTCAACACTCCACCCTCTGCCGGAATATTAGCGATGTCTGGTGTAATAGTAAAACGTGAAAGGTCAGCATCTGACATATATGGATCGGTACCCTCGATAAGGTTTTCGTCCTCATCGTATTTAAACGGATTAGTAGGCATAGATGCCGAACTATTCACATTGTGTATATAATAGTAAGGGTGACGATACTATGGTCTAGTGTATGCGTTCCTGCTGATAGTAGGGAACATGTCAGCCGTCAACCTCGTGGCGCCATATTCAACATAACGCCCGGCTTCGTCACACCTATTGTTCTTGTCTGTTTTGAAAATACAGGTGCAATTCAAAATGTGTAGGTAATCATCAGGAAGGTTTACCTGATAAGTTCCACGTCTGAATGGGCTATTCCCGTATTTATCGCACTTTTCAGGCTTTAATATAGCCGTACTTTTCAACACTCGCAAGTCGTCCGAGGTCTGCTGATCCATCTCGTACGGTGTGTAGCGCTTGTTGATATACTACTATATACCCTTATTGCTTAGATAGTTAAAATCTGACAGCAGCAACGTCCCTGCGTTAACCTTATTGAGCTCTGTCAGCACATGCTCGTACAATTGCTTTGATGTCATTTTTCTCTCTTTAAACAAAAAGCCACATACACTATTCGAAAGTATATGTGGCTTTTCAAAATTGATTACTCGTTTTTGTATATTTCAGGATATGTATCCTTTCGAATTAGCTCCAAAATCGCCTTGTTAGCAGGTACCTTCATCCAGTTCAGGACAGCATCATCAGTAGCTCCAAGAACAATGTTGTCGCCGTAGGTGTACAGCTTGTTCTTGTAAATGATGACATTCTTATCCTTTGCCTCAATAAACAACAAACGAAGTGAGATGTCGTCTCCTGTGTAGATCTCGATGATCTTCTCGGGATTCTTCCTCGCCTGTTCAAGCAGGAATTCCGTAACGTCTGCGTCGGGGAAGTTCTGCATGTTCTTACCAAGAAGGCGAGCCTTCAAAACTCGACCGTCATAACCGCGCTCATCCTCATAAATAAAGTTAAGAGCATCGCGCAAAGTGGACATCTTGCGAACCTTGTTTGCAGCCTCAAGACCTGGACGATCAACATAAAGCTCAGCGGTACCATAACGGGGGCGCTTGTTCTGCCAACCCATAGTGCCATCGATAAGATAGTTGCCGTTCTGATCCTTAGCCCAACGCTCTGGTGCAATCATGGGGTTATACTGTATAGCTTCCCACGTCGCCTTGTCCCTTGGCTTGTTAAGGTCGAAAGTCTGGCCGTCAGTAATGGTAAAGACCGCATTCTCCTTAATATAAATATTGCCACTGTTCTTTTCCTTGTCTGTAAGAATCATATCACCCTTTGAGTCAACAGGCTTGACGCACTCAGGATATTCACCAGTTGCGGGATTCTTACAAGGATTCATAAAGTACTTGCCAACCTTGCCGTATACACTTCTCAAAACGACAATGTTTGCCATAATGTCGCCGTTTTTAATAGAAGCGACAGCAGATTCTTTCTTAGCCATAATTCATTTTTTCATTTTAAAAGTAGCCACGCCGGGGATTACCCCCGGCTGGCCTATCTATGTAATGGTATAATAATCTTGAAAATCAAAAACAATAATAGTATTTATTTATTTGTTTTTGCGATACATTAGAGCTCTCTCAAGATAAAGCTGCGATAAGGATTAAACACAGCTACACCAGAGTATCCCCATGCGATCCTTTGCCTTATATCATAATCGCTAGTTATGACGTGCTTATAGTTGCCTATAAGAAGAGACTATCTCTTCAACTCATTTGAGCTGTTCTTTTTTTCTGTACCACTTGGTACTTATGCCATATTTGGCTAGTCGTTGAACGGTAAACGGAACACTACCATTTACTCGCTGCTGATTATCCACATGGGACTTTCCAGCAATTTAAAGAAATTTAAATCTACCATCACTGGTAAATACGCCAATTTTTTATTTTAGCTTGCTAGCGGCTACGGGGCTGCTTACTGCGCCGCCCTGGAGACCAGTCTTGCCGCCTACGCCCAGGATTTCGTTCTGGATGTAATCTCCGCCCTTCCAATTTGTTATCATGCGCTTCTTTATTCGCATCTCTACAACTTCCGCTGCAGTTCAGACTATATCATCACTTTCGTGTCGGACACTCGTGTCTGGATTATTGCTTGCACTACTCACCAGTTAGTCGTTAGCGGTTCCATGTACTCATGTGCTTCCATGGCTTCCGACGGGATTTTCTATTTAAGACGTTCCCCGTATTCATCCAATTTTTCCATTTTACTGACATTTTGTTAGCAAAAGGCACCTCTAAGGTCGTTTCGAAGTGTGAACATCGCCGATTTTCTGACATTTTGTCAGGTAAATCTTTTAGATTATATCTTTAATTATCTATGTATTTCCACATATAACCACCAGCGCGTTTTCTATCTCCTGATAAAACAAGAGGAACACCTGATGCTACTTTCTTTGCTTCTCTTACTGAATTATAAACTTTGATAAGTTCGCCGTCGCTGCCATATTGTCCAACCTTTCTGGCTTCTCTCACAACATAATCTCTGACTTTTTTGTCATCATTCAAGAACTCCTGATTCCATGTGCATTTGTATCTCTTATATATTGCTCTTGAATAAATAATTCCGCGCTTTACTGTCGTAACATAGCACCCTATCATATTCGCCGCTTCAGTCAAAGAAATATGAATCTTTTTCTCTCCGGTCTGTAAATCAACAACATCGATAAACTTTTTATTTTTCTCTATAAAATAATCGTCAGGATTCACTCGATCTAATAATTCAAAAGACCATAGGTACCCGCAACTTTGGTGTTTATTAGATGCCGCTTTTGATATATTCTGCCCAGAGATTCCGAAAGCACTTCCTGCTTCTACTAGAGATTCCCACGTTCTTATGTATTCGCCAGTTGCTGCATATTGATATACTGGAATTGTTGATACAAAACCACAAGCTCCACCGATAGCTACATTATATGTATCGTCTCGTGATATCCATTCAATATTTACCAGCTCGTGTTCTTTCTCGTATGCTTCATCTCTATTTTCAAAAATGAAAAGTGTTTCTCTTCTGAAGCTCTCAGCTCCATATTTCAACACTGCTTTCTGGAATGGCGTGTCTGGATTTTTGATTCTATGCGCTGCATAAATCCCGCATCCTAGATATCCATCGAATGTTTCCGGATCATCTGTTTGATGTACGCCGATGTACTTTTTACTGTTTACTAAATTTGTCGTAAGATATACTATGTGTTTCATATGATAATCATTCCCCGTTTCTTTGCAATACGTCATATTGACTAATCGTTGAACCTGTCTCTTCATTCAAAGATCTTGGCTGCTGATTGTTCAAACACAAGAATTGTCACGCTTTGGTATCTTATGCTTTGCGAAGTTTCCAGCAATTAAAGGAATATTTGTTTTAGATTTTTCAATCAAGTCTCCTACCGCATGTTCCAATAGGAGGCTGTGTGCTGCTCTTGTCTGCTGTCAAATCAAGACAGAGAGCATAGCCTTTCTCATAACCGTATTCACGGCTGAAGGTACGATCAACAGCAAATGTGATGCTGTTGCCACCAAACTCATACGTATCGAAAGTTGCTCCCACCTTCACGTAGTCATTGGCCTGCTTAGACCAAAGGAAAGTGTTATCAGCGTGGAAGTGAGCCAAGAAGTCAAACAACTCGGCCTGGACTGAATGCCAGAATCTTTCGTTACCAAATCAAAACTGATTCAGACTATATCATTGACTTATAAAAAGCCAGGCTCCGTTTCCATTTGTACCCTATATTAGGTAGTCGTTGAATATCAGCGCATATTTACGCGCTGTTTACTGCTGATTAGTCGAAACTTCCCAGCAATTAGAAGCCTTTAATCGAGGAGCTTTCACTCCAAGTATCCCTAACTTGAGATAAATACGTATTTGTTGCCTGTAGGCTTCTGCGCCTTCTCTCCCATCATAGACAGAACAGTACGGAATACTTCCATACTGAGCTTGTTGTATGCATACTTGGAAGCGAAGCGCTCAACCTGAGGAATAATACCCTCACCTATATAAATCAAACTGTTATCTCTACGTCTCCATAGAGTTCAGACTATACCTTTAACTCATTTTCTTATACTTTAAAATATACGGATCATTTACCATCGGTTTTCTCAATATGCGTATCTGTTCCTCTGTTAATTCTTTCGTAGAACTATACAGCTTGACGAGATTTCCCTTCAGGTCATACTGCTCAACTTTCCGAGCAACCGGCGCGTTTATTGCGATCCATTTATCCATTTTGTCATAAGACCATTTATAGCCTCTACATGCGCGGTTCATCTTTATCGCACGAATAATCTTTCCTGTGCTGATGTTTGGCGTTCCTTTAGCTGCTTCTTTAATAGAATCAAAAGCTGCATCAAACTCGCCTCTCAATGTGTACCGGTAAACAGGCACTGTAGTTGTCAACTCTATTGCTGACTTTTTACCAAGCACCTTTCGTATGTCCTCAGATACACGCATGAACCGGTATCCGCTACATGTTGCACGCATTGATACAGCACGAGCTATAGCATCTTTTGGTATATCAAGCTGAGCAGCAGCAGATGGAATATCACGGTATGTATTGATAAGTACGCCATCCCTGTTGTACTGTGCAATAGCACCACGTGGCATATTGGAATAAAGATCAACATCTATTGACTCATCAAAAGAGAGATAGACATCCTTGCAGTTTGTGCGTGTATTGATGCATATGATCACGTGCTCTTTCGATACATGCAAATCATCAGCTGCTTCATCAACGCTATCCCACTTGCCGACATGACCACCAGAGAACGTGAACGCGTTGACTCTTTGTCTCCTACAGATGCTTGGAGATGCAATCGAGTTGTAGTTGTCGGTTCTCTTTATGAAATCCTCGTTGACAATCAACATATAGAAATCAGTTGCATCATTGATATTGTTAAATTCTTTTAACGTTATCCTCTTGAAAGCATTGATTCCATGACGCTGCACAGCACTCTGAAGTTGTGTCTTGCTCTTGTTGTATGATTCCGGTAGATGTATATCTACACCATCGCCAAGATAACCATCAAACACTTCTGGATCATTCACCTTGTGAATACCTACGTAAATCTTGCCATTGTCAAGATTAATTGTTTCAAATACTATAAATTTCATGAGTTATTCCCCGTTTCCGCTTTCGCGTATTATAAAATTATCAGTCGTTGAACTAATACAAATCTTTACTTGTATTTAGCTGCTGGTTGTCCGTTAGAGTTTCCAGCAATTAAAGGAATCTATTTTTACTAATCTCACAATTAGCCGACCCATTTATATATAGGTCTGTTTGTGTCGGGATCGAAAATGGTAGGCTTACCATTGGCATCCACGTTGCACTTGTTAAAGAGAAGCAATAATTCAATATGTTGCCATATTGTTTAGACTATATTTTGAGATCTTAATATCTCTGCGCTCTTTCACTCCTTACTCTAAAAATAGATAGTCGTTGAACGTCTCGCGATATATTTCGCGATTTCGCTTCTGATTGACCACTTTCGGTTTCCCAGAAATTAAGCGCATTTTATAATGGCATCTCCTTTTAAAAAACTTCGCGGGTCATACCATTATTACGAACATACATAAAAGACTCCATAAGGGCCTTCTCCTTCTTGTCTAATCTGTAAATTGTTTCTGACAACTTTCCGTTATCCTTACCCTGTCCGATAGAAATGAAAGTATCCTCATGTGCAGCATAGAGGCTAGAGAACGAATCATCACAACGGTGTGTGGTGATGTAGTTCCGCATCTTGCTGATATTTGACTGATACTTTACATATCCCTCTTCCAATATGTTAATCAATACGTTTCCGTATTGTTCAGACTATATCATTAACTTTTCAAATACTTATAAATATAGCCTTTGTGCGTTTGATTTATTCCGCTTAAAACCTTCCACACAGAAGAACCATTTTCTTTTGCTGCAGATGTTGCAGATGGATATATAGCGACCATTTCTCCAGATACAGAAAATTTTCCAACGCTCTTTTTCATTCTTCGCTTACTTGGAGCGTTAAATTCGTCAAACCTTTCTATTGACCACATCCAATTATTATCGTCTGCTTTTTTGAGACGGATAGATTTAGAGATGTTTGACCCAGGATTTTCTTTTTCTGCATCTGCTTGACTTTTGTATTCCATATAAAATTTACCAGTATCTCCATAATATTGATATACTGGCCTATTTTTTATATATTCAGTTTTTGCTTTGTCATAATTTCCAAATTTTAAAAAGTTAAAATAATACTCGTTATGTACACAAATTCCAAGAATACACGACTTACTTATTGCCCCACTACATACATTGTATTTTTTACTAGCTGAAGCGATTGATTCACATGTGTCAATATATTCTCCTGTTTTGAGATAAACAGAAACCTCTTTTTTATGATTGGTTCCCAAATTATAGTCATCCAAATTTAATTTTGTCATTTTATCAGTTGACCACAATGATTTTTTTGCTATAGACTTTTTGCGTACAGCATAAGAAATTAGAGTATAGTCAGACGCATCAACAGATGCCGCTGCATCAGCCATGCTTTTATATTCTTGAATAAAATTTCCATCAAGATCATATTGGTACACTTTAATTCTTTCTGATGCGAGACATCCTCCGCACCCGCCAAGAACCATATTGTACACATCGTCTCTTTTTAGAAATGCTTCATTTACTATTTCTGCTTCCAAGTCGTAAGCTTGTTGTTCTGTCTCAAATATTGAAATTGTTTTTCTTCTAAAGTTTTCAGGACCATATTTTTTTACAGCATATTGAAATGCAGTTTTTGCATATTGATATGTGTATGGCTGAGAAACATAAACACCACAGCCAATGTAGCCATCAAAAATAGATTGATCTTTTGTTTTGTGTACTCCTATATATATTTTACCATTTATCAAATTTGTTGTTTCGTAAACTATATATTCCCATTTGGTATTTTCAAAGTTATTTTCCATTTCAATTAAAAAAATTTTTTTTTAATTTACGCCTTGCGGCTAGTCGTTTAACCAACATTTAAATCTTTAGTCAAAGATCTATGCGGCTACTGATTAGCATATCATTTTCTGATTTAGCTTTCCAGTATTTAAGAAAATTTTGCATATCTTTCTCACGAAAAATATTGCACGAATTTCATGCATTTCGGGCATTGCATTGCTCAAGAACCTGGTAGTCATACCAAGCTGGCAACCTGACTTGTCGAGAACCGAACTGTAGTCGTTATCGACCAAGCGAACAATCACCTTCCAGTAGTTCCACACTTTAAAGTGTGACAGACTATATCATTTACTATATTTAGCAATTCAATTTTTCGGCTATTGCCTAAGGCTTCACTGCCTAGTCGTTGAACACTCCCACATACTGCGGGCATGCTGCTGATCGCTTTCGCTTCCCAGCAATTTAAAGAATTTTAAAAAATATGCATCACTGCATATTCGGACAACTTACTTATCCGATACGCGAACAGGACGTGCTACAACGAAGCACTGCTGACCTGTAGCGTCAATCTGGAAGATATCATACTTTTCATAGTAGCGCTCTTTGAATGCCATGGTGATCTCGCTACCGTTTGCGCCATCCTCAACGGGAACATCAGCGAACTCAATGCGCTTGATGTCATTGGTGCTAACCTCCCACTCAAACAATTATGTTATCTTTATGTTGCCATAAAGTTCAGACTATATCATTTGCTATATTTAAATATAAAGTCACCATGTTCTTTAATGCCTTTTAAAATTCGAGAAGCAGATGCAGAATTCAAATTATATTTTTCTTTCATTGCCTTTACACTATCTAAGATTTCTATAAGATTGCCACACTTATCATATACTTCTATTTTTCTCATATGTGAATGTTTGTTTGGCATTTCCGAAATCTTTTCTAGAGATAAATAATAATCTTTATACCATCCGCAGTTATCATTTATTGCAGCATTAATTTTTTTAAATGAATGCAATTTTATAGCATTCATTATCTCCTTACCAACAAATTCTCCTATAAATCCGAATCCAAGTTTATATAAAAATATATGTGCATTTTTAATTTGTGCTCTATTTTTAGGTATAAATTCATCGTACAAAGAATCAGAAACAAACATGTTTTTAATTTTTGTTTGGTTTCTTATTGCATTGCTAATAGATTGAGAAGTACATTCCAAATAATTTGCACATTCTTTTCTGGAACAAAAATAAGAAACTAGCTTCCCGCTTGAACTATATAAATATGTAATTTTATATAATTTTTGCGTAAATTTTTTAATATCTATTGTTTCTTCTCTACTCCATAAAGAATTTAAAAATATGGTTTTGTCTGTTATTGCCCAATTAAATCTGGAATATTCAAACCCATAAAAATCACATGCATCTAATGTACTATCCCATTTTTTTAACAATTCACCATTCAGATCAAACTGATATAAAATTTTTGAATGCACTTTTGGACTTACACATTCTAGAGATCCCCCAATTCCACCAATAGCAATGTTGTATGTATAATCTTGTTTAATAAAATTAAAATCAACTATTTTGCGCTCTTTATCAAAAGCTTCATTTTTATTGTCGTATATATATAATACAGAACGAATAAAAGATTTAGTTCCATATTTTTTTACAGCATATTGAAATGGTGTTTTTGGATACATATAACTTGATGGTTTGTTTACATAAACACCACATCCGATATATCCATCAAATATTTCTGGGTTTTCTGTTTTGTGCACTCCAACATAAATCCTATTTATGCCATTAATTTTGGATTTTGTGTTTGTTGTTAAGTAAACTATATATTTCATAGCAATTCAGTTTTTCGACTATTTTTTTTAGTCTACGGCTTTCGCCTAGTCGTTGAACACTCCAGCCATCGCTGGCATGCTGCTGATTGTCCTTTTAGGATTTTCCAGCAATTTAAAGAATTTATTCATGTCGTATTACTACGACCGTGTACTTAATTATTAAATACATTGAGTTGATGCTCTGATACTTATTCCCGGACTTGTTATCCTGGTAGAAAATGTTTCTCAGAGACTCGGTGAGGTAGGCTGCGGTGCAGTCCTCATACATACGGCTCACTACGCCGAAGAGCTCCGGCTTTGTACCAAGAATCTTGCTAAAAGATTCATAGGTTCTTGTACTGCCCATTTCAGGGTTCAGATTTCTAAAAGTTGCAACTTGCATAATTTTACTGATCAAAAAGGTTATCGCACCTTATCGATCATACATCTAAATCGTCGATCGACAAGGCTTTGTCTGTATTCTTTGCCTTGGGCTTGACCACGACTTTGCTTTCAGTTGACTTTTTAGTTCCCTTTGATATCCCCTGCTCATACCCAGCTCTGTGGGCCTGTGCAATTTGCGACTTGTAATAATCACTGATGCTATTGATGACATCCTCGCCACGAAGAGCGAACCATGCCATACGAACCAATGTATCTGGATCATTCAATGCTTTTGACATATAATTGACTCCTGCTTGGTCGTGTCCAGTGATAAATGTGTACAACTCGTTCATATCGTCTTCGGACATTGCGACGTCCAAATCTCCGATACTTGTAAAATCTTGAATTGAATTGGCGATACCACCAGCGAACTGCCTATACATCTCCTGTTGCTGTTGGGCCTCCAAAGCTGCATCTTGGCGATTACGGTCATCTTCAAGTTTCTTGTACTCATCCCTGATTCCTGCGATCTCTTTCGCGAAAAGATCGGGATCGGATGTTGCCCTATCTAAGGCAGTCGCGAGTTCGTCTTCCGTGATGTCCTTGACACGCGCCTGCATATCCAACACGTAGAGTTCCTCATCAGTCAGATCGTCCACTGTATAGTGCGGCTGCTGTGATTGCATAATCTTATCAGTAGCAGCACGCGCTCCCTGATTATGCAACATTGCTGCATACTCTGCGGGACTCATACCAGAAAGGCGTAATCTGTTTATCAAATCGATCTCATCATCATCAAGATCATCTTCATCGCGTTCTGTCTCACGAGGTCCATCTTTAAGGATTGCGAACTGCTCCTCACGGCTCAGATCGTTCCAGTCTACCTCCTCAATCTCACCATCATCATTTGCGATCTTAATCTTGCTGGGATCATCAATTCCCTTACTCTTCAGGACATCTGTAATAACGTCCCCATCATCTGAACCTTCGTCACCATTATCTGGGTCTGGTTCACTTGTCCAACCCGGGGGAGTGGTCTGTTCTCCTCCGTTCTGTTGGTTATCTTCTACTCCGTTGTCAAGATCACTGAGATCAACAACGTCCAAATCATCAATTGTTGCTGCCATAGTATTTCGTCATTTAATCATTAATTCATCAAACAAAAAAGGCCCCTCGGAATAGAATCCGAAAGGCCCCAAAAATATATATAAAATGAAAACAAGAATCCTGTCTCACCCGTTCTTTATAATACATTAATCTATTATACCCGCTACGTCGCCGACGGTACACCTACCTTCTACATTCGAACGAGTTTTACATATTGCCTTTTCATTATTCTGTCGCAATTATACTATTTTTTTTTATTTGTTTTACATCATCTCCTCCCAATCAATAGGAACGCCCTTTTTCACGGTGTCTATATAGAATCTGCTGAATGGCATCCCGTCATATGCATCCTCGTCGTCTATATAGTCCTTGATATACCTGGCAAGCTATATGTCATTTTGTATTGATGACCCATAAAAATCAGAATAGGCCATGTTGGCGACGTAGACATAATCATATAACTTGTTATGTTCAAGGGTTATATTCGCATTTTGTAGGTAGTTATCGACGCTTGACTTATCCAGCGGGTTGATGGTAGAGCCTCCCTTCTACATCATCTATACAGCAAACTCACACATCTTGCGCGTGAAATGCCAACCATAGTATGAAAGGTATCTCTTCATTCCCGCCGGACGGTCATCATATTGGTCAAGAGTCATATCTTGAATCATAACGGGAGCGTCTTCTTGTTGGCTGATATTCCTCTCTATCATCTTCGAGCATCTCTTTAACAGCCTTTGCTTTCTTCTCTATGCACGAGACAAACTCCATGAGTCTCTCGTAGTTGTCGCTTGTGTACTCCATGATTATCATTTTATTTTGTAGTTATCAAAGTCAGTATTTTGTCAATCTTTCCAGCTACACCATCGAACCGTTCTTCGAGACTCGTGAGTCTTTCATCTCTCTCTTTATCTCTCGCGAACTATGGATTCAGAGTTTTCAGTATCTCCTCACACTGTCCGATGTTGTTTTTATATCTATCAATATTTTCCAATGCTTGTTTTGAGTTATGAAGTATAGCTTCCACGTCTTGCTACAGTCCCTGCTTTGTTTCGCTTATGACAATATTTCCGTTGCCATATGAAACAATAGTGTTTGAAAACGGGATGCTGTTGTAGTCGATAGTGTTGCCGTCTACATTAACCCTAAGGTCCAAGCATTGCTAATTTGGCATACCTCCTATCATGGGCTTTGGTGCGCTTGTATAGATTACCTCTCCTGTTTTCAGGCGTACGCCGTCGGTCTTATCTAATATATACACAACCCCGCCCTGTCTTAAAGATCCAAACATTACACAAACAAGATTATCCGGTTCATTGTTTTATTAAAAGACAACAGATGAGTACCAGCTGCAAGAGTTGTAAGTGCTGCGTCTGCATTATTAGTAAGAGGCAAGGTTTGGTTGTTAACCTATAACTCAACACCTGTAACGGTTGTTGCCGTAGATGTTGGGATATTTACAACAATAAGCCCAGCCTGACCAAGGAATCTGAACACGTGATTTGGCAATGTGTAGATAGCATTGGTGCTAGCCGATCCTGCATCTGTTAGGGTCGCTGCAACATAAGGAATCCCTCCCCTGTTACCAATATATCCAGTTATCGTCATATCAAGTCCAAAATGTAGGGGTTCCGCTGTTATAATACTGAGAAGCTGGAACAGCAACCAGATTGGGATATTGCACAGTAGTTGTGCTTGGCTGGTTCTGCTTGATTTCTGCAAGCTCTTTCTGCAACGGTGCTATCATAGCTGCCACTGCCTGATTCTGCTGCTCTTGGCTTATCTAACTCTGGAGCCGTGTCTTTGTCTCCTGCAACTCATTGATGCAATCCTGTAAAGCTGAGTTCTGCATCTGGTCAAGCTTTGCAAGAATAGCGTTTGTGTTTACAGTTGCTGTATCTTTGATACTCTGAACAGAACTTGAAATGTTATTGTTTATTGCGCAAGTCTGAGCTTGTGTCTCGTAAGCGTTAGCACTGAATCCCTGATCCATTCCTGTCCTTAATGTTCCAATCTGGTTGCTGAGAGCATTGACAGAGTTAATGGTTGCTATTTGATTCTGATAGTTGCCGTTTGTGATAGCCTCGCGTACATTGCAGCAGCACTGGCTCATCTGCTGAGCGATAGACATATTGCCTTGCTGTACACTGTTGATAACTTGCTGACCAGTCATTCCAACCTGGCTGCCTACTTGTGTTATAGCATTCTATACCTGGTTAACTGCGGTCTGGATACTGTTGGCGTCACAGTTCAGAGTAGTTGCCAACTAACCTATGGAGTTTGCGTTTCCGTGAATTGCGCTCATCAAAAGATCTCGCTCTGCTGTGCTTGCTATTGTCTCGGTCATATTTCCACGGTTGTTTCCAAACCATCCATTCCCACCTATACCATAAAGGAAGAAAAGGAAGATAACCCAAATCCAATTTCCACCACCGAAACCATTTCCGTTTCCCATCATCGATAATAAGAGATTGGGATCTACCTGGCTGCCACTCCCGGCATCAGGTAACATATAAACTTTGCTGTCTGACATAATTGTTAAATTTTAAAAAGTTATACCTCGTCGCGACTATACAATGATAAGACCGGAAACTTCCAAAAGCACAACGATGCCAGAAAAAACAAATGGAACCGCATAAATAATGCGATCCCATCGTTTAATTCGTTGCCAAAATATCTTTTGACTTTTCCAGGACTACGATATCCTGGAATTTATCTATATCCTATATGTCTGATGTGTAGGCTTTCTTTGGTATAAATACATCATTTTTTGATATATCATACGGTCCAATTGATACGATCTTTTGACCATCGCCAAAAAAATTGTTCAATTTGTATATATTCCAAGGGTGCAAAATCAAAACACCAATCCGAGCATAAGATATAGACAGCGCGGTTTTTAGGAAATCCTGACAATTATAAAAAACAGGGATATCGTATTCTTTCAGTATCTTCTGCGTTCCATCTGTGCTATTATCACATACTATAACATGCTGATCTTTTAGAGAATCCAAACACTACCTGATAGTGCCTTTGTTATTCTGTGTATAAAGCAAAACCTCGGTGTTATGTCCCCATGTAAAATCCGCGTGGTGTTCTGTGTACCCATTGGGGTTTCTTTCGTGATTATATAATAAGAACTGACCATAAGGTAAAATATCTAGACCTGTTGCGCAATACTTCTTGAGGTTTGTAATTATGAACTAATTTGTCATATCTCTTGGAATCTTTCCGTCTCGAATGATTGGATGATGATTGTAATAATCCAAAACAAGCAATGGGAAAAGATGTCCTTTTTTAAATCCCATGATAGCAGTTCCTATATATTCTACGTTTCCAACTATAAACTCACGCTCCAAAAGTTCTGATCTATCAAGTAAGTCATCGAGTGGCCTAAAACATTCAACATCAGTGTCGCAATAAATGCCACCATAATCTCGAAGAATTGCAAAACGGTAGTAGTCACTAAGGTATGCGTAGTTTTTCATCAGCAAAGCATCCTATACGAATTGAGGCCCTACTGAAAAATTAAAATCTTTGTCTGTCCATATTTTAATTTCAAAGGAAGGATTGAACCTTTTAAAAGACTCAATCCTCTCTTTTTGTATATCATTAAGTGGCTTTCCACCAAAATTGATAAAGTGAAATATTTTCTCAATTGCCATATGCTTGGTCGCCGCTTCCTGACGTGTCGTTTAGCGAAACGATGTCATCAATATCTCTATCATACAAGAATAAACGCCAGCCATTAAAGTTTGTTAAAAAGTTCGTCTCTGTAAGAAGGATGGAATCCTTATGAATATAAAGGTCGCCACGTGGTGCAAGACTTTCCATTTTTTCTTTATTTGGTATATACATACCTTTTGGAATAAATAACATAGTCAGCTTTGAACCTCCAAACAAATCAGCTGGGAAATAATTTATAGGGGACAATAGCAGAAAACGATGATCTCCTTTCCATGATGGGATGTCCTTATGTATACAATCGTAAAACATCGAGTTTGTGTTTGGCGTCATCTGACTACCATCTTGTGTTTTATATCTGATGACAGCATAATGTGCACAGCTCATAAGACTAGGATTTCCTACGCTATCTTTATAAAACAGAGCAATACTACACCTGTCGCCAACGCTATCAGGATGGTGTAATTCCTTTATCTTTTGAATAAATGGAACATATGACTTTCGTGATTTACTAAGCATTACGCTCGCAGATGTCTTTTTTGTTGGGTTAATCGTCACCTTTATATATTTCATGTCAGCAGTTTTTTTGAAATCTGTCCATGAACCATACGCTGCGGCCAATGACTTAACAAGCTAAGATGAGGAGTTTAAAATAGAGCACGAATGCAGATTGTTTCCGTAATCTCGAAAACATGTGAAATAATACGTCTTGCCATTTTCAAGGTCAGAAATATCAGCTGTGAATGTTGCAGTGCTATACGTTCCTTCGTAGCAGTGGATCTCGCTTCCTCCTACGACTCTTGAATTTCCTGTTTTTGTTTTAAAGAAAATGAGGTTGTCAGTGTTCTATCTTATCCAAATCTTGCTGAAAATTTGTTGTTCTTCTACTGCCATAATTATAAAATATGCGCACCAGCCATGATGTCGTATTTATCAAGTATGCCTTGGATGCGTTCAATCTTCTTGTTCATATTACAAGATAACTGTTTGCCTCCGACATATATATCGTGTTTTTCAACATTGATAAATAGGACGTTTGCATAGTGCTTGTTAAAAATTAATTTAAGATACAAATCATCGTCAAGTGCGAAATCTTTAATCATATCGTAGTCAATAGCATCCTCTAGAATATACGGAGGGATAAATGTTCCACCGCATCCAGTAGGAAGCAAAGAGCGAGTAGCTACACCTTGCGCACCATGAAATACTGGCCACTCTCCGTATGGCTTGATACTTCCATTAACATCCATAGAAATCCAACGGCAACGTCCAGAAATAACACATCCAGGATTTCTTTGCCACCAGGTAAACATTCGCTGGATCATTGTGTTTTCGTATTCAACATCATCGTCTACTAACAAGATACAGCGATCGTAGTATTCAGTGGCTGCATAGATCCATTTGTTATGTGGTCCCATATCATCAATGACAGGGTGGACTTCTATATCTCCAACTTTAACAAGATCGAGCAACTCCTGAGACATGTTTTTCACATCATCAACGGGAATATTCAAAATGAACTTTTCCGGTCTCATCGTCTGCCTTAGAATGCTTAAAATAGCCGTCATGGAGTTATTCATCCTTTCGCCATATGTTGCCATAGATACAACAACACCCGGCAGTCTCTCCTGCAGTTTCTCCTTATACTGTGGAAAATGTGCAGCGAGTATGTTATGAATCTCTGTGTATTTCTCCTTGTTGACATCTGCCAGGCAATCCTCTTGGTTTGTCTGGATATCATACCTACATATACCGTTTTCATAAAGTGATCGGTAGCGCCTACCAGATAACACACAAAACAAAAACTGCCACGTCTCATCCGATGTAGGAGAAAGTGCCATGAATTTCTCCCTGTCAAAGAATAAAGGAGAAGTGAAAGTGTGAGCTGGATATAAAGTACCAGCTGCGCCATTTGCCGGTTTCTGGTTTATTGTCGCAACGCCTCTGAGGTATGTATTGTCAAAATTTCTGATTTCTCGCAGGCTTCCGTCGCGTTCGGTTATTACTACACTCGAAGTTTGCCCGTAAATAATATCCTCTGGGTACTTCTTATGCATCTCTATAAATTCATGTAGCCATCCTGGCCTCATTGTCATATCATCATCAACTACAAGTATGGCGTTGTCTGGGTATCGTTCGAGAGTTGGGATGAGTTTCTTGTGGCTTCTTATATTGCCTTTGTCCCATATTATCTCAACGCCGAAATCCTCGCGCAAATCCTCTGGCAAATCAAGTTCCAGATTCGGGAACTCATCCTCGGACAATACGAGAACGAAATGCACATCGTCTTCTTTCTGTCCAAGGATTATATTGTAAATATCCCGAGTGGTACCTATTCGCTTTGGGTATGATGTCATACTTACGATTAGTGTATCATTGTTCATTCTTCTAAAACAAAATAGAAAACACCAGCTATTGGTGCTGTTGAATAAAATTGTGATTCTGTAACTACTTTAAACTTATCGCCCCAAGGTATGTCCGAAGTGGTAAGATTTCTAAATGTTGCCGTTCCAGTTCCTGTTGTAGGTGCTGCAAGAACTGTATTTTGTGCTCTGTTGATATTCTTTTCATAAGCTGGAACGTTTACGAAAAGACGACCTGATCCATCACTCTCTACACCTCTGTAATCGGAAGCTCCGCTAGTTATGGGCTAAAGAGTAGGAGGTGTTGTCCCGTGTCCATACCCATGAATATCATCTTTATTTATGGATCCTGTGTAATCTTTACAAGTTCGAATAATCCCAGTCGTTCCAGCTCCTGCAGTTGGGAGGGGACTCCACTTACCTGTACCGTTATCTCCACCATTAAGCCATCGAAATGCGCTAAGACTATCATCTGTTGTTCCTGGAACAATACCGGCTACGCCTTTGGCCAATTTAGGAATATCAGCAGCATCTCCCTTTGCGCCCTTTATATTACAAATAAGTACCCAGTTAAAAGATGACTGCACTGCATTTGCAGCTTTAAATACATCACATGTATGAGTGTTGAGATACATGTCGCCAACCTTTGCATTTGTAACTGCATGCACTCCAGCATTTGGAACAGCAGTCCCAGTATGCCAGGTAATGGTCGCACCAGTGTCTCCCTTCTGGCCTTTCAGATTATTGAACGTAAAGGTTGTAGTTGCGCCACTTGTTGTTGCAGAAACTGTAGGAGTCCCGACGCTGTTAATATTACCACCTGCAGCTGCTTTAATAGTTGGAGTTGTTCCATTCGCTCCCTTGATATTGCAAACACCGGCCCATTTATTGGTTCCTGTTGATTTATACACGTTGTAGGTCTTCGTATTCAGGTACATATCACCGGTTTTTGCACCAGAAACAGTTGCTGCCGTACCAGTCACGGCTGTGCCGGTATGCCATGTTACAGTTGCACCAGTGTCTCCTTTCTACCCCTTTAAATTATTAAACGTGAAAGTTGTGGTCGTCCCGCTTGTGTTTGCTGTAACACTTGGAGTTCCGACAGCTCCGATATTACCACCAGCTGCTGCCTTTATGGTCGGAGTAGCTCCATTGTTTCCTGGCGTTCCTTGTGGTCCCTTGATATTGCAAAGATAAACCCACTAGTTAGCAGCGGTTGCCTTATATACATTACTTGTTCCAGTGTTGAGGTACATATCCCCAGCCTTAGAACCAGAAACGGTAAATGTTTTAGCAGTGGTAGAGGTGCCCGTAACAGCACCGCCAGAGAACCATGTAGCAGCAGCTCCTGTTGAACCTTTCGATCCATTCTTTACTGTTATAGTTGAGCCGTCTTTGAAAGTGTAGACATTACTGCCGCCATCTGCTGTTGAAGTTGTGGTTTGCTTTCCGCCTTTTTGAAGATAGTTTGAGAGGTCAACGGTTCCGCTGAGGTTGTCCCATTTACTACCATCCCACGCAACGTTGTCGCCAGCTTTGATATGATTAGCTGTGTCTGCCTTTGTTATGTTCCAGACATCACCAATATTATTTCCTGAAGTTGGAAGTTCGGAATAATTGGTTTTTGTGCCCTTATATTTATAGACTGCACTGATGTCGTCTTTTTTAGCGTAGTTTTTGAGGTAATCAAGTATTGCGTTGGTTGTTGGTAAGCCATAAAAGTTATCAGTATCGTACCCTTTTATTCTATCAACGTACTCGAATTGTATATATCTATGATTTTGTACATCATACGCACCTTGCATCATTAACGACGTATTTGTTCCGTCATCAAAAATACAATTTGATATTTCAATAATCGAATTTGGGTCTATTTCATCTATTCCAAGCTCAGGAACATCGCCAGTCACATTTATATTTGAGCATGAATCAACATGAGCAGAAATTACACCAGATAGAAATACAGTATTTGAAGTTTTAACATTAATTGCTATATTCTAAATAATAATATACGTACTATTTATAATAGATGATGTCCCAAAATCGCCAACGCTAGCGCTTGTTAACTATCCTTTTATACGTATACAAGAAGAATTGGAAATCCATGCAATCGTTTTATTATTAAGAGAAAGCGTTGGCATAGTAGTGAAAATACTTTCATCACCTAACGCATGGCTATAATATAGGTTATCTGTCACAAACATTATACACGAAATGCTTATTTTTGCAGAATCAGATAACTAACAATCATATATATATAAAACATCGTCTTCACTGCTAATTATTCCTTCTCCTCCAATCGTTCCATTCTTAATTGTAAATGTACCTGTCAACTATGTCGTCCCGCTCAATATCAACGTATATCCATTCAAATCCAAAACACCGGTAGTAATAGGCAGACCTGGCAAATCACTTGCTGCTATAAAGTCAGCTTTTGCTCTTGGATTCTTTCTATTGAGTGCTTCGGTGATTACTTTATTCGATACTGCATTTCCTGATGTAGCGCTGAGTTTTGTGTCAATAGTCATGCCTGTCGGTATCTCACGGCTACAGGCTTGAATCTATCCGCTGCTATCTACATACACAGGTTTCGTAGTCGAACCGATCTGTGGGTGTGATTTATTCGTTCCTATCTTCTCGGCGTATCCTGCGTTTGCCACAGTACCAGAATCAGTTGGTTTGATGATTGAAGTGTAAGCTTTACCATGAAGTTGTGTTGCGGCCTCTTCAATTGTTTTGTAAACTTCATATGAAGTAAGTTTGTTTGATGCGGTGGTGTTATTAACTTCTTCTGAATTTACGAATTTATAGGTCTAATTATCATCAGCCCAATCTCCTTCACTTATACATTTTACAGCAACACCATCATATGCTGTTCGAGTTTTAAGATAAACATCAATATATGTCCCGCTAGCAGGAGCACACAATCCAGCCTGTACATCGTCAATTTCAAATCCAGAACGAACAATCCACGTAATTTTCGCAACAGAATTGCCAGATCCGTTTTGGGAAAATTCAATATCAACAATGCCAAAACGGACTGGCGGATTTGCATAATGCCCAGAGAGGTATAAAGTAATGCCGTGATTTGTCCAAGCATTATTAGAATATACGTCAGTTTTTAGTATTCTATGAAATGGATAATTTGTGTTATTACGTGTTTTGCTCGAACACATAATAGTCAACTTATCCGACACCCTAGCATGTAGTGTATACTGGTTATTTCCAGTTTGTATTTTTCTAATATCAGACATATTTTTTTATTTAAAATAAAAAGAGGCAGTATTACGCCACCTCTCGTATGTTAATCTAATGTGAATTACTGAACAGTAACAGTGTGGTTGTGATCTCCAGCATTGCTGGTGTTGAGTGTCTCGGCTGTGCTCTTCTTGAGCTTGGGAGTACCAGATACAGAAATTGTAGCCTTTGTACCGCCAAGTGTAGCCTTGAGGCCAGTAGTAGCAGTGAATGTAGGAGCAGTTGCAGTTGCGCCAGTATGGAGTGCTGTAACAACAGTTGCACCAGTACCATCTGCGGCAACCTGACCAGTTGCGTATGTAAACTCTGTAGCACCCTGAGCAAATACTGCCGTACCTACTGCAATGCTACCAGCGCTAAGAGATGCAGCATTGAGACCCTTGGCAGTTGTTAAGTTATGGGTTACGCTAGTCACGAACTTATTGTCAGATGTTGCGCTTGTCACGAAGTTACCAGTTGTCTTGGCTACCGTAATTGTGGGTGCACCAATAGTCAGTGCGAGTGTCTCAGTTGCAGCTGTATATGTTGCATTTGTTACAACATTGCTAGAAGTTGCAGATGCATCTGTCAAAGCTGCGGATTTAGGAGCAGAAATTGTAATGCTACCAGTTGGAGCACTAACACTTCCGCCAGTTACAAAGGTTGCAGTTCCAGTTGTAAGTGCGGGATTAGTCAATGATACACTTGTCACGGCCTTGCCTGTACCAGTTACAGCCTTTGCGGTTGCAGTCTTCATCTTTGAGGTAGCACCACCAGCAAGTGTGATAGTGGGAGCGCTTACTGTGCCTGTTGTCTTGACTCCATCAGCAGCAGCTGTAAGAGTAACACCACCGGCGGGTGTAAATTCACCGGTAAAAGTTGTAGCTGTTCCAACATAAGTAGGAACTGCTACTGTATGTCTATGCACGCCATTACTTGAAGTTGTACCGTTTGCGCTATTCTTGCTTGCCAACTTACCGTATGCATTAAGAGCATCGAGCAGACACCACTGTTTGGTTGATGTCTCGCCTGACTTCTTTTCAATCCACACATACTCGGCCTTGTCATGTACAACCAAATCACCAACACGAATGTCAGCAGCTGTTGCCTTAGCACCGTAGATGTCGGTGGGTACCTCTGTGCCACCATTTGTAAGGGATACGGTTGTTATACCTTTAAATTTAAGAGTGTTTACAATCGCGTCACGAGCGACTGAGTCCTTGATGTTATAGACGGTTCCACCAAGGTTAATTTTGCTAATATCTGCCATATTATTTTGAATCAGAAATAATTGTGAATACGTTATCATTACTTACTGTGAATGTATCATCCAGTAGTGTTTGTAATCTTCTATATTTTCCTTTAAACAAAATATAGATATCTCCGTTGTCCATAACCTCAAACAGATTTTTCCTGTCGGTATCAGAAGTTCCGCCTCCTATTGAGTACACGGTATGTGCTGTGCCTATTGTGCCATCAGCGTGGTCATCTGTGAACTTATCGGCGTTGTTATGCGATACGTTAAACTTTCCGCTTGCATGTTCTGCGTCATGCAGTGTTTGTGTTCCGATACCTTCTGCGAAAGACGAGGCGCCTTTTGCAGAGTTGCCAGAGTTAGCTTTTAAACTTGCAACACCTGTTCCTTTTTCAATAGGAAGATCACAAGATATTTTGACGCCTTTTTCATCAGCCGATAAAGCTACGCCATTACCAGAGATGAAATTTAAATTCGCAGCACCAGATACTGAGACGTACGGAACCTTACCATCAACGGAATATGACGAAATTCTAGGAACGCCTCCTATCATGCTTATGCCATGCGTGAGAATATCACGCTGTGATGCGTCTGGATCTGTTATGAATACTATGGACTAATCAGAAATAGCATTTCCAGCGCCAGCTTTAAAAGTGTTATATGCGGCTCTTGTGTGGAAATTTATAAACCGACTTGTCAAAGTTGTGTTTTCCATAGTATTAAGTGGTTAAATTATGCCTGTGATACCTCGGCCCACTGGAGAGTATCTGTGAGAGTCTTGAGTTGATCAGCAACAGATACGCCTGTTATGTACTCAATCCTTGTTGCGTCAAGTGTTACGGTTGCAATCTAGAGATCTTTTTCAGCGCCCTCTGTTCCATTCACCTTTGTGCAAGATACACCGTTAACTTTAACGATGTCGATTTTGCTATCAAGATTTGTTGCAATTTCATAAACACTATCATGCAACTCATTCAAGCCTTTGACAACCTACTCGTTCGTGTTGTTTACAGCAGATGCCAAAGTTGCACTGTCAACATACTTGTCAGCTTCACCAACAAGCGGGTTGTTATATACTGCATACTTTTCCTAACTTGTTAGGTGTGAGTCAACGCTCAAAGTAGGCGCATTAGTAACCGTAAGCTTGTCGACTGCAATACTATTATTTTCTATTGAAATACCAGCACCAGCTGTAAGCTTAACATTCTCAAGTGCTGTAATCTTACCCTCGAGATCGGCCTTAGTAGTATTAATAGTTCCGTTGATCTCCTCGGCCTTTGCGTTGATTGCCTCATTGGTTGCTTCCTTTGTGAGGTAAGTGTCAGCGTCAGCCTCGGCCATTGAGCCATGGGGAACAGTTATCGTGGTGCCTTTAACATTCAAGGTAAGCATTCCGGTGCCAGCTGTGACATCTCCAGCCTGAAGTGCAGAGGTTGCAGCTGTTACAGCAGTTGCGAGTGCATCGGTAGATGCAACAGTGATAGTAGCAACACCAGCATCATTTGTTACAGCGCTAGCTGTCACATAACCAGTACCTGAAGCTGTGACACTCTTAACACCATGAGCTGCTACGTCTGTTTTGATCTTAGCGATCTCTGCATTTGCAGCATCAAGTGCGGACTGAGGAGCTGCAGCGTCGGCCTTATCCAAACTTCCCTGAACAGCAGTTGCGAGGTCTGTCTTAGCGATAGAACCGGGCTTGATAGTTGCCGATATCTCATTTGTGCCGCTGATTGCAAGCTGAATCTGTGCCGCGTTAGCCTATGCAGTGTAAACGTCAACAAGATCCTTGACGGCTATATAAATTGGTGATTCGTCCTGGTTTGCAATTGTGAGCTTAATATACTTATCACCTTTAACGAGGCCGGTTTCAGTTGTTGCTGTGATAACCTCACCAGACTTTACCACAAGATCCTTGGGTATATCAATGTCAATAGGTGTACCGTTAGGACCGGTGAAAGTGTAAGATTTCAGATAGCCAGCGTTTGCGGTTTCCTTGGCAGTTACGCCGATCTTATTAACCTTTGTCTATAATGCGCTAAGACCGGGAACTTCTGCAGCAGTCAATACTTTGCCCTCTGTCACGAGACCCTTGGCGTCATACTTTACAACACTAAAATCAGCAGCAGCTGTGATAGCACCATTTGCAACAACTGCCTTGTCTGCGGTTGCCTTAACAGAGGCAATAGCTGCTTTGTTTTCGGTGTTTGCAGTCTCAAGTTTTGTAATCTTATCGGCCAGATTACCAACCTAAGCCTGAGTATCACCACCCTAGACTTTCCAGTTCTCTTTGGGAATCTTGCCGTCTACAAGTGAATCAGCAAAACCAGCATCACCAGCAGGGCCAGTATAAGTATAAAGCGTACCGCCAGAAGTTGCAACAGTCAAGCCAGTATAAAGTGTACATTTATCAGTACCGCCCCAAGTCGCGGGATCATAGATATCTGTAGCCTGATCAACAACCAAACGGTCATCAAGAGGACGCGCGGTTGTAAATTTAAAAGAAACGCCAAATTCGGCCTTACTTGCATATAATTTTGCCATATTATGTCCTCCTTAATTACTTATTATAAATTACACGGAATAAGCTATCTGCAGTTGGGGTTGCATTTATCTTGAACTGCTTGTATGCTATTTTGGTTGTACCATCTCCAATTGCAAGCTATACCTCGCTCTCTGTTGCGGCTTCTGCAAACCACTGACCCAAACCGTACTTCTCAATTGTTACACTACCAAACACAGCTGGTACTGCGATGAGAGCAACGCCAGCCTTCAATGTCAGTTCGCGAGTTTGTGCATCTACTATAGGCTGTTTTGTCAGCTTACCAGCTTCAGCTGTACTTGCATAGATTGAATACAAAAACTTGATATTCTTGGACTGCGTCTTTGTAATAGGCTTAATATGGAAAGTGTCATTAATCTAAGCATGAGGTGTAGCGTTAGACAAAAGAGTCGTAGAACTACCAGTTACTGCTTTATTCGTTGCTGTTCCCTTATTAGTCTTCACTGTGTCAGTACTCCCAGCATATGCACGCGTAGCGGTAACAGTCACAATTGTAGGCTCGAGAATCTGACCGCCCCAACTGTTACTACCATTGAGCGAGAATGTATTAGTTGCCTCTCCGCCAGTTGTGGTATATTTGCCGCTTACAGTCTTTGCAGGGCTACCAGTAGCAGCAGAAGCTACGGGCTATGCAGGGCAAGTCTTACCAACCTCAACAGGAGAGTCAAAAGTAGAGTTGAAGCTGATAGTTGCATCTGTAAAATTGGGGGCATACTCAGGATAGAGCAGCATATCCAAAACTTCGTTGATGCTCTTGCCATTCAAAGATTCGGCAGTAGTGCCGGCTGCGATGCCACCAATAGCAGCGGTTGAAGCCGTAGTGTCTGCGGGTGCATACTTGCCAGTTCCGAGCTCTATTTCCTTTTTCTAAATAGCACCATTTGTGTCAACATAGGAAGCCATAAGCTTGCCATCCTTAAATTCCACATCAGTGATGCCGCTATAGCTCTTGCCATTCATCAATAGGCATCCTGCATCCGATGCAAAATAGATGCCATCAGCGTGGGTATTCTGATTGTATGCTGCCAGATTACCACGATAAAATTTGACTGATTTATTAGCCATATAGGTTTAATTTTTTAAAGTGTTACTTCATTCCAAATCTAATCCCCAGGTGTTGTTTCCTTGAGGACCTTGATATCTGCTTTATTTTCTTTGACGGTATTGACAAGCTTGCCCATGTTGACAACCTCCTTATTCCCGTCTATGGTCACGATCACATCGTTTAGCTCGCCCGAGATCTGACCACTACCGTTTCCCTTCTAAATCTTCAGCTTGTTGACTTCGCGCTGGAGATCAGAAACAATAGGATTTCTGTCATATCTCTCGATGCCTAGATTGATTGATCCAATATTTACTTTTTCCATATCTGCTCGATTTTGTATGTGAAATTTTCCAGGTCAATCTTTTCCTTTATGCTCACATGCTTAACATCACAGGTAGCCATAAGAAAAAGGCTTTGAAGATGACAGCATGACATGCATGCCGGGATACAGGTTTAACTCAGTCAAAACATCGCCAGCCTTGATATTGTCAGCCTTTACCCAGTCTGCAGCCTCGTCTACTCGTACGAAAACAGAAATGGTAGAGGTGGCATCAGTCTGCAAGATGTTCGTGCCTGTGCTCTTGAAAGTTGGCGAATCGTATACGCCACTTGCATTTTTCTCTACGTTAGTCATATTTTATATGTTTATTTTGGTGAATTTATGCTATACTTATTTTGTAGGTACGAGTTGATCACCAAGTACTAAATCGCGAATCTATAAACAAAACCGCATGAGCTAATCTTTAACATGTTAAAGATATTATCCTATGCATGAGTTTTGTTTGTTTTTATAATTATCCAAATCTCCCTTGTACCACACGAGTTCTTTAAATCCTAACCTCTTCTATCCTTTCGGAATCAATCCATCCCTTACCAACTTATCAAACGAGCTCCTGCTTATTTCTAGGTACATGTAAGCCTAGGCCTTACTATATGGCTAGTGCGAAATAGCTGATAGTAGGTCGTCTGCTTGTTGCGCGGTCATTTCACATGATCCGTTGTCGATTCTGTCGGCTATTTTCCGCAACTCGCGTGAGATAAGTTTTCGTAGAGTTTCTACCATGGGTCTTTAATTATTATGTTTGACAATAAAGCCAAACCCGAAACAGGTAAAATTATACGCACCAATGTCAACATAACACCAAGGCCAAACATTCTGTTGTACATTATGAAGCACTGGATAATAAGAGAATGAAAAATCAACCATCTGAAGTTGTTGCAAAATCCTAATAGATAGGTTGATAAGATTAAGACAATAAAAGCGCACAAGCTCTAGCCAAAGATAAACTCAAACACACAAAGATGCAAACCGCACAGCGCAGCTATACAGTGAATAGACATAAAAAGATCGCCGGATACGACGAAGATTTTAATAAGTTCTCTTATACTTTTTAAGCTTAAAGCTTTCATTTTTCCTCGCGTTTTTACAATAATAATATTTAACAATGAAAAAAGCCAGAGATTACCCTGGCTTTTTTATTAAATTATTCCTCCCACAATGTGAGCCTCTGGGATTCACCAAGAGCATCCCATATGTCTTTCTCAGATGGAACGAACAGATACTATACATCTTGGTTTGTTTGATACCCATTTTCTGTATCATAAGCCGAAAAGTCTATGTATTGATTTGCAGCACTAGGACCTCCTACAAACGCATAAATTAGATAATTACCATCTTCATCCATTGTCGCTGCGACTGTGCATGACGTTGCGTGTCCGTTAACTAATAGTTGTTCAGTTTTTGTTTCTATCTTACGTTCCTTTGCGTATTTAAGAAGCCTAATTCCAGTATATACAGTATTTGTAAAACACAAACGCTCAGAGATACCAACAAAAGCATAGTTCATTCCAGTAGATAAGACATTATAAACATCACCAGGTGTACTTGTCTCGTTATGAGCCTGCAAATCATTTTCAGTATTAACCGAACCCTTATAACGGTAAACATTCACAATTCCAGACTCAAGCTTGGAAACTTTACTGTTGAGATTGTTAACCGTTTGATTTAATTTTGTAATGTTTGAATTAGAAGTGCCTATTGTACTTGCCAGCGTCTCGTTAATCTCACGCTGTGTAAACTGCGCACCAGTTGCTGAGGTATTACTTCCACTATGTGTATTATCGTATAACTGGCAGATCTTATCGTTTTTGGCCGCCGTGTGCCACTGATCCTCTGCATAGATTACGGGGTACTCGTTAGGGTTAGCGCTGGTGAATGTTATAGCAAAAGCCGACTGTGACGACTGTGTAGTATTATTTTTCATAATCAGATATTAATTTTAAGTTCAACCTTCTCTGCGCTACCATTCGATGCGATAGTCTTACTTGTTGCGTACATTGTATACCCTGGCATAGTCTAACCATTAGAAACAACAGAAATGCCAGTGGCTACTGTGCTAAGAATAGAAATGCCTGCCTACTTTGCTGTGGCGTTGCCGTGTGTCAAGATGATACCATAGGCAGAGTTTGGCAAACTGTTTGTCCATGTGAAATCCGACTGATTGACGGATGTGGTAGTTCTTGTTGCAGTCTTGATAAACTCAGAGATGATACTCTTATCCTTGGATACACTCATACCATACCAAGCAGGATATGATACGTGCATCTGGACAGCAGCAGCTGTAATTGTCAACTTCAAACCCTTATAGTCACCATCGGGTACAGTATAGGTAATAGTAGCAGAACCTGTTGAATCTTTAACATTCTCCAATGTCTTCGTGTACTTACCAGTTGTAGACTGCGACCAAGTAGCAGGTACAGTGTCAGCATTCACAGCCTTACCGTCAAAAGTAATACTAAGGGTAGCAGTCTGAGAAGCAGGCAGCTGGTCAGCTACACAACTTGAATTGGAAAGGCTAATGGTAGCCTTCAACTTGCTCTTGGCTGTACTCAGCAGCTAATCGTCCAGGTAATTCTTATAAGCCTCGGGCAGATTATCAGCACCGTAAACAGTAACGCCTGCGGTATCTTTAAGGTAGATCTTGCCATCCTTGGCAAAGATAATAGAACCATCAGCAACAACAACACCATTAGAGTCCTTGCCCTGTGCTGCGTTCTCCTTAGAAACGTTTTTGTAAAATTTAACTTGCATTATGACCAATTTAAATTGTTGTCTAATTCGTGCCAACGCACAAAATGTGTTTCAGTATATACTGCGACGTGCATTTTATCATTGCACAAATACACGTCGCCAATTTCTACATTATCAATAGGTAAAATATCTATCTCTCCCTTGAAGCGCATGGCACCAGAGAGGCCTAGGTTTTCAATAGCAATAGCTCGCTTTTGGTCTGTGTCAAATTCAGAAAGGAGATTGTCCTTTTTAAGATATTCCCCTTTTTCATTTATTATACAATGCGGGTTGCCACTATGAATGTATGGAACATACACACAATCATGCGTGTGATGAAGTTGGTTTTTATTTTGTATCATGGCTTCAAACATTCATAAAAAACATTGATGGAATTGAACATGTCGACATTCTGAATGAACGCGATCCTGTTCAGTATGCATTGATAGTTCTCCGGCTGGTGCCCATTGTGTAATTGTTCGATGAGATCCTGGAAATCATCGATGACTGCGTGCTTCAAATCAAGCACGGCATCCGCAACCGTCACTACCATATTTGCTGTTGTCTTTACAGAATCCAGTGCAACCGATCAACTCACGCATGATGTTCAACGCTTCAAAGTACCGATCCTCATCAAGTAGATAATCGATAACATTAATCGCCATCCACAAGAGGTCGCGCTTGTACACTAGATCTTTATGTTTCTATGTGTTACACTTGTCAGCTCCGCAGAACTTGCCAAGTATCTCACGGTTGATATTAAAGAAGCACTCTTTGAGTCCGCACATGCTGAACATATAATCCTAAGAGAGTGCAACCGTGAAGTTATTGTTTATATTCAGAGAAATGAAATCATTAATCTGCACGATATCCCACTATCCGTTCCAGTACTTGACAATATGCTCACCATCATAAGCAAAAACGAATTTCTTTTTTGCTAACTCATCGATATATTCCAGACTGTCCTTTTTAGGCAGGATATAATGCGACACCATGTAAAGTCCGTCCTCTTCGATATGAAAATCGCTCACGTCATCAGAACTATGATCATTGATATCGTACGTGTACAGGTCGTATTTTTCCTCTTTCTCTTCTGTTATGTCAACGCTATGGATAACGTTGACGGAAACCGTCCCGTCATATGTAAAGATACCATCGTAAGTATTACAGGGACGTTCCATTCCGGCTATCGTAACATGACAGCCGGATGTATGCTGTAATTGAAATATTGCCTACATTATCCAAAATTAACGTTGTCATTATATGGATTGCCGTCATGTAGTTGTTTAAGCTCTATGTCAACCTTTTTGTTATCAACGGCGATATTATCTTCTTTGTATTTCTTGTCTGCCCTCGCGTTGTACCACCTGATATCGCTATCAATACGGAGACGCTCTTTTTCAAGCTGCATCTTTTCTTGGTCGTACTTCTCGATTTGCTTCTGGGCTTGCTACAGCTGCTTTTGCATCTGCTGTAGCTGCTGCTGTGATTCTTGCAGCTTCTGTTGTAATTGTTGGATTTGGTTATTTTCCGCCTTCTGCTTCTCCATAGCCTACTTTACCTTAATCTTTAAATCCGTTAAGCTCTTACTAGTCAACGCTTCAAAAATGATATCCGGCGCTAGGGTCTATGATTGGATGAAGTTCGGAATTACTTGCATCAGCTTCGCCATATCTTGCATGACATCTGTGCTGCTGCTTATATGTATATCGTAATCGCTAAGTGTGAAATGTTCAGGGAGAGCAGTGAATACTTTCTGGAATTTATCGCCTAGGATAATTGTCCCAGTTAGTCCGTTCTTGTATACTATCTTTGCCTCATTCAAAGCATCTAGCAACATCTCGCAAGTAACGAGGTCCATTTGCTGGTAGTATTGTTTGGTTATAGTGAATGAATTATTTGCACTAAGTTTTACATTACTCACTGCGTCCTTCTACTCGATACCGTTCAGTCGCTCCTGGAATACTCCGGTGATACTGGACGCTGTCTCTTCTATGGACTATAAAGCAACCTAGATAGCTTGAATAGCCCCAACTTTTACGGTATCATCAAATCCATTGAAAATTGTATTGATAGGTGCCTGACCAGCAGCTGCTCGTGATTCCTGTGAGGTGTCGATCAAGCCAAGGCCTCCCTTTTTATATGCCAGCCATTTCTGTATTCTCTCCGGCCAGTTAACGCCAAGGTTGGTAGGGATAAGGCTTTCATCTATCCAATCACCAACTGTTCCACTGTTGGCAATGATGTTGTCTCTGTAATAATGTAAAAGATTATATCGATCTTGTAAAGGAACACAAGCCAGAACTAGAGAATACGGCTGGCTCCCTCGATTGGTGAAATAGACCCCGTTGACTGTCAAGCCACAATAGCTCGGATTGTCAATAGAACGCACAGCAGAATCATCTTTGCCTGTTAGGATATAGATGTCGTCATTGATTCTAACGGTGCGGTATCTGTTCATCACGAAATTCTTATCGGTCTCTATCCATTCAACCTCATAAACAGGGAGCAACTTGTTGTATCTGTTGTTTTGCTCATCTGTCGGATAGCCTGGGATAATAGCCTCTTCTCCTGCTCTTAATCCCTGAGTAGCGGGAATTCCGTTGTGCTCAAAGGTCCTAATGTAAGAGTATGAATAATCAGACGCTGCATTTTCCCATTCCTTTTCTATCTTCTCAACATCTTCACGCGATAAATCCTGACCGTATTGCATCAAGATCTGTGATTTGGAAAGCCATTTCCTGACAACTACACGGTACGAATCCTTGACATATGGAGATTCCGGATTTCGATCTATAAAGGTGTTTAGAGGATTCAATACTTCTATCTATACATTATTCTTGTTTACGCTCGGCTTTACCCTGTAAAAGCAATAGCCAGTGATCAATATATCTAGCAATAACTCGCGGAGCTTTCTCATGATGTCGGTACTTCTCGACTGCATTAAATACTCGATGACATTCTGCGCCGCTATCTCGTACTGGCTGGTGAAGTTCGTCTTCACGTCCTATATGATTTTCTGAAGCGTAGCCTCTATATTATGGTCGACAGTATCTTTGCCGTCTATAAATGAGAGGATATCATTCTTGAGTTTTTTCTGCATGAACTTGTAGACCTACTCGTGAATCTGAATCTATTTCTCCCTTTCCATCGCGCTGATAGTCTGGGAATCCTTGCAGGAAACCTTCGGCAATACCGGAGTACCAAGATACTCTCCGATCAATACGTCCACATGTTTCTTAATAAGCGGTATGAATTCAACGGAAGTAGGGCTTCCTATTCCGAAGTTCTCCTCAAGGTATCTGTACTATTCGGAGTTCATCTTTCCGTTATAGTAGTTATACGCCTTTTGCAAGTCTGTCTTCTCATACACCAGCTCCGTGATGGCGTTGTCTGTACATTCCTGCAAGCGTTCCTGCTCTTTTGTCATTATTATAAACTTTTAATATTTATGTCCTACTCTCCAACCATCCGTATTTTAGAATGGTAAGCATTAGGAAATTTCTTTCGTCTCACAAGATCCCACAAGTATTCACTGATAAAGCCTTCCAGACGACGCTGCCATTTGATATCCCCCTTGAACCAGTTGCCTTTTTTGAATTGTTCATTCATGAAATCCTCAACCTGTTTGTTTCCATCTATTCCAAAATAAGAATCAAACCGTTTGAGAACATCAAAAACAAAATGAGCACCTTCCAGAAAATCATTGTGTTTCATAATGAACATATTGCAATATGAGCATTGTGCATCTTCTAGAAAATCATCATAAACCGGCAAGTATGACTTGTCAGCTTCTTTTATTGCCAACCTTAAAGGATTAATGAAAATCGAGCTATGATAAATAGATATATTGACCTTGTTCATAAGCCCGGAGGACCAGGTTCTCGTATACACTGCGCCGTGCTTGTCAACTATATCACGTGCTTTTCCCAGGTCTTCCATAAAGTCATCAAAAAACCTTCTATAATGGCAGAAGCCGATATATTCAGGTATTAACTCCTCGTGTTCCATGACGTGCTTGATCTGGCAAGCTTCACCATAGCATATATTGTGCTTTTTCGTGAACTCATCATTCATATATATAACAGGAGACAAATCATCAAAAATGTTCTCATTTTGCGCAGCGATAAAATAGCCATCACTGTGTGGATGGTTTCCTGTTATTGTATTATGCGCGCATATGTACATCCTCAAATCATCCATTACTTACTAGATCTTTCTATCCTATATGGTGTGTGCTGTGGTCTATCGGGCATGGCATATGACGCTCGAACATATCAGTCTTGTATCCAGTGTAAAATTTCGTATCAGTCAATCGGCGACCATGAAGTTCTTTTTCTAGATATTCGAGAAACTTATCATCGTCTAACTATGCGCATATATGGAGAGGGTGCTCTGGATCATTCAATCCAATCACAAGATCAATAGCTCCACCTGGTAATCTGTGAATATTCAAAAGGCCAACATAACACTTGCCGTATACTTTAAAAATAGTTTCTAGGATCGCTTGAGCGAACTTGTCCGTAGCTGTAGTCATTGGTTTGCAAATACATGTTAAAATTAGCTGTCATCTAGTTATTCTTTTTGATAGGTCCGAAATGTTTGATTCCTCGCTCGTCATAATAATATCCAAAATCTACAAACTCATCATCTGCTTTTTTCTATGCCTATGGCGTGATTCCGGATAGCTCTTCATCTGCAAGCTCACATTCTCCCATAGCAGCTACGATATCAAACTTACGTTTGTTTTCGTCAGAGTATCTTGATAATTCATCAAGCATTTCCTCAAACCATATATCGTAGCCATAATCAAGAACGAAATCCTTAATCAGGTCTGTCTAATGATCGATGACAGCAGGAGATGCTGGGGATCCGTATTGCTACGTTTTACGTCTTGCTATATCTGGATATGTTGCAGATGGGCGTTTCATGAAATAATTCAAGAGATGCCTATCACGCGCCCATGTAACCATGGACATCCTCGTTGCCTCGATGTTAATCTGGCAGTTGTAATACATAGCAAGACCAATAGCTACCTCATAAGCTTCTCGTATATCATCCGGCCTATCTTTATATATGGCAACGTATCTAGGCGTGCGATTGCCAAACGTGCGACGCTTGACAACCATACAGAAATCAGACGGGTCTTTGTATGTTGATGATGTTTGCAACATACCGATATCAATTCCGTCAATACCGGCGACATATAGGTTGTTTGTTTTCTCTATCAGACCTTGAGACTCGCCGTCTCGCTCTTTATCTTCTACCCATAGCGGATGCTCTAAAATCTTGATCTTGCCATCTTTGCAAGCGTTCCATATAACGCTCTAGACATGGGCTCTATCAACCTTGCGCTCTGTATTCTTATACTGGAAACGTATGGTGCCAATATCAATAGGAGGACATTCATGCATTGCACGGATGCGTGTGAGCTATTCGGCAATAGTTGCCCTGTTGAATTTATTTTGAACTCCAGAAGAAAAAGCCTCTGTATCATTGAACGGATACTCTGCACAGTGATCAATGAGTGCCGTAGGATCAGAAGCCATAGCTGCACGAATCTCATTTTGCCATTCTACAACAGCGTCAGGATCAACAAATCCCCTATGCGAAAGAAACCGTTTCCTATCTTTTGGTATCTTGGTGCAAGGTATGAAAAAAGAAGTCAACACCTCTGCACCGTTTTGTGTGTATCTGTGTCGATGTGGGAGAATACCGTAAACCTCAGGATGATAAAACATACGTTGTAATCCATCGAGTGATTCCTTGGTGTCTCCAGATGTCCCGCCGCACACACGTATCCCCCATGACGCATTCATGGGACCAACAAGCGCCGTTGCCTGGATATATGCCTTAGCAAAATTCTTCCATGAACCTACCTCGTCCATGGCAAGAATATCCAAACGGAATCCACGCAACTTGCTTGGGTTATCTGCGACAATGCCGATAATCTAAGACATCCATCCTACCTCGATTTTCTGCCCGTTGATTATCTTATAATGAGAGGATCTTTTCCAATCAGTGGAATCTTTCACCTATCGTAATTTGAAAAATCCGCCATCAGTGTTGTCGTTTAAAAAAGCCAAACAGTTCCAGACCTTACCAATAGTGTTGTCTAAATAGTCAGATCTGTGAGTGGCTAACATGTTTATGGAATTTTTGATGCAATTATAGCTGTTGGCTAGAATTGCTGAAAGCATCTCAGAATAACCTACCTCTCTCGCTTTCATTATCACGGCATTTCTTCTGAGTCTTTTGCACATCTCATAATAATGAAAAAACTCATATTGCCCAGCATAAAAAGCCGGGAAAATAAAAAGACGACCACCACCTGACTTTTCCGTGTTATCAAGATCCATAAGCTGGAAATAATTCAAGAAAAAATAATTGTCACCAGTTATGGTGTAGCCGTTCACGGTCATCCCGTGTTTGCATCGCTTATATTCCTCAAGCCAAAAATCCTGGAATGCTTTCGTCCCTTTATGGAACTACGTATAGTGTCCAGTTCGCAAGAAAGAATCCCTCGCCTCAGTGAACCAGTCAGGATCGAAATCTAGCCCAGATGTTTTGTTTATCGGAATGTATCCAGTAAGCTCATAAGATAGATCAGTATCAAAAAATACGATCTCTTGATCAATAGGTATATCCCACTAGCCTTTGTGCTCGCTTTTTACCTATTCAACAATTGCATCTTCATCATGAATATCCTTGAGCATTACCTCGTCAACAATTTTCTGTATCTCCTCAGGATATTGTACATTTTTCATAAATCAAAAATCACCTTCGGGCATAAACCCGTCTTCTGCTCCTCCTCGTATGGACGAACGTTCCGCTAGCTCCTTCTTTACCTGACTCTCTAATGTTGTCAGAGAATCATGAAGCTTGTTCAATGAGTTGATCTCCTGAATCAAATTCTTCACCTAAAACATCGGCTTTCCTGTCAATTCATCGCGCTCCTCGGGATCTATATTGACAAAATAGTTTGCTATCTTATCAATCGCAAAACGCGCTGACTCTAAGAGTCTAATGCTCCGGTCCTAGTTCTGCATCTCCTAAAACTTACGACATGCTTCCCTAAACACCGGGTCATTAAACTCTTCATCCGTCAGTTGCGAATCTTTGAGCGCCGCCTCATGGCGTTCTCCCTGAGATATGTCGCTATACAAAGAATGCCAATGTAAAGCAAGGTAAATGTAAGTAAGCTCGCGAAACATACGTAGTCCATATTCACCAGTCGGATCTTCCTTGCACTTATTCCGCTCTGGATCAGCAAGATTAGCAAACTCCTTGATCAATAAGATCTCAGGACGGTTGATCTCAATACGATTGTGAGCAGAATCATATACAAAGAAATTGTTCATAAATTATTTATATTTTAGTAGCCTTGTGCTTTTAATCTTCGCTGTGCTAAACGAGCCGCAAGTTCATAATTGTACAAGTAGTTCAATCTTTCATAGTTGCCGTTTCCGAAAGACTTAATTCCGGAGTTAACCTCATATGTATTTTTGCCAATAGGTATAGATTTATTGGTTCCGGTATATTCAAGCGAGTATATTATATCAGGTACAGCCTCTGGCACTATTTTCAAATATTCTTTTGATGGATATTTTATTTCTCTCACAAGATTAACTTCTCAATAATAATCTGGGAATAAATCATCTGCATTTTTATTCAACGCATTTGCAACATCGTTTCTATGCACATCTTTAATTACTTGCTTCTTAGAAACTGCCTCCTTGTCTGATATATCTCAGCACGGATTCCGTTCATTGCACGGGTAACTGCACCCTTCTTCATCTTCTTGCCGCATTTTGCTTTCTGAACTGTCTTCTGCTCTTTCTGCTTACATACGGGACACATAGAACCACCGGCTGCATAATATGTCTTGTAATATCCTTCGGGGCATTCCCCTTTGAGACTGCGAATAAAATTCAATTTTGCCCCACGACGTGCAGACTGTACTGATGCCTACTCGACAACTGCCTGAATCAATTGGGTAGCTGCTCCAGGCTGAGATAACTGAGCAAATGCTTCGGGGTTATCATTCTCCAACTCCTCAGCTCCTGCCTCAACGAGCTCATCACTTGCAGCTATCTACTCCAGAGTCTCTGGCTGTTTGGATATAAGCTGAGCAACCTAACTGACAACATCCTATATGCTGGTGTCGTTGCCCTACTGCTTCTGATATCCATAGAAACCAATGATAGCCTTCTGAAGCATGGCGTCCTGCTGATCTTCCTAAGCAGCGCCGCCTTGTTCGTAATAGTTAATCATATATTAGTATTTTATTTTATTAGTTAAAAATTGCATATCTCCCACTATTTGTTATATTGTAATTTTTGTAGAATTGATTATAGTTTCGTTGTAGTGCATTATTATACTCTTCAGTGTCAAGCTTATCTTTACCGAATTGTTTGATAAATGCATCACGGAACTTTGTTGAGTATAATCTGTGCAATTTCATTGAACTTATGCTTCCTTTAGCATGATATCTCTATCCTTCATCTATTATTGGCTATGCTACCTATTTGCCTACATTAGCCCAGAAATTACTAATGGTTATTTGTGGCTATGGTTTAGCGTCAGCTTGCATAGACCCATCAGTTCTCCACCATCCCATGTTTCCGTTCTTATCAAGGTATCTTCCGGTATTATAATATTTTGTGCCATCTTTAGCAGTTATTTCAGAAGTACCGTCTCCTAGAATTCTTTGACTCCATCCTTGGCCAAATATTCCGTTAAATTTTCGCATAGTCTCATTGCCAAATTTACCATCGGCACCAGTTCCTACTAGACCTTGCCATGTAGCCAAATCATTGCCTTGCCAGTTGTATGATGGAGTCCATGCGGATCTCCGACGTGACGCATTACTCTATGGCGCTGGCTATGCATTTACCTATGTATTAGCCGTTCGCTGCTTCCAAGTCGGCTGCAACTTCTGAGCATATGCTGTCATAGCGCCAGGCGTATATCCTCCCTGATACTATTGGAGCATATTCTAAAAATTCTAAGAGATAGGTGTTTCTGTAGGTTTCTGCCAATTTCCATGGTCCCAATTTGCGCGAGAGGCATTTTGATGTTCTGAAAAATATTCATGAACACGTCTGTTTGCATCGGCTTCAATAGTTCCAGCCTTAAAATTGTTATCACTATACATTCCAGCATTTTGTCGGCCATTACGGATCATGTCCATAGCATTGCGTCTATTAAACTGCTAGCCTCCGGAGAAATTGCTGGCCATCTGCATATTCGCGCCATTCCAAACAACAGCATCCTATCCAAGAGCACGTAAATCATTTCTAAGCCTACGCCTCTTACTAAAACCTCTATAACGGATGCTGTTCAGATTTATAATTTTCTGATTGTTATAGAAATCAGGATTCCTATTCTATGACTACTGATCAGCTTGCTGCTCCTGGTCGTTTACTGTCCCTTGCTGCTATCCAATAGGCTTGTATGTTTCTGAACCTGTATGTTCTGGTTTCTATACTGCAGCAGGCTGCCTAGTAAACGACAAAGAAGATGGGTCAACTGTAGACCAATCAGGCATAGTATAGTTTGTTGTAGTTCCGTCATCACGATACGGTACACCCTTAAAATCTCCAGCCATATCACTTAACAAGTTCAAGGTCCTTTGTACTAAACACGCCCTCCTGCAGCTCTTGCTATGTATTGAACCATATGCACTTGATGCCCTTCAGGCTGTTTCCCTTATCTACGTTTCTTTTGAAAACATTCGTAACCTTTCCGATCACGATCATATCAGGACGGTTTTGAATGTCCTATTTGATCCTTACAACCTGACCTGGAAGGAAATAAATCTTATCTTCTTCATTTAACATAATTTTTCACTTCTTTTTATCGGACCCCTTAAAACGTTCAGTGAGTCCTGAGTTTATAACTACCAAAGCGCGTGTCTCATTTACAAGTACGAGTCCCTGCTTGAAGAACGGAACGGGTACCTCGCTGACAACCGTCCAATAGATAACGTCCCCATCCTTCACATACTTACACTCCGGACCTGCATCGACAACCTCTCCAACATGAATCATAGACTTCTCTTCCTCATATTCTCCGGTCTCATTTGATTTGTAAGTTGGAGCATATCCGCCAGTGTCAAGAATAATACCGCTGTCGGTCTTCGTGATCCTCTGGAAAGGATTCTGTGAATAAGGCTTTACCAAAACATAGTTGTAAATTGCCTTAATCTCCATCTTATCAAATTCCTCATTGAACTTTTCCGCGTATTTACCGACTGCCTTCTCGTGATCTTCGAGCTTCTTCTGCATGTCGTCAATCTTCTGATTAATCCTTGTAGCAGCTTCTCTTTCCATAATACGATCAGCGTTCTTTCCATTCAACACAAAATGCTGGGCTGTTTCAATATTCGTAGCCACGCGTGCAAGCTTCTCATTACTATTCATTCCAATTCTCTCGTCCATAATTCAAAAATTTAAAAACATTACCATTTATTTAATTTACATTTCTCATCTTTTACTGTTATCTTACTCTCTATTATACAACCACACTTTTTGCAAATAAATCCAAAAAGTGGTATATATAGTTTTTGATCGCACGAACGGCAAGCCGCGTATCTCTTCCTGGAAAATTCAGGATAAATATGAAATAAGTTCTTGAAGTTTCCCTCGAGAATATTCCACATTTTATGAGCGATCATCAAAATAATATTCACCATTTTCCTGCAATACATTTTGCTGTTGAATCATTCCATTTGAACCTTAAAATACAACCGCAGCCTTGGATGAATCCATCACGTTCTTCAAAAGATATATCATCATTTTTTGGATTTATCCATAGGTTACTATTACATAACCCTCCATGGCTAGAGGAATAAATTGGGCATCTTTCGCAAATCTTTTGTCTTATCTTTGCATAGTCTTGATTTAGACCCAATTTTTTACTTACATCTTCATCAAGAAATTTCTCTATCATAAATCAAAAAATTAAAGGTTTCATTTTCTGCATAGTGTCTTCATGTTTCAACTTCTTCCGATAGTAGGAAATCATATTCTCCACTTCATCTTTCAGATAGTCGCATTTGTACATAGTGCCAGCGCCTGTTGTTGGATCAATGTGGTAGATTATGAGTTCCTTGACTTTTAGCTCTGGTTTTATTTTTGTCAACATCCAGGCATAAGTAGATACTTGTAGTTGGTACTCGTTAAAATTACAATTGTCAAATTTGTTTAATGGATATAACATCCGTTGTGTTGTCCTTGTCTGCTGATTATAAGACGCAGCTTTCTTGTTGATCTTGCTGTTCGTTTTGAAGTCAATGACAATGATATCATTGAGATCTTTAACCAGAAGGTCAATTTTACCATTCAATCGAAAATCACCGTCCTCGTATCTGATAGAAAATTCAGAATACGCGCCGCGAGGTAAGTCCAAATCTGAGTAGTCATTCATAAATTCGAACTTACCTCCCAGCCCGAATCGTTCCAGTGTCTGTTTGCCGCCCTTGAAGGAATCCTCCAGCTGTTTGTGGATGATAGTTCCACGGTCACAGGCGTCTTGTTTGCTTTTCTGCCATTGATCAAGTACATTCTGCTTTTCCCGATTGAAGTCTGTTTCACTTATATCATACAACATCAACAGGTCCGTGTCTATCTTATGTTTAGAAAGTACCGATTTTTTTTCAACCTACCATCTGTCTTTTGGTATCAATCTCTCGAGTGCTTTTACTCCACTCCAAAACTCCTTATCGAAGGGCGCTACAAATGAGTGAATTAAATCGGTTACATTTATATTATGTATAGACATTTTTCCGTTCTCTATTTAAACATTCAACATTATCATTTAATCTTTGGATGACTTACTCTAAAACTCTAACAATTTAGATTTGTATGAGTAATCCATACCAATTAAGGAACCAGCGAAAGTACACGTTTCACCAAATGCTATAAGTACAGAAGAGTGAATCACGCCCATTGGTGGAACTGTAAATCCAGCGACAAGAAGCAACAGTCCAGCAGTCAATATTACAGAAGCCATGCGGAGCTGAAATCTTAGCTTCCTTTCTTTCTGATTCATATGAAACTTAATTTTTAAAAATTGACATATATCTTGATTGGTTTATATTCTATGCAATAATACTATTATTGTTACATAAAATAGCAGCAATTATGGTACATCTCTTAAAAAAGGGATCCGGCATTCATATAAAAAAATCACATGAGGGAAGATTTACGGAATATTGCGGAGGTAATGTGACGGAAGAATGCATACGGAGAGGGAAGAACTCCCCGGATCCAAAAATACGAAAACAGGCAGTCTTCGCATAGAATGCCAGAAAATTCAAACACCAAGACGGTGGCTCCATTTATGGAGCATCTTAGATATAGACAAATGGAAATCTCTCGCAGCAATGGAAATAGCAGCAAGAGATGGCTGTGCAAAATTTCAACCAAAGCATGGAATAGAAAAAACAGCTTGATGAAATGAAGCGCATGCAAGAATCACAGGCTCTCGGTAAAAGTATAGGAAATACTGTTGGTTCTTTAGTTGGTACAGGTATGCAAGCAATTGCACAAAATATCAGAGAAAAAAGAGCTGGTGGCGAAGAAGGAGAAGTGAAAGGAAATTCTCAACAGCCAACAGTACCAAAGGCTACGACATCATATCAAATGCCATAGCTTCCAACATCATTGCAAGGAATTAACAACATGATGAGAAATCCTTTCGCAATTCCACAACAAATGCCTACTATGATGAACGGTGGCAATATAAAACGCTTAATCAGAAAAATAGACAGACATGGATGAATTGTTCTCTACATATAAGGCCGTCGAGCCGATGCTAGTATAGGAAGAAATAGAAATCCCAGATTTAAATACAACATCAAGATATGATACTTTTCTTGAAACATTAAATAGGTACAGAGAAGCATAGGGTCAGAAATAGCCAGAAGCATAGAAGCAAGATGATAACCAAAACTGGTTCACTAATACAAAAATAAGACAGACAACACCTTCTGTCTCAAACCTCGCAACAGCTATTGACTATACAACAAAAGATCTATAGACGATGTTGAATGAATAGGGACTTGATAAATATATAAGAATAACAAGTGGATTCCGAGATCATAATGTAGGAAAAGCTGGCAACAGATCAAATCATAGAAAGAAAAACAAACACGGACATTCTATGGCTTATGATATAGCTCCATCCTAGGGAGAAACTTTTGATTCTATATATTAGAAAATGAAGGAGAACCCTGCAATGTAGCAATGGTTATCTCAAAACGGTTTTAATATAAACGACGAAACAGATGCTGCAACATTAAGACGTACTGGAGGAACCGGTGCTCATTTCCATATTGGACCCGATAAGTTTAACATTAGAAAAGGACAGTCTGGTTTTGATACGTCAAATTTGTTTTCGGCATATAAAGCTGTAGAGTTACCTATTAAGCCAATCATTAAATCGGTAATTCCAAACATCGAATATAATAGTACAGGTGTGCCAGATGTATATATGGGTAGCAACACGCAAACTTAGCATAGCGAATAGAAAGCTGATGATAACCAGTCGTGGTTCTCAAATACAAAACTAAGAGAAGCGCCAACTGCTCCTGTAGTATCACCAAAATAGAAAGAGAATGAGGCTGCAATAAATAGTCCAACTTTTGATTCTGATTTTCAGAAATTTGGAACGTCAAAAATATTCTAGGATCACAAGAATTTCTGGAAACGTCTTGCATTTTCTGAATCAAGTCTGAATCCATAGGCTTCAAATAAAAGCGGAGCTTTCGGATATTTCTAGATAATGCCACAATCAAGAACTGGGGCTGATGTAGCATCTCAATTTAAAGATGCGGAAAAATTAATGACATCACACATGTCACTGATAAACGACGAAGATCGCAAACTAGCACAACAAAAAGGAATAACAGAAGAAGGACTGATGGCTGGCGTTTGGCTCGGAGGTCCTGGAGGAGTAAAAAAAGCACTGAGAAGCCAGGGAAACGCAAAAGACTCGAATGGTACATCAGTGATGAGTTACATGAAAAAGTTTTCGTAATAATAGACAAAACGTTTTATGAAATTTCTGAGACGAACCCAGGAAGAATCTTATAAATAAAATAAAAAAAAAAAGTCCAAGAAATAAAACTCTCGGACTTTTTTTTATGTGGCAAATCTATAATCATTATTTTACATACTATCTTTTCAACGTTTTACTGACATCAATTCTTGGTTTCTATAATACAGGAATACTGATTTTATTTCCTTTTGTATCATGGACAATTCTATCCCCGACTTGTCTCCATCCATAATCTGTTTTAAATCTACTTATGCCATGGACTCCTCCAGGGCTTAGATTTCCATATGTAGATAAAAATTCACCCTCCGGAAAATCTACAGCATAAGTATCAAAAAGAAGTTTCTTCTCTTCTGGGCTTAACATTTGTCTTCCGTCTACTCCGTGGAATGTATCAGCTGTCTTAAAATGAACACTATGATATCCTGGCTCAAGATCATCAACCCTTTCGAAGAATGAAGGTTTCCCTTCTAGTCTGTAACGAGTCGCAGGATTCCATCCTTTATAATTACGCCATATCTTAACCTCTGGTCCCTCTTTTATTACTCTCGTCGCTTCGTATGGATACAAGGCTTGACTTACGCCTTTTGTAGTCTATGCTCCATGCTACATTCCAGTCTCTGCTGCTTTAGCCTAGGCTTCTAATACTCCGGGGTTTGCTTTCATTGTACCTATATCTGCAACTTTAATAACTGGAGCGGCTACCATAGCTGCATCAAGTGCCGTCTTAAATACTACCGGATACGTGGCTTTTACTAAATCACCAGCTGATGCGTTCGGATCATCCCATACTGCATTTACATTATCATCAGCGCTAGAAATGGTATTGTATAACCCAGTCGCACCACTAGCAAATGCCATAGGACCTGGCACGAAAGCCCAACCAAGCAAATTGGCAGCATCAACAAATGGCCTGCTCCCTCTTTCCATTGCTGCGTTAAAATAACGAGCACCGCGCGCTGCTTCAATCTTACGCCTTTCAGTATCAGATAACTCGGCACCCTACGGTATCATATCGCTCGATGTAGCTGGTGCTCCTATCCCTGTACCTTTAGGCGTTACAGTAATCCATTCAAAATTTCCAACTCTTCCGAGTGGATTATCTGGCGTACGTTCAACCTACTCGTATTTTATAGATTCCTTTTTCTTACTCATTGCAAAAAATATTTATTTTGCAATTATAATATAAAACCCGATGCTCTTTTCTAAGAAAGAACACCGGGCCGAATTAATTATTTAATCGTGAATGAGTTTCTGTTTTAAATCCCGATGCTTTTTTTTTCTAAAAACACCAGGCCGAAAGTTTTCATTATCAATTTTTTCACTTATAGTATATAACCTCATGCCCTGTAAGACTCAGGGTTTCATATATCAACTTGATCGTTTCGGCATTATCATCCTTGGAGATCAATATATCCTTTGGAATCATTATTCTATCGTAATGATTCAGAAACTCAACATCTGGCTACTTGGCCTGTTCAATGTCAAGTGTTACAGTTCTGATGTTTTCCATTATCGTACACTTAAAGCGTTCAGATCATCTTGATAGTCAAGCCACCACTGCCTGTTTGTCCAGCCATTAGCGCGAGCCATCTCATCAATCTCGGTTGCACGATCAATAACACGACGCGCCTATCTCTTCAGCAACCACTCAATAAACATATAGATTTTACCTCTCATGATACAATCATTGTGTTCGATTCGTACTTGCCACTATTCACAAACTTCGTGGCCTCATCTTCCGTGTCAAATATTCTGACTTGTGTCACAAAATTCTCACCATCGAAAATCTTGCGATACACCTTGTTCTTGTCCTGGGTATACATTAACATTCACATTTTATACATTTAACAAACTTGAAATCATCATGAGAACCAGGAAGATGGCTCAGATCAGGGCGAGTAGATACAATCGTATATACCCCATTAAAAAAATAGTATAACTCAACCGTCCTCCCTACAACGTCCTCCTTACGTTGCCCGTTTGAGTTAAGCTCACAAAAAGCCTTCTCTAAGTCATCTTCCTTTATATTGTCTCTTATGATTTCTATATCATTCTCATCAAGCTTTAATTTCTTCAGCTTCTTTTTCAAATCGCGACACTGAAACAATTTCTCGCGATATCTGAATATAGTTCCCATTCATTTGCTCATTACTAGTAGGGACGCCAGGATTCGAACCCGGTCCAAGAGGGTTAGAGCCTCCTGTGCAATGAACCACATACACCACATCCCTATTTAGTAATCACATTCTCATATTTTCAAGATTATGAATTTTCTTTCCTATCACCGCATTCACACACTGCTTGAACTCATTGATGCCATGACGAACGGCACCATAGTCTTCAGTAGAATCACAAAGCTCTGCAAGCTTTCTAACACCTCCATCAGTCGTCTTGTTCATGAGATCACAAGCCTCAACAAAAACATCATCATCAAGTCTTGCTATCTGCTCACGAAACTCACGGATGAACTCAGGAACACTTGGCTCCTCGGTGATCTTTACCATGTAGCTGTTGTCATCAAAATCATACTCAACAACACGATCACCACTTCTAAACTTTCCCTTCTGGTTCTTCTACGCTGCACTAAGCAGCTAACTTATCATATCCTGCATATTGTCATTGTTTATTGGTTACATTGCAATCATAATATAAAAAATGCCAAAACCCAAATTTTTTGTGTTAATTTAGGTTAAGGCATGTGTTAAAAAATGTCACAAAGAATAAAGTATCGCTCCGATCATCATAACCACGGAATTCAAAACTCCACCTAGCGTTGTAAACAATACGTCGATCTTATCTGCTCGATAGTCTACCGCTTCTTTCACAATACCAGCAACAGCAGCAACAACAATTCCACCAAGGGAGACAGCAACGACAAGCCAACCAGTCAGTCCCTCCTACATAGATAGGATGTTTGTTATAATCGATGCTATCACGTAACCAAGCGATACGTGTTCCAAAAGGTTTGTGTGCTCTTCAAAGAAAGAACGCAACTTTTCCTTTAACTTACTCATTATTTATTAAATTATAGTCCAACCTTTCGCGAGGGCTGCAGCTTTCTGTTCGTCGCTAATCGTCCACATCGCGTTTTTCTTTAATGTTGCAGATCTTACAAGGCTTGTGCTCGCATCATCATCACCTTTTTCTATGGTCAGATCTGTCAAGTTATCAATCAAATATGCTATACTGTCAGCATCCAAAGCCGGAAGCCAAGACGAGAAATCCCAATTGCCATGATTCAATCGCTGGATCCTTACATCTGTCAGCTTATCGCAACCATTGAATGCATTTTTTATATTAATCCCCTCTGGCTTGACATATCGCATATCAAGCACAGGACCTATCTTGACAAGATTATTGCAAGACTCAAAAGCCTATGGCATAAATTCTACAATAAGCAAATTATCATCAGCAAACCTATCCGTGCCATATTGTGGTATCTCTGTGATCTTAAAGCAATAATCACAGAACCATCCGATGTTTGTACTCCTATGTGCTCGCGTTTCATCATTCACATACGCAGCGCTCCAATGAATACTCGGCAACTCCAAAAGATTATTGCACTGTTCAAAAGCTGCTGATAGATCTCTTGCCCATGCTACCTTGTTCATATGGATATGGCGCACCTCATGCATCCCTCCAAACATTCTATGCATAGAAGATACAAGTGACGTATTATTGAATGTCAACTCGTCAATATTGGTCCCACTCCAAGCATATCCGCCAGCCATGAATTCGATATCAAAATTGAAGGTCCAGTGGCCTTTCATGTCTGTATTATCCTTAAACCACGCATCATCTGGATTTGCATCTCCGGTAGTAAAAACTGCATAATTACTGAATACATTAGTCTTGCAGTATTCTTTGAGCTACTACACAAACGCATCATTCCACATTCTGCCGGTAAACTGGACATATTCGATAGTCTCTACCTTACTCTCCGTATTATAGGAATACTTAACCAATCCATCCATGTTATCCAAAACTGGCATATAGGATCCGTTGCATTTGTGGATGATACTCTTGACGCCAGTGGACCAATCTCTAACTACGGTATCAACGATACCGTGATAGATAAGATTATCAAGATCCTTGACTCTATGATATACAAGATTCTCGCCGATGTATGCATTATAGCACTCGCTCTTCGTTTTGTCAATAGGCGGTGTGAATTGCTTAGTGTGATAATCTAACCCATCAACACTAACGAGCACATTTTGCATTTCAAGTCTCACCTAGTCTACTGTTCTTATCTTTGGCTTTATAACAACTGCTATATGATTACTGCCTACTCTATGGATAGTGACCGTGCGCTTATCCTGGCTTATTTCTGCAATACTTCCATGGCTTGTGTCAACGACAAACTCAGAATCATCAAAGCGACCATCTAAGAAATTTATAACGATGGGATGATCACCAAAATCAAGGCATTCCTTCCCTTTATCGTCTGTGAAATTACTTTCATTACCCCATAGTGTGGTAGCTTCATCCCATGGCTCATTTTTCCAGCCATTAACCGCGAAGTTCTTGGTCATCTCTTTTGTTATATTCTTATTGCGACCGTCTTGGATATAACCCCAATAATGTGCACCATTATTGAGATCTTTAAGAGCACCACCAGTAACACCTAAATCCCAAGGCCACCAGTAAATCCAACCGTTATTATAACAAGGAGCAAACCACGAACATAATATCCGCCAGCATCAGGTGCGTATTTATACCAACTCCATAACGCGTCACCCTCAGGTTTAGGTTCTGGATAAGAGAATCGCAAATGAACGGCATCCTGGTTTCCTATTTTTAACCCACTCATTTGATAGCATATAAAACATTATCACTTTTTGGATCTAGTGCATCATACTCATCCTAGGTACATATATGCACCTTATCTCGGGCTGTCTAGTCACAGAGATCATAGACCTACCCCTTTATTGTTATTTTACTTATTTCCATAATGTAAAAAAAATAATTCAGCAACAATTATAGTATTATTGTGTATTATTTTATAAATTTATATTAAAATATGGCAAACGAATATAGAGCGAAATCATTCGCAGATGCTTTCCGCCAAGCACGGAGAGATATTGGTAGTGGTGGGCAAGCGGTTTGGATCCGTCCAAACGGCACACGCATGGTATTTAATACAAACCTCAAAGAAGAGATACCTGTAAATCAAACCGTCTATTCTCCTCTTCTTTCTAGCGAAGATGAAAGATTAGCGGAGAGAAGGTACAAAGAAGCTTTGGAATCATCAAGAAGAGCTTTGGCTTCAGAAATCGGTATTAATTTAGCGCAAGGCAAAAAAGTACCAACAAAAATGATACCACAGCTTGATGTGCAAAACAAAGAGGTTGGAATATTCCAAATTAATCCAAACGCAAGCTCCGAGGAATCAAAATGGATCAGAACACTTCCACAGATAGATGTGATTGCACAACGTACACATCACAAGATGAGAAAAAATTCCCAAACAGGAGAGCTTGAGTCTGCATAGGAGAATTTTTACCCAGTTAAACCTGATTATGAAATTGGAAAAGGAAATAGTGTTCATTATAATTTCAATACAGGTGAATATGAGATGATAGATAAAAACGGAGAAATTCTCGCAACATCACCAGATGGTTCTGTTCTATCTGATCCTTCACTCTGGACTCAATCTCATAATGGAAGAAATGGAGACATCGAATAGTCAAAATAGACATTCGAATAGCAGAAAGCCGCAGAATAGATGGCCAACATGAGAAGAGACGAAGAAAATCACACAATCAATAGTCCTTTACATATTCTTACAGATGAAAACGGGAATATAGTCGTAGATAAAAATGGCAAACCTGTATATAACGGATAGCTTACTACAGACCAAGTAGTAGATGGAATGAATTATGGCAAACAAATTTTCACAGATGCCGTTTAGAATTTTGGACTCGATGGAGTTAATCACGCCATATTAGGCGGACTCAAAATGGCAACAGATGGAGATTATACATCAGACGATTATCTGAACGGATTCTTAGCATCCAAAGATCATGTAGGAGGAGCAGGAGACTTTTTCGAGGTAGAAGGACCAAAATCAAGATTCGCTTTGAATCTTATAAACCCAACATCATTATTCACACTCGGGGCTACAACAAAGTTCAAATTGCCAGAGATGACTGCCGTAACAACTAAAGGATAGCCAATTCGTCTCAGTGTTCCAAATGCGCCGGCATCAATGTATAGAAGAGGAATGCGAGCAAACGAAGGGATGGGAACAATAACAAGAAATGTTGGACGAGGAGGACAAAAGTCTTGGGTCTAGCATGGAGGCAAACATGTTGCTGGTATAGGTTCACATATCGAGGTAATACCAACATAGAGTACAGGATTAATATACACTCCTGGCGAAATTAGTATGCGACCATTCACGCCAATGACATATGATCTCTATCCAAAGAGGACATGGGAAACAAAACCAATCATACCAGCACTTAACGTGGAATATGAAGGTGGACCAGAATCAACAGGTTATCAGTATGAGAGAATGTTCGGAAATCCTAATGAAGTAAACTCTTCGGCAGCACCAGATGTAGCAATGCCAGGAAATGTTACTGTCAATGGATCAAATGACAAGATAAACAGAGGAAGATCAAACGGAAGAAGACTCCTTAAAAGAACAAAAGCAAGAAAGTCAAGATAGGAAACAGGAAATATTGACATAAGTAATTAATTATGTTATCAGTAGAAGAAAGATTGAGGCGAAAAGACGAACTCATCAAAAATGGCTATAAAGTAGAACGAAACGCAAGCTGGGGACCAAACCTCAACAAAATGTATATGTCTATGAAAGCCAAAACTCCAAAAAAGAAATCCTGGGCACAAAGCGTAAAAGATGAAGGGCTGATCTCTGGAACGATGGATAAAATGGGAATAACAAATCCATATACAAAGGTAACAGCAGAATTTACTCCGTTAATACCAGGAATTGGAAACTATATCTCAGCCGCAAATGCAATTACTGATTTAGGACGCGGACATTTCAAAGATGCTGCGTGGAATGCATTGTATGCACTACCTGTAGCAGGAAATGTAATGAAAGGATTAGGTATGGGAGCAAAAGCTCTGAAAGGCTTGAACGCAGTTGGAAGAGTAGGCGGTATAGCACAATGGGGAGATGTAATCGGACAGACAGCAGCACCGACAATCAAAACAATAAGGGACGCATGGAACGACCCACAAACAGAAGAATATTATGGCTAATAAAGCACAGACAACAAAAAAACTGCTTACATCAAAAGCAGGAAAGAAAGAAATCCAATGGACAGTTGGATAGGTGAAGAAAGGAATCACCTGGCTTGGAGGAGGACAAGGTAAAGTAAACCGGAAAGCAGAACAGTATGTCGAAAAACAAGCCGAATCACTAAAGAAAGCAAAATCAGCATAGAGTAAGGCAACACGCAATCTGAATAAATCAATAGAAAGCGTGACTGGAACAAAATGGTCAAGCCGAAATGGATATCCTCAAATGACAGGAGAATTGGCAGAAATGAAAGCTGCAAGAGATTTGCTTGCTAGAAATACAGCAAGAGAAGCAAAAGCATTCAAGAAAATGTCCGGTCTTGCAAGACAAAAAGCAGAAGACGAAGTACTTAGATCTGGACTCACACGTGCAGGAATCGGAGGTGCAGCACTACTTGCCGGTATACCTGTATATAACGCCCTGACAGATGAACCAGAAATGCATGATGTTAGTAATCTGCAAGCAATTGAACCAGAAGTGATAGAACCCGAAACATTACCTGGATCAGGAGTAGAAAGCCTCAGATATTACGCAAGAGATACAGACCCATACTGGAATAATGGGAACCCTATCATACAAAATTCAGATGGCACACTCTTCATAAATGGACAACAGTTCGACGATAGAGATAAAGCCGCAGCAGCTGCAGCAGGATTCGATAATGTGTTCGATTATAAAGCAGCAAGAGCAGGACTGAGCAGCAGAGAAGAAGTTGCGGAATTACAACAACAACTAGGATTGAAACCAGATGGGCTGTTTGGAATAAATACAGAAAAAGCATACTACGATTATATGAGATCAAATCCACAAGAAGTAGCAGATAGATATATATCTGATGGATGGATTCAAGTGTAAAAATAAAAGGAGACCAGAAATGGCCTCCTTTTTTTATGCCCCCCTGGGGTTTATTTACGAAAAATATTTCCTCCCCTCTTCTAATATAAAACAAACGGCTGTAAAAATTCGACCTGACCAGACTATCCAATTCTAGCACTTCCAGGATAAATCCGCTTGTTCCAAACATCTACAAACGCAGCCTTCTACTAAGGACTAACAGCAGCCTTCCACATGCCATATAAATCCTTATTATGAACAGCCGTATTGTTTAACTCAGTGAAAGCATTTCTCGAAAATCTTAGTGCATTACCATCTCTAGCACCCTGTCTGACAATAGCAGCATAACTGTCAGGGCTTAAACCAGATTTGTGAAGACCCTTGTCCGCCGCATCTTCCAATAAGACTTTCACTGCACCACGATGAGAACCCTGGTTCTTCATGAAACTACCCAATGGAGCAGATGCAAAATCTCCGGATAAATAAGTACCAGGACGTACAATCTCACGAATAGTAGACCAAAAAGTACGCATGTCTTCCTTCGGAATGACATTCCCCAACTCATCTAAAACCTTACCAGTTTCCTGCTTATACTCAACACCAGGAGGAGTCAAAATGACATTCATCGTACCGTTCTCATATGGAGTAGCTGATAAAGTGCCCCAACCATTAGATGGAGTAACACTATAACCAGGTAATACCTTACCACTAGAAGGAAGAAATACCTTCTTCCCATCCGGCATTGTTATCAAACCATCAAGAGTACGCTTCGGACCAGATTGAATCATATGCCTAACACCAGGAATATCACCAGGCTTCGCAATATCACGCCAAACATAACGCTTGCCATCAAATAAAAACTTGTCTGCCTTAGACTAAGTAGAAACCCATTTCTCATAATCATGCAAAGCAGCACGCTGAAATTTGTTCAAAGAACCATAAGCCCACTTAGATAAACCCAAAAGCTCACGAAGAGAGCGAGAAACTATTTTCGAATTCATTCTTTTCGCAATTTTAGTATTTATTGTGGACACGTGTGGAGACCCTATGTGTCCACCCCCGGGGGTGTCCACAAAAAAAATAGTCTTTCAAGTCGTATGTAAGTTTCTGACGAAACGTGAACGTTCATGGTTTCGGTCGGTGCGACTTAAAGTTGGTTCAGCACCTAAAATAAGAAACTGACACTTTTAACTTTACGGCTCACTTTGCACTGCAAGGAGTGAGACCGATAACTATTGCAGAGGGTGGGTGAAAGACCCACTAAAAAGATGAAAACAGGATTTATCAATGCAACAATAAAGATTTTATGGCCTGAGGCTGAAGAGGCCACAAAATCTTTCCTCTTCGGAGTTTACGACTTCGAGGATGAAGAGGCCATGGATTTCATGGCAAGGCAAATAACCTATGCCATGAAGTCCATTGACCACGAGTTCCTTTTGAGGAATGCGGCCGATTGGCTGCTCGGACCCGATGAGATTGGGTCCGATGACCCTATCTTCTTACGCCCAGAAAAAGGGTGTAAGAAGATAGTGGCATCTGGCCCTAGCTGTGTCCAAAACAAGGCTTATTGCCTTGTAATTGAATATAGAATGAACGAGAACGAAACTGCGGGTGAATTTGACCCACAGATATTCGCAAAAATGGTTGATGAATTTCTCAAATAACATCAATCAACGACGACCAGCACAGCAGGCACTCAGGTTTTGGTGCTTGCTGCGCTTTTTAATTCTTAACCGTCAAAATAGTCCTGGTATACGTTAGTATATACCTGACGGTATAAGCACGTCATTCGGTTCATTCCCGAATTAAAACAATAGAATGGCGCACTTTGAGTGGTTCAACGCAACAAAGCAACCACACAAGTTTAACCTTGTAAAAACAAAGAAACATGAAACAAGGACAGACTTTTGAGGTGGTTGGCGTTGTAAAAAATGCCAGCCAACCTTATTTGGTTCTCTCTCTTGCCATAGGCAATGGAGAGACGCACGAAATGGCATGCGTGCCATTTAATAAGTTTCTCCAATGCGAGAGACTTGGAGAGATTATTTCTAGTGTTGATGGTCAGTGTACCATTGACGAAATAGAAAAATTGATTGAGAAAGTGAGAGGTGAAAAACCTTTCACTCTTGCCGTAGCTATATACGGCGAAACTGAGCATTACATTGGCTTCTAAATAAAGCAGCCAATACTCAAGCCTACCCGCTACACTTCGTGTGTGGCGGGTAGGCATTATCAAAACTAAAACGTGAAACTAGTCCAGCAACACGTTTGTATCTCTAAGACGTGAGAACGTCACGGCTTTCATCCTTGCATTGCCGTACTTTTGTTGTGTTTCTGAAAGCAAGGGCAGAAATACATGGGATATTTAAGTTTCACCCAATAAAGAAAAAGAAGAGACATGAAAGAAAACAAGAAAGATTGGACTTGGGCAACTAAGTCCAACGAGGCCGAGTCGCTTATTCCCGACCTCGAAGTTGGCCGCACTTATACAGTGCAGCCTATGGGTTTAGAAACATTGCCAAATGGCAAACATGCCATTATGGTTTATGTTTCTGAACTGGGAGAATTCAGAACTTTCCCAACAGGTTGTTTTGGGAAATATTTTTTCACACTTGGTGAAGAGTTTCCCAAAGCAAAGTTCCATGTCGTTGTCTCTAAAGCAGAGATAAACGGAAAAATGACAAAATCTTGGAAAGTTGAACTGGCATGGCCCAGTTCTTCTTTCTCCTTATCGCATCGCTCCTTGGCATACAGGGAGCGGTGCTTTGAAACTTAAACGTCAAAATAGTCCACTATCGTATGTAAGTATGTGAGCGTACAAACGTACAATCCTGCGGTTGCCATTGCGCAGTTCATCAGTGGCGAACTTAAATTTTCAATCATGGAAAATTTTAAGGAAACAAATCCCAAGGAATACCTAAGATTTGGAGTTTATGACATGGATGGCAAGGACTTGTTGTTCATTGCTATCCAAGGTTTCTTTGCATCAACAGCGTGGTGCAAAGGAGATAAAGAATATAACGCTGTAATGGGCCAAAAGTTCGAGGGCATTACCTCTGACGACGGCAAAAGTTGGAGTTTAGACCGCGCTAATATTAGGCGCGTGTCTAACAAGGAGGAGTTTGATAAACTCCTCAAGGACTCCTGCAAGGAGTTCAAAGACATTGCTGCAAAATATATGCAGTGATGAATGCGCGAGTAACCACACAAGGTTGCTCGCGCTTTTTAATTTTTAAAACGTAAAAGTAGTCGTCCGTATACGTTTGTATATGCTTGCGCATAAACGTCCAGCCTTTGGACTGCCTGCGTACTATCCCACGAAACTTTGCTGACTGAGTGCAAGGTGGGCAGGGGATAGTTTTTGTTGTTCTTCTAAAAACAAGAAACATGGAAGAAAAAACAACACAGCGCCCAAGGCGCGTTATGGTCAGTGATGGCAAGTTGCTCATCATGACCGAGGTTCCCTTCAAGGAGGGCGAACCTCGTACAACAATGCGTTTCTTTAGCGCTTTTGATGGCAATGCTGCAAAGATTGCCATAATTGCGCTAAAGGCAAGAATAGAGAGATGCCTTTCTTCTCTTACAAAAAATGTTGGAGAGGCAACAAGAGTGACCGATATGGTTGTAGAGTGGAAAGATGGATGTTTCTCCATTCCTGCATATACAGCCATGGAGGAGGCGCTCGATGTGCTCGAGCGTGGAAATCTCCAAGAGATGACACGCTACAGCGCCATCCAGACGCTTAAAGCAATAAGACGGACGCGTTTTTACGATGTCTATTCGGAGTCGTTCCCCATTGATAGGAAAGACTTTGAGAATATCACAGAATACATTTTCAACGTGTTCTGCGAGATAGCCCTTACTACTGACAAGTAAGGACTATACCCTTTGTGCAAGGAGTGGTAACATTACCGCTCCTTGCCAATGGGCTTTTTGCAAAATCCAAAACGTCAAAAGAGTCATCTGTATAGTATATTCTAAAACGTTAAAATAGTCTTAAAATCGTCTGTATTTTATTGACTTCGTCAATAAGCGTCCTGCCCTTTCGGGGTAGCCCTCAGGATTGCTTAATGTTGTACACCAATTAGGGGCTATTGGTAAAAATTCCTGACAAATATGATACAAGGAGTTTTTGAAGGCGATGCCTTCGCAGCGGTGCTCAATGCCACATTTGCGTTGAGTGCTACACGGCTTCCGGTAAACAAGCCGTTTTTCGTGGTGGGTTCATCTATTGTTTCGCTCAAAAACGACAAGGGCGAAATGATTATGAACAGAGACGGAAACCCCATGCCGTTTCCTGTTCTCCTTATTCGCTTTGCGAAGAAAGGAGATACTGCGCCAACCAAATGCGCAGCCAACAAAGCGCCTACCAACAAGCAACGCTATCCCGCTGAGATTGTTACTGCAACCATTCCGACAGGGGACGGAGTGGTCAGTGAGACCTTGTTTCTGTCAACAATTACGCGCGACGTGAGAGACGCGGTTGACGAGGCAAACCAATTTGTGCGCATACAGCACACTGGCGTTGCTGCTGATGCGGCACGTGCAGCGCAAGCAGCCAACGATACTAACGAGAAGGCGCTTGTGCGCGTCTGCAAGGCTATCTATGCCATGCAAGACGAGGGCAAGTGTTGGGTGTTGAAACCCAACGACTGCGCCAAGTTAACGCGTGATGGCAGACGTTATCCTGCCATCTATGTTGACTTGGAGTCGGTAGCAATACCGATATAGTACCTTTTCCCTACACTTGCACCCCTTTGCTCCTATGTGAGCAAGGGGGTGCTTGCCTATCACACACACAACACGCGAAACCAACATGTCTCCGACATGTAAACGTCAAAATAGTCAATTGTATTCGGCTGCCTGTCCTTGACGGTATCTGGTGCTCCGTCGTTAAATGTATTAGCACCACAAAGACGGTATCTGGCGTTCCGTCTATAAATGTATTAACGCCACAAATTTAAAGATTAAGATCATGATCGATCCAGAAGTTGAGCTCACTAGAGCTCTTGAGAACCCTGACAATGTGAAGGGTTCTTCTTTCACCGGCGCAATGCGCAGCGGTGAGATGTTAAACACCGTAGATGGTGATGTTATTATCATGCCTAATTCTCTCGAAGAGTTGGATGGTAAGATCATCACGCACAAGAACTTGCGTAATGCGCAGAGTATCATGTGCCGTGCCATCAACAACGGCGTAGAGAAGGTGGTTGAGTTTTGGCCGAACTCACTTTGTCGTGTTGGTGTAGAGTACACCAAGGGCGATTTTGAGGGTGCATTGGCAAAGCGTACTGGCAACACATTCCCCAACGAGGGTGATGTTGTGGACGCTGTCAAGGGTTGTCCCACTGTGGCCAAGGCTATGGAGCAGCTTTATGGCAAGGCCATCAAGTTCACAAAGTTAAGGGAGTATACAGCTCTGCGTTTTGGTACCAATGATCTTCGTGATACCAACTCTTGGACAATCACGTTTGTTCCTGTGCCTGGTGCTGCTCCTACTCGTCCATCAGGTAGTCGTTCACGCCATTGAGAACCGTATTCGGGAGGCTATGCAGTGAGAACTGCATAGTCCTCTTTGATGGTACAAAAATCCCTGTCAGGCAGAATAGCTGTCCCGTAAATGTATACGGGTGGTTTCTGCTTGACAGGGATTGTATTCTCAAATTTGTACGTCGCCATGGTTGAGTATCAGCACTTTAGTAACGGTGGAATAATCTATTGCACTGGTTCTGGTCTCGAATGTAATGATGCGGAGTTGGTACGTGTTGCCTTACGTCGTGAATATGACAGTACAGGTTTAGCGTACCAACTTCGTATTTTGGAAATCGCTTCCCAACTTGGGATACACTTATAGCCTGTGTTATGGAAAACGACATGTTCGAGTCATGTCACAGGCACTTTTGTATCATATTGTCATGGTCCACACAGTCTGTGAAGATAGTGTGGTTTTAATTCCCTGAGTGGTATAACCAGGTTCGAATCCTGGCAGGGGAACGAATTTTTAAAAACAAAGAAAACATGAAACAGTATGTAGTACTTCTTGTGAATATGAACACCAGTTCAAAAACATGGAGGAAATCGTATCCAGAAGAGGATTTAGACACATTTAAAAAGAGAATATGCAATGAGTATCCTGAATACAAATGGTTTATGCAGTTCTCTACATATGATTGGGTTTAAATCCAACTTGGGTTATGCTTCCCAAAGTGTAGACAAAAAGCAACCTTTCAATAAAAAAAACAAACACAAAACAAAGATGAACACAAACGAATTTCTGGACAAGGTGCTTCCAAGAACCATCATGTCCAAAGAGGAGATGGCAAAAGCTGTCTCTGATGCGAGTGAAGACCTGCTGTTCTGCGATGCCGAAAAGTGTTTTCGTTCTATGGGTGATAACTCAGGCGTTGCTGCTATGTTGAGTTCTGAGGAGGTTTCTGAAATTGCTTCACGCCTCTTCTAATCCTATAAGCCCTGCCGTGTATTACGGCGGGGCAACCTTTAACATTAAGAAACATGAATAAAGTGAAAAAGGCCATCAGGAGCCTTAATCCTGTTGTACGCATGACAATAATCGCCGTGCTTGCCGCTGTTATATGTGTAGCTAGCGGTCTTTTCTTTGGTAGCGTGCTGGGAATCAAATCAACATCTGCCTTGTTTGTATTAACTCTTGCCGCAACATTCTTTGTTGTTGGCGTTTATGTTCGTCTTATCGAAGATGATGATGAGTAAGACATACCAAGCCCTGATCAAAATGATCATCGAGGGCAAGACTGGCGAGGAGTATAAAAAGCTCCTCGCTGGTTTAGATGAGAGCGAAAGAAAAGAGGTAAAAGAGTACGAGAAGAAGTTTAAGGAGACTAAGCTGGCGCAGCGTACTGCCGAGAATTTCTTTAATGTATTCGGAGTATAAAAAAAATAGAGACATGAAAAGTAAGATAATAACATGGTGGCATCATTGTGGTGCCTTCATCACCATCCTGCTTGCTTACGCCGTGGCAACAGGGTCAACCATTTACGGCGTTGAAATAGCCAGAAAGTACAATGATGTATTCTGGCTGGTGTTCGCCATTATGGTTGGACTTTTGATTTCCTTGTTTATAGGGATTATTTACCAAGAGTTCACCATTGAGGAACTTTTAAAGGAAGACGACAATGACTAATAAGGAAATCGCCGACAAGATCAATTCGGCGATGCTCCCAGACGTGGAGTTGTCTCCGAGTTCTTTTCGGGCTACACTCATCGAATGTGGCCTGAAATATAGCGGCATGACCGCTTACATTATCCGCCAGTGCTCCACTTGTTTTGAGGAAAGGCAAGTTGGGAACAACAATAAGTGTATCCGCCGAGTTCGACCAGTGACGGCTGAGGTCATCAAGAAAACCTACGAGCTGAAATCATGTCATCGTACAAAAGCGGTGAAACTAGAAGAAAAGGAGCTCCTTGAAGATCAGCGAGCAATCGCCAGATTAAAGAAGAGAGGCTACCTCGTCTTCAAACAACTTTGACACTTTGTCGTTTTTAGTTATATTTTGTTGAAAGGATTTCCTACACGGTTCGTGAGAATAGTGTGAGTTTATTCTATGCTGTATGGAGTAAGTGGTTCGAATCCACACATAGGAACAAGATTTGCGAGTATACGATTATTCATTATTTGATCTTTTTTTTATTGGAATGTTGTGGCATCACTCGTGAGAGCCGTGCCACATATGTGTTTTTCATGGTTGTACCGTCCGTGAGGATAGTATCAATTTTTTACCTTGCGCAGGGTTCGACTCCCTACGCAAGGACGAGATTTTGTTCTTGTTGATTCATAATTGTGAATGTATTATCTCAACGCAGTCTGTGAAGATAGCGTTGATTTCCATAATGGTTTTTCGAGGTTCGATTCCTCGTAATGGAACACGTTTTTTACTTCTTTTTTAGACAGTTTCCAATGTGGTTCGCGAGAATAGCATTGGTTTTTGTCATCATTTATTGACGACTTTTTCTTCATTTAATGATGTAATAAAATAGAGGATGCCATCATATATGAGGAGTTAATCTTCATACATGAGGAGTTGACCCTCACAAATGACGAACGAATCCATATGATTTTTACTAAGAGCACTAGCAAATACTAGTGTTTTCACAACAAACAGTTCTTCCGACCTTATTATATTATAGTAAGGGATAAGAGCTCGATTTCCATAATGGTTTTTTGTAGGGTTCGATTCCCTGCGATGGAGCAAGTGTTTTTCATGTTTCTTCCCCTGCCTTGTTGCGCAATGCAACAGGTGGGGGTTTTGTATTGATCACTAAAAAAAACAAAGATAAAATGGCTAAGATTATTAACACAAAAGTCAGCGAAAAAGCTGACTTTAAAATAGAGGATGGCGTGATACGCGACTCCTCTATTGGCGATTGGTCGAAGGTGCATATCCACGATATGAGCGAACTGAAAGATGTAAAGATCTGTGGAGATGTTGATATAAAGCATTCAACTATTGAGAGTTGCAAACTCATCAATTGCTCCGTGAAAAACTCAACAATTCGCAATATCGATATCAATAAAGATTATTGTGTTGAGACTATCACGAACAATGAGATCTACATTCCCGCTGGATTTTTCAGCTGTGAAGTTATCGTGAATGAAAAACTTGTGACTGCGAAGTTCCATAAATATTCTGATGTGTGGGCTTTTAGCAAGCACAACTTTCTTGATTTCATCAAGGACTACTACAAACTACAAGGAGGTGCTCATTGAGCGCCTCCTAAAAACAAAGAAGAGACGAAAGAGGGATATTTTATTTATAACCCGTCCACGATTCTAAAAGGGACAATCGAAGAAAAGGTGTTTCGGATAGAAGCGGGAAGCACCAATGTGTGCTGTGGTCATATACTAGTCAATCCGCGATTTATGAGTAGCATGTATTATAGATATTATTATATAATGTTTGTAAAATGCAACTATGAAGGTCTCAGTTTTCGTAGATCATTTTGTAGACCGGTTGATGAAGTTTATGATAATCTAGATGATTTAATGTCTGAAAATCTAAACAAGAAGCCAAACCTGAAATGTATAGATGAGTATTGGGTGAAGAAGGCGGTAAAAAAGGCCAATCTTCAGAAAGATGGCTTCACACTGAACCAAAACTCTGATATTGTGCCTGTCCACATGGATATGCCTATCATTAAATATGAACCTGTACTTGTAGATATCGCAACTCCAGGAGACATTTGCAAAAATGTAATAACAGTTTACCGTGGCAACTACAAAGTTGAGGGATTGTATGTAACTGATGATTTCGAAAAGCAGGATAAATATAAAAATGTGGCACAGAGTGTATTCTTCCCATCTTATAGTTTTATAGGCCAGGAAAAGGTGTTCTTTACAATTGAAGATGCTATAGAGGCAAAGAAAAAGCGTTTTAAGGTTAAGAATGTTTTAGAACTTTAAAAGATGAAAAAGATAATAAACACAAAAATCAATGATTTAGCCTTATTAGATATTGAAGACAGTATCATTGAAAATTCCGAACTCAAAGGGGTTTCAACGGCCAGAATAAGTAAAAACTCAGAAATCTCTTTGGCTATATTTTATCGTGGTCTTAATTTTATCAAACATAGTAATCTTTATATGGTTTGGGCAGCAGGCGAAACTCTTGTATGTAGAGATGCGAAAATTACAGGCTGCAACTTCTATTGGCATAATCGCATCATTGATTGCGAAATATCAAATAGCACGCTTTGTGATATCGATATCATCGGTATTCACTGCTACTATACAGTAAAGCCTGGCAAAGATATCTATGTGCCCACCAAGTTTTCGGACTATGAGTTCAATCTCAAAAATGGAGACCTGGATATAACTTACAGAAATCCAAGTAAAATTTGGAGGTTCAACAAGATGAGTCTTACGGAGTTCTTGGAGAAGTACTGGAAGTGAAAAATTTGGTAGGGGTAGATATAAAAATAAGGGTGTAGGTTAAAGCCTGCACCCTTGTCTTTGTAATTTCAGGTTTAAAGCATTCGTCAAATTCCGAATAGTCTTTTTGCCTGATATATTTTCCTTTCTCAAATTGTCTATCTGCTGATCCTTTATCTGTTGTTGCCGCTCGAGGTTTTCAACTTTTGCAACCAAGATACGCATATTATCCTCTACGTCAGTGATTCTATCCTCATGATCACGCAAAGTAAATAGGATAGCCTGACCATATGCTTTTGGATCGTAAACTTTCACTTTACTTTTACATCCACTATTCTCGATATTGTCAGGGAGGTTTGAGTTTCCAATAACAAGATAGCCCTTATCCTGCAACTCTCTGTTGTAGTTATAAATACTTCTGCTGCTCATATGCGTAAGGTTTGCAATATCCATATCTCTTAATGTTATAATCCCGCGCTCTCCGTCTGATGTGTTCATATATTGCTATATAATAGCAAGATATCCCTTTTGATCTGGTGTCAAATCTTGGTTGTTAATGAACTTATCAGAAAAGCCCTCGAACTTTTCGGTCTTGTTGAATGCGTATTCATTCGATGATCCTGGTATCTTCTTCATCGAGATGTATCCATCATTTACTAAATTTTTGATACATTTCCTGATTGTACTTTTACCAAGTCCCATCTTTTTGGATAAAGTATCAACTGAAACATGTGTTGTGTGAGTTTGCCAGTTCTCATATTGGCGCATAGTAAGATATACCGCTATATCTTTTGTGCGCACATTGAAATTGTCCAAATCAGATGGCATCTGTTTGAATGATTCATGCTTTTCTTCCATAGGTCATTTTACTTTTAATATATGCAATTATACTATTTTATTTGCATATTACACCGGAAAAAAGTGATAGGGGTACCGGAAAAAAGTGATAGGGGTAACTAGCAAATTTAGGTAGGGGTACCGGAAAAAAGTGATAGGGGTACCGGAAAAAAGTGATACACGAACATATATATACTAGATTGAACGTAGATTCCCGACATGTCGATGTACCTATCGGTCCATCTCGATGTCGTCGATGCGCCCCACCTCACGATCGGAGCGCGTCGCCGGCGTGGCGGCTCACGCGTTAGCGTGAGTGGGCAGGCTCGGGACGGCGGCACGCGCGGAGTAAATAAAAAATGCAATAAAAATGAAAAAAATAATAAGAACAAAAATCCCTAAGGATGTTGAAGCATTCAATCTTGAGAGCGGAGTAATCCGCAACTCAATAGTAGATAAAGAATCTAGAATCCTTATCTGGGGAGATAAAACAGAAGTAGATAACACATCACTCAAAGGAGATATATGTATCCTTGGAGATAGTGTTGTAAAGGATTGTAAAATATCTACAGATGGTGGCAGTATCTACGAATCAGTAATCACCAATTGCGATATTTCGGAAGAATTAGATTTTGATGGTTGTGTAGTAAAGGATTCAATACTTCGCAATATAAAAATAATTCATAATTATTGTTGGATAAATGTAGAAAAAGGCAAAGATGTCATAATCCCAAAAGATTTTGAAAATGCAGATATCAGAATCAAAGATGGATTTATGGAGATGTTTTTCTCAAAGTCCAATAATGTTTGGAGTTTTAGAAAAGTAAAATTAAGTGATTTTTTGAGAGATTATTATAAGTTGTGATAAAATAGTATCATTGTGGGAATCTGTAACTCAGTTGGTTAGAGTAATAGCCCTTTAAGCTATGAGGCGTCGGTTCGAGTCCGACCAGGTTCACAAATTTCTTTGTTTTCCCTTAGCTCTTAGGAGCGGGGGTTTTTAGTCGAGATGGCGTAATCGGTAGCCGCTGAAGTCTTAAACATTTCTGCTGTAAAGCGTGCGGGTTCGAGTCCCGCTCTCGACACTACTTGCTCTATGGTGTAATTGGCAACACGACAGATTTTGGTTCTGTAATTGGAGAATCGTACTCTTCTAGGGCAACACTATATATAATGTACGCGTGTACATTATTATATATACTTGCAATTTATAAAAAAATAGTATAATTGCAAGAGCGTGTGGAGAGTCTTCTTTCCACTCTCCACTTTTCGCCTTTCTCCGGTGTACTACCTACCTATTACACCCACCTCGGCCCCAAAAATTCGTGGCGAAAATTCCGCAACTTTTTTCGTTTGCAAAAATGCATCTAGTCCTTGAATTTTGTGCTAGATATTCTTTTGTCATACTTTGTATGACAAGAATATCTAAAAAAGGCTAATTGTATCATTATCTATACTGTTTGAAGATTTAAAAATTTTAAGATATGGAACATGACTATTTCCATTGTTCAGGCCAGGAATTTAACAGTGGGAATAAGCGACTTCAAAAGCTTGCATTTTTGATAGGAAAGAGTTGACAAGTGACTTTAGGCGTATTGTGACTTTCAAAGATGCTTGTGAAGTTCTTGGTCTTAGACATAACACGGCTAATATTATTAGAACTTTCAGTAGATCCACTTCTGCTATGTACAAATTGAATATTATAAGACAGGCTCTCAATTTAGGCTGTGATTTGAGTCTTACAAGAGACCCAAAGAGTTCGTACCTTTATTATCCTTGCAATCCATTTATGACTAGTAGTTCTACTTACTATGATAGTGAGCTTAACTCTGGTGAAATGGAAGTAATAGGTAAGATTAGGAGTGAAAGAGAGGAATATAATATTCTCGGAGGAAAGGCTATTAATGGTAGCGACGGCGGTTTGGGTAGTTTCTGTTCTGGTGTTGGTTTTGCTTATGCCAATTTTGGCTTCCTTGGTTGTGCATCTAGGGAGATTTCGGCAAGTACTTTGGTATGCTCATCACAACTGCGAAGTACGCTGATATTATTAAGGACTTCGAGGTTATAGAATCTAAATATATTATCTGAGATGAGATTTTTAATATCAATTATTGTAGGCGCTTTTGTTATAGCGGCCTCAGGCAGTCCATTTTGGGGATTTGTAGCATTCTTTGTCTTTTGGGTGATATCCGATAATGACTAGATTGCTATTTTTCCTTGTAGCTTTTTACTTTAATGTCTACATATTCGCTTTTTTCGTGATATGTTGGCTATTAGTTAAAATAGATTAAAAAAAACAAAGATGAAGATTTTAGAAAATTGTAAGATGATTGTGGATGGTCATATTCTCCACAGGATTCAGGCTGATCGAGACATACCGTTTCATGGCGTTAAGGTTGGTGATGTAGGTGGTTATCCCAACAATCTACAAGACGACGCATGGGTTACCTGTATGGTGATGCTGTAGTCGATGGTAATTGAGGGCGAGGGTAATGCTTACGTTCAGAAGAACGCAAGGATTGGTCAGTATGCCAGAGTTTTCGACAATGCAAATATTGGTGGTGATGCGCGGATTAGTGGTCATGCTGTAGTGTGTGGTAATGCTAGAGTCAGTGATCACGCTGTCATTATGGATTATGCTGTAATATGTGGCAATGCTAAGGTATATAGTGGCGCCAAAGTGTACGATTTTGTCACTGTTAGCGGTGATGCTTGTATTTTCGGCGATTCAAGTCTTAGGGATAATGTAATCGTTGAAGGTAATGTTACAATAGGCAATCACGTCATCATCAAAGATAGAGTTATTGTTAAGGGTTATGGCTACATAACCAATTATACCCATATTGAAGGTGACTTGGTCATCAATGGTGAGGATCCTGATTTTCGTCTGTCTTTTCCTTGTACTTTAAAAGGTAAGTGTGAGATTAAGAGCAACGATGACATTATCTTCATTACCAACGGTGATACGTGTACATCAAGCCAATGAACAAGGGCTTTGGTAATCCTGCCGTATTACAAAAGGTAAAAGAACTATGTATAGGATAACAGAGAGCACCGTGCATAACGGTCATCTACTCCACAGAATAGAAGCCACGAGTACCATGTGTTTTGGTAATTTTATTATCAAACCTGGTACCAAGGGTGGTTGGATTGAGAGTGAAAGCAACCTGGGCGAAACTGCCTGGGTTGCTGACAATGCTATGGTTTACGATGACGCTGTTGTTCGTGACCATGCTGTTGCAATGCTATTGTCAAAGACTGCGCAAAGGTGTATGGCTATGCGAAAGTTGGCGATAAGGCCATCGCCATGCTAGAGTTTTCGGGAATGCGAGAGTTATAGGCGAAGCTATCGTTAGTGATGAAGCTGTTGTCTCTAACTCTGCCACTATTATGGAATCTGCTATTGTTAGTGATAAGGCGAGGGTGTTGTGCCATGCTGTCATTACTGATGAAGCCACCATTTGTGGTGAGGCTGTTATTGGTGGAAATGCCAACATTAGCGACAGTGCCACTGTTTACGGTAAGGTTATGGATTATGTCATGGTATATGGCAATGCTCGTGTTAACAAGAGTGCGAGGATTAGCAATCATGCTATAATCTATAACAACGCTTGTATAAATGGTAAAGTAGGCGGCAGTGCTGTTGTAGCTGGTGTTGTCTACGGATCCGTGAAAGGCAGCTGTACTCTTGGTTCTGATGTCATTATTGGCGAAGACGTGGATGTCAGCATCTCTGAAAAACTAGCACTGGAAAACAACGATGATTTCGTATATGTTCGTTGTGGTTCTTGTATGTCAAATCAAAAGACCGGTTTTTTGGAGAATTCCCAAATAGGGATGAATCTGAGAGAATTAAAAAGATAATAAAAACGATATGAAGGCTTTAAGAAATTCAGGTTATAGATACCTGAAGTATAGAGTCTATGGTAAACCGTTGGGTTATGGTATATTGGGCGCTTATGTATCCGATAATATCATAACCCTTTCGCTTATTATAAAAGATAACAACAGGGAAAATATAATCTGGAAGAGTGCAGAACGTGAGTTTCACGATTATCAATCTTGTGTTGATGCCATAAAGGATTGCGAGGCTGAGATTTTTGATAAATCTCCTATCGCTTTCCAGATGAACAAAGACGTGAGATATGATTTCGAGGAAAATCCAAATGTTAATTGTGAGGTATGAAAAGATTCATTATAAAAAACGCAGACGGGACTCAGCAGTACGTAATGCCTGCTGTACATGATACAAGGAAAAAAGCTGAGGAAACTTTGATGGGCTACATTCATAGCCGCAACAAATTTACTGAGGAATACTTGTCTTTGTTTGACTTCATTATTGAAGTAGAAAAATGTGATGAACCAAGTAAAATCATTCCAGACTTCGAACAAGCAAAACAGGTCATAGGCTCTGCCGAATTTGTTCTTGCAAAAGAGTCTCTTTATTTTCGCGATGTTGAGATTAATTACAAACACCTGGCGTCTTTGATTGCCATAAACCAATTATTTAACATTGCTGAAGCATGGAATAAGTTGGATGAGTTTGTGCCTAATCTCTCGAATAGTTCTCAAAAGAAATGGTTTTCATGGTTCAAATATAGCAAGAATACCGAAAGATTTGTGTATGCCGGCGTAAGTTGTTCGCCAGTAAGTATTACTTCAGATTTTGGTGTTCATGTCTGTCACGTGAACGCGCACAACAATTTGGAATGCAATTTGTTGATTTATTCGACAAAGCGTTCCAGTAACAAGAATAAGTTATGAAAAGATATATTATCAAGAACGAAGATGGTACTACACAAACAGTAATGCCTGCAATTCATAATACTCGCAAGGAAGCATTGCTGACTATCTTGCACTATGCAACTGAAGTTGTAAAACGTGATAAGGATGATAGTCGCATTGAAATTCCTATGGACTATATGGTTGATGAAATTGATGAGGTGGATACGAATGATCGTATACCAAATTTCAAAGCTGCAAAACAGCTTATAGGATCATCAAGATTTATTCTTCCAGAAGATTCATATTGTTTTTCAGGTATTGAATTTAACATTGTACATACTAGAGCACTAGTTGCATTAAATCAGTTGTTCACTATTGCGCAAGCATGGAATATGTTAGATAATTTTGTGCCGAATTTTTCAAATTACGAACAATTCAAGTGGTTTCCTTGTTTCGAGTATAATAAGGATACTAAAAAGTTTGTTTTTGATAAAGCACGTTATGCACTTTCATATACTAATGCACCTACTCAACTTCGTCTCTGCTTCAGAACAGGAAAACGAGCGGAGCAGTTCGGAAGACAATTTGTTGATCTTTACAACCAAGTATTTTTGTCATGAGATACAAAATAACTGATGAGACCCTTAAGATGGGTGATCTCACACTGCATAGGATCGAAGCCACCGAAGGCTTCAGTGTTGGCGATCATTTCGTTAACCCTGGAGATAAAGGTGGCTGGATTGAGAAGGAGTCAAACCTTCAAGAGAACGCATGGGTAGATGGTGATGGTATGATTTATGGTGATGCTGTCGTTACTGGCAATGCTAGGATATTTGAAAACGGCACTATTCGTGACAAAGCCAAAGTCTATGGCAATGCTATTGTCAGGGGTTGTTCCAAGGTTATGGGTAATGCCTGCATATGTCAGAATGCCCAGGTTTCTGGCTATACTATCATAAAAAATGACGCTATGATATCTGGCAATGCCAAGGTCATAAACTGCGCTGAAGTTTCTAACAGTGCGCGTGTGTGTGATCATGCTCTCGTCAGTTCAAACGCCAAAGTCAGTGATAGTGCCATTGTATGTGGTAATGCTATGGTTCGTGGTCATGCAAAGATTAGAGGATATGCTGAAGTAAGTGGCGACGCTCTTGTTCACAGCTATGCAATAATCAGTGATCACGCTATCGTTACTGATTCTGCTAAGATCGGACAGAATTGCACCATTATGGACTATGCTTTCATTGGTGGCTCTGCCGAGTTGGAAGAAGTAACTGTCAAAGGATTCGTGAAGTTTGACCTACCTGTCACTATTAATAGGCTTGTAACCTTGTTTGATTCTAATGATTTCGTAAGTTTTACATCGCATGGTGAGACTTGTGTTTACATTAAATCAACCAAGGAGTGGTTTCCTACTCCACCTTCGATCATTAAAAATTTAACAGCGTTATGAAATACAAATTTACAGGTGAAACAAAAAGAATAGATGGCCACGTCCTTTATAGAATAGTGGCCACTTGTGATTTTAGGGTTGCTAATCTTGACATTTCAAAGGGGCATGTAGGTGGCTGGATCGAAAAGAGGGATAACCTCCAAGGTGAAGCTTGGGTAGATGATGACGCTATGGTTTATGATGATGCCGTAGTCACTGGGAATGCATTTGTATGTTATAATGCAAAAGTATACAATCGCGCGACTGTTGACGGCAATGCTTACATTGGTGGCCATGCTCTTGTTTGTGGTTCTTCTGTCGTCTCATGTGATGCAGTAGTTCTTCATGATGCCCAAATCATCAGCGCTTGCTTAAATGATCATGCGCATGTTACACACAAAGCTATCGTATCAAATGGTGCTGAATTGTATGGAAATGCAACTGTATGTGATAATGCAAGAGTTCATGGCGCTAATCTATTTGATCATGTTATTATACAAGACAACGCTGAGATTGGCCCAGGTTCTGAAATATTCGGTGATATCACACTCGGTAGTGATGTTAAGATAACCGGCTATATAGGACGTGATGCTGTTATAAAGACAAAAGTATGATGTATGTAGTTATTGCTATTGTAGCACTTACGTTTTTTGGGTGTTATCTAGTTATTCGTATTGACAATAAGCTTAGAAAATAGAAAACATGCTAGTTTCATTTGTTATAGCAATTGTTTTGCTGGAGTTCTACCTATTGATTAATATGGAGGACGAATTGAGAAAATGAGAAAGTTAAAGATCGGGAACATGCGTTCCTTTGCTCGTGATGACTGGTGGCTTCATGAGTCTAACAAATACAAACCGGTTTCTGCGGAGGAAGAGGCAAGCCTCAGTAGGGATAAGTTGATAGAGCACAACCTCCGCTTCGCTATTAGCGTTGCCAAGCAGTATGCCTATACAAACATCCCTATTGAGGACCTCATCCAATACGCAAATATTGGTCTTGTCAAGGCTGCTGATCTATGGGATTCTACGCGTGGGTTCAAGTTCATCAGCTATGCTGTTTGGTGGATCAGGCAAACTATCATGGCGAATGTCAAAAATTCTATCGTTAGTATGCCTGTTAACCAGTGGCGAGCTCTTAATGTAGAACATAGAGAGCTCGAAAAGAAAAGTCAGAAGGATGAATTCCTTTATGACTCTTGCGTTCCAAGAAAGGTTGGCTTTGAGGATTGGATGGTTGGTTCCTATGAAGAAGAAAAAGGAACTATGTACACTTTCGAGCAGTTGATTTCCAAGCTCACGAAAAGAGAACAGGATATCATCAGGAAAAGGTATGTAGACAACCGGACCCAATGCGACATAGCCGAGAGCATGGGATGCACACGTGAGAATATACGGAGTATTGAGTCAAAAGCTTTAAGAAAGCTAAGGCGAATGTTAAAACATCGAGATTTGTAAAAAATCGGCAAACTGCCGTTTTCATATTTTCATTCATTCATTCATTTTTTTTATTCATTAATTTCAAAAACATTACTAAAATGAAAGTAAGAGATTTGAAGAGCCTGTTGGCAGGTGTAGACGAGAACCTTGAGGTTGGTATCAGCTACTGGGACTTTACCCTTTTGCTGAAGGGCGCCGGAGTCAAGAATGACATGTTCCATCTTGAGTTTGGAGACACAAGACCAGAGGCTCTTGAGTACGGACCAACTCATGGATCTGAAGTTCTGGCCGCTACAACAACGACCAACATCGACAGCCACGAGACAGAGGATGATGCGCCCGTTCCAGAGGATGAAGAACAGCCTATCCCTGATTCTGCAGAGTACACTATCGGTGCTTTGACTACTGTATCAGACCCCAATGGCAATGAGATCAAGTGCTGGCCTATCAGCAACTCCGCCGGCCTGGTTGGCTATCTTCGCAAGAAGGATCTGCCCCAGGAGCGCACATCTAGTGAGGCAGCATCTCGCAATACAGCCTTCAGATACTGGAAGCTGGTGAGCAATCACGAGATTGCTTTGCTCAGAACTATCAGGAATTTCATCTCTGATGAGCTCAGTTTGAGCGCCCGCCTGTGGACTACTGAAGGTACACTGTACGGTGAGGCCGGAACAAGCGTCGCACCTTTGGTTTATTTTCCTGAGGTATAACTAAGGATGCCCTCCTTCGGGAGGGCTCCTTTTTAAAAAAAAGAAAGATGATTCACACTGCAGAAATTAAACGTGGCGACGATGTCCTTGACACAATCCACGTATTAGATACTCCTATAGCGGATGTTATAATCTGCCAGGAAGCGAGCCATTTTTTCGCAGGGTTTACAGCTCTACCTTGGGAGGAATACATCGAAAAAATCGATGGTATCATCGTGACAGTAGATGGTGAGTTTTTCGGAGACTCTGGGCCTTTCTTTGTTACGAAAGAACAATATGAAGATTTCAAAAAGAAAATAAGATGATCACAGTTTTAAGTTTCCGAAAAAGTGATGGCCGCACTGAGACCATCAGCATCCAGTCTAACGGGATTAACCTGGCAACTATGATCCAGGACGCCGTGACAAGACTGGTAGACTTCAAGACGCTAAACAAGAAGTCAGAAGTGAAAGCAGGAGACCATGGGCACTTGACCTATGAGTCTGAAGAGTTTATTGTAAATGCCACGTACTGATGTATTACATACTGGCAACGGGTAATGACAATAAAGTCTACGAGGATCCCCACGCAGTCAATGCTATGTATAATAGGGCAGAATCTGCCACATTGTACAAAGTAAGCGATCAGGGAGATATGGAAGTTATTAAAAGTAAATAACCCCAAAAATTAAAAAACGATGTTAAAAGGTTTAGAACGTATGAAGTTGAGGTGCAACGGGTTGCGCTTCACTGTAAAGGAAGAAGCCAAGATCGTGGTTTGCTCTGGTGATTTTGTATGCCGGCAGACTGGCAAGAACTATCACGTCCATGCAGTAGCAAAAACAGATGACGTTGATGCTTTTGATGAGGCAATAGGTAAGCGCCTGGCTCGTGCTCGTTGTGAGCACAAGGCATATATGCGGTTCAGAAATGATATCCGCAACATGCAGAAAGAAACCAAGAAGCATTTGGAGATTATCACAAATACGTTGGACATGGTATGCCTACATCGGCTGCCTGTTCAAAGGGGATATATCAAGTCTTTGACCAGAAAATGATTTATTTGATCGCTCTATTGCTGTTGATTATAACAATGGCGATAGATCCAAATGATGAGGTATGAACAAAGGCGAGATTTATCAGAATGGCTTCTACCTGATGGTGGGGGCCATTCTCGGTATTATCGGGACCTGTACCTTCAACTCTGTGGCTACACAGCAAGAGGTCCTGATAAAAACCGAGGTGAAAAGGGACACAATCGTTGCCATGAGACCAGAGCTTAACGAGCAGAACCTAAAAGAGAAGCTCGCAAGATTGCCGCACCATGACGTGGTATTTAAACAGGCAAAGCTTGAGTCGAGACTTGGCAAGTCAAAAGTATACAAGAGAACAAACAACCTATTTGGCTTGAGAAAGAATGGAGCCTATCGATCTTATGATCACTGGACGGAATGCGTGGATGATTACGAGCGCCTCATCTCGTCCAGATACAAAGGCGGGTGTTATTACACCTTTCTCGAGAGAATAGGCTATGCAGAAGATCCAAATTACATTTCTAAATTAAAAATGATATGAAGTACAAGAAACGTTTGGCAAAACTTGAAGAAGCAAAACGCTGGTGGGGCAAATTGCCCGAATCAGAAAAGGCTACTCTCATTCGTCCGAGATCAGTCAAGCAGCGGACGATATGATGACGTACCTGTTATTATCTAAAGATAGCACGAGTTGCTACGCTTTAGATATAACATGGGAAAATGGGAAGACTTGTTGTCGGATGAATGTCGACACTATCGCAACAGGTATGACGATAGATGAGGTGAGGGCTAACAACTCAATGATACGAGAGTGCGTTGAGGGTATGCTTTGCCCTGTTTCTGTTATAGAAACCACAATCTATTTTGGAGGTCATACTTATTTTATCCAGGACGGCACCATCTACCAGGACGATAAACAGTTTGTGGGTTCTTGGTTCAAGTTGGGTGATATGCTGAATGATTGGATGGAAAAGCGACCGTTCACTATTACCCCAAACGGCAACATGTTTCAACTTGTAGTTGGTGACACTTCGGAAGTCAAGGCGGCAAAGAGGGTATGCATAAACGGATCGTTTTATGAAACCATCGACTTTGACCTTGCCAAGTCTCTCCCATGTTATACTAAGTTTATGACATTCCCAATTCCGGAAAATGACGGTCGGTTTATTCCATATTGCCACAATAGGGTTGAACTCTTACGTGTATTGCACAACATAAATAACTACGAAGATGTAGACATGCGAGACTATAAGTTCGAGAATGGCAAATGGAAGATAACAGAATGCGTGCTTTCGCGACTGTATGAAAGAGTCATCGGTTCTTCGGAAGTGTCAAGTGTTGAAGACATCAAAAAGGTTATAAGATTTTTAGATAATGTTTAAGCTGTATCTATTATCTCAGGATGAGACCGAGATGTACAAGGCATACGTAACCTTCAAAAATGACAGAACTTACGTTGACATTTATAGGTGTCAGAATGTGTTAAGCTTCGCCGAAGTTTTACGACACAATAGAGAAGTCAAATGTCTTGAAAGAATACTGTGCCCTATTTACTTCTACGCTAATCATTGGACTTTTGGAGGCTATAATTATGAAATTTCACATGGTTATACTTATAAAAGTAGAATCACTGGACCTCCCTGTTGGACGGCTGCACAGAACATAGCGACAGAAGCTTCTAAGTTTCTCAACTCTCTCCCGATTCGCATAACAGCGCAGAAGGCAGATTGGCCAGATGAACGTACTATCTATTACTTGAATATGATAGAGGCAGACGGGCGTGCAATAACTAGGACGTCGTTTCCTGTTAAGCTAGCGAATGATTATCTTACTCTTGACTTCAAAATCCCAGGAGGATACGATAGCCTTATTGAGTTATTCGATCTTGAACCTATGGATGATGGAATCATTCCAGCGTGCAAAGGAGAGGATAAACTCCACGCTCTGCTTAAGATATTGAACTCAAGAACTGAGCAAGATATCAAACACTACCGTGAAGTGTTGACTAAACAGTTAAAGAATGGCAAGTGGATCATTGCATCGCCAAATCCGCGTGATCTGATCGCTAGCGATATCTATAAACTGTATAGCAAGATTGTCGGCTATCCTGTGAAGAGGGGAATATCTCCCGAAGTAAACACCAAAGAAGATTTGGATAAAATTATCACATATTTGAAAGATGCCAAAGTATTATCCCGGTAAGTATTCGACAGACTTATCTAACCATATCATAGACTACCTAGGGTATCAGGCAGATAAGGAACTCGAATACGCTAAACCTGAACAGTTGGAGGTTGTCAAAAAGGCAGCCGACATACTTAAAGAGATTGCACTCCAGTGTCGAGACATCAACCCTATCGTCTTTGCTATAGCAAGGATGAAAAGGAAGGATAAAATCCTAAGGATCGACAAGGAGACAGGAGAGAAAAAGTACATCAAAGTCTGGAAGAAGGAGATTTTCCCACCCGGAAACTCCGGACGCCTTACTCTTCTTGATAAGGGCAGGATTGCCTGGACCAAAGATGAAATCATCCAGGAGAACAACCACGAGTATTTTTACAAGCCATAAAATTAGATAATTATGTCGAAATGTTATCCAGGTAAATATTCAAGGATTTTGGCTGACCGTATCATGGGTTATCTAAGGTTTCAGTCAGACCAAGAACTTGAATGTGCCAAACCAGAACAAATCGAACTTATCAAATGCGTCATGAGTACTCTCAGGCAAATTGCTGATAAGTGTCGAGATATTGATCCTGTTATCTTTGCTATTGCGAGGATGAAAAGAAAAGGAAAAATTCTCAGGATTAACAAAGCTACTGGAGAAAGAAGGTATATCAAAATTTTGGAAAAAGAAATCTTCCCTTCTGGTGATTCTGGGAGAATCACTCTTTCTGATAAAGGCAAAATTGCCTGGACAAAAGATGAGATTATCCAAGAAAATAATCATGAATACCTTTACAAGCCGTGAAGTATTACACAGGAGATAGAGTCTCACAAACCTGGTTTGAGTGGTGTGTCCGTAGTTTGAGATTCGGGTCTTGTAAACCTGAGTCATGCCCAAACTGCAAGACATACCACGCAGCCAATGAGAAAGTCAAAAAATTGTTAAAAAGTTATATCAAAAGACAGTATGCAGGAAATGATTGTTTTGAACGGGAAGATGTTGAAAGAGAAAGCTGAAGAGCTTAACAGATACATTTCTCGTTTTGGCGCGTTCTGAGCGCGTTAAATTCTTCTGGTGAACAATTACACCAGAAAGACAAGATCGTCGCTCTACGAGCCAGCAAATGGCAAAAATCAGGTATTGAGAGATGAAAAACGTATACGAGATTAAAGGCAAGGGGTTCATTGTTGGTGATTACCCTGCCTGTAACAGTGACAAATGGCTGATGATTGATGCCACAGCTTTCAATGATACCAACGTCAAAAAGGCGTTAGTGTACGGAGAGGTTGCCGTGTATCTTGGCAGTGTTAAAGAGGTAATCGGAAGACACAAACGGCAGATGCACGAGATAAGGCGATACACAAAAGCCATATTGAGAAGATCATAGACTAACGAGATCATATTTTGTTAATATGAAATTCTTAGGATATGACGGACAACTACCCTATGGGTACTGCAGACGACCCCAAGGCTCCATGGAACCAGAAAGAGGAACCTTTTAAAAGTGTAGATGTGGCAGTAGTTACTGTAATGACTAAATACTGCACACTATGGAACAGAGGCGAGAGTCTGGAAGAAAGCTATTCAAATTCCGAGTATTCAATACAGGATATGTTGGATATGCTCAAAGTCTACGTTGAAAAAGACGTGGATAATAAAAACAGAAGTGCTATCCTTTCATCTATCGATGGATGGTACACGGAAACAGTAACGATAGAATAAAAAACAAGAAATGGAAAGATTCAATGGAAAGCTTGTGAGACTTTATGAAGTTCACGGGGAATTCGCAGAGCTTCTGTGTTATATGCGCGTAAAGCGTGCGTTTAATAAAGAAGACAAGTCCGATGATGTCGTTCTCGATGGAATCATTGTCTCATTCGAGCTTAACAAAAACACCGGGCGATTGGTTCTCGACACAAAGAAAGCGTCGACATGCAAGACCTTCGCCGAATATGAAGAGCTGCAAGTAATCAGTGAGTCAGAACTTGCTGGTATAGCTCAGGCTTGCTTTGATGTTGCACTGTATAAAGCTGGTGTCATATCATGAGCAGCTATTTTACGATCTCCCTCAGGCCAAAAAGGTCTGAGGGGGACCTGTCGCTCGTTTCTTATTCAAGAGTGTCAGAAGTCTATGATGAACTTTACGAGGGAACCACAGACAGCCAAGGCGAATTGACTAAGGAAAAGATCGATGGGATTGTTGGCAATCTGGAGGCTAAAATATCCAGAGATAAAGATCAACTGCATAAGTATCACGAATTAGCAAAAAGCAACACAGAATATGTCGAGGATTATATTTCTTTTGGTGAGTATGTCGATAATGAAATCGAGACACTCAACAAAATCAAGACAATCCAGGACATAGTACATGATACCTATGACGGTTACAATAGTTTCGAATCTGTTAATTGGAAAATAGAATGAAAGCAAAATATAAGTATGGAGACATTGTCTCCTTTGAACTTAATGGTGAAAAGATGCAGGGCATCGTGTACATAGTGGACCACAATGGCACGTTTGAACAAAGCACCTATCCATCTTATGACATTATGGTGAACCACATGCTGTACAAGCACATCACGGAACCGTGCGTGTCTCTTGTTCTTGCTTCACCATTTCATAATGCCCGGTATGTGTTTGATGAGGATTTCGCTAATCGTCTCCTTTGCCTGGCTGAGAATGCTAAGGATAACGCAGTCTCAGGATTTGCTGACGAGATGATAGAAAAGGCAAAAATCTTGATTGAGTATCAAAAACTCGCAAAGTATGGTGACCTGTAATTTTTACATTCCACTATCCGATACAAATAAATACCTCAGAATTGACTATCTCAATGCTCGTTATAGTGTAGCAGCCGGCACTCTTAATTTTAATCTTTTTAGTGCTGTAAACAAGATAAATTTTACAAGTTATCAACATGACTATGGCATAGCTCCCATTATCTCCATAAACAAAAACGGAGACGTTAAGATAGGCAACGAGATATTCAACAGTATCTGGCATAATGTGCCTGGCTCTGCCCGTGATCTTTTTGGTTGGGAATGGACAGATGAAAGGTTCGGTGAGTATATAGTGGGGAGAATACGCCAACTAATTTTTGTACCGGCTGGTTCTCGTGATGATTTCAGACTTTGGATTGGTGATAACAGTGGACGTGTACGCATTACTCATTTCATGGATAAGGTGACAGTAATACCTATGGATGATGTTTTTCCTTCTTGCATATGGAATCATTATCATATAGCACAGCAGAAGATATCGCAGCTTATTGGTCATAAATTCAAAAGCTATGCATTTCCACTTTGTCCTGATGAAGAGACAGTCTACAAGATCATCAATTACATAAACGAGAACTATAAGTCAGGGACTACAACCTCTGTATCTACTGATGTAGTAACGATTGGCTGCAAACAATACGAGATAAAGCAGACAAAGAAAGGTATGTATTACCTGGCGGATTTCCCTGCTGCTGAGAATCGCATTCTTCTTAAATCCTATATCATCGCCCTTTTCCCCGGGAAAAGATTCGTGGGAGTATTCCCAGAGTTTGAGACAAAAACAGAATTGTTAAAATTTGTTAGCAGAATAAAAGATGATAGAAGATTTTCTGAAAGAAAAGATAGGTGATATTACCGGCTTCGAGATATTCTTCAGGTTTGGAGCTAGAACTTGGTTTCGATTTAATCTTATAACTGGGGAACATGAACTAGTCAATCGCGCTGATCATTGGGAAGAGGCAAATGATTTTGCTATGCGGTATTACAAATATCGGTTCCTAATAGATCCGCCTATCCGTATCATTGGTGACAACAAGATACTGATGCCAAATTTCGAATACGACACAGTAAGGAAAAAGTACAAGATAACGTTGTACGATTGTGAAGAGCGAAATTTTACAGTCTATGGATTACTTGAGCATCTCCGTCGTCGTATAAGGCGTCTTGTCTTTGTTCCTGTTCAATATGACCAATTTATCATGAACTTTGGAGATCATCACGTGATGGCTGAGATCCTAGAAACTCCACGATGGTTTCAAATAGTCTGTGATAACGATATGATACCTAAGATGCTGGAATATTATAGGATAAGAGAAACACCGCCTAATGTTCAAATTGTGGATGACTCAATGATCATAGGCGAGACTCTAGAGGATATCTTGGAATTTATAAACCAGGTAAACGCTAAGTGTTATAACATCGTAGATGTTGACATACCAAATAAGGGCTTGACTTTCTCAATTAAAGACGATAACATTATCATCAACGGAGAGAAATTTGAGATCAGAAAAGGCAGGATGTCAAAGTTCTATGTGCGTGGATTTGATGAAAACACCAGTCGTAAGATTGCGGAGTTTTTCAAGCAACAGTATCCAGACAAACGCACGACGGGAGTATTCCCGGAGTTTAAAACGAGAGAGGGTTTAATAGATTTTATTTTGAAATTAAAAGATGACTCAAATATATTTGAAAACATATCGTAGATTACATGTCTATGATATAGAAACCGAGAAAGTCGAAATTTTCACTGGAAATTTATCAGATGAGGTAACAATTCGAGAGGACGAAAACAGACTCGCACCAATCAGTCCTTATGTCGAGAATGTTATATCTATCTTTGGTGTGAAGTGTGCTC
>ENA-ORRO01000009-ORRO01000009.1-human-gut-metagenome-genome-assembly--contig:-NODE-9-length-169406-cov-7.453071_pt1 | contig 169406 bp, 133 predicted proteins | sample MGYA00242176_ERZ509136 | MGnify/ENA primary metagenome ERZ509136 (study PRJEB26280, sample SAMEA2338644) | human gut metagenome | biome: human gut; feature: human-associated habitat; material: faeces...
GGGATGTGCAGGAAAAAGAGAACGGCTCTGCCTCCTACATGGAAGAGGAGTTCGGGCATAAGCCTACTGATGAGGAAATCCACACATTGGTTATGTCCTGGTATAACAGCCAGACTGATGCGGCTATCCTATCCGGATTCGCCTATAATGGTGCCCATGTATGGCTTTCTGTGGAGAACCAGTACAACTATAAGGCAGCATACGATTTGGCCGTTCAGACGGGCGGAGAAACCCTGCCAGTGACGTTTAAGTTTGGTTCGGATGAACAACCGGAATACCATACTTTTACTCAGTTAGAAGAACTGAAAGATTTCTATACAAAAGCAGTAGGATTCATTCAGACAGTTCTGGCTGAAGGCTGGGAAAAAAAGGACAAGTTCAATTTGGAATTATATCGGATTGAGTGATTGACAATCCCTTCGGGGGAGGGATAAAAAAAGCCCCCGGCCTGTTAATATAGACGCCAATCATTTATTAACACAAAACGCCACGAGAGTGCGCGACCGGGGGCAATGCCCTCTGCCGCACTCTCGTGGCGTTTTTACGCATTAAATAAATGATTGGCATTGCAAAAGTACAAAAATGATTGGATATGACATTGTTTGAAGCACTTAAATTTAACAGAGAACCGCTTGAAATGCTTATAAGTTTGGGCGGCAAGCAGGATGACCTTCGATTCATAGACTTATATACGGAGTATGAGGTCATGAAAAAACAAGGTGAAAAGACCACTTATGCAGTGGCGTTTTTGGCAAATAAATATTCGGTAAGCGAACGTAAGGTGTATGATGTTATCAAACGGTTTGGAAAGCACTGCACGCTCGGTGCAGTGTGATTGATGTGCCGGGGATGCCTTGTGTTGTCCGGTAGAGCTACCTTTGTACAACCAAAAATAAAGCTCATGAATAAGTATTACCAGACATTAGACAAGATACTCCAAACGGGCAAAATCCAGACCAATAGGAAAGGGCGTATCAAGTATCTATTAAACGAAAGGCTCATGCTAACCCCCGCTGATTTACTTGACATATTTGAAAGCCACGGGATAGCCAGGAAAAAGCTGAAAGAGGAATTGAAACTGTTTATGCAAGGAGTCCGGGATGTGGAAAAATACAAAGAGGCAGGGATTACCTGGTGGGATTATTGCGGCCATACCCTTGTAAACAGCTATCCAACTTACTTTGAAAAGCTTCCACCCCTCATAACCAGGATTAACCGGGAAAAGCGCAACAGCAAGAATTATGTCCTGTTTCTTGGAGAAACCGGGGTGGAAAGCAACCAGGCACCCTGCCTGAGTCTTGTGCAGTTCCAAATTGATGAGGGAGAATTGGTGCTATCTGCATATCAGCGTAGTTCTGATGCGAACCTTGGGCTTCCGGCTGATATTTATCATCTTTATCTGATGGCAAGGCAGGTGGAGCTTCCCCTGAAGTCCATAACCCTTGACCTTGGAAATGTGCATATATATGAAAATAACATTGACCGGACTCTGGAACTGTTATCCGGAGTTGAAAACATTAAATTTGACTTGAACGTATGAAGAATATGAATTTATCTGCACCACTGCCATTTGTAGGCCAAAAAAGAATGTTTGCTAAAGAGTTTATTAAAGTTTTGGAACAGTTCCCTGAAGATACCGTGTTTGTGGACTTGTTTGGCGGTTCCGGACTTCTTTCGCATATAGCCAAAAGAAGCAAGCCCGATGCTACTGTTGTCTACAATGACTTCGACAACTACCGGTTCAGACTGAAAAATATCCCACAGACAAATAAACTGCTTGCCGATATTAGGGAGCTGGTGGGTAATTCGATACCCAAACATAAACCAATTAAAGGGGAACTTAGAGAACGCATTTTTAAACGTATCGAGGAAGAAGAACTAAATGTTGGGTACGTGGATTTTATAACCTTATCATCCTCACTTATGTTCTCCATGAAGTATAAATTGTCTGTAGCCGAAATGCGCAAGGAAGTCCTTTATAACAACATTCGCAAGACCGGTTATCCGGAGTCTTCTGACTACTTAAAAGGGCTTGAAATTGTATCATGCGACTACAAAGCAGTATTCAACCAATATAAGGATGTTCCCGGAGTCGTCTTTTTAATTGATCCGCCTTATCTTTCCACTGATGTTGGTACGTACAATATGTATTGGCGCTTGTCTGATTATTTGGATGTTTTAAAGATACTCGAAAAGCATTCCTTCGTTTATTTCACATCCAATAAATCCTCCATACTTGAACTGTGTGAATGGATTGGAGCAAACAAAACCATTGGCAATCCTTTTGAGGGTTGTACAAAAAAGGAATTCAATGCCCACATGAATTATTCTGCCGAATATACAGACATGATGCTGTATAAGAAACAGGAAAAATTAGTTCATAAAACAGCTGCTTAGCACTGAACAAAGATACAATTTTTCAAGTAGAAGGCCAAACTTTTGAGCCTTATTTTAATGCCGTTATAAAGCCATTTTTTATGAAATTATAAAGCCGAAACAGAGGTCATTACAAAACTTTTGTTTCGGCTTTTTGAGTGTTGCGCGCTTTCCTTTTTTGAACGCTTCGTTTTGTCCTTTTCCCTGAAAATCGAACGCTTCGTTTCGGATTCTGCGGAAATTTGGATTTGCGGATTATACAATACATAGAAGCCAGTTTGTTTACATTATAAATTTCATTTCCATAACTCCAGTTGAAATACATTCCCAAGTCGAAGTTTTTATAAGTAGCATTGATATTGAAACCACCCGTATGTACAGGATTCATATCACCAATTTCAGTCACATCTCTTTCATCGATTACAGTATTATCATCATCCATATTACGGAATTTAGGCAATCCCGGATAAGCATTTTGTCCTTCAGGACGACCTTCTACATGTACCGGATTGATGAAAGAACCCAAATCAGGAATACCTTCTTTCAAGATATATTTTCCGTCCACATAATTAAAATCATCTGTTGTATAGAATCCATCACAAATAAAACCTCTTACAATACCTACCGGAGAACCTTCTTTCAAAATATAGTCATTGGTTGGGAATGTACTACTACTTGCCCATGATGTTCCATAAAGTCCAGATACATTATCAGCCAGTTCATCCACATTTCCTCTATTGAAGTTGATGTTCATTCCAGCAGTAATGCTCCAATCCTTATTCTCAAACAGCACTCCACTTAAAGACAATTCAAGTCCTTTATTACTAGTCTGTCCGATGTTAGCATATGTAGAAGTAAATCCTGTAATACCCGGGATAGAAGTCAGCATCAACAAATCCTTGGTTGTATTCCAATACAAATCAACAGATCCCCACAAACGGTTTTTAAAGAATCCGAAATCCAATCCCACATTACGGGTAATTGTAGTTTCCCACTTCAAATCCTGATTAGCCATTTCAGATGTAGCATAATCATAAGAAGACCAATAATTATTACCCATAGCATATTGCCATCTAAGGTCAGTTTCCGAAGTCCACATCTGGGACCACAGGTCCGAACTGATACCATCATTACCTACAGTACCATAAGAAAGGCGGAGCTTCAGGTTATCCAGCCAGTCGATATCTTTCATAAATGCTTCCTCTGACAATCTCCATCCAAAAGCTGCTGCCGGGAAATATCCCCAACGATGTTCCGGAGAGAACTTAGAAGAACCATCTGCACGGAATGTTACAGTCAATAAATAACGGTCCAGCAAGCTATAATTTACACGTCCAAAGAATGACAAAATACGATTTGCAGTATCTATATTCGAAGAAAAAGAAGATGTTCCATGATCTTTATCATACTGATTAATCATCGCAAAGGCATTATCTTTCGTAAAGTTTGAAGGGAAATGGCTCGCTTTTACCCGTAATTCAGAACCACCAGAGTCCGTCACCTCATGACCAACCAACAAGTTCAGACGATGTTCCTTAGACAAGGTAAAATCGTAACTCATCGTATTAGTCCATCTTAAATTCCAGCCATCACTCTTCTTGTAATCTACACTTCCGGCATAAAGTTTCTCGCCTGTAGAATCATCCAAATACTCATTGTATACGGCTCCAGCCCAAACTTTATCCTGGTCCCATGAATTACTATATGTCAAGTCTGTATGATATTTCAAATTTTTGAAAAGTTCCCAGTCTAATGACAATGTAGAACGTAAGTTCTGATTAATTTCAAGAGGCTCATAATCCGAAATTTTACTTACAGGACTATATGCATCCCATAAGGAAGCACGTCCGAACTGCTCGACATTTCCCTCACGCAAAGCATCCAGATTACCCAAAATATGCTGAGTAGATATCGGACGGAAACGATATGCAGAAGAAAGCAAAGAACCGGATCCATTGGTTGTTCCTTCATCTCCCATATTACGGATATCAGAAAAACGTGCATCCAGACTGACAACAACATTATCAGCCAGTTTCTGGTTAACCTTTAAAGAAGCACCGGCACGCTTAGAGTACGAATTGATTTTCATACCTTGCTCATCCATATAGTTCAAAGCAAACAGCACTTTCGTCTTTTCAGTACCTCCAGTAATCGTTACATCGTGATTATGAGAAACAGAGCTATTATATACCTCTCTCTGAATATCATCAGCAGCCATATTACGATAGCTTTCTATGCCATTGGTATTGTTACCTCTGTTCGCACCAAGTCCGAAAAGCTTTTCAAAAGGTTCGCGGTAAGCATCACCACTGGCAGCAGCATTTGCCCATACAAAACTCAAATAATCATAAGGTGATAATGCTTCCAGATATTTGGTAGGTGTATTAAATTTTACATAACCATTATAAGTAAGCGAAACTTTGCCTTCTTTAGCCCCTTTTGTAGTTACCAAAATAACACCATTTGCACCACGTGCACCATAAATAGCAGTAGAAGAAGCATCTTTCAAAACATCAATACTTTCTACCTGATCAGAAGGAATATCACTTAAAGAACCGACTGCAATACCATCTACCAAAATCAAAGGTTCATTACTTTGAGAGATAGAACCACCTCCACGAACTCGGATAGAAACTTCTGCATCCGGACGACCGTCCTGAGAAGTAATGTTCACTCCAGGCAATTTACCCTGCATAGCCTGTGCAATATTCGATACAGGCATAGCAGCAATGGATTCACCTTTTACAGAAGCAACAGAACCTGTTAAGTCTTTACGCTTTATGGTCTGATAACCAATTACAACAACTTCATCCAAAAGTTCATTATCGCTCTTCATCTTTACTGTCAACGATTTTTGGTTACCGACTTGTATTTTTTGGGTCTGATAACCAACGTATGAGATTACAAGTGTAGACTTTGGCTGAACATCCAGAATAAATTTTCCGTCAAAATCAGTAATTGTACCCGAAGAAGTACCTTCAATAAGTACAGAAACTCCAATCAGCGGTTCTCCTGTTTCATCAAGAACGATACCCGATACCTTGTGGGATTGCTCTGCGAGGACAAAAGTCTGTGTTTCAGACACAATACTTTCCGCCATTACTGGTGCTGCCATACAGCACGATACTGCCAACATTCCCACAGCATGAAAAGTTATTCCTTTCTTGCTTTTACTCTTTTTATTCAAAGAGTTCTTTTTTTGAATGTCTTTCATACTTAGATCTTTAAAAATAAAAATTATATATCATAACAATAAAAATAATATCAGAATAAATCTGTTCTTAACAGATAAATTACTCTGCTCATTCTACAGCTGTAATCCTCAACAGCAGATATGGGACTGAAGGCAACAATACCTTCTTGTGCTCTTTATCAAACACTCGCTTATTATAAGCCTTAGTCGTTTCGAATATCTGAGGATATTCTGTTATTGTCATATTCCATGTATCTATGATCTCTACCTTAAAACGAGTACCTTCTTTCAACGAATTATACCCAATATTTTTTTCAGGAAGTTCAAACAACCAGTCATTCGCAATCTCCTTACCTAAATAAATCATATAGTAATTTTCACCAGCAGAAGCCGTACGCAAATCCCAACTGGGATCACAATGTCTTAACGGTTGAGGAAGACTATCCAAAATACTGCGCACAAAAGCAATACGCTTCCAAGCTTCTCCCTGAAAACATCCTCCAACAGCTAAAAAATTTTTTGAATAATCTGTTGCTGAATCCATATAACATTCACCATGAGTAACATAAGTGCCAGCTGTAATCCCCATCCATAAACGATAGATATATTCCTGTCCACTTAAATTACCCCACCGATTATTCATGTTTCCTTCATAGCATACTTCATCAAAAATAATAGGCTTTTTATAGATATTTTTTACTATTCCAGCAGCACCAAGTTGAAGTGGAGCCTGATCTTGAATACTAGCATGAGTATATTCAGGTTTCCAATAAGCATAATACTTAGCCGTATAACTATGTATCGAACAAAGATGTCTGTAGGGATCATTTTCTATCACTACTTTCGTAAAGAAATCCCAATCTTTGGCTGAATAAAATTTCAGAAAATCATACTCGTTTGCCAACGACCACCATACATTACGAAAAGAAGAGAGACGGGACACCAGATATTTCAAATAACGTTCGCATACCGATAATGGTAATTTATCAAAATTCCACCTTCCATCATCGTAAGGATGAAAAAGAATCAAATCAGCTTCCACACCTATATTTTTCAAGCTATCTATGCAGTTTTCAACATGACGAAAATATTCAGGATTAAAACGATTATAATCCCATTCATAAACCAATTTACCATTTTCATTCCTTTCAATCTTTTTAATTTCAAAAGGAAACAGTTCTGGTTCAGGATAATCATCATCAAAATTTTGAACAAAAAACAGCATTCTGATTTTATTGAATCCTGCCTCAGAGATTGAACAGATTGTCTGTTTCTGTAAGTTTTCCGCTACATGCATCCAATCATAAGAAGTAGTTCCTACTGGATAATAATATTTTCCATCTGCGTATCTAAAGTTACATTCTTCTACTTGAACAGGTCCATGATTATTTTTCGAAGGTTCCACACACTCGAATGTTCCTTTGCGATTATTCAACAAAGTTTCTTCACTATGTGTAACATAGTTCCAGACTCCTTGCCTGTCAGGCATGAAACGTACTTTAAAAGTATCATTCCCATCATAAAATCCTTCCACAGTCACTTTTCTGTCTGCATGAGTAAATGTGGCAGAAATTCTCACTTCGAAAGGATTTCCTTTTAATTTTGCCGGAATAGAAAGTTCGTAACGTCCCCAACGTTCGATCTTACATTGAGCAGACACCAAAAAACTATTCAAGCAAATAAAAAGAAAGAAATAATAAATCCATTTCATATTTTCAGAATATAAGGTGTTTTACGATTCAAAAAACTTTAATCTAAGTATTATCCCTAAAAATCCACATATTAATAATCTGTTAATCATCATATTAAACAACAACAAACTTAATATAAGTAAGTAATACTATAAACTATAAGTGTTTATTTGACGAAGCAAATATATATATTTAAAAGCAAAAACAAAGGCAAACGAAATATTTTTAACCTTTTTAAACCAAATAAAAAAGAAAAACAAAATAATACACCAATAAAAAAAGCTCCACTACTTATATAAACATAAATAGTGGAGCCATAATTAGACTATATACATCAAAATAGTTTTATATCCTCAAGCGTCACAGTAAAAATATTCAATTTTTGTAAGGATATATATTAAAAGCTTATACGTCAAACAATTTTCAATAAAAGTATCAATTTTATTTATTCAATTCGATACACCCCATGATAAAAGTTCCGGTAGCCTTAGGATCATTATCACGAATCGGTTCATTGATATAATACTCAAAACTTCCGTCACGATACGGATTTCCACCTAAACCGGCAACCATACAACATTGAGTAATATTTACCGTTCCATCCTTGTCTATACGAATCAGCTTTTTCATAATGCCATCATATGCCTCAGTTGCAATTTTGTTATATCTTCTATCGATATATCCTTTGTTAACAGCTTTGGCTACAGCGTACATAAACATAGCAGAAGCCGTAGCTTCCTGATAGTTTCCTTCACGCTCTTCCAAATTTACAATCTGATACCAAAGTCCGTCGTGCTGAAATTCTGGTAAGGTACGAGCCAGCTCGTCTGCAATAACCAGCAGCTTGTCTCGCAACGGGTGATTTTCGGGTACAAAATCGAGAACATCAACCAATGCCATATACCACCAGCCTATACTTCTTCCCCAAAAATGATGAGAAAGTCCGGTAACCGGATCACACCACTTCTGTACTTTCTTTTCATCCCACGCATGGAAATACAATCCTGTGACCGGATCACGCATAAATTTCTCAACAATAAGGAACTGCATGATAACATCGTTCAGCAACTCAGGTTTATTGTTAACCTGAGCATATTGTGCCAGATAAGGAGAAGCCATATAAAGTCCGTCGAGCCACATCTGCCACGGATACACCTCTTTATGCCAGAAGCCACCCAACGAATTTCGAGGATGATCCATCATCGCATTGTAAAGTAAATCCATTGCTTTCTTATATTTGGGATTTCCTGTCTGCTCATACACATCGAACAGAATCTTCCCGGCATTAATCATATCGACATTACGTCTTCCGTTTATATAATCATAATTCAAGATGGTTCCATCTTCTTTCACCATCTTATCGGCATATTCTTCTACATACTTATAGTACTTCTCATCTTTAGTCTGCTTCCATACTTTCAACATAGCAAGTGTAACTACCCCCTGACAATATCCGAATACAGGACGTTTTGCCCAATCTATTTGCCAAGCTTCAGGGAAACGCTTCATTTCCGAATCTGCCATGCGCATGTACATTTTATCCTGCGCCATAATAGTTCCTGCCCCTGTGAAAAGCCAGAACAGCACCAATGCCCAAAAAACTGTTACATATTTTTTTACTCTCATAATTGTAACCCTCAATAATTATCCGATTCTATACCCTTATTTTATTGTTATGACAACCCGCTGATAACGAGTCAATGATGGAGTTCCATTATCTGAAACCTCACATATCATATGAATGGTTTCACCTTTTTGGATATCAGATGGAATCTGCAGCCAAAGACGTTGATCATTTGCATCTTGCAAGTCAATACATTTTCTGTATGTACCGGCTTCCTGATACTGCCACCATCTATAAGTCAGCTTATCACCGTCGGGATCTTTCGTACCCTCAGCACTTAGACATATTCTGCTGCCTGCCTCAGCCTGCATATCAGCTTCATGCGCCAACATGACAACCGGAGCATGATTAGCCTCTTCATAAGATTTCACACACCAGTCGGCACGTGCTGCAAAATCGTTCTGCAAAGGAGCAATCCAACGCCAAGTAGGTTTCAAGTAGCTCAACAATAGTGAATCATTAGGAATTTCCTTTTTCAAACGTGTACGCCCCCATGCATTGCTAGTATACCAACGTCCTTCAGGATATTCATAACCTTCCTCTTCAACAGGATCCAGCCATGTGTTTTCACGAACCTTGACATAGCGGCCACCCCATCCGCCCCAATCCGGATGCTCTGCGTTACGCAACCCGGTAGGTATCACATGAAAGTACGCCGGAGAATCACCCTCGGAACGGAAATCACCGTTTTCATGACTTTTATACAAAGCACACAATTCTCCATGTCCATTTTTTATATTTGGATTCATCCACGATCCAACTAAATACTTCTGTGGTTCTGCCGGCAAAAACTTCTTCCAATGATAAAAATATGTAATAAACTGGTCGGAAATAATTGTCAGAATATTATACTTTCCCCAATTCTTACGGATATAAGACTGATAGGTGTTATCTTGTTCCCAAATAAGAAACAATCGAATCTTATTTGCTACATATTCCATCTTTTCGGGATACTTTTCTTCTATTGTTTTCAGAGCACGCGCAACCGTATTGGTACCTCCCCATGCTTGTATCCATACAGGGCGTGAGTCAGTCTCGTCCAACAATACGTTCACGATAAGTTTAGAACCTTCAGTCACTTCATCCATTTCACCTTCGGCCTTAACATTACCAAGTACTGTACGCTCTCTGAGATATTGAGGTGTTGGATAATCCTTGTCATGTTTTTTAAGGTTATCATAAACTTTCTCATAAGCATCAAGATATGGATTAATCCAATCATCGCCTGCCCATTTATGCCCTTGCCAATGATATTGTGAACTTGAAGTAATAATACCTTCTATATCCCACTCATTCGCATACAGCAGAAATCGAACTATTGAACATTCATCATCAATCTCTCCGTCGGAAGTTACAATTACTCTCAGTTTCTCATTCGCCCCTGCCAAACATTGTGGTAACAAACAAGTTATATAACATAACAACAATAATATTCTTTTTATCATAAGCACAAGCTATTTAAATAATTTTCCAAATTAGTATATCCATTAGATGAAATTTTGCTACCATCTGCAGGATCGTTAGGATTAAGACCATTATTCAACTCCCATGTATCAGGCATTCCATCGTGATCGGAATCAGCAGGAGCTGGAGCAGTTTTCAATACGGGCCATCCACCAACATCATCCGGAGAATCAATAATACCACTTTTTAAAGACGAATTAGCCATACGTCCTCTTTTCTTAAATGAATCCCCTTCGAAAGTTGCCTCCCCGCTACGGACCTCTTCTATAATACGAGAATCAACAGCATCACGCTTTGGCTTACAACATCCGGCACCGGCCAACACAGCTTCATAAGCTTCAGCTGGTGTCTGTTCATTAATCTTCATTGCATCCCAAGGTTTATCTAATTTAAATTTTTCTAAATTCTCATCTCCACCCGAAACTTGTACTCCTCCATTCCAGTTATCAGAAGAAACATCCTTATTACCTTCTATGACATTACCAGATACATACCATTTACCATAATCGCCCTCTCCTCTACTTCCAGGATTAACTATCCTGTACGAAACTTTACCTTTGTCGGTTGCAGGACCTGGTTTATAGTAATTATTCACGAAATTGACTGTTATATCACTAAATTTAGGATTCCCGACCTGATGTTTTTCACCACCGTAACTGCTATTATATCCCCAGTTATACAAGACATTATTTCTATAATCATTAAATCCTCCACCAGATGCCCAACGAGGATTTCTGCTGGAATGATGAGCCAACAGATTATGATGGTATGTACTATAATTTGAACCCCATATTCCACCGAACCCATGAGAACCTTTTGTATGATTTGACTGAGAAAGGCTTTCTGTAATCATACACCACTGTATAGTAATATTCTCACAATGATAAATTGACATAGTTTCATCTACACTCCAACTTGCAGAAATATGATCGAGAATTATATTCTTGCGATAACGTGCACTGATGGCATCGTCCGATCTTTTAGACTCATCACCCAGGCGAATCCGGATATAGCGTATTATAACTTCATCAGCAGAAATATTCAACGGATATCGCTTTATGCATATACCATCACCAGGAGCAGTTTGTCCAGCAATAGTTATATATGGATTCCTGATATTTAATGCACTTTTTAAATCAATCGTACCTGATACTCTGAAAACTACCGTTCTCGGTCCTTTTGCCTCTATAGCCGCTCTCAAACTACCTTCACCCGAATCATTGAGATTTGTAACCTCATATACCTTGCCGCCGCGACCTCCTATAGTATATTTTCCATAGCCTTCTGCTGTAGGAAATGCTAAAACTCCGTCCTTTTCATTTGCATACAAATTACCTGTCAGTAGAGTTGATACAAGAAATAATTTTAAGAAGCTTAATGATTTCATAATCTATAATTTAATGGTTATCTGACTGTTATTACAACCCTTTGATATCTGGTAAGCTGCGGTTCACCATCATCACTGACTTCACATATTACATGTATGGTATCACCTGTTCTGGCATCATCAGGAATCTGTATAAAAGATTTAACATCTGAAGAATTTCTTAAATCGATCTTACCTTTATACGATCCAGCTTCTACATACTGCCACCAATTATATGCCAATTTATCTCCATCTGGGTCGCTTGTTCCTTCAGCACTCAACTCCAAAGTTTCACCGGCTGAAGCCATAAGATCGGCTTCATGAGCCAAAACTACTATCGGAGCATGATTAGCCTCCTCATATGATTTCACACACCAGTCGGCACGTGCTGCAAAATCGTTCTGCATAGCTTTACTCCAACGCCACATCGGCTTGAAATAAATACGGCGTTCCTCTTCAGTTGCCGTACTACCGGGCCGTAAGCTACAACGTCCCCAACCATTCTCACCGTACCAACGTCCTTCCGGATATTGATATCCCTCTACCGGTACAGGATCAAGATAAGTATTCTCTCTCACCTTTACATAACGGCCTCCCCAGCCGCCCCATGAAGGATTCTCCAGATTACGCAAACCAACATTTATCGTATGCAAAAAAGCAGGAGAGTCACCCTCTGAACGAAAATCTCCATTTTCGTGGGCCTTATAAGAACTGCACAAAGGCCCATGCCCTTGTAATATATTCTCTTTCATCCAAGCCCCTTCATAATATTGCTGCATTTCTTCAGGCTGAACCATTTTCCAACGATAAGCTATAGCCTCAAACTGATCAGATATCACAGTCTTAATATTAAACTTTCCCCAATGTGGACGGATATAGGCCTGATACGTAGAATCTTGTTCCCAAATAAAGAAAAAACGCATCTTATCAGCAACAGCTTTCATCTTTTCCGGATACTCTTCTTCAATGGTTTTCAGTGCTCTGGCAATCGTATTAGTACCACCCCATGCCTGAAGCCATATCGGGCGATTATCTGTTTCATCCAACAATATCTTTACGATATGTTGAGAACCCGCAGTTATAGAATCCATCTCCCCCTCCAACGCTACATTTCCTAAAAAACAATGCTGACGTAGATACTCTGGTGTAGGATAATCAGGATCATGTTTAACTAAATTCGGATAAACTTCCGCATAAGCTTTCAAAGTAGGTTCCATCCAGTCATCACCAGCCCATTTATGTCCGTGCCAATGGTATTGCGAACTGGATGTCACAATGCCTTCGATATTCCACTCATTAGCATACAAGAGGAAACGCACCAAAGAACATTCATCGTCTATTTCTCCGTCACTAGTAACAATAACACGAGGTTTGCTTATTTCACCTCCTACCGTTTGTCCTGTTTTACCACTATTGCAGCCTGATAAAAGCAATATACCTGCAACAATCGTGCTCATTAAAGAATGTGTATTTGTGATTTTCATAAAATATAAAGATTAAAATTATTTCTTTTTAAGCCATCCCCATCGAATTCCCCAATCGGTCAGTACTTCTTTTCTCCATTTTGAGACTGTTTTACTGCCTTGCCATACTCCTTCAAAAAGCGCTGGACTTTGTTTGTCTGTATACCAGTTTTCTCCTAATTTATATCCATTTGTTGTACTTTTTCCCGGCCAAACTGTTCCAACGACAAACGTTCCTTTCAGACCATTCAGTTCTTTTATATCTGAAGTAATTTCATAGCTTAATACAGCTGGTGCCTTAGGAGAGTACCTGACACCATACACTCCATTACCTAAATATATTCCATCCCAGTTTTGACGATCAATGCGAAAAGTAAAAAACTTTTGTCCTACAGCATCTGGCTTCTGTTCAGGCCCATTAAAACGAAACTCCAAGACAGAATACACTGCAACTGTATCTTTTATCGTAGGATGAGAAGTAAAAATTGTACGCGGACTTTCACTCATCTTCTCAAAAGAGCCTCCCCAGCTTTCTTTATAAGGATCGGCCGGATCACCATTCATCATATAAAGCAATGAAGGAGTATCTCCCATCTTTACAAGTCCATCGTAATAATGGATAAAATCAGCGCCTAAATGCCCTGCATTCTTTATATATTTATCATAATACCCATTGTTAAACTCATCATCTATTTTTTTATTACTTATAAGACCGCGATAAGAAGCATTGTTCTCTATCATCCATAAATCAGGAAAATTTTCTGCGACATAAGCATAACTGTTTACGCCCCATTTTTTATTTGGACCTCCAATCCAATATACACGAATTTTTGATTGAATATCCGGAGCATCGTGTAAAGCCTGAGCAACATCTTCCAGTGTTCCCCATACTAGAACATAAAGAGGGCGAGCATCTTCGCGACGCGCACATTTTATAATCCATTCAGAACCCTCAGTAGGTTTATCAAACCCTTTATAAGAAGCCAAGCCCTGCCTGCCTTGTTTACATAGTTTACGCAGTTCAGCAGGCGTCATCAGTTTCTGGTTATTAGCCTGCAACTTTTTAAAATCCTTTTCGTATAAATCAATCATTCGCAGAATCTCTTCTTTAGATCCTTTTCCAAACGAAGGAGAAGATATCAGGCCCTCTATATCAAAACGATCGCTATACATCAAGAGGTGAGCCATAGACTGATTATCATCCGGATCAGTTCCACCAATATCTGTACTAACTAAAATACGATACTTTTCAGAGACATCTTGTTGTGCACAAGCCAGCAAGAAGGTCATAAAGAAACACACGATAAGAATATAAGATTTTTTCATCGGATAAAAGTTGAGGTTAATATGTTACTTATAATGAAATAATGTTTTTTATAAATGATTCCTTTTTATCCATTTGGAATAAGTTTTCAATACTTTCTCTGGCGAAGAAGTATACCATGAATATCCGCCACGGCGCTCCTTGCCCAAATCATCAATGGAACTTCTTTTTACGCCATCTCTGTCACAGAAAAATGGTTTTCCAGTCTCAAGATCATAGAATCGTGCCCAGACATTCACTCCTGCTGCCGGAATCAGACGAGCATTTCTTTCTCCTTTCTCGTCACGATAACGCTCATATTTCATATCCGCTATTTTATGAGTATCAAACCATTCAACCGCTCCTTTTACAGAAGCAATTATATCTGAAGTCGGATTATCTATTGACATGAGGAGCAAGGCTATATTCACTGATTCTGCACCACTGAAAGAAGGCAATTCATAAGCTCTGGCTTTTGCTGGTTTTAACGTATACTGATCATGCTGAGCACACCACACAGTCTTCTTTCCATCTACTACTATCTGCGTATCTAAAATACATTTTACGCCCTTATCAAAAGCGGTACGAGCCTGTTGCCTAACTTTATTATCTAAATTAAGAGCTGCAAAACAAGGATTATTTTCATAGATATCTTTCAACAGATACATCACATTTACATAAGCATTATCATTGAATGTAATACATCCAGAATAAGATACAGATTTACTTGGTCTGACCGGATAAAATTGTGGCCATCCTCCATTATCATACTGTGCTTCCAAAATATAATTAAAGGCTTTCAGAAAGGCTTCCTTATATTTAGCATCTTCATGGAATTTATAAATTTTTGCCAGATAGCGCATTTCCGTTACAGTCGCCCCATTATCGAATGTTGCACCGATTCCCGATTTACGGACTTTGGCCATTTCTTTCTGATTTATCTTTTTATGGAAACCTGTATTTTTAGTCCAGCCTCCAATTTCTGTCTGGTAAGCCAGTACAGTATCAGCAATCTGTACAGCCTGTTCTGTTGAGTACCATTCTTCCGGCATAGAATTAGCCACTTTACTCCAAGAAAGTTTACTCAAATCTTGTTGGGCATTAAGCTCAACAAGATTCAAGCACAAAACGGCATATAATATAAAACTAAACTTTTTCATATAACAATAAGCTTTAACTATTTTATAACATTGACAATAATTCTTTCATAACGAGTTAATGCTGGTTGTCCATTATCAGTTACCGCTACTATAATATGCATTGTACCCTTACGTTCTGTTTTTGGAACGATAAACCAAGCTTTTGCCTTATCAGCATCTTCTATTTTCAAAGGATTGCCAGAACGAGCTGAAGAGAAATTAAATGTCCCGACTTCAGGATAATAAAACCATTCATACGATAATTCGTTACCATCAGGATCAGAACTACCCTCCACACTTAAATCTACGCGATCACCCACCTTAGCTGTAATCTCTTTTTCACAAGCCAACTTTACTACTGGCGGATGATTTGCATTCTTATAATCATTTATCGTCCAATCCATTCTAGCAGCAAAATCATTCTGATAAGCTTCACGCCAACGCCAGATAGTGACTTTATTACCCGTATGCCATGAGCCATCTATACCCATCGCTTCATCTTGGGCATCAGTCCATAAAGGACGAGTTTCAGGCTCTATAAACCAGCGTTCGGTTCTGGGTTGATAAAACTCATAACGTCCTCCCCAACTTCCCCAGTTAGGATGTTCAGAATTTCCTAAACCATTATTTATCAGATATAAGAATGTCGGAGTATCACCTTCCATCAGAAACTTCATAAAAGGATATTGTTCTCCTAACGGACCTTTACAACGAATATTTTTATCTAACCACGGATTATCGACAATTGTAAAATCAGCTCCGGCAAAACGCCCATGAAATTTATCACCACTGATACCACTCCATGTTGCATAATGATAACCTCCAAATTTATGATATCCCGGACTCACGATATAAAATAAATCTTTAAATGTTTTTCGGATCCATGGGCCACTGTCATCTTGATCAGAAATAGCATATACACGCAGTTTCTTTACAAATTTCTCTACATCCTGAACGGAACGAGTTTCTTTTACTTTCCATAAAGCCTGCGCCAAACAATTAGGGCCACCCCATATCAATACCCATACAGGACGAGAGTCTTCACTATCAACGGTTTTTATAATCCAGTCTGAACCCTCAGAATCCATACCTTTCCCGACAGCATGCATACCATAATCAGCACGTCCTTCCTTTATAACAGACTTTAAATATTTAGCTGTAGGGTATCCTGGTTCATGTTTCAATAAATTGGGTTGGACGTTTCCATATGCCTCTACAATCTCTTTAATTCTCCATGTAGCCAACTCCCTTTTCTGATGTACTGAAGTTGTAGCAATCAGTCCTTCAACATCCCATTGATTGGAATATGTAAGGAAACGTACCAGTGACATAGCGTCGTCTGGCTCATTTTCAATATCAGTCAGGACAATAATCCTATGTTTTTCACTCGCTGAAGCCAACGTTACAGTTCCCAATAACAATATAGCAAAAGCCATTATCAATTTAACTCTTTGCATCATAAGTATCAAAACTAGATTTTAAGTTACTAAAAAAATGATATTATATAACCTCCCAATAGACCAGAATGTCACAAACCTAGCATAGGGAATTTCCCTATGCCCGGTCTGTTATAATCAATTCAAAATATTTATCAAATCTATTATTTCAACCAACGAGAATCTCCAATTTCATTTACATATACAATTGATGTCTTATCTTTAATTGTCAAATCACTTGTTCCCGGATCAACAAATAATTCCTCTTGTGTTAATCCTAAATCAACAGATGCAACATTTCCACCTCTACCAGTTTCAGGAAGCTCCGTAGTTCTATAATTTTCTGCAAAAGTTTTAGTAGCACTACCAGCCAGACAAGTTTCATAGAACATGTTACCACCGTTATTGTTTTTGACATTACTGAACAAACAATGATTAATGAACACTTGTGATTCATCTGTCAACCGGTTCATGGCAATCATACGAGCACTTGTACACGATTCAAATATAGTAACATTTTGCATAAAAAGAACAATTGTACTTCCACTATATCCATAATTATCAGGGAATCCTAAAATCAAGAACTTAGGAGAGTTACTTATGGTCGTTTGTGTAATAGTCAATGCATCGACAGCAGCTACTTTATTCTTATTAGGATGATTTTCAATTGATATAAGTTTACCACTGCCCATCTCATTGAGAACACAGTTAGAGATAAGAACATTCATAATCTTTTTCAGATTGCCTTCAGAAGTATTTAAACGAATAAGTCCTGGAAATGCAGAAAGTGTACAACCATTCAATTCAAGTCCCTCCCAAGTATAATTCAGACCATCTTCTTTTGTATTATCTATAAGCAAGGTTTCGCCAACCAAACGCAAATTATTAAATACAATCTTACCTGTAGTATTATCCGGCACTTCTGTCGGCGTAAATGGATTTGTTACATTTATTACTATATCCTTACCCGGAGCAGCTGTTATATTAAAACCTTTTGTGAACCCATATCCTTCCAAGTTGTAAGTACCTTCATCCTGAATATAGTAACGCTGACCATCAAAAATCATCGCATCTTTTTCATTCGTTTTAAGTATAGAAGAAAGGTCCTGACCTGCCGTTATTATTATATCTCCTTCTTCTGCACCAGCAGTCCTGAAAGTTACAGAATTATATGGTTTATCAAATAAAGACTCTACTTTGCTATTACATAAGGTAATTTTATAATCGGTAGCTTTCTCTAGATCCGTTATAATATAAGAACCAAGCACACTTTCTTCCTCTGTCAGCATTATTTGTTGTACAACCTCATTTCCATTTATTTCATCCAGCTTCTCAACACTAATACTGTCAACTGGAAAATTAACCGGATCGACCATCCATGAAATTGTTACATTATCTTCCCGAATAAGCGTTTCGTCTACCTCATTCAAAACCGGCTCAATATCTCTTTCTTCAGTTGTAACAGAAAACTCATACCAGATAGAATTATTTACCTCATTTTGTGCGTTTGTCCTCATTCTGATATAAACATTAGAAGCATACGGTAAATCTGGTGTCACATATGAAAGTCCTGTAACTGTTTCTTCGTAATAGATTTCCTGAAAATATTCATCAAAACTAATCTGAATAGTATAAGATACAGCATTATTTACTTTATACCATATCAATTTGACCTGATTTAAATCGACAACTTCCGGATAACCACTAACAAGTTTCGGCTTGAACATATCGGAAACAACAGGAGTTTCCTCTTTACAAGAAGTAAGACAAGTCATTAAACATGCCAAACTACATATTATTATATTTACAACCTTATTTTTCATGACCTAATTTATTTATTTAAAACCATAATAGTTCTTAATCTTGGGATTTGCAGAGATAAATGTATGACCAAATGGCAATAAATAAGGCACAGGATCTTTCTCCGGATTAATCATGTCCACTGTCTGGTCGGTAAAATATCCTCTGAAACATCTCTTCAAAGTTGGACAAGGCTCCCAATTTGCCGGATCTGACTTATCGAGTTTGTTTCCCTCGGCATCAGTTTTTTGCACAATAAAACCTGTCGCAAAACCTTTACGTGTATATTTACCTTCCACAGGTTCTTTCTCCCGCTTATACAAACCGACAAATTCCAGTTTCAGTGTTCCTGGATTTTCAGGATTTTCAACTTGTCTATAGTAATAATTGTCTGGAACATTGCTCCATTGCAGATATTCCGTATTAGGGAAGTTTGCATTATACCCCATTTGTACAGCTGTTTTATAGAAATCAACCAAAACTTGACCATAAATATTCCATCTGGCAAGATCAAAATGGCGCTTATTCTCGCCTCCAAACTCCCATTTTCTTTCATTAGCAATAGCTTCAAAAAATTGTTCCTTCGTAGTAAGAGCATCTACATAAGCATCTACCTTTTCTGCCCATTTGTCTGAAGGGAAAGCTCTTTTTCTAACCTCCTTAAGAGCATCCTTAGCCCCTTGAGTCGGTCCATTATTATTCTCATTGGCTGCTTCAGCATACATAAGAAGAATATCCGCATAACGCATATACGAAGCATTGACTCCCGTACTTTTAGTAGTTGTAGCTCCCAAGGGCGTTTCCATCCAAATGCGTCTGTACTTTCCATTCTTGATTCTTCCCAAATTATTATCTCCAATGGTAGGAGCCTTCTGGTTCAACTTTGCGTCATAACTATAATTCACACAAGTTACATCTCTACGTAAATCATCTTCATCAAAAGACAACATATATAAAGTTGTAAGGTTATAGCTACCACTAGCTTTACCATAAGGATTTGTTTCACCGTAATCCATAGGTACACCTACATAATAACAGTATTCACCTGTTCCAGAAGATTTCAATAAAGGAATATCAAAAATAAAATCATCATTCGTTACTGTTCCCCAATTACAAACCATTTTCCAGAATTCTTCAAAACCCATAGTTAACTTGTGATGCCCATCACTAATGACCTTGCCTGCATACTCTTCAGCAATTTTATAATATTCTCTCCAATCAGCACTACGCATCATCTGTCCGCGGTCGGCCGGATTTTCTTTATTAGGACGCAAACTCCATCCACCCCGAGTAAGAGCGGTCAACGCAATCAGTCCTTGGCAAAACTCCCTATTAGCACGTTCTGCACCATAATTAATATCTTTAGCATACATCATGGTAGGCTCTACAGATCTAAGATCATTAATCATGTAAGTCAGAATAGAATCTCTGTCAACCGGTTCAACAAACATATCATCATCTGCCGAAGAAGGCTTAAGCAGAAAAGGAACATCCCCCCAGCATCTTACCAAATCCAAATAAACCATGGCGCGCAGAGCTTTCGCTTCGCCATACATCTGCATCAGGTTAGACGGTCTGGTTTTGTCGGCATTCGCATAGAGCTCACACTCTTCAATACCAGCAATCACCCCGTTAGCCAAATTTATAGCTTTATAGAATTGAGTCATCACACCTGTCAAATCAGTATTAAGAGATTGAGGTTCAAAACTAGAAAAATCATCACCTTTAGCACTCAACACCTCATCTGCTGCATTAAATTCAACATCTGTATTTGGTATAAAGGATGTAATCCATCTACCACCATAAACTTCAGTCAAAGGACTATAAACAGCTGTAAGAGCACGAAATATTTCTCCTTCATTAGAATACACATAACTGTTATCAAAATTAGAAGGTGAATCTATACTCAAATAATCTTCACAGGAAAATAACAGAAATGGCAATAATAGGGTTATTATATATTTTCTCATAATCGTATTTTTTAGAACGTCAAATTAACACCAAAAGTATATGTTTTATTTCTAGGATATGAATTACAATCTATACCAGGAGTCAGTCCATCTCTATTATTTACATTCACTTCAGGATCGTATCCTGTATAATGAGTAAGTAACCATAAATTATATCCTGTAAAATAGAATCTTAAATTACTTATTCCTACTTTCCCTGTAATATGTCTAGGTAAAGTATATCCTATAGTAACGGTATTCAAACGAAGGAACGAACCATCCTCAACATTATAAGACATCATAATTGCTGTACCAACTGTGGTTGGATTCCACATTGTCGCATTCTTATTAAAATCTTTCAATAGTTCCGGATCCTTTCTCAAATCATTACCTGCATCATCAAAATAACGGAAGCGATGCTTGCTGTCAACCAAAGTCAACTGATTGGTTTCACTATTACGCCACCAAGATGTAAGATGCATTTTATTTCCATTATATACATCATTACCTACTTGATAATTGAAAAACGCAGAAGCGTCAAAACCTTTATAAGTGGCATTCAAACCAAACCCACCAGTAAATTTAGGCATAGCCCTACCAATAATACTCAAATCATCGGTTGTAATCTGTGGGTTTATCTCTCCTTCTTTAACGGGAGCAATTTTCTTGAATTTAGGTGCTCCCGGCATAACCGTAACTAAAGAAGAGCAATCTACAACTCCTGGTTTCAATGTATATTCTCCTGTTGTCGGATTATAATTAAAATCATCAACCTGATAAATACCATCATTGGTATAACCATACATCAAACCAACCGTTTCACCAACAAGAACTAAATAGTCTTCATTCGGTAATTGATCAGTACTAGCCCAACCTGATTTTTTAACCCACTTAGTTTCTCCAGAATTAAGACTTACAATCTTATTTTTATTAAAACCTATATTAAAGTTACCGCTTAAAGAGAAATTTCTATTATTAATAATCAGTCCATTCAACGTTAATTCAATACCTTTATTTTGTGTTTGACCGACATTAGTTTGTTGTTGTTCATACCCTGTTGTTTGAGGAATTGTTGATGGAACCAACAAGTCTTTTGTATTATTTAAATACATATCCAGTGAACCAGATAACCGTTCATTAAACAGACCAAAATCAATACCAACATTATTAGTTATAGTTTTTTCCCATTTCAAACTTGGATTAGGAAGGTATGATGAGCCGTAACCATAATAAGAATTTATAACTTCACCCCATCCTGGAGTTTTTGAAGTACTTAAGCGATAGGTTGTTTTCCACATATCATCATTAATTCTATTATTACCAGCAATACCCGAACCCAAACGGAGTTTTAAACTTGAAATAATATCATTATTCTTAAGAAATTCCTCTTCTGAAATTCTCCATGCCAAAGAAGCAGCTGGAAAAACGCCCCATTGATGTCCTGGAGCAAATTTTGTTGATCCATCAGCACGTACGGTAATCGTTGCATAATATCTTCTATCATAATCGTACATGATACGTCCAAAGAAAGAAGCAAGTCGGTTTGGAGTAGTCTTACTACTTTCTGTAAGGTATGCTTCTCCCATAGTCATATTATCAAAAGCAGCTTCCGGAGTAATATCCACAGGGAAATAACGAGTCGCTTCCTTATCCGTTAAAGTTTGCTGATGATTCAACTCTTGTCCAATCATAGTATTAAAATGATGTTTTTTAAACAAATCAAATTGATATGTAAGAGTATTAGCTAGTCGATATTTAGGAGAACTCTTTCTTGTATACTCAATATACGGCATACCATCACTATATTTTTCAGCATTACCATGTTCAGGTCCATAAAAACGTTTATCATAACTGGTATTACTTATATCAAGTCCAAATTCTGTCCTAAAAGTAAGTCCCTTGAATAATTTTATATTCAGGGCAGCAGTCGTATTAAATAATGTACCACCTCTTCTCCTCCAGTTTTGAGAAGCCTCCTGAAGCGGATTGTATCGTTGCACATAATCTTCGTCGGAAGGATCATAATCAACATCTTCTTCAGGTAGTTCCATAAAATCATAAAGGCCCTGAGTAGGAGCATACTCCAATGCATCAAGCACTTTCACTGCTTCAGTTCCAGCACCTTCTGTACAAGTATTTACAAAACGAGTATTATATTCAAAAGTCATAAACTTAAAAAGTTCTGTAGAGAACTTAAAATTCAAAAAAGTTTTCTGCTGACCATTACCTTCAAGAATACTCGGAGCATCACTATGCGTCAAACTTAAATTGTATTTAGTTTTACCCGATGAACCACCAATAGTAACATTATAATATTGAGAAACTGTAGTCTTACCCATAATTTCATCTTGCCAATCATCTCCTGCATAATCTTTATAAATATGAAATTCTTCAGGATAACCATATTTATCATAGAAAGAAGTAGGATTTGAAGAACCGAGTTTTGCATCCTCATAATAAAGCAATACAAATTCATAAGGATCTAACACATCCAATTTCTTTGATACTTGCCGTAAAGACATGTAGGCATTAAAAGAAACAGTCGCCTTACCTTCTTTCGCACGTTTCATTGTTATATTGACAACACCATTAGCTCCTCTGGCACCATACACAGCCGTTGAAGAAGCATCTTTCAAGACATCAATAGATTCAATATCTGTAGGAGCAATATCATTTAAATTATCTACCGGAAAACCATCAACTATATAAAGAGGAGAATTATCCTGAGTAATAGATCCACCACCACGAACACGAACCTGAATATCAGCATCAGGAGAGCCATCAGCTGTCGTAATCTGTACACCAGCAAGTTTACCAACCATAGCTTCGGCAGCAGAAGCAACAGGAACTTGAGATATAGCCTTACCGCTAACAGAAGACACAGAACCAGTCAAGGCTTCTTTACTAACCCGACCATAACCAATAACAACAACTTCTTCCAAAGCCTCTGAGTCCTCTTCTAATGTAACTTTAAGACTCTTACCTCTAACTGCACTAATAGTCTTCGTCTTATAACCGACATAAGAAACTTCTAGTTCAACATTCTTTCTTGAAGATCTGAGAATGAAATTTCCATCAAAATCAGTTATTGTTCCTTCACTTGAACCTTTTATTTTAACGGTCGCACCGATTAAAGGATCTCCATTCCCATCCAATACAGTTCCTTTAAAATTTCCTTTTTCACTTTGCAGATTTACTTCCAATGCATAACCAGGCAAGTTTGCATATATATTTGGAAAGTATCCGCTTTGGAAACAAACGGCAGTTATTCCTAACAGGTATTTACAATAATTCATAACAACTTTAATTTTCGATTTAAACAATAAAGGGGGGAGAGGAGAAAATGTCTTCCCCCCTAATAACTAACCCTGAAAACAAATAATAAACTATAATTTAATTAGAAAAAGTTATTAGCACCAAGCCTAATATAAACAGAATAAACATACTACTAATCAAACCATTAGTACCATTAGGTGCTCCTTTAAACTCCTTCCAGACAAACACTCCCCAAATCATAGCAACTACAGGAGAGGCATTGCTCAATGCATATGATATTGCCGGATTTGCAGCTCCAGCTCCCATAAAACTGACAACCATTCCTCCCATCCATATCAAACCGCCTAAAACACCAATCAGATGAGTACGAGTACTACCTGCAAAATAATCTTTCATTGTTACTTTATTGCCAGACACAGGATTACGCATAGCAATAGAATTAAAGATAGGGGTACTGACTAACACACCTAAGGCAAAGAAAAAGACTCCTGTATAAGGTGACAAAGTACCGGTTCCCCCTGTGACATATTGTGGATCAAGGGACTTAACTACCAATCCATAGAAGAACATAATTGCGATACCAGCCATAACAGCTAACAGAATTCCTTTTTTAGGAGTAACTCCCGATTTGCCTGAAGAAAGCCTTCCATAAGCTTTACCACAAATCAAAATGGCAATAATTATAACAGCTACTCCAATCCAAAGTAAAAGTTGATTTCCCGGATAAGCTTGACCCGTAAATGCGATAAGCAGATAATTGAAAATAATACCTCCAATCCAAGCAAGTCCCCCTCCTATCGGGAAGCCGACTGACATACCAGCAACTGCTATTGCTGCTGTCAGAAAAATATTACCAAAATTCCATACAATACCTCCTAAAATAGCATATTTGATGCTATTCCAATCCATAGCCGTAATATCTTCAAAAAAAGTCCGGCCTTCACTACCCATACTTCCTAACGTGACAGCTGCCAATGCAGCTGTCAGAAATAGGCCTATAGTTAAATCCCAATAAAACAATTCAAAGCTCCAGTTTTTCGCTGCAACCATTTTTTGAGTGTTCGCCCATGATCCCCAACAAATACAGCAAACAACACAGCAAAGAATTGCCAGGAAATAATTTTCTACAAGTATCATATTATCATCTTTTATTCATGAACATAAAGATTCCATCCCAAATAACTTTCAATAGCTTCCTGTAGAATATCTTTCACATTTCCACGGCACATTGCAACATGATGTTCGAAACCATTCTTGCAAATATATTTCATCAATGTTTGCAAATTATCAACTTTCGTTACTGCAATACATCCATCCATTCCATATGGGTCGTCTGTAATTGTACCTTCTCCCAAATAAGATTTAATGCATCCTTTTGTATCATCTGTGGAAATACGGAAGAATGTAAAATCACCCTGCTTTACTTTTCCATAAACAGCTCCAAATGTATGAACCTTACCTAACGTTCTTCCCAATACACCTAAAGTACCAAGTTCGATATCATTCATAATAAATGATTTAGGGAAATTTCCACAATGAGTACAAACACATTTGTTACGATCTTCCGCAAAATTATTATTCCAATCGAGCAAAGCAGACTGATGCTGAGAAGCAAGTGTCAGAGCATACATTGAAACAGCACCGGCTATATCCACTTCGCAAGCAGCAGGTATCAGTTTTTCGCCCAACATACTCATTGTGACACAAGCTGCACATCCGTAATTCTGTTCCAAAGAATCCCAACATTGAATAGCAACAGCATCGATAGCATTCGCATTCATCCAGCGTTCGACCGCAACTCCAAATTTAGCTTGCAACATCAGTTTTTCACTATATTGCTGAGGAACTCTTGCATACTTCTTTATCTCTTCAATCTTCTGTACCAGCTCAGCATCTGTATCTTCTATTTTACGAGCCGCTCCCAATATTTCAGACAAATCAACCGGAACAACTGTTATACCTGTAGCCTGAAGAATTTTCTCACTGGCTCTTACTGTCTGGAAACCGGCCGGACGAGTACCAATAGCTCCAATACGAGCATGACGAAGACCATTAACCACTCTACAAACAGCAGCAAATCGATTTATATCTTTTGCCAATAGGTCTGAATAAATAGAATATGTATGTAAAGTAGTATCTGTAAACGGTATGCCATATTGATATAAATTATTGCATACAGAAATTTTTCCACAAAAGGCATCACGACGGCTATCCAAATCAACTTTATCATTTTCATCATCACATGCCTGAACTAAAACCGGTACATTCAGATCAGCAATACTGATAGCATTGATTATTCCTATTTCAAAACCAAAATTCGGTAAAGAAACAATAATACCGTCAATCTTATCACGATTCTGACGGAATAATTCCGCACATTTAATTCCATCTTCACGAGTTTCAATGCTGCTGCTTCCTGTCGGAGTGGCATCTTCCGGCAAAATAACATAATCATAACCTTGCTCTTCTATTGTTTTCAACAATTGCTTACGTACATCCTTAGCTAATGCAGAATTAAAATAAGCACGTGTTCCTATTATCACTCCGAAACATAATTTTTTTTTGTTTTTCATATCATTTAAAGTTTAAATTATTATTCTATATTATTTACTTGTTATCAATGTTTTAACAGCATGCTTCCAGCCTTTATACAAGACATCTACATCTGTTTGGGTCATTTGAGGTAATCTTAATTTCTGTTCTTTCCTCAATGATAATATTTCAGCAAAAGTATTCCACTTTCTACGAGCCAGACCATTCATCAAAACCGCACCCAAAGCAGATGCTTCTTCTACATCAGAACAGCAAATAGGAGCTTGCAGCATATCGGCCTGGAAATTCATCAGTAAATTATTTTTTGTAGGTCCTCCGTCCACTCTAAGCTCTTTTAAAGGAATACCTGCACTTTGTGACATCATATCTGCAAGATCTTTTACCTGATATGCAATCGATTCCAAAGCCGCTCTCAACAAATGAGATTTGGTTGTGCCCAATGTCATACCAAAAATTGCAGCTTTAACATCGGATCTCCACCATGGAGCTCCTAACCCAGCGAACGCCGGAACAAAATATACTCCCTCGGTATTGCTTACAGATGAAGCGTATTCTTCTATTTGCGCAGGAGTATCAATTAAATGAATTTGTTCTACCAACCATTTTATAGTAGCACCTGTACAATGTATGTTCCCCTCAAAAGCATAAAATACTTTACCTAAAGCAGCAAAACCAACAGAAGTAACCAGTCCCTCGGGAGCTGCTAATGCATTTTCACCAATGTTCATCATAACGGAAGATCCTGTTCCATAAGTAGCCTTTCCAAAACCAGCTTCAAAACACATTTGCCCCATTAAAGCTCCATGAGAATCACCCAAAACACCTGCTATCTGTATAGGTTCCTGAAACAATCCCTCTAATGTCGTTTCTCCAAAAACAGAATCACAAGGTAAGAGCCGAGGCATCATTGAAGCCGGTATGGTAAACAACTTCAACAGTTCATCATCCCACTGCAAAGTATGTATATTGAAAAGTAATGTCCGAGAAGCATTTGTATAATCCGTAGCATGAACTTTTCCTTCTGTCAACTTCCAAATAAGCCAAGAATCGATTGTCCCCATAAGCAAACTTCCATTCTCTGCTTTTTGGCGAGCACCATCTACATTATCCAATATCCATTTAACACCACTAGCCGAAAAATAAGGATCAATTAACAAACCTGTTTTTTCTCGTACTAGCTCACTATACCCTTTATCTTTCAAAGCCTGACATATAGAAGCGCCTCGCATGCACTGCCAAACCACAGCATTATATATGGGCTGTCCCGTATACTTATCCCATACAACAACAGTCTCACGCTGATTGGTGATAGCTAAAGAATATGTACTTTCTTCTTTGTTATCATCTTGTTCAAGCACGCAAGAAATGGCTTTCAACATGTTCTGATAAATTTCAACAGCATCATGCTCAACCCAACCAGCATGAGGATAAATTTGATGGTGAGGTATATTTACCCGATACAACAGCTCACATGCATCATTAAAAAGCATAGCTTTTGTTGCTGAAGTACTTTGGTCTATTGCAATAATTTTCGTTTTCATATCGATTAGATTTAAAGCACATTTTTTACTTTAGGAATTCCAATGCAGCTCGATAAATACCTTCTGCATCCAAACCATAATGTGCAAATATCTCAGAAGAACTACCATGGACAACATTCTCATCCGGGATACCTAATATTTTAACAGGAACCGGATGTTCTGAAAGAGTTTCCGTAACGATACCCCCTAATCCACCAAATTGACTATGTTCTTCTACCGTAAGAATTCTACCTGTTTCAGAAGCAGCTTTTAAAATGGCCTCTTTATCATAAGGCTTTAGCGAAGACATATCTAATACTCGTGCACCAACGCCTTCATCATGTAATTTTAGACCAGCCTGATAAGCATGATATACAGTTTCGCCTGTACCTATAATCGTTAAATCATTACCTTCCAACAAAACATTCGCTTTTCCCAAGGTAAATTCAAAGTCATCATTTACATATACATCAGGAACGGCAGCACGCCCAACTCGTACATACACCGGTTCCGGATAATCCACCAATAGTTTTACCAGTTTCCGTGTCTGACGAGCATCACATGGAAGCACAATATTCATCCCTGGAAAAGTTCTCATCACTGCTATATCATGCAAGCTATGATGAGTTGCTCCCAAGGCTCCATATGCAACACCACCACTCACGCCCAAAATCTTCACATTGTTCTGACTATAAGCCAAATCAACCTTTACTTGTTCCAAGCTTCTTGCAACATAAAAACAAGCAGGGCCACAAACAAAAACTTTCTTTCCTGAATGAGCCAAGCCGGCAGAAATACCAACTGCATTTTGTTCTGCAATACCACACTCTACAAATTGTTCAGGAAGCTCTTTTGCAAAATCACCTAATGTAACAGACCCACGAGCGTCTGTTGTAACAGCAATAATATCTTTATCAGCACGAGCTAGTTCCAACAATGTATCCGTAAAACTTTTTCTACAAGCTTCCATAATTTTATTTTTCTAATGTTGCTATTCTTTCTGAAATTTCCTTAATTGCCAAATCAAATTCTTCTTGATTGGGTACTCCATGATGCCATTTGGTAACATTCTCCATATAAGATACTCCTTTACCCTTTGTAGTATGCGAAATTAATAAATGAGGGCGTTTGCTTTCAAAATCAATCTCGGAAAAACAATTCACAATATCCTCAATGTTATCTCCATTCATATGTTTGACATCCCATCCCAAAGCAGTCCAGCGCTGATATATATCTTCGATTGCCATAACCTCTTCTGTTGTACCACTAATTTGCAACCTGTTCCGATCTATTATGGCAACTAAATTATCTAACTTATACTGATTCGCAGCCATCGCAGCCTCATAAATAGAACCTTCCCCTTGTTCTCCATCTCCCATCAGTACATACGTTTTATAAGACTGATGATTCATTTTAGCAGCAAGAGCCATGCCTACACCTATAGACAAGCCATGTCCCAAGGCCCCTGTATTTACTTCTATTCCAGGCACCTCAATAGTAGGATGACCAGATAAAATAGAGCCATACTGCCCCAATGTATCAAGTATTTCTGGCGAAATAATACCCTTAGACTCCAAGGTAACATATAGCGCCTCAACACAATGTCCTTTACTCATAACGAAACGATCACGATTGGCATCTTTCAAAATTGATGAATCAATACGCATTATACCATTATAAAGAACAGTCAATACATTAAGACAAGAAAGATCACCTCCAATATGTCCAGCCTTAGCTTTAAAGATCACCTCAACTAATCTTTTACGATTAATTTCTGTTTTTAACTGTAATTCTTTTGTTTGCATATCATTTATTATTTTTCACTTGCAAATAAAACATAAAAAAAGATCCAAAACAAAGAAACAAAAAGAAAACGAAACTATATTAACATAATTTATATTTTAAGACATAAATAGTACAAAGTATTTTCTTTAAAAAAAATCAAAACCAAATAGTTCTTTCAGAAAAATAATTACCTTTGCAAATAATACGAATTTTAACAATATAATAAGGTATGCTAAGTTCAGTAGAAGAAGGTCTGGAAGATATCCGTCAAGGAAAAATCATTATTGTCATTGACGATGAAAATAGAGAGAACGAAGGAGATTTTATCATTGCAGGAGAAAAAATAACTCCTGAAAAAGTCAATTTTATGATTACGCATGGGAAAGGACTATTATGTGTTCCTATTCCTAAGGCACGATGTGCGGAGCTTAAACTAACCCCAATGGCAACGGATAACACTTCACTTTTAGGAACACCTTTTACTATGTCTGTAGATTTAAAAGGATACGGATGTACAACTGGAGTTTCTGCATTTGACCGAGCTAAGACTATCCATGCTCTTGTATGCGGTAATATTGCTCCAGAAGAACTCGCACGCCCAGGACACATATTCCCATTATATGGTGCAACAAATGGAGTTTTAGAAAGAGATGGACATACAGAAGCTCTGTTAGACTTGACAAGACTGGCAGGGCTAAAACCTGGAGGAGCACTCATTGAAATTCTAAATGAAGATGGAACAATGGCACGTCTACCACAACTAGAGAAAATTGCACAAAAATTCCAACTCAAAATTATTTCAATTAAAAGTATTCAGGAATATCGTATCAAGAATAACCTATAACTACGAGTATCATGGCACTAAATCAAAGAAGACTGAAAATATTAAATCTTATCCGAGAAGACGGACATGCAAAAGTACAGGACTTGAGCAAGATATTTAAAGTAACTGATGTCACTATCAGACAGGATTTAGAAGAATTAGAGAAAATGGGATACATAGAAAGAGAGCATGGAGGTGCTCTCTTAAAAGACGTAAGCTCATTTGCCAGAACTGGTCAGTTATTAAACCAGAAAAATATCGAAGAAAAAAGAGAAATTGCTAAGAAAGCAATTAATTTTATAAATGAAGGCGATTGTATCATCCTTGATTCAGGTTCAACAACAACTGAGATAGCCAAACTGCTGGTTTCGTTTAAAAACCTGACAATAATAACTAATGCACTTAATATTGCTCTGATATTAGGTGAGAACCCAAATATCAGTCTGATAGTTACAGGTGGAGAATTTAAAGCTCCCACATTGTCATTAACAGGGGAAATGGCTGCACAACCATTCAATAATTTACATGCCAACAAATTATTCTTAGCTACAGCTGGAATCTCTGCTAAAATGCAACTTACATACCCAAGCTTAAGCGACTTAGTTGTAAAATCGGCTATGATAAAATCATCTGATGAAGTGTTCCTTGTAGCAGATTCTTCGAAAATAGGGAATACATCTTTTGCAAGTTTAGGTAGTATTTCTTTAATAAAGGCATTAATTACAGATAACAAAATATCATACGAAGATATTAAAAAGATAGAAGAACAAAACGTAAAAATTATCTTCTAAAACAAAATATAAAAGGAAATTCTTAATAATGAGAACTGGTGTATTTAAATAAAAAGAAGTGGAGCATACAGGACTCGAACCTGCCACCTTTTGACTGCCAGTCAAACGCTCTAGCCAGATGAGCTAATGCCCCTTATTATTTGAAGACAAAGATATAACAAGATTTCGGAAACTAAAATATTTTATGTCCCTTATATTATAAAAAACTATTTTCAGTTAACTATAAAGGCACCACCATGAAAATAAAAATACGTTTGGCGACACTTTCCGATTTAAATAAACTTATGGATATTTTTGATACCGCGCGACGCTTTATGCAATCTACTGGAAATGCTAACCAGTGGATCAATGGATATCCACAACGTGAATTAATAATGCACGAAATCAACTCAGGGCATTGCTACGTTTGCATAAACGAACAAGAATCTGTCGCAGGAACATTCTGTTTTATCCAAGGACCCGATCCGACATACTCCCGCATAGACGAAGGAGATTGGCTGGATAATGATCCTTATTGGGTTATCCACCGTATTGCCTCAGATGGTAGCTGTCGAGGTATATTCGAAGCATGCATAAACTGGTGTGAGAAACAAACTCCCAATCTTAGAGTTGACACGCATGCGGATAATAAAATAATGCAAAACCTTTTAGAGAAGCATGGTTTCATACGCTGCGGAATAATCTATGTAGCAAACGGAACACCTCGTATTGCCTATCAAAGACACAACACCTCCCACTCCTGATCAAGCTATCTTATAACAGTTTTCTTTCGGCGAACAACTTCCATAATGGTGCAGCCATAAGTGCCTGACGAATCTCATCATTCAGCAGTAAGGCACGGACTTCATCAGTAGAAAGTAAATGAATGCTTATATCTTCAGTGGGCTCAAGGTGCTGAGTCGAAATACATTTAACTCCTTCAGCCAAAAAACAATGACAAACATTATTCATTGTACTAGTATTGGCAGAGAGTGTCATAAAATGCTTCCATTCACCTCCTGCGTACCCCGTTTCTTCATATAACTCCCTTTTTGCTGATTCCAAAGGTTCTTCTCCCTTCTCACACACGCCAGCACAAATTTCATATCCGGTCCATTGAAGCCCATGCCGGTACTGACGTTCCATTAAAAACTTACCTTCTGCCGTAATGGCAATCACATTCACCCAATCAGGATATTCCAATACATAATACTCATCATTCTCTACTCCGTTAGGCAATCGGACACAATCACGACGTGCCGTCAACCACGGACGTTGAATGAGATATTCGCTATGGAGAACTTCCCATTTTCTATCATTATTTTCCATACTATTTCATTTCTAAATGCAAAACTGGATATGGCTTCCCTGCTGCATCAAATGCATCACGAGAAACAATCTTAAAACCCTTATGTTGATAAAATCTAAAAGCTATTGTATTTTGCTCGTTTACATCAATTTTATAAATACCTTTTTCTTTTATGGCAAAATCAATTAACCGACTTCCCAATCCCTTCCCTTGTTCTTGTGGAGCAACAAAAAGCATCTCAATCATCTCATTACTTAACCCCATAAAAGCCGTTATTCTCCTTTCCCGATTACGAAAACAATATAAATCTACTCCCGGAAGATAAATTATCCGAACTAAAGGTTTATAATACTGTATATCCTCTTCGGAAAGAAAATGATGTGTACTTCGGACAGCTTCCTCCCAAACACATAGCAATTCGTCATAATCTGTCTCAGAAGGCTGACATATCAAGGGTTTCCTCATTAGAAAATTTGACATCTTTACTCCATTTACCACCACAGTCTGTTCCCGTTCTATAGAAAATCCCTGAGATAAGAAGAAAGGTAATGCAGTAATGCTAACATCCGAATAGATATCAGAAGCCTGAAAACGCATTACCCAATCCTCCAAGGCATGAAGCATGAAGGAAGCAATGCCTTTCTTCTGATATCTGGGGCGCACAAACATACTATGCAGATATCCGTCAGGATTAATCGATGCAAAACCGGCCAATTCACCTGAAGTTTGATTAACTGCTGCTATAAAATGTAAATCTCCCGATAGAAGTTGCTGCCAACGTGCAGGAGTTGCACGTGCTATCCATGCATCTATTTGAACAGCTGAATAATCCTTAGCACAAGTTTCACGCACGGATTCTTCAAATATGCCAAACAGCTTTTCTGCGGTAACTGAAGTTATAAGAATATAATCGGTCATAATTGTAATTCAATTTACTTCTACAAATGCAAAAATAAAAGCTTTTTAAAATAGAAACGCTATTGCCACAAAATATCTTATCTTTGTATTCAACATTTATCATATACCAATTATGCGTTTTTTAATATTATTCCTTTTCATATTATCTACCTCTCTGATACAGGCACAAGAAGTTTTATTAGAATCAAAAATCAAAAAATCGATTGAAAACGTCCCTGCACAGGTTGGAGTAGCAATAATCATTAACGGGAAAGATACCATAACTGTAAATAATGAGTGTCATTATCCATTGATGAGTGTCATGAAATATCCTCAAGCTTTAGCTGTACTCAATTATCTGCACCAACATAATCAACCACTTTCCACCAAGATATTTATACCTAAAGAAGCACTGCTTGATGATACTTACAGCCCTTTACGCGATAAATATCCGGAAGGAAACATTTACATGCCCATAGATCAGTTATTAGATTATACCATTCAAAAGAGTGATAATAATGCTTGCGATATATTATTCAATTATACCGGCGGCGTATTGTATACGGATTCCTATATACGTTCTTTGGGGATTAATAATTTTTCCATATCAAAGACAGAAGATGACATGCATAAGGATTTGGCAGCTTGTTATGAGAACTGGAGTACTCCTTTGGAAATAGCTTCCCTAACCGATATGTTATTTTCAAAAGAATTATTTCCAACCGAATATCAAAACTTCCTCAAAGAAACAATGCTTAATTGTCAAACCGGTACTAACAGGTTACCAGCTCCTTTGTTGGATACTACAGCACGAATAGGTCACAAAACAGGAACTTCCGACCGAAACGTGCAGGGAGAATTAATTGGTATCAATGATGTTGGTTTTATTCTTCTTCCAGACGGGAAACGCTACACAATAGCAGTATTGGTCAAAAATTCAAAAGAAAGTATGGCTGATACTGAAAAAATCATAGCAAATATTTCGGGAATTGTATATCATCATCTAGTTTTAGAAAAGAACATCTCCAACAAATAAACTTAATTCACATACAAAAGTAAAATCAACACCTACCACTTTTAGCCAATTCTGCACGAATACGGCTCAATGATTGTGGGGTTATATATAAATATGAAGCTATATATTTTAATGGGACATGACGAAGAAGCTCCGGGTTATCTTCAAGTAATGCCAAATAACGTTCCCTAGCCTGGGAAGCCCCACCATTAATAAGCCATGTTTCTACATTAAGAAATTCACGCTCAAAAAGTTTTCTTCCTAAATTGGCAAAATCAACTGATGAAGCAAACAACTTTTCCAATTTCTGCTTTGGCATACAATACAATGCAGCTTCACTCATTGCCTCAATAGTTATTCTCGAAACAGCATTATCGACATATCCCCATGTAGAAAATAAAGCTTCTCCTTCAGAAGCAAACCAGACAGATACCTCCTGCCCATCACGTAAATAATGCCCTCGCCAAATACCACGAGCAATTATATAGAAAGACGTGTCACGTTCTCCCTCACGTACCAGACAATCACCTTTACGATAAGTCTTATATTCCATACCCTCAATCAATTGTCTTCCTTCAGCATAAGGGAAATAATATTTTGCACAAAATCTTTCTATAAATGAATCCATATCTTTTATATTTTCTTTGTACAAATGTAACAATCCTCACTAATTTCTCCGATTCTCCAACCAATAAATAACCAAAACAAATAAGAAAGTCAATAACTCCGACATCGGAACAGCCAGCCAAATTCCCCAGGATCCCCCAATAATCGGCAGAATCCAGAAACACAAAAGGATTAAAGCAAAACCACGTAACAATGTTATGATCATGGCGGGACAATCACGTTCCAGGCTCTGAAAATATCCAATAGAAACAATATTTATTCCAAAGAATACAAATCCCGAAGCAAATAAGGGCAAACCTTTCACTGCTATATTATATGCCGGATAAGAACTATCAAGAAACATGCCAACAATCTGATGAGAAAACATCCATGTAAGCAAAAAAACACCAGCTCCGCACAATATCGCAGTAGTCAGTGCCAAACGAAACGTTTCACGAACACGAGCTGTACATTTTGCTCCATAATTATAGCTCAATATAGGTTGTGCAGACTGGGCAATGGCATTATATACCATAAAAACAATAGGGAAAAAATAACACGCAATACTATATGCAGCTACACCATCTTCTCCTAAATAACGGATAAAAACATAATTTCCAACAAACATCATAGTCGCAATAGCTGTTTCACATAAAAAAGAAGAAAATCCCAAGCGACACATATATCCTACATTTCTTATGGTAAGATACAAACTCTTTTTACTGAATTTTACTCGACATACATGCAGTATCCTTTCAGGATGAAACAAATAAGCCAAGATCATAACAGCACCAACTATATAGCCCAAACTAGTAGCAAGAGCGGCACCAAACATTCCCCATTTAAGAATAAAGATAAATACATAATCCAGCACAATATTTATTATAGCAGGAATGATATTACACACCATTGCATAATTAGGTGCCCCATCCAAACGGACAAAAAACATACCAGAACAGAGTAAAGCACTAAAGACCAAAAAAGGAACAAACCAGTACATATACTCCACAGCCAAAGGCAATAAACGTTCAGAACTTCCCAACCAGACAGCAACTCGCTCTACATTCGAAACGATTCCTATTGCATAAATCAATAATAAAACAGATGATACGATAATCGCCTGAGTCACATTAATACGTGCAACCTTTGCTTTTCCTTGTGATAAATGGACAGAAGCAACAACTGAAGCACCTATTCCAAACATTAAAGCAACTCCTGTATTAATCAGAAACAAGGGAGCCGTAATATTAACAGCAGCCAGCGCATCACTTCCGATACCTTTACCTACAAATATACCATCTGTTATAATAAATATCGCATTAAATATCATTCCTAATACAGTAGGAATAAGAAGTTTCCGAAAAAGCTTCGGTATATTCATCGTTTTAAAATCAATGCTATCTCTCATATATTATTTTATATTTGAATCCGGGTGCAAAAGTACGACAATGGCATGACAGAAAGATTAACATATGGTAATTTCTCACACCTTATTCCAGCTTTTGAATGGAAAATTGTAACTTTGCAAAAGTTTACGAATATAAGACTTATGCAAACGAGCGAAAAGAAATGTTATGAACTTTCGGAGTCATTAGCAAAAAATCTCGGAATTCAACTTATCTCCGTTGAAGAAGGTTATGTAAAAGCAACAATGCCTGTCGACGAACGCACTTCACGCCCATGTGAGCCTGTAGACATTTTAAATGGAGGAGCCTCTCTTGCATTAGCAGAAACTGTTGCAGGATACGGTTCAATCCCTTTATGTGAACCTGGACAAATGCCTTGCGGCATACAAATAAGTGCTAACCATGTACACATGGTTCCAATAGGTACTTACGTCGAAGCTGTGGGAAAACTTGTACACAGAGGACGTACTTCACACGTATGGAATGTCGATATAACCACTCCTGAAGGTAAATTAGTTTCTACTGCACGCATTGTTAATTTAATAGTAAAAAAACGATTATGAATCTTCCCGGAACAACAATTCACAAGCTGATAGATAATCTTACACGTAGTCCTTTCAGTTTTGCTCTATATCGTCTGCCTTGGACAGATGAGCCAATATTGGTTTTACAGGAAGAAGAAGATGTAGAAGTACTAAACAGCCCGGCAGCTTTAAACGGTAAAAGAGGATTTGTCATGACTCCTTTTCATCAAACAGAAGAATATCCGGCAGTCCTTATACGCCCGGATAAAGTTGCACACGAATGGGAAAATATCAGTCAGACTCTCGAAGCATTTGCCTCATCAATATCATTTGAATTTTCCTCATCCTTCAATTCAAAAGAAAAAAGAAGTACTAATGCTCAGGAAGCAAAAGAAAAATATGAACAGGTTTTCTCCCGTTTCATTTCATCACTAGAAGATAATACTTTCAAAAAGTTAGTTCTGTCACGCAATTATACTCAAGCATTAGAAGGAGATTTTTCTCCTCTTACGGCATTTATACGTGCATGTAATAACTATCCACGTATGATGATTTCTTTATGTCACACTCCACAGACTGGAACCTGGATAGGGAGTACTCCTGAAATTATTTTAAGCGGACAAGATACAGAATGGCATACAGTAGCTCTTGCAGGCACTATGCCTATGCAAGGTGAAATAATGCCTACAGAATGGAGTGAAAAGAATCAGAACGAACAGGCATTTGTCAGTGAATACATCCGGCAAACTGTAAAACGTTTCGGAAACAAATTAAAAGAAAAAGGTCCTTATACGGCACGAGCCGGACAATTAGTCCATTTAAAAACTGATTTTCATTTTGAGCTAAAAGATACAGCTCATTTAGGTGACATTTTACAGGAGCTTCATCCCACTCCAGCAGTATGTGGCCTTCCCAAAGAAGAAGCATACCACTTCATTTTGAACAACGAAGGATATAACCGGGCTTATTATACAGGAATTATCGGATGGCTAGATCCTCAAGGTGAAACAACACTTTATGTCAATCTACGCTGTATGAATATTACTGATAAAACCGCAACATTCTATGCCGGAGGCGGAATACTTCCCTCCTCTACCGTTGAAACAGAATGGGAAGAGACACAGCAGAAAATGAATACCATGAGGAATATTTTATAAAAATAAAGCTATGTATACTGATAAAAAAAGCATATTACAACTAGCCTCTTTGCTTCGATCATTTGGAATAAAGCGCATCGTTTTGTGTCCAGGAAGTAGAAACATTCCAATAGTTCAAACGTTTGCCAATATACCAGACTTTACATGTTATCCGATGACAGACGAACGAAGTGCTGGTTTCTTTGCACTTGGACTCGCCTTACATGGGGGAACTCCTGTTGCTGTGTGTTGTACATCAGGTACAGCATTATTAAACTTACACCCAGCTGTAGCAGAAGCCTTTTACCAGCAAGTTCCATTAGTAATAATTTCAGCTGATCGCCCAGCAGCCTGGATTGGACAAATGGATGGGCAGACATTACCACAACCGGGAGTATTCGGTACATTAGTAAAAAAATCGGTAAATTTACCCGAAGTAACAAACGAAGAAAGTGAATGGTTCTGCAACCGACTTATCAATGAAGCCCTGCTGGAACTCAACCATCACGGTAAGGGGCCAGTACATATCAACGTTCCGATCAGTGAGCCGTTCTTTTTACTTCCAGAAAAAGAGTTACCTAGTGCACGAGTAATTACACGTTACCAGGGACTAAATATTTATGATAAAGATTACCAACCGCTCATTGAACGATTAAACAAATACCAGCGACGCATGATCGTGGTCGGACAAATGAATCTGATTTATCTGTTCGACAAAAAATATACCAAAATGCTGTACAAGCATTTCGCATGGTTCACTGAAAATATAAGTAATCGTACCATCCCCGGAATGCCTATACGAAATATAGAGCCTCTACTTTGCTCGATGAACAATGAAGAACAAGAAAAAATGCGTCCTGAATTACTCATCACATACGGAGGACATATTATTTCAAAACGCTTAAAAAAATTTCTGCGTAAGCATCCCCCGATGGAGCATTGGCATGTATCTGTTGATGGAGAAGTCGTCGATTTGTTTGGTTCACTGACCACTATCATAGAAATGGATCCTTTCGAATTTTTGGAGAAGATAGCCCCAATGTTAGATAGCCGTACACCAGAGTACCCAAAGATTTGGGAAACACGGTCAAAAGCTATCCCACAGGCTAGTTTTGCATATTCGGAAATGAGTGCCATTGGTGAAGTCATCCAACATCTTCCTGTTCCATGTTCTTTACATCTGGCCAATAGCTCCGTAGTACGCTATGCACAACTGTTCGATTTACCTGAAGAAGTGGAAATTTTGTCCAACAGAGGTACCAATGGTATAGAAGGATCACTGTCTACCGCACTAGGATATGCAACAGCTTCTGATAAACTGAACTTTATCTTCATAGGCGATTTGAGCTTCTTCTATGATATGAATGCCCTTTGGAATTCTAATTATGGCACAAACATACGTATTTTACTTCTAAACAATGCAGGAGGAGAAATTTTCCATGCACTTCCAGGCTTGGAATTACATGAGAATGCACAACGCTTTGTCACCGCTACCCATACAACATCTGCACGTGCATGGGCAGAAGACAGAGGATTCGAATATCTTTCAGCACATAATGAAAATGAACTACATACTGCCATAAATGTATTTACCCAACCTGATGTAACTACCCACCCGATTCTTCTGGAAGTATTTACAGACAAAGCATTAGATATCGAATTACTCAAAGAATATTACCATAACCTAAAACAAAAATAAATCCACTATGTCACAAAAGAGAGAATGGAAAACGATAAAAGAGTATCAAGATATTCTTTTTGAATTTTATAACGGAATTGCCAAAATTACAATTAACCGTCCACGTTACCGCAATGCATTTACTCCGACAACTACATCCGAAATAAGTGATGCGCTATATTATTGCCGTGAGTGTCAAGATATAAACGTCATTGTTCTGACTGGAGCTGGAGATAAAGCATTCTGTTCTGGCGGAGATATGCATGTGAAAGGTCATGGAGGATATATCGGTACAGATGGAGTTCCTCGACTGAATGTGCTAGATGTGCAAAAACAAATTCGTTCCATACCTAAGCCGGTAATTGCTATGGTAAATGGTTACGCCATTGGAGGAGGACATGTCCTGCACGTAGTCTGCGATTTGACAATAGCTTCCGAAAATGCTATATTCGGACAGACAGGACCAAGAGTAGGTAGTTTTGATGCAGGGTTCGGCTCTTCTTATCTGGCACGTATCGTCGGTCAAAAGAAAGCCAGAGAAATCTGGTTCCTCTGCCGTCAGTATTCAGCACAAGAAGCTCTTGAAATGGGATTAGTAAACAAAGTAGTTCCATTCGATTCATTGGAGGATGAAGTAGTAGAATGGGCGGAAACCATGATGCAACATAGTCCTCTTGCCCTACGTATGATTAAGGCCGGACTGAATGCAGAATTAGATGGACAAGCCGGCATACAAGAACTTGCCGGAGATGCCACTATGCTTTATTATATGACAGAAGAGGCACAAGAAGGAGGACGAGCATTTTTGGAAAAGCGCAAACCAGACTGGAGCAAATTTCCTAAAATGCCATAAACAATATCGAAAAAACTTTCTGCACATATCGTCAGAAAGTTTTTTCTTTCTAACTACCTTTTTAAATCAAGTCAAACACCTATGTATACAATAAAAATCATCCCCAAAACATTACACTTCAAGCAGCCTGCCGGAACATCTAGAGGAGTTTATCATACACGTAAAGTATGGTATATACTGCTCACTGATACCCAAACAGGAAAATATGGCGTAGGAGAATGTGCACCACTTCCAGCATTAAGTTGTGACGACTTACCAGACTATAGTGAAATTCTGGCTTATCACTGCCATCAGACAGAGTTAAATGGCTATCTTGATTACGAAGCCCTTCGCCCTTATCCATCTATGCTGTTTGGATTAGAAACTGCATTTGCTCACCTGAAAGCTGGCAATTTACAGTTTTGGGACACTCCTTTCTCAAAGGGAGAAAAAGGAATACCCATCAATGGACTCATATGGATGGGAAATTTCGATGAAATGTATTCCCGCATAGAAGAAAAAATGAAATTGGGCTTCAGATGTATTAAAGTCAAAATCGGCGCAATCGATTTCAATAAAGAACTTGAACTACTGGAGCATATAAGACAGCATTTCTCTCCCGAGCAGATAGAACTACGTGTGGATGCCAATGGGGCGTTCTCTCCCGCTGATGCCCCTTTCAAATTGGAAAGCTTACATGCATTCCACATACACTCTATCGAACAACCTATTCGTGCAGGTCAATGGAAAGAAATGGCGACATTATGCCAACAATCTCCTTTTCCAATAGCTCTGGACGAAGAACTTATAGGCATAAACACTATTGCACACAAAATAGAATTACTCGAAACAATCCGACCACAATATATCATATTAAAACCCTCTCTTCATGGAGGAATACAGGGGGCTACTGAATGGATAAAACTAGCCAAGGAACGGGGAATTGGTTCATGGGTTACTTCAGCACTTGAATCTAACATCGGACTAAATGCCATCGCACAATGGTGTGCAACATTAAGTCCGGATATACCTCAAGGATTAGGAACTGGTATGCTTTTCACTGATAATATCGATTATCCGCTTCATATACAAGGAGATTGCTTATGGTTTCATCCAGAGGAAAAAGAACCAGACTTCAACAAATTCCTATTATGACATTGCCCATGACAACATTTATCACTCAAAGAGCTCAACAAACTATTACCATTAATGGTGAACGTTATACCGCTTCGGAAGCAAAGATTTCTGCTTCTGACGGAAAAAGCCTTCTACAGAAAAAATTCTATGACATATATGGAAAGGATAGTTTCTATTCTTCCCTTGCTGATTTTCTGGCAGAATGGTTTGACGACAGCAACACGCTAAAAGTTCATACATCTGGCTCAACAGGACAGCCTAAAGAGCTTTGGGTAGAGAAAAGAAAAATGATGAATAGTGCCATACTAACAATTTCTTTCCTCAAACTACATCAAGGCGATAGTGCTATGCTCTGCATGCCTTTACAATACATAGCAGGGAAAATGGTTGTGGTACGTTCACTCGTAGCGGGATTAAATCTCATTCCCATTCCTCCATGCGGTCATCCGATGCAAAACTTAGAAATTCCTCCGGTATTTTCTGCCATGATTCCTATGCAAGTATTCAATTCGCTACAAGTTCCGTCTGAACGAAAGTTACTCATGCAGATACAACATCTTATTATTGGTGGAGGAGCTATAGATGATGCACTTGGAAAAGCTCTGCAAGAGTTTCCTCATGCAGTATGGAGCACATACGGAATGACAGAAACACTTTCACACATTGCCCTACGCCGACTGAATGGAAGTGACCACTCAGATTGGTACACTCCATTTGATAATGTCAGCCTCAGCTTATCAGAAGAAAATACGTTGATAATTCATGCACCTTCAGTATGTTCAGAACTTTTAAGAACCAATGATATTGCAGAATTTAATCAACACGGACAATTTCGGATTTTAGGAAGAAAAGATAACACAATCAATACAGGAGGAGTTAAAGTACAAATCGAGCAAGTAGAAAAAGAACTCAAGCCCTTACTCGATTGTCCATTTATGATAACCTCAGTACCTGATCCTAAATTTGGAGAGCGGATAGTTTTATTAATAGAAGCGGTTCATATAAACCACGAACAAATAAACGAATCCATAAAAAAACTTCCTCCTTATTGGCGTCCAAAGCAAATCATACGAATAGATACACTCCCGTTAACTGATACAGGTAAGCCTAGTAGAGCTGTTGCACGACAAATAGCCTCAAATTATATAGATAAAACATAGGAGAAGAATATTTAAATGGTTACCTTTGCTTAAAAAGAAATACCCTAACAACTAATATTTATGGAAGACACTTCATTTTTGGCACCACTGTTATTAACTATTGGTGGACTTGTTATCGGAGCTTTACTAAAATCATTATTACGGCACACACGTATTCCATATACAGTAGGACTATTTGCCGTCGGACTGTTAGTAGGTTTATTAAATCGTTATGGAATTTTTAATTTTTGGAGTGATCTGTCAGAAGGTGTAAACTCTGTAGCCAATATCAATCCTGATTTAATACTCTACTTATTTCTCCCCATTTTAATCTTTGATGCAGCTTATGAACTCAACCTGCATATATTCAAAAAGACATTAGCAAATGCAACTCTACTTGCCGTCCCGGGGCTCATCATTTGTATGCTTCTTACCGGTACATTATTAATAGGAATCGCCCATATTGTTCCTGGATTTGAATCGTGGACATGGGGACTTGCGCTTATGTTCGGAGCTTTAATTAGTGCTACCGACCCGGTTGCAGTCGTTGCTTTACTTCATGAATTAAAGACCAGTAAACGATTCTCTACACTTGTTGACGCAGAATCACTTCTAAATGATGGCACAGGCATTGTATGTTTCATGCTGTTTTTCGGAACTTATGCAGCAACGGGAGGAAGTTCCTCCTCACCAGTAATGGAATTTATACAAGTAGTAAGTATTAGTACACTATTGGGGTTCCTACTGGCACGCCTTGTTATTTGGTTTATTACCCGAATAAACTCAGAAGAAATGATCCAAAACAGTGCTGTGATCCTCTCAGCTTATCTCACCTTTATTGTTTCTCAATATTATTTGGGAGTTTCAGGAGTCATAGCCCTGCTGGTTTTTGGATTAACTGTCACTTACGTAGGTAAGCCAAGATTAAAACCCCAAGTTAATAATTTCATGGAACATTTTTGGGAACTCCTTACCTATATCGCAAACACACTGATTTTTATTTTGGTAGGAATTGTAATTGCCCAGAAAGTCAATTTTACATGGGGAGCACTAGGAATTCTAATACTGATTTACATTTGCCTCAACTTATTCCGCTTCGCCATGATAATGTTACTATATCCACTTATGAAAAGAATGGGATATGGATTAAGTAAACGTGAGTCCGTTATATTGACATGGGGAGGATTACGTGGAGCATTAGGTATGACACTGGCTTTAATGGTATCTTATACCCCTGCTATACCTGAAGATGTACGCAGCCAAGTATTATTTTTCACAGCCGGAATAGTCACACTAACGCTTTGCGTAAATGCTACTACGACACGATGGTTGCTGAATAAATTAGGGCTAATCAATATACCCTCGGCACGCATTATATTAGAAAATAAAATCCAGCAAACCATTCGTGAAAATTCAGAAAAATATCTGGAACGTTTAGAAAAGCGTGATGCTTTGGAGGGTACCAATTGGGAAAAAGTCAGACACTATATTTTTCCAAAGCCGCAGGAAGTTACTCATACAGCAGGAACTCATGCCATGCTTACAGAAGTTCGCTTACGTGTACTAGATAGAGAAAAGGCTCTCTGCCATCAACTCTATGATGAAGGCATTATATCGCAAAGTACTTTCCGCAGATTAATGAACTCATTAGACGAACTATACGATCATGACGGAACATATCCATTAGACAATCGCCTTTCAATATTTCGTTTCTGTAACCGGACTGCTTTACTGAACAGTTTAAGAAAAGAGCCCTACCTACACAACCTGATGAGCTTCTATTTCCGTAAACGCATCGCACTAATTTACGATTTGGGAAGAGGATTTATCATTCTACAGAAAGAAGATTTGAAATTCTTGGATGAATTAAAGAACTCTGACTTACTCAATGAGCAATCGATTGTAAACACGCTAAAAGAAGAAATAAACCAGAACATAAAAGCTATGAGTGAACTTATAGACAGTTTAGCTATAAACTTCCCCAGAGCTTACAAACATGCTTTAACGTTAAAATCGATTCGCATGTTATTAAGTAACGAGCGCAGAACAATCAAGCAAATGGAATCAAATGGTGTCATTTCAGAGAAAGACGCTGAAGGGTTATTGGAAAAAGTAGACGAACGAACAGACGAACTGAATACTTTCAGATATACTATACCTGGAACTATTTTACGGAGGCTGTTCAGAAAGTCTTCAAAAGAATTATAATATCAGAACCAGATGAAAACAGTCAGGCTTATCACTTGCGACAGCTCGTTTCAAGCAAGGCTTATTTTAGGAGCTTTAGAAAACGAAGGTATTGCTGGCATATTACATAATGAAAATAGCTCAAACATACTAAAAGGCTATATCAATAATATTGGCGTAGATATTTTTGTGTATGAAGATGAATACGAAAAAGCTCTGAAAGTACTTGAACAAAATGAGATAATAGCAAAACAAATGAAATATTGTCCATATTGCCACTCCGACAATATTGAATATGCCCTGAAAAAAGAGAAAAAAATACGTGCACTCTTTGCGACATTTTTATCTCTGCTTACAGCAACTCCCCTTAAAACAGAACATTGGGAATATACTTGTAAGCAATGTGGGAAACATTTTGAAAATCCAGTTACATAAAAATGAACGCTTCCTGAGGACTTTTATAAAAATCATCAGGAAGCGTTCATTCACTATAGTGCACACGAGTTTCCTTCGCAATAGTCCTTACTTATTTCCCCTTGATACTCCGGATGACGCTGCAACCATATTACAGCGTACGAACAAGTAGCTATGGGCTTCAGGGCATTTTCAAGAGCAAAATCATAAGCGGCTTTCACCAAAGCAGATGCAATTCCTCTCCCCCCTATCTCTGACGGAACAATGGTATGACGAATATCCAAACCATTATCATGAATACTATAAGCTACATGAGCTTTATATCCATCAACTTCTATCTCAAATCTTCTTTGTTCTGCATTATGTTTTATATCCATATTACTAAAGTTTAAAGATTTATATATCTGAAGCAAGATACAAAATTAAAGAATATTAAAAAAAGAATCAATGAATCTTATTTCAAAAAAATACATGAAATTTGCAGAAATAAAATTCATATAACGATATGGAAAAAGAAAGTCTTATAAAAAGATATTTAGTATTCATCGCAGGTCTGTATTTTTTAGCAATGGGTATATCATTAATTGTTCATTCCAGCTTAGGAACTACACCCATTTCAAGTATGAACTATGTATTAAGCATCAACACATCATTATCCCTCGGTACATGGACATTTATTGTAAATCTGCTCATGATTATCATCCAACTATGGCTGGCAAGCGGCAAATATGGGACACGTAAGGATACCATAGAAATTTTATTGCAGATACCTTTTTCTTTTATATTTTCTGCTTTCATCGATTTAAACATGATACTCATCCACAATCTTGTTCCAAGTAACTATGGCATGGCTGTAGGAATTCTACTGGCAGGATGCATCATTCAGTCCATAGGGGTAGTATTAGAAATTAAACCCAAAGCAGCAATGATGAGTGCAGAAGGACTCGTAAAATACATAGCCCGACGCTGCAATAAAAAATTCGGTAATGTAAAAGTTTATGTAGATATTACACTGGTTAGTCTGGCCATTCTTATATCACTAGCTTTCACCATGCGCATAGAAGGAGTTCGAGAAGGCTCAGTCATAGCAGCTTGTATCACCGGATATATTGTTAACTTTCTGAATTATAAAGTCATGACAAGAAAAACATTATACCGTATCATACCCATAAAACATGAATAAAAGCTCAAAAGAAAAAATTTTAATCAATAATCTCCATTAACTAGAATTCTTATCCATGAACTATCAATTTGAAATCTGTGCCAACTCTGTAGAAAGTTGTCTTGCTGCCCAAGCAGGAGGAGCACATCGAGTAGAATTATGTGCTGGCATCCCCGAAGGAGGTACTACTCCTTCATTAGGTGAAATCCTAACTGCCCGTCGTATGCTTCAAATCAAACTACATGTCATTATACGTCCACGCGGAGGAGATTTTTTATATTCTCCCCTCGAACTGGAAATTATGGAAGAAGATATAAAATTAGCCAGAAAAGCGGGCGTGGATGGCATAGTAATAGGATGTCTTACCCCTGAAGGTGAGATTGATTTACCAGCCATGAAACGCCTCAGAACAGCAGCAGGTGATTGTTCCGTAACATTTCATCGAGCTTTCGACAGATGCAAAGATCCTTTTAAAGCACTTGATGAAATAGCTGAATTGGACATCCATCGTATTTTGACTTCAGGACAGCAACCTACTGCCCCTGAAGGAAGTGGTTTAATAAGAAAACTTGTAGACTATTCAAACGGTAGAATCAGCCTGATGGCAGGATGTGGAGTAAATGAAAACAATATCCGCCAATTAGCAGCAGAAAGCGGTGCCAGTGAATTCCACTTTTCTGCACGGGAAAAGATAAAAAGCGCCATGCGCTTTTCGAATCCGGAAGTAAAGATGGGAAGTGATTCTATTAATGAATATACACGCGAAATCACAACAGCTCAACGAGTAAAACGAACAATTGATGCACTTACCAGTCTATAATAAAAAATCCTCGGTTCATTTAAAAGCCGAGGATTTTTTATTATACAGATTCTTTCATTTATTCATCCCATACCAAATAAGCAGAAACCAACCAATGATTCAGTTCTTCTCCATTTCCAGGTTGTGCATCGGGTATACTTACAGTAAAAGTATGTTTACCAGCCTGTAGTTCTTTCAAAGGAATTTCCTCTGGAACAACGTCCGACCCAGGACACCAGTTCGAACGAGATAAATCAGAAGATGCTAAAGGTTCCTCTACCATTTTTGTCTTATATCCATCTTCACTAATATAAGCAGCAAGACGTTCTATAAGCCATACTCCCGTAGCTGGGTTAAAACGACGGAATGAAGCACAATCATCTCTCCATGGGATAAAACTATATACTTCTTTTCCATCTACCGAAAGAATATTCTTCTTTTGGACAAACTCATCACCCCCGCTATGACCGCCATGACCAGTTACAATATATTTCAGACGTACATTCTTCGCATTTTTAGGAAGAACAAAATCAGCAGAAACAGATTTACGTGCAAAAATATCCGGATACGACTGTCCAATATAATATACCGTATTCATCAACGGTTCTACATGACGACGTATTAGTTTTTCACATGCAATCGGAGTTTCCTTAATATTCAGTTCCATACTGGCAATATAGCCTTCTGCTGTCCAAGTATCAATAAAAATACCAACATACACTTCACCTTTAAGCGCAGCATACAAGTCGGTAATATCCTGTTCCCACTGTACGCACTTCTCCCATTTAGGGATATATACAGGACGACGTTTGCTAGATAAAGAATCATCATTTTCACTATAATGTCCTACTCCAAATGGTGTCATAAAGCGCATCAATTCGATGGTAGGCAAATAGTTTTTTCCAGGTATTATACCAACCATATTTTCTAATTTCAGACTATCAACCTCAGGAAATTTATTTTTCCCTTGCGCTATACTCAACAAATTGACAGCCGAATTCTTAGGTAAAACAAAACAAGATCCTGACTTATCCCATCTGTCCCCATTCGATGCTACCGTAACCTTCAAACTAACTGTCACGTCTCTTTGATAATCAGGTATCTGGATTTTCTTCAAAATAATACGCCCATTCACTAAATGAATAATGCCATCACTATCTGCTTCCGAAAAGCTTGGATATGTATTAGGCAAAAAACGCACATTCGCATTATCAAATACCTGTAGGCTTAAGTTACCTTTAGCTGGCAGCTCCTTATGACTGGCAGCATTTACTGTTAATGTAAACAGCAGAGAAAAAAGAATAAAGATTGTTCTCATGTCTATGTTAAATTCTAATGCTTTCAGATTAATAAAATTCGAGTTCTTATAAATCAAAGAACTCGAATTTTTTATTTATTCTTGTACGGTAATTGGTTCGCAAGTAAATTTGCTAAGATTGTCTACTACATAGCGTACATTTTCTTCCGGCACACTGATAGCGATACGAAAACTATGAGTAGTAGCCTCTACTGAAATATCTGTACCTGCCGGTAGACTATTCAGTTCAGCAGCTGTCAGGCAGAAGCTTTCTTTTTCGCGCAAGTATCTTTTTTCTTTTGAATAAAAATCTTGCTGTGCATAAAACATTGCCCACAATAATTTGTATGCGGCCATATTATAAGGATATTTAAACGTATCAGTACCCTGTCCTATAACTTTATCTGAAAGATACAAGAATCCCCATCTGTCAGGCATATGCATATCAATTTTACCAGTTGGCATCCATACCCAGTTTTCTTCACGCTGTCCCGGTTTCAGCCACTGCACACGTGAAAAATTAATACGCCAATATTTTCCAGCTTCTCCAGGATTAGAGAAATTTACAGTCAATGCTTTATGAGGAATAGCCATCTCTACAGTCCATTGTTTGTCTTTATCTTTCGAGTTATTCAATGTCCCGTCACGATGTACAGCCAGTTGAAGTCCCGGACAATCCCACTGAATCATGAAATTTCCTCCAGAACGATAAGGCTTATCCAACATCAAATCAAATATAACAGCTTTTGCATTAGTTTCTATTTCAAAGTAATTCTGCCCGTCACAATCCGGATCGAGAAAAACTTCAAAATCATTATCATGGTAAATAATTGTATCTCGCTGATTCAGCTTCGCCTTAATATCATCTTCCTGCAACGTAGCAGCAACATAAAGATACTTATCATCCCACAGCATTTTAGCAGACGTATTATAACACGGCTTAGCAAATCCTTCTCCACTTATATCTACAAAAGAAGAAGTGGGCTGTGCCTTCTGCCAGTCAGCTTCATTCAGTTTTCCATCTACCTTAATTTTCCCATCTACGCGATAGCATACATACCCTGCGGGCAAAGTTAGCATACGCTCATACTTCGAATACAAATTTTGCGCCAGAAGTTGTCCTCCCATAGCCAACGCAAGCACACTACATACTAGTTGTTTTCTCATGGTTATTTTTATTAATTACTTTCAATTACTTGACCTGCTCCTCGATATAACTTAACCGGACCATCCAACAATACAGCAATTACCGTTATCTGTGGATCCAGTACGTGTTCTGGTACATCAATATATAAATTGCCAGGAACCTCGCTCCAGTAATTTTTGTTATACACTTTATAAGACAACATGGAGCCATTACCGACAACCCACACTCTATTAACTTTATTCATCAATCCCTTTACTTCGATAGGTCCATTAGGTTTATATGGTAAATAAAGATACAAGATATCTCCACCTTTATTTAAAGTTGTATATCCTTGGAAGTGCTCTGTCGGAATACCAACACGAGTATCGTAGATAGCTTCTTTATGTTTTTTAGTCCAACGACCAAATTCTTTTAAAATAGCAACCTGCTCTTCAGGAATTGTACCATCTTCCTTCGGTCCAATATCAAGCAGCAGATTTCCACCCATACTCAGACAATCGACAAATGTACGCAATAGGATAAAAGGTGACTTATAGTTTGTATCTGTATGCTGATATCCCCAAGAATCATTCATAGTCATACAGAGCTCCCAATACTTATCTTCAGGACGAACAATAGGAACTCCCTGCTCGGGTGTAGCATAATCACCATATCCCTGAATACGTGAATTTATAATTACATTCTTATTATCAGATCTCAACAAATCAACGATACCTTTAGAGTTCCAAGCTTCTGCTGTTTGTTCCCAATCTCCATCAAACCAATACAAATCAGGCTTCCAGGTTTTATTCAATTCACTCAGCTGTGCCATATTGAAATCTACAAAACGCTGCCACCTTACAGAATCATCTTTATAACGAACCTCTGTACGTGTCATATTTGGATAATCAGGATGCGACCAATCCAGCAATGAATAGTAAAATCCCAGCTTCAATCCCTGCTTACGAACTTCCTTCACAAAAGGACTTATTAAATCACGTTTAGCTGGTGTACACTTTACAGTACTGAGTTCTCCCGCCTTTGTATCCCACAAAGCCATCCCATCATGATGCTTGGTTGTAATAACTGTATAGCGTGCACCACTCTCTTTTATTAAGTCAACCCATGCTTTAGGATCATATTTAGAAGCAGTAAATCCATCTTTCTGACTCATGTACTCCTCATAAGGCAGATACTTATTGAAGAAAGACCAACTTTCAGAAACTCCTTTTACAGAATAAATACCCCAATGGATGAAAATACCTAACTTGGCATTTGCAAACCACTCCATTCTTTTTTCTTTCTGTGTATCCTGTTGGTCCTTAGGTTGTGTTTGACTCATCACAGGAGCAACAATTACACTAATAGAAAATAGTGCTGCAAATAATCGTTTACTCATTCTTATATATGATTAAAATTCATTATAGCTAATGTGACATACTCACTCCAACGAAGAAAGTACATCTCATACATTATAAAAACTTATTTCCTTAAATAAACAAAAATAGCCCAACAACCATTCTAGGGCAGACAAAGTATCTGCTAACAGGCTGTCAGGCTATTTTATTAATTATAATTATTTCTGATTACTTCCTAATGACCACCACAATGGAGTAATAATGACATCACTACCTCCCAACAATTCCACTGCTTTTTGATAATTTTCTGGATCAGCATTATCAAGAGTAGTAGGATATCTCATACGTTGAGGATAGAAATCCCACTGTTGACCATTTTTCCAAGAATCTTTTTTCAGGACATTAACCATATCAGAACCTATCAGATCACTTTCATTTGCAGGAATTTCAAAGAAAGGTAATCCCAAACGACGATGGTCATTCCATATTTCAAGTACTTGATATGGCATTTGTGCAATATATTTCTGAGTAATAATCTTAGTCAAATGGTCATTCATAGCTTTACCATATAAGGTCTTAGAAGCTGTCGGATAATTATAAACAACTTCTTGTATCTGATCTGTATTAGTATAACCATCCCTATAAGTCATCACCTCACTTGTTGGTTCTACTGTATCATCAAATGCTACACTTGTACCTAAACGATTACGAGTTGTAGAATTGATATATTGATCAGCATACTCACTTACACCAAAATATTCAAAGCTGGAACGAATTCCTAACTCATAAGCTTCTTTTGGTGTAATATTTGAAATCCAACCATATTCAGCAGCTTCAGCCAACAAGAAATAACTTTCCCATGGAGCAAAATAAATACGAGCTTTTCCACTGCAATAATCACTACCTAACATAGGAAGAGTACAACCCGGACCATAACCGTTACTTACTAACTCATTATAAGAAACAGTTGAAGACCATGTAGCACGAGTACCTGCAGGATAACCATTCCAGCATTTTGTTGCATCAATAGCAATTCGATCTTGTTTTTCGGCACTTGGTATGGGTTTTCCACTTTCATCCACGGCTAACAAAGCAAAATCTTTAGCCGATTTATCCAAGTATTTATCAATATAATTTTCAGCTTCTGCATCATCAGGTAAACAGAAAATCTTCAAGGCACGAGGATCCAAATTTTCAGGAATACCATCCATCCAATATTGTTTAGTTGGATTATCTGTATTTGCTACATAATGACGATTGTAACGGATTCCTAAATAATTAGCAGGCTTTACGTTAGAAGCCAGACGAGGATACATATCTGCAACTTTAACTCCACCAAGATTTGTTAACAAGTTAGCAACTGTAGAAGACAACACTTGATCATCAAAAGAACGCGTAAATACACCTGTCAAATTGTCCCAACCATTATTTTCAGGAACAGCAAAAATCTCATCCTGAGTCGTAATAACATTCAAGCCCTCAGCAGCAGCACTAAATTCACTTCTTGCGGTAGCTGGATCAACTACAGATAAACGCATAGCATAACGCATTCTTAATGAATTTGCTAACTTTTTCCACTTTGTAGCATTAAAGTTATTACCAAAAGTATCACAAGAGCCTTCATCTCCTTCGGCTTCCACAGATGTATCAATCGCTTCCGAAGCCTCTTTCAATTCTTTCAAAATAAATGCGTATACTTCCTTTTCCGAATTGAAAACAGGGTTTTCACCCATAAATCCTTCTATAGCATAAGGACCAAAATTATCTGTAAATTCACTAATTAAATAAGCACGCCAAATACGCGCAAATTGTTTCACATTTGGGAAAAACTTTTGTTCATGTGCTGTAGCAGTACCAGATGCAAGCTGTTGATCCGCTGTATTAATAGCTAATGTAGCATTCTTAATACTATTACAGATACATGGATAATAATAGCTACTAGTATAATCATCAGAATAACGACCAACATTTAAGAAACTCATCTCACCAATAACACGAGCTGCACTACCCCAGTTGTACACAACAATACGTTCAGAAACCCCTGGATCCATTTTTGCTTGTGCAATAGAATTATTCAAAGCAAATTGAGGCTTTACATATTCTATAGTCGCTGTAATAGGACTTGTATTAACCTCATCAAAATCGGAGCATGAAAACAAAGCTGTACAAGCTCCCAATCCTAATATAATAGTTTTTATATCTTTCATAATAATCATTTCCTTTAATCCCTTAGAAACCAAGAGTTACATTAAACAAATAAGTACGTGACGTTGGCGCAGAAGCATTTTCCATACCTGTAGCATTTGTACTAGTTGCGTAAACAGATTCTGGGTCAATACCATCTAAGTTACTCTTTATCATCCATACATTATTAACAGATACGCCTAACTTCAAACGCTGAATAGGAGTTTTCTTTAACATTGAAGACGGGAAAGAATAAGTCAGTGAAACATTACGCAAACGAATATTAGTAGCATCATAAACATAAGCTTCAGATATACCAGCACGACCAGTTCCTAAAGCCTGATAATATTGTTGTAATGATACTGGAGTTTGGTTTGGAGCATAAGTACCATCAGCTTGTTTTACAACACCTGGAACAACAATATCTTCTCGTTTTCCACCGGGAGCCGTTACTTCTGCAATACCAGAACGTTGCAATTCCAAATTTGTAAACGAGAAAATATCACCAGCAAAACGTCCATCAATCAAGAAACTAAAGCCAAAATTCTTATAAGTGAAACTGTTAGTCCATCCAGCCATCATATCCGGTTGCTGTTCACCAATTTTATAACGTTCACTTGTAGCCTGTGGCAAACCAGAATCACTCAATAATAACTGTCCGTAATATGGGCTGTTAGGATCTTCTACTCGTTGATATTTTGTACCCCAAATTTCTCCATATACACCACCTGCAACTGCATAAATTTGTAATGCATCAGAGCCTCCCAAAGAGTATCTCATTCCAGGCTGTCCAGGAAGCAATTCAATAATTTTACTATTATTCTTCGAAATATTTAATTGAGTATCCCAAGAAAAATCACTCGTTTCTACAGGACGCGCATTTAACATAAGCTCAATACCAGTATTCTGAATATTACCGGCATTAATCTTCATACTTTCATAGCCAGAAAGATTATTCATTGGAATATTCATCAACTGACGTTTAGCGTTTGTTTTATACCAAGCAAAATCAACACCTAAACGGTTATTAAAGAACTTCAATTCTGTTCCGACTTCCCACGAAGTGATTAACTCACTGCGAACATCTGCATCATATTTAATTTTACCTTGATCTGCAGTAGGCTGACCGCCAATAGAAGATATAGTATATGAATCATATAACTGATATGGATCCATGTCATTACCTACTTGGGCAAAAGAAGCACGAACTTTTGCATAAGTAAACCACTCAGGCATAACCTTACCAATCTTATTCACCATATCACTAATCACCCATGATACAGAAACAGAGGGATAAAAGAATGAGCGATTTTTCTTTGCTAAAGCAGAAGACCAGTCATTACGGAATGTTGCATCTAAGAATGCCCATCCATCATAATTTATACCTAATGTACCATACAATGAATTAATCTTTTTATGAGTATAAGTTTCTGTAATGCCTAATTGATCCTTAGGACCATTATTCAAAGAGAACAAATCAGGAGCGGTCAGCTTGCCCATGCTTACTTCAACACCTGTCGATTTACGCTCCATGAGGTTACCTCCAAAAGAGAAATTACCACCCCAATTTCCAAAAATACGATCTTTATGTCCGCTTATCAAGAAGCTAAAGTTATTTTCATAGAATTTCTGTTCTCCCATTGTATAACGACTATCACCATCGTTAATGGTACTTCCAGCATACAGTTTATCATCGCGTTCTGTGAAATACATATCACTACCAGCTCTGATTTCCGCATCCAACCATTCTGTAAATTTATACTTTAAAGACCCATTCATTAAAAAACGATTACGAGAGTCCTTATTTGGATTATACTCATTCAACCAATAGGGATTCACCCCACTTCTATTCCACCAAGTCATATTACCAAATTCATCTTTTAATGGATTAGAAAAGTCTCGGATGTCAATAGTGGTAGGCAGATTAAACACTGTATAAAAAGCATTAGCATCACGAGAACCACCTTGAGGACGATTTTCTGCTAGAGAATTAATATATTGAACCTTTGCATCAATACTCCAACGATCGTCTTTTCCAAAAGAAGAAGCAGCACGCAAAGTTAAATTTGTACGATGTAATTTAGATCCCGGTATTTTACTAGCATCATCCATACGATTTAAAGACGTATAAATAGATGTTTTTCCAAACATTTGTGAAAATGATACACTTTCAGTAAAATTAATACCTGTGTCAAAATAATTTTTCACATTATCATAGGCTTGCATTCTTCCAGTTGTTCCATCCCACTTAGTGTACTCCTGTCCCGTAATAGCAGGTCCCCAACTATTACCATTTGTCGCATCATACACTCCATTTTCACCTTGTCCGAAAGCAGTCTGACGTTTAGGCAACATAAACAATGTTTCCGCAGAAACAGAAGCAGAAATCGTAACACCTAATCCTGGATTTTCTTTACCTTTTTTAGTAGTAATCAAAATAACGCCATTACCTGCACGAGATCCATAGAGGGCAGCTGCAGAAGCTCCTTTCAATACAGACATAGATTCAATATCTTCTGGATTGATATCAGAAAGACCGTTACCCATATCCATTGACGGATTATCAATATCATTATTAGTTGCTCCTGTAAAGTTATCCATCGGAACACCATCAACAACAATCAACGGCTGATTGGACCCAGTTACAGAATTCGCACCACGCAACTGGATCTTAGAAGATCCACCAGGACCATTACTAGAACGAATAATTTGCACACCAGAAATTTTACCAGACAATGCATTAGCAAGATTTGTTTCACGTGCTTCAACCAAGGATTCACCCTTTACTTCCTGCATTGCATAACCCAAAGCTTTCTTTTCACGTTTGATACCCAAAGCTGTTACTACAACTTCCTGAAGAACTTCCGTATCATCAGACATTTTTATAGTCCCGAAATCCGGAGTAGCAGGCAACTGTTGAGTTTTATAACCGATATAAGAAATCTCCAATGTAGCGCCAGAAGCTACCTGAAGAGTAAATTTACCATCTATATCGGTTATCGTACCATTAGTTGTACCAACTTCAAGAATACTTACACCAATCAACGGCTCACCTTGAGCATCGACAATTGTACCTTGAGTGGTAATTTTAGCTGATTGCTGTGAAATAGATGCATCCAATGATTTTTCTGGAGCAGCCCATACAGTTCCCCAGCCGGAAACCATCAGCAATAAAAACATTTGTGAAAACCTACTAATTCTCATAGATTTAACATTTAATAATTATATAATTAGAAACTTGTAGTTAAAAGGTCATTCATAAAGAATAAATAAAAAACAAACAAAACATATCATTTTTTCAATTAAAATGACAATAAAAATTTCATAATATTAGATTCCTTTTTATATATAGTAACATTCTTGTGGACAAAGATAATTATATTTTAAAAATTTTTATTAGCAACTATATAAAATATTTAACCACTTAAACATTATTAACAATACCAACTAATTTCCTAATACCACTATCATTATCAGTTATTTTACAAGAAGATAATCATAGTATTTATATATACTTCACTACTTATTTAGTTTCCATAGAGATACAAAATTTCACATAGCAATATTATGGCGAAAAAATTATTACAGAATATAAGTGTGCCACATTCCATGTCACTTATATATAATATAAAAGAAATTCAAAAAACTGAAAGCCGATATAAGTATTATCTTATACCGGCTTTCTATAAAAATATTTTTAAATACTAATCTTACTCTGTTTCATCCAGACTATCAATAATTTTCAGCAAACGCTCACCTAATCCAATTGTGTAGCCATGTGATGTAAATACAATTCTATTAAAAGTATCACCTATTATAAATATAGGTAATTGAGTATTTGCCTCAAGCTCTAATGCTTCAAGGAGTTTTTTCTGAATAGAGCTATCTGGATCAATACCAAACACAACATGTTCAGGAAGTCCTGGGGCAGGTGCAGTCTGATACTTTTCATAAGCTGCACGAGTTGGGAACAAAAGAATCATTTTTCGTCCACAAGCATCAAATTCCTTTGCCTTGACAGCAATATCCTTCAATGTATGATCCGTAGGTTCCTGTCCTACACCTAAGATAGCAAGTACAAATAATCCACGTCCTGAAGTTTTCAGCACTGTAGTTTCTTGACCTGTGGCAGCATCTATAAACTTAGATTCAGAGTCAAAGTTACCAATCACCTTCACAGCTTCAGTATTATCACGCACAAGCAATTTTTCATTTGTCAGCTCACCTTTGCGAACATTGAAAAAAGAAACCTGCCCTAACACACCACCATCTGCCAGACGGCTTCCAGAAACCATTATATAATATCCTTCATCCAAAGAAGATGGTTCTTTAAACAAAGCACTCCATTTTGCAAAATCAGGATAATTCAGTAATGTAAATCCTGCTCCATCAAATTTTGAGAGAGTAAAGTGACGAAGATATTCCGGATCATTCAGCTGCGGTATAGGTGAATATGCTAATTGCAATTTACCTGTTTCAGAAACTCCAGATACTCCACTTTCAAAATCCAACTGGATATCTGAACCATTATTTTTATAGAACACATTTCCTGTAACTCCATCTATCCACGCTGGAATGCCTAACGAGCGTGCAACTGCAACAAAGAATATATCACGTGACACACGGTCGGCAATACGGCTACGCCAAACTCCTTCGGGTGAAATAAAAGTTCCAACACAACACAACTCATCTCGAAGTGTAATATTCTTACGACACCATTCTGCCAAATTATTCGGATTTGCACGGAACATTTTGGCATCTTTTTTCGAAATCTCTTTCTGGAAGAAAGAACGATATGGAGTCAACATTTCGCCAGCTATACGCGGAGCTAATACTTTATCCGCATCCAAAGCCAGATCTGTATTATATAAGTGATCATCCAATATACTCTTAGGAGTATCACGTAAATCCTTATCTGAAAGCGTTGCTAACAATTGAAGTGCACGTGTGGCATAATTTTTTTTGGCAGCCTCACGCAAAAAAGCCATTATATCACCATAATTACCTCTTGAAGCAACAATATATTTATTGACATCCGCAGCCTTATACCCAGTTTCTGATGCAAATTGTTCGATAGCTGAAGCATTTGGGAAAGATGCAACATAAGCATTTCTAATAGAATCTTCGCGATTGAAACGAATATCATTTTTAGCGCGCTGCTCAGGAGTAACTTCCGGTATGTTCGGTTTTACGGGAGGAGGTACTAGATCTACAGGAAACGAAAACTCTTCACCTATACGGTGGCTAAGTTCTATAGCAACCTCACGTTCTTTTCCAAATGTTACTTTCTTAATACCAAACTGGTCACCTTTCGTTACGAGCACCATCATGTCTCCCAGACCAGCAGACAAGCTAGCCTTACCATCCTTCTCTGTTGTACGAGTATGAACAGTAAAGAATTCTGCATAATTATAGACCTTAAACTGTACACATGCACCTTCAACAGGTTTCTGTTGGTTATCAACAACCGTCACAGTAAGAGGAGCAAACTTAGCATAATTTCCTATAATATTAATCTCCGTATAATTCGCTGTACGGCGCATAACATCTTCTGGACCCTGATAATAGCCAAATACTTTTGTATGCATTAGCATACCACGACTGGCAGGAGCATTAAACCATCCCAAATCGAGAACAGGCTCAGGTTCGCAAGCTCCCAAGAAATGCCATTCACCATCAACCCATGCTTCTACCCATGCATGATTATCATCCGTATGAGCCCAGCGAGGAGTATAAACCTGACGGGCAGGAATGCCTACAGAACGAAGAGCAGCAACAAGAAAAGTAGATTCCTCACCACAACGTCCGTAAGCTGTCTTCACTGTAGCCAATGGCGCACTCGTACGAGCATCAGCCGGTTGGTAATTTACTTTTTCATGACACCAATGATTTACTTCAAGCACAGCATCGTGCATAGAAAGCCCTTTTAAACGGGGCATCAGTTCATCATGAAAAATCATGCGTGCACGATCCAGATTTTCATTATTTATTCGTACCGGCAAGACAAAGTGAGAAAAGATATCATCGGGTATTGTTTTACCCCATGTCGTTTCTTTTCGCGTAGACAATGAGCTACGTACATTTTCCAAATAAAAATTACCGGAATAATCTGTTATATCTCCGACTGACATATAAGCATAAAAGAAAGTAAGTGCATCACGTTCTTCTTGTGTAAGCTGTTGTCGGAAAACACTAAACAAATCACCAGTCGGCAGTGCTTCTTTCTTTTTTTGGAAATCGGCATTCACGCGATCCATTGAAAGATTTTGCGCGGTAATGGAACAGACTGACAAAAACAGCCCTGCAATCATCATTAGAGATCTCTTCATAGTATAAAATAATTAATAATATTATGCTACAAAGATATATTTTTAAAAATTAACACACAATATAAACCAAAATATTTCCAATTCTTAACGAATCCAATCTTAATTATATAAATATCTATCTAACTAGATATGAAACAAAAAAATCGGCATAATCCATTGAAGGATTATACCGATTTCATTTATTATTTAGTCAATATATTACTTAACTTCCTCTAATGTGATACCATCTGATAATCAGATATTTGTATAAACCATGGTACAAATATGGTAATCTTATTTCATAAATATCCATAAGAATAAAAACCGGGATAAAAACGGTGTAAATAATTAAATATCAAATATTTAATCATATGAAGCTATTATTTTTATTTTGTTTTATTTATGTCAACACATTATTTTTACCCATAAATTAACAACCTCTTAGCCTCACTATCTTTTTTGCGAAGGATAAAACATGTTTCATAAACAACGATAAACAATTAACCTAGTTTGATTATGTGATAAATTCCTTTCATTTGTTTTCACTTGTTCTTCATTCTTTGCATTTGTTTGGTACTTATCTTTTTTACAAGAAGACGATTATTAATTATTGAGGGATAAAAATCTTTTGTTTTTTATTGGAAACGATTATCTCTTTGTGATAGCAATAAGAAACGATAAAGATGAGTTTATAAACAATATGTATTAATATCGAAACAGACGAATGGTTGGAATTAATCGTATTCAGCAATTATATAATCATGCTCAATATAAATTTGTGGAGTTCCGCTAGCATGTAATTTAATAAAAGGATCGCGCGGAGAGCGTGACATTAATAGACAGATACTTAGAGTTTTTCAATCATATAATTGTGATAAATCATTCACAAATTATTGGCACTAATTCGAAATAGTGCCAATAATTTGTTGTATTTACGACATAACGGATATGATATGAGTAACGAAACAAAATCACCCATACTTAATTTTGCCGAAAAGCATCATGACTTTAATATAGATGATTTGTTTGAGAGTCTTAGCAAGAGTATGAACATCAACAGCCGTCTTTTCAGATATTCTAGCAGAAGAAAAATCAAAGATGAATTATTTTCTATACTGAATAACTTGAATTTGATATAATAAAAAAGAATGTTTTACGAAAGAATGGATTGATCAAGTGTGTACTGAACTGCATAAATACTCTCATGTGCGCGCCTATATATTAACCAGTTTAATTTATTATCTATATATAAAGGAAATAAACCAAACTAAACTGCTTTTTAAGTAACTCCAAAAGCGAAAAACGATATTGTATCATATATTCAATGCACATACAGGCAGACATATTATAGATAAATAAATGAAGTTATAACAAATACGAAACAACATAGTTCTTGTGTTGTTTTCTTGTGGTGTTTTCCTTATTCTTGTGGTGTTTTTCTTATGGTGTTTCTGCTAAAGGAAATACCAAGCAATCCATACCAAATTCCTATATTACAAAGGAAACCTGTCGATAATGCTTTCATACGAACAAAATTAAATTTCTGCTTTTTTATAATATCCAACTTTCTTACTTATCAATGTAGAAGATTTTGCATAAAAAGACTATCCTCGTAACCTAATGAATTATTGTTTGCTCAAAATCCAAAGGTAATTTCACATCCTATCTTTCCAAAGACTCTCAACCTTCCAATCGTTCAGAAATCCCATAGCTAGTACATCAATTTATGGATAACGGTTCTAAGTGCATTTTTGTTCAAGCAGGTTTATCTAGTCTGTAAAGAATAGAGATATTGGGGATGGGTATTTTATTCGTTTTAGTCATCATGGGTATATAAAAATAAAAAGCTCACCCTGAGCGCGCTGTTCTTACGGGAAGCGGGGTAAGCATGTTGCTACAAATTTAATACATTATTTTCTGCCCGACAAAACATTCATCTGTTTTTCCCTTTTTTCTATATCGTATATACCTTTTTTATTATTCTAAGATAATTACTGAATATACATATTAAATGATTTCTAAATCTATTTTTCGGATAGTTACGAATTACTTAGACTACTGTTCTTATATTCACGGAATTGTTGCTGTTCAAAACTCATGAACAGATATTAATCATGAACGGTACATTGTATTGCAAAAAGACTCAGTCCATTGCGTAAAATATAAAGAAACGTAATAACCAACTGAAATTTAAATAATAGCAGACAAAAATTAATATACAATAAAGGCTTATCATGCAGATATATGAATTAAGCAATAAATTTAGAGGACATCAAACCATTTTCTTTATTTGATACTAGAGGCAGCAGTTCTTCCACCCATGTAAATGAAATTACCAACTGTTATAGTTTCGACATGGGTGGAAGAGATTTTATGAATGTTAATCAAATATCTTAGGAGAACGATAAGCTGAGGTTTTGTACCAGTTGGTATCATGTTTATATCTTGAAACTGCAATAGATGGACTAATACCATATCGTTCAGCCTCAGTCGCTATAGTTTTTACAATTTTATGAGGAGAAAGACTGTTACAACCCACTTTTAAGATTTCATTCCATATGGCTTCAGGAATGAGAGTATTTTTAGCAAATTCGTTCGCTTCTTTTTCTCTTGGATCTGAGGAGTATTCGACTCCTTCAATCGCAATGAATGCCTTTTGGATATCAGATAAGTGTCGATCTATATGACATAATTCATGTAGAATATCAAAAGCCAACTTATCCATATCGTTGTAACGGTAGGTCACAGTTATGATTGGATGTCCATTTACTATCGTAGAATAAGCATCAATCGGAGCCTTGTCTAATTTTGAAACCTCAGCCAAAGATATGCCATAGTTTTGCAAACAACCTTTAATATTGTTCACACTCATTTTTCTTTGATTTGCCATTGAAGCAATTTTTTCTGCGGCTTTAAGAGCATTACCCTGTTTATAGCTGTTTAAGTTTGAAATCTGAGAAATCGTCAGCCAATTAAGGACAAGCCATGTGAGCATATTCTTCTCATCGATTTGTACTTTTTCACTATGTTTATAGAAACCAGCTACTTGCATCTTTTGTTCCTGTATAGTTAACAGGTCAAATGGGAATAAGTCTTTTAACCATCTTACTTTATCAACAACAGATGTAAAAGGACAAAGAAGACATTTGTATAGATGTTTTAAATTTAGTATTTTAGAACATTCTTCCTCAAACGCAAAGGCTTCCTGTTCTTCAATACTACGTTTCTCTATGGCTATGCAGTCATATGCATAACTGTTTTGGAGATTCATCCATACCTTAAAAGGGATACCTAAATGCTGCTCCAACTTCATTGCCAAATCTTCATTTAAGTTACGTTTGCCCTTAATAAATGCATTTAAGTGCGTGGGTTGCACACTTATTTGTTGGGCAAAAACTTTTTGCTTTATACCTCGTTCCTGCAATTCTTCACGCAAGATTTCTCCTGGATGTATTGCTCTAACAGGAATTGGATTGTTACTTTTTGTTGCCATAATGTGTGCTATCTATTTCAATTAGTTCAACTTCAATACCGTCGTCAGTTTCCGTAAACAGGAGGCGTTCTACCATGCCATTGACAATCCGAACAGAGCTTCGTTGCTCTACTTGGTACTTCAGTTTTTCATAATGCAAAAAACTAAATAGTTTTAACTCTGCAGTGGACTCTACATCATGCATCGTTTTCACTGCGCGTATATATCCATCTATAAATTTCTTGTTTTTGCAATAGTTCTTGTACCTCTTATCTTTTGTCTTACCTGTTTCATACAATTCTAACAAAACTTCATCTTTGAATATTACTTTCATGAGGTGAAATACTATTTGTTGCTGCAAAGATATACATAAATTACCAAATATGGTAATTTTTAATAGGTAATTTAGTGCATACCGGAATAAAGTTCCCCATATTACATCAAACTATATACTTTCTCCATTCATGACGAAAGTATATAGTTTATAAATGTGAAGATAAAACCACACTTGATATTGAAGAGACTGCATATTATACATAGGAAGCATTGAATGATGATAATAATAAATAGATCATTGATAAATTGCTCATGACGCAGGAATGTGAGTTGGTTGCATACGAGCAGGAGAGCAATCATCCAGTTGGCCGTATTGTCAACGTGTCGTCAGCGGAAAAGATTCAGGATGAAACGGACAGATTGACCCTTTCCGTCTGGAACTAATTACTTACGACCTGCTTCATCATCACTATCTGGTGATTGGAAAGAAGATGGGCAATGTCTTTTCCGACGGAAAAGCATTGAAGTAAAAATATAGCCGCCACGCATCTCGGAAAGGATACGTGGCAGTTTTTCTGTGTATTAGAAACTTCAGTAGCAATATGAATTATGCTCCTGCCTGTGATGCCTCTTTCAATTGAGATTTTAGTTTTTCCATATTTTCCGGAGAAGAAGCCGACTTGAATCTTATGGTTCCATTCTTGTCAAAGATTACGCAATGAGGAATGGAGAGTGCCTGCTGCTTGTTGCCGAATGTTTTATAGATTTCGTTTTTGAAGGCCTCCTGCACACGTACGTGTTCACCCATCAAATCATAATGAGCTACCATTTTTCGCCATTTGGCGTCCTCACTCGGGCGGTCAATGGAAAGATACAATAGTACGATGTCGTTCGCTTTGGCATATTCCTGCAAGGGTTTTACATGCGCGAAGGATGCACGGCAGGGACCGCACCAGGTAGCCCAGATATCCATGAAAATCACTTTTCCTTTGTACATGTCGGTGATATCCTTGAGAGTCTTGACATGATTCACATCAGGGAAATGGATGTATTCCGGTACCTGAGTCTGGTTGAAAGCCTTATTCTTGGCAATGGCCTGGTCTATCAGTGGCTGCCATTGGCTTTGCGGATACAGTTGCTTGAATCGTTCTTCCAACGGAAGTATCTCAAGGCTGTATTTTTCCTCGTTTGCGTCCATCAGGAAGAGCAGTGCCATGGCCGATTCCTGTGCCTTACCCGTAAGTTTTTTTTCGACATAATGGAAAATCAACTTATTGGGATTTTTCTTCAATTCTTCGTCTATCGGTTCTCCTTTGGTGTAGTATGTGATACCAGCATTGTTATAAACTACTTCATGGAAAGCAGGAGAGAAGGTACTGGCAGGATGGTTCACGTTGCAGAATTCTTGCATCTTTTCCCATTCCTTTATCCATTCTTGCTTGGTGGCTTCGGAATAGCGGTAGGCAATACCGAAAAGCTGGTTCTGGAAAGCCCACATCACTTGTATGCGTGTATTCTGGCGGGCTTTTTCATATAAATCCTCATCAACACCTTTCATCTTTTCATCCAAGGCTAATACCGCATCCTGCAACTTTTTGCTGACTGAAGTGGCTATGGTGTCCCGGGTAATACCCCACTTGTCGCCTTTTCTTGAAAGCACATCAAACACGTCCTGTCCCAGTTCGTCCATTAACCTTGATACCTCCATATTCTTTTCATTCTTGCCTTCCAAAATGGATATGGGATGCGTGGCTGCGGCATCAATTTGCAGGCGATAATTACCGCCGTCGGCAATGAATGAACCTAAGTAACGCTTTCCCCACAGGAACAGGCGTATCTGTTCGTACCCGTTACTGGGGAGTGTGAGATTGAACGTGCTGTCCTTATTCAGCTTTAATGTATCCTGAGATTGCGAATTAAACATTCCGTTAATGGATCTCTGATAGATAATTGTACCCTCGTCTAAATTCTTTACAGAGCCTGTAATCTTTATTTCGTGCGAGTCAGTACATGAGACAAATGTTCCTATAAGCACACTGAGTGAAAGGAATGCGATATATTTGACTTTCATATACAATAGAGTTTAAGTTTTATGGCATATTATGTTATTGAGACCCAAAGGTAAGGATTTTTTTGTTTGAGTTTATATTCTCATTTGGAATTTGTGGCTTTTTGATTTCAGATAGTCAGATTAGGAATTGCGAGAGATATGAGGAGATACCATGTCTTTGTTATTGTCACTTCCATACGTTAAACTCACAAATGGAAGTTCCTATATTACCCGTTCCGTCAGTTCCCTCAATCACTCCCACGAATCCGATATTGATGTCTGAGCAGAAGAACTCCACTTCAGCACATCCGTTTTCGTCCGTGATTATGTCAGGTTTCCACATCAGTACGTTGCGTGCATCAGGCACAGGCAGTAGCATATCGGTTTCTTCAGGTTTATAGAACTCACGCTTGCCATAATAGCCCTTGATTCTGAACAGGTTGTTCATCCTCAAAAGTTCTTCTTCTGAATAAAAAGGAGCTTGATATACAATACTTTGAACATCCACTACACTAAAAGAGGTACCTGAAGTAGAAGTATCACCATGATATTTGAATTTAGCAATGGAATAGGTTTCACCATTGGCAGGTTTCTTTCTACCTTTTGCCGGGCAACGACCAAATTCATTATGGTGAGCATTATAATCCATTCTATAGTTGATTAAATAATTACATGAGGTACATACATATGCAGAATTTATATTCAGCTGCGCCAAACTGTCCAGCCTTCCCATCATCTTGTCCCTGAATACCCTTCCTTTCGTTCCTGTAACGGTCACCTCGGACAGAAGGATACTGCTGTCACGGCTTATGACGGAATTGTCAAACTCTTCTACTGACTTAACAAGATTCATGTCTTGAAATGCGGTATAGCATCTGAGATGACTTCTCAGACTGTCTGCTATCGGAAAATCAGCCTTGAACGACACTTCCGGCTTGTACTCGTCATTGTCAAGCATGGGTTTAAGATAGACATAACCGCCACGCAGGGCAAGCATCTGTTCAGTTGGGACTGCAAAGTTCCCAATCGAGTCTGTCATAACGAACTGGGTATCCGCATCAGGTCCGGATACCTGGAGAAGCTGCTGTACGTTTCCAACCTCATTACGTTTCCTTTTCTTGCCTATGGTCTGTCTTCCTAAAATCTCGTCAGACAGGAAGATGTCCGGCTCTTTGGTATCATCAAAGTTCTCCCATACATACCTTCTCCATCCCTGTGTTAGCAGAAGAAGGTCAAGCGACCGGAGCCTGTCTTTGTTCCCGTCATTGAAGTAGTATGCAGGATTGTGTATGTTGCCTCTTATCTCGGAGGACAGCAAGCAGTAGGAAAGCATGTTCTCAGGAACCGCCTCATTGATGTATGAGGCATCGAAGATACTGAGACCAAGGTGTGCTAAGACGGGGTTGCCATGTTCATCAGATAGTGTTTGTCCGTTAACAGATAACGCAAACAATAATATTAAAAACTGTATTAGAATTTTGCTTGTTTTCATTTACTGGGAAAACTAATTTTACGAGAATTCGATATAATTAAATTAACGTATATTTAAAATAAGAATAAATATATTTTTTCTGTTAACTAGTGACATAATGATAAAGGCATTAGATGTTTAATGTACAATTATAACATCTAAACGATTACCACTATGTTTCCAGAGTTTAAAGTTACAGAGATTTATTGTATGGCAGATGATTTTTGCAATGAATTTATATTACAACAGGAAAAAAATATATGATTGTGGATAAGAAGACCAAACATCGTAATAACCCCAACCTTATGAGTGATGCTGAGATTATGGTTATTATAATCCTGTTTCACTCCGGTGGATTATGTTGTTTCAAGTATACTAAAAGGAATATGTCTACAAACATCTGAAACACCTTTTTCCGCGTCAGGTTTCTTATAACCGTTTTGTAGAACTGGAGAAGGAAGTATTGCTTCCCATGACCATCTTCATCAAAAAAGTATTGCTGGGAACCTGTACCGGTATTAGTTTTGTTGACTCCACTCCTTTACGTGTCTGCCGTAACCAGATGACCTGATTCATAAAACATTTGAGGAACTTGCAGAACGTGGAAAATAAAACAACATGAGGAATTCACTGATGACTATTGCAGACAAGATTTTGTTCAGAAAAAGAGCTTTATTGAAACAGTCAAAGATGAACTGAAGTACATTGCAAAGATAAAGCACTCTCCACACCGTTCTTTCAACAATTTCATTGCCAATTCCTTATCGGCGCTGCATACTATTTTTGAGAAAAGGCCCGCCATTGACGTAAACTTTGTCAATGACGGACAACTCTCTACTTTCTGATTTAATATCGAACTCACATCAAATATTATGACAAGAATTATACAAATGCTTTTGGATATCAATCATTTGTATAATTCTTGTCATATAATGCAGGGATAATTTTAATCTTGTAATAACCTATCAGATGGATTAAGTGCTTTGGATATATTTTTTTGAAAGTTTTTCTTAGATGATATAAGAGACATTCAAAGAGTTCTTAAAAAAGTGGTTCAAGAATGTGGACTATAACCTATATAAATGAAGATAGTGAAGTTGAGGCATATTAGAATTATGGCTCTCTGTATCGAATCGCATGCTAAAACTATAAAGATCATACACTGAAAAGCAATCATAAATTCACTTGTTAAAATACTCAATCTACTGCGTAAAATATAAAGACACGCGACAGCTAATTGAACATAAATAATTACAGATAAAAATCAATAAACAACAAAGAGATACCATGTGCATATATGAAGCTATTAAGCTATAAAATGCGTAATATTTGATTAGGATTTAAAGAACAATATGAATTTATTTCAGCAATTATTTGATGAGAAAATATAAAAACATATAACTTGCTGATATTTAAGTTTTTAATAATTATTTATTGCACATTACCTACCAATTTGTTGCGGTACAAATATGGTACAATTATGCCATTAACAGCTAATAAACAAAGGTAAAAACTCAAAATGCAAAAAAATAAAAAAGGCGTGAAACTACCTGATTTTCACGCCTTTATACATAATAATTAATGTTAATATATTATAATTTACTTGACTTCCTCAAAATCAGCATCCTGAACATTATCATTCTTTCCGCCATTCTGAGTATTTGCCTGACCTGCATTAGGACCAGCCTGAGCACCGCCTTGTGCACCTGTCTGAGCATACATTTCAGCACTTGCAGCCTGGAATGCAGTCTGCAGTTCAGCACTTGCAGCATCGATACCAGCCAAATCCTGTGCTTTGTGAGCATCTTTCAGTTTCTGAAGAGCAGCTTCGATAGGAGCTTTCTTGTCAGCTGGAAGCTTATCACCAAGATCCTTCAACTGATTTTCAGTTGTGAAGATCAAGCTATCTGCCTGGTTCAATTTATCAATACGTTCTTTTTCTTTCTTATCTGCTTCTGCGTTTGCTTCAGCTTCAGCTTTCATACGTTCAATTTCTTCCTTGCTCAAACCAGATGAAGCTTCGATACGAATAGCCTGTTCCTTACCTGTTGCTTTATCCTTAGCAGAAACTTTCAAGATACCGTTTGCATCGATATCGAAGGTTACTTCAATCTGAGGAACACCACGACGAGCAGGAGCAATACCTGTCAGGTTGAACTGACCAATTGATTTGTTCTGTGCTGCCATAGGACGTTCACCCTGAAGTACGTGGATTGTTACTTCTGTCTGGTTGTCGGCTGCCGTAGAGAATACTTCACTCTTCTTGCAAGGGATAGTAGTGTTAGCATCGATAAGTTTTGTCATCACACCACCCATTGTTTCGATACCCATTGACAGCGGAGTTACATCCAACAGAACTACACCCTTGATTTCGTCTGTCAAAACGGCACCCTGAACAGCTGCACCTACTGCAACTACTTCGTCTGGGTTAACACCCTTAGAAGGAACTTTTCCGAAGAAGTCTTCTACCAGTTTCTGAACGGCAGGTATACGAGATGAACCACCAACCAAGATAACTTCATCGATATCTGAGTTACTCAAACCAGCATCGCTCATTGCTTTCTTACAAGGTTCAAGACAAGCCTGAATCAAGTTGTGAGCCAAAGCTTCGAATTTAGCACGAGTCAATGTCTTAACCAAGTGTTTAGGAACACCAGCTACCGGCATGATATACGGCAAGTTTATTTCTGTTGATGTAGAAGAAGACAATTCAATCTTAGCTTTTTCAGCTGCTTCTTTCAAACGCTGCATAGCCATCGGATCAGTTGTCAAATCTGCACCTTCATCGTTCTTGAATTCCTGTACCAACCAGTCGATGATAACCTGGTCGAAGTCATCACCACCCAGGTGAGTATCACCGTTAGTTGACAATACTTCGAATACACCACCACCAAATTCAAGGATTGAGATATCGAATGTACCACCACCAAGGTCGAACACTGCAACTTTCATATCCTTATTTGATTTGTCAACACCATATGCAAGTGCTGCTGCTGTCGGTTCGTTTACGATACGTTTTACTTCCAAACCTGCAATCTGACCAGCTTCTTTAGTAGCCTGACGCTGTGAATCTGAGAAGTATGCCGGAACTGTGATAACAGCTTCTGTTACTTCCTGTCCCAGATAATCTTCAGCAGTCTTTTTCATTTTCTGAAGAATCATTGCTGAGATTTCCTGTGGAGTATATAAACGTCCGTCGATATCTACACGCGGAGTATTGTTGTCACCTTTTACTACTGAATAAGGTACTCGTGAAATTTCTTTCTGAACCTGATCGTAAGTTTCACCCATGAAACGCTTGATAGAATATACTGTACGTTTCGGGTTTGTAATAGCCTGACGTTTAGCCGGATCACCAACCTTACGTTCGCCACCATCAACGAAACCTACTACTGAAGGAGTGGTACGTTTACCTTCGCTGTTGGCAATTACCACCGGTTCGTTACCTTCGAATACTGCAACACATGAGTTTGTTGTTCCTAAGTCAATACCAATAATCTTTCCCATAATTGTATCTATTTTATTTATTTTTATTCAAGTTTATTCTGTAATGCCGAAGCATTACGCCATAATTAAAACAAATGGCGTGCCAGAAAGAAAACTTCTTTTTTTTTCATAGCCGACGGACATTTTGGCAGTCCGTTATGACAAAGCAGACAAAGCATACGCCAAAAATTACATAATCTCACCTAAAATCGACAGAATTTGACACAAGTCATTTTCCAGTATATGCCATGTTTAAAAGAATTCATGCAGAAGTTTTCAAAAAACATCCTGAAATGTTTCTCAATCTTTGTACAAAAAATCAGAAAATTTGTACAAAACATCGGAATTTTTGTACGAAAAGAGCGGAACATTTGTACAAAAAATAAAAAAACATCGAGATAAATCTCTGTAAAGATCTAAACGCTTCTATATAAAGCCCTTCATATATATTATATATAAGGTGAAACTGCCAAGAAGTATTCAGTTTTGCTTTTCTACGGTTCAGTATCTTCTATCTACGGTTCAGAAACAACAATATTGAAGCCTTATTTACCTTGACTTACTTTTGCATTACTAAATAATCATTCAGAAGAACATTAAGATGAAAAAAGCACTTTTATTTCTCGCATGTATGGGGTGTTTCATATCGTGCGACAACAATTCAAACAAGGAGCAGCAAGCTCCTAATGTAAAAGTTATCCGTGCCGAACAGTCGGATACATCTTCCGAGCGCAGCTATTCATTCATTTCACAACCTTACCGGACTACAGAACTTTCTTTCAGAGTAGGTGGTCCGGTATATACTTTCGATACACAAAGCGGACAGTTCTTCCGTAAAGGAGAGCTAATTGCCGCTATCGACGACCGTGACTTTCTGATTCGCAAACAACGCGCAGAGGCTATCTATAAACAAACGGAGGCTGACTACAAACGTATTTCAAATCTATATGAAAAAGGAAGCATATCAGGAACAAGTTACGAAAAAGCCAAGGCTGACTACGAAAAAGCCAAAGCTGACTATACAACATCCGTCAATGAATTAAAAGATACCAAACTGTATGCACCTTTCGATGGATATATCCAAAAAGTTAACATAGAGCGTTATCAGGACATCAAGGCCTCTGTTCCGGTAGTAACATTTATCGACCTTTCCAAAATCAAAGTTGAAGCCTATATTCCGGAAGATATGGCAGTAAATGCCCGAAAGCTGTCTGCCCTCCCCTGCTCTATCACATTCAATGCTATACAGGAAAAAACATTTATACCGGAAAAGACTTATATCACACAAAGCGCAAGCGACAACAACATATCTTATTTATTTACAGCAATAATCAACAATGCAGACAACAGCTTATTGGGTGGTATGGCAGGCTCTCTTTTAATCCCTAGCTTTAGTTCATCTTCATATTCATACCAGAGCGTGGTCATCCCCCAAACAGCTGTTTGTCATACTGACGAAACGGGTTCTTTCGTTTGGCTCGTGAACGAACAGAACCGGGTTGTAAAAAGGTCTGTAAAAACAGGCAAGCTAAGAAAGAATGACAAAATAGAAATTCTGTCAGGACTTTCTGCCGGTGAAAGAATTGCCGCAACACGGCTGACTTATCTCTCGGAAAACGAAGAAATAACCATTCAAGACTAAAACGAAATACTGATGAAAGGATTAGTAAAATTTTTCCTGACGAACAAAGCCTTAAGCTGGCTGATACTGATACTGATTTTGAGTGGAGGCATATTCGCATATAACAATATGGGAAAGCTTGAAGATGCACCATTCACAATCAAACAAGCACTCGTAACAACTTCTTATCCGGGAGCTTCTCCAATGGAAGTACAACAACAAGTAACCGATGTACTGGAAGAATCGATTCAGTCGCTGGGTGAACTGTATTATCTGAAGACGGAAAACCGGGCAGGGCTTTCTAAAATTACCGTTTATGTGAAAAAAGAAATACGCGCCAAAGATATGCAACAGCTTTGGGACAAGCTTCGCCGGAAAGTAAACGATGTACAAAACAAGTTGCCCGCCGGTGCAGGTCCATCGGTTGTAAATGATGATTTTGGTGATGTCTTGGGAGTATTCTACGGCTTAAGCAGTGAAACACATACTTATCGCGAACTGGAAGACTGTGCCAAAGAAATAAAAAATGAACTGTTGGACGTAAAAGACGTGGCTAAAGTCGAACTGTTCGGTATTCAGAACCGGACAATCGAAGTAACGGTCAACCCTTCACTACTTTCTCAAAGTGGAGTAATGATGGCCGACATAGCCTCAGCCTTTGAAAGACAAAACAAGGTAGTCGATGCAGGTGCGATAGAAACATCCACAAACCGTCTTCGAATTGAAGCCGATGGAAGTTTTACAAGTCTGGAAGAAATAGAGAATCTGACTGTCGTTTCGCGTAAAGGTGAATATTTCCGGCTGGGAGAAATTGCAGAAATCAGAGAAAGCTATTCGCGTCCGGCAAGAAACCTGATGAGAATCGGAAATATTCCAGCTGTAGGTATCGCAATTTCTACAGTATCCGACGGGAATGTAGTGGAGATGGCAGAGCTTGTATCCCAGCAAATAGATAAACTGAAAGCCGATATGCCGGAGGGATATCAGCTGGACATTATTTATGATCAGGGATATGAATCGGCTGTAGCTAACGATGGATTTGTAATGAATCTCATTGTTTCTGTACTGACTGTAGTAGCTGTACTATTGTTCTTCATCGGATTCAAAAACGGATTTCTGATAGGTAGCGGACTGATTTTTTCTATTTTCGGAACGCTGATCTACATGCAGGCTACTGGAATTGCCCTGCAACGTATGTCGCTTGCAGCCATCATCATTGCAATGGGTATGCTGGTAGACAATGCCATTGTGGTATATGATGCAGCTTTAGTTAATATGCAACGTGGAATGAGAAAGCGTGTTGCCATACTGAACGCCGTATCAAGTACCGCCATGCCTCTTCTCGGAGCTACACTGATAGCAGTACTTACCTTTTTGCCGGTATATCTTTCTCCACATATCACAGGCGAGATTCTTTCATCGCTGTTTATTGTAATAGCGGTGTCTTTGCTGCTCAGCTGGGTACTTGCCATCACACAAAATGTATTTTTCGTTCAAGAGTTTGTAAGACGTCCACGACCGGAAGAACTGAAAAACGAACTATTTACCGGACGTATATACGACTTTTTCCGTAAAGCACTAAGTTTCACGATACGGAAACGATATACAGTGGTAGGATGCATGGTCATACTGCTAGTTGTGGCCGGATGGGGATTCAGATATATTCCTCAACAATTTATGCCACTATTAAACAAGCAATACTTTTCCGTAGACATGTGGTTGCCCGAAGGTACACGTATCGAAGAGAGTGAAAAACAGGCTGCACAACTGACGGAATACCTGCAAACATTCGATGGAGTAAAGAAGGTTTCGACTTATATCGGGCAAACTCCTCCAAGATATTATCTGGCAAATGCTGCTTATGGTCCGCAACCTAATTATGCTCAATGTCTGATAGAGGCAGATACTCCTGAAAAGTCACGCGAATTACAGGAAATTTTATACCACAAGCTTCCTGAAAAATTTCAGGATGCACTTATACGAGTCAACAGTTTCGAAATCAACAGCATACCCCAGGCTTTAATCGAAGCCCGGTTCTGTGGAGATGATCCGGCTGTATTGGATTCTCTGACAAACATTGCTATCGGTATCATGCGTAAGAATCCGAAAGTGCTGAATGCACGCAACGAGTGGGGAAATATGGCTATGATGATAAAAGCGGGCTACGATCCGGTAAAAGCCGGAAGACTGAATATCGGACGGAGTGATATGATGAATGCTGTCAAATCGGTTAGCGACGGAACGGCCATAGGTATTTACCGCGATAATGACAAAAAGGTTCCCGTACTACTCCGCACAAAAGAAGAGGCATCATGGGATACAGAAAAACTGGAAGACCTGCAGATATGGAATGGATCTAACTCTGCTCCGTTAGGACAAGTAACCGATGGCATCAATATCACATGGGAATATCCGCTTGTGCGTACATACAACCGACAGCTTTCCATGGCTGCCCAATGTGACGTGAAACGTGGACATACCATGAAAGAAGTACATGCAGAGATACGGGAAGAAATAGAAAACATCAAACTGCCCGAAGGCTATAGTTTTTTCTGGGATTCACAATATAAAGATCAGAAAGAAGCCATGGCAGCATTGACCAAATATTTTCCTTTGGCCATTATCATGCTGATAATCATTCTCGTCATGCTTTTCGGAAATTTCCGGCAGCCACTTATCATTTTCCTTATTCTACCGTTGTCACTCATCGGTATGGTATTCGGATTATTGCTCACAGGATTCCAGTTTGGTTTCTTCTGTATAGCCGGATGGCTCGGATTATTAGGCATGATCATAAAGAATGTTATTGTATTGCTGGATGAAGTAAACGTACAGCGAAGAGCAGGTATCGCGCCATATACGGCAGTCATCGAAGCTACAGTTTCCAGAGTACGTCCTGTACTGATGGCTGCACTGACAACTGTATTCGGAAGTATTCCGCTTTTATTCGATGTCGTATTTGGTGGCATGGCAGCAACAATCGTATTCGGTTTGTCGTTTGCCACACTACTTACATTATTTGTGACTCCGGCTCTATATGCTATTTTTTACAAAATATAGTGTCTATTGCGTTTTCTCGAAATTTATGTGGAACTTTTTCTTAACTTTACAAATTACAAGAGGATGAATAAATGGATTATATTGTGCCTGATGTGTGTTTCTGCACAAGCTCAGGCACAACACAACAAACTTTTGCAAGAATATCGTACCAAGGTGAAAGCATATAACCAAGACATAAAGGCAGCAGGATATGCAGCTTCCATACAACAGGAAAAAGAGAAATCGGCAAAAGCCGATTTCCTGCCTTCGCTGTCTGGTAATGCCAACTTCAACTATACCGGTAATCCGGCAGAACTCTCTGTAGCTATCCCTTCACTTAATGAGCCTGTTAGCTTTCAGGGACGAAATGCTAAATATGGTGCATCGCTCACATTAGCCCAGCCTATCTATTCAGGAGGAGCTCTACAGGCTGGATATGACAAGGCAAAAAAAGAAAATGAATCGTCACGTTATGAGCAGATGCGTGTGACAAACAATATCATATATGATGCTGATGTATATTATTGGAACAAAGTCGCACGTCAGGAAATGGTGACAGTGGCCGAAGAGTTTAAAGAATCGGTCGCAACGTTGGTTGAGGTAGTAAAAGACCGCGTAGAAGAAGAATATTCCGACCGCAACGATTTACTTATGGCAGAAGTTAAACTGAATGATGCTGAATACCGGCTGATACAGTCGCGCAATGACGCAGAAGTAGCACGTTTATCTATGAACTCTTTCTCCGGCATTCCATTCAACCAAGAGCTGGAAACAGACTCCGTCGTTGTACCACTGACAGAAGTTCAGCACTTTCCGGGAACGGTAGAAACAGCTATGGCATCAAGACCGGAACTGCGAATAGCAACCAATAAAGTCGATATTCAAAGATCAGCTTCGAAAATCGCTAATGCACAATATTTGCCTAAACTGTCGGTTGGTATAGATGGAAGTTATTCATCACCGGGATATGATTTCAAATCGGATCTGGATCCTAATTACGCTGTATATGCCAAGTTAAGCGTACCTATATTCGAATGGGGTAAACGCAGACATACCAAAAAATCAGGGAAATATAGTGTAAACATGGCAATCGAGAATCATCATAAGGTGGCCGACAATATTCGTCTGGAAATAGAAACCGCCTTTTATACCTACTCGCAAGCTATAGAAAAAGTTAGACTCACAGAAAGTTCCCTGTCGAAAGCTGCCGACAGCGAAAAGATGGCAATGGACAAATATAAAGAAGGTAATATTTCCATCCTTGAAGTTATCAATGCACAATTATATCATCAGGATGCCAAAATCAATTATATTCAGTCGAAGCTAAACGCTCAGATAGCTAAAAGCGGGCTGGACAGAGCCACAGGGAAAATAGACATGCAATAATAGAATGATACAAATGAAAAGCAGACTGAAAGACATAAAGCGGTATTTGTGGGATGTACTTTTATTCTCCGGAATAGGATGCTTCTCTTATTTTCTATTGGTATATTATGCAGATATTCCTTCCCAATATCAAGACCGGCTGATGACTTTTCAGGCTTTTTCTGCCGTAGTTGTATTATTTAACGGGGTTGGACTCAGCGTAAAATACATAAACGAGAAACTGATGATGTATTATCAGTTTTTCTTAAAGAATCATCGCATGCTGTCTATCGGATTAATAACTGCTGCAATCATTCTCTTCATATCTAATTACCTGTTGCTGGTTTCTACCAAACTGCTCATAGAGTCACCTCATCCTTTTATGCTGAAAGATAAAGGATTGTATGTCATGCTTACAGTGTGGTTTATAGAACTCATCATTGTAGGACAATTCATGCTGAACCGTTTTTACGTAGATCTGGTGAAGCTATATAAACGTGCAGAAGAACTGGAAGAAAAAACAGCACAAGCCCGGTATATGGCGCTACAAAACCAGCTGAATCCGCATTTTTTATTTAACAGTCTGAATACACTTATTTCTGAAATAGAATATAATCCGATGAATGCCATAGAATTTACACGAAACCTCGCCGATACATACAGGTATATTCTTTACTGCCAGGACAAGCATACCATTCCGCTCAGAGAAGAGCTTGACTTTCTTAATACTTATATCCTACTTCAAAAAGTCCGTTTGGGAGACTGCCTAAATATCAACAATACAATAGATGAAAAATACTGGGATGTACCTATTCCTCCTTTAACACTACAACTTTTAATAGAAAATGTCATCAAACACAATATCATAAGTCTCAGTAAACCCATGGAAGTAAAACTGACCACCGAAGTACGTGACAAAGAGGTCTGGCTCAGTGTTTCCAATCCTATAAAACTCAAACAAGGGGTTGCCTCATCGGGAAAAGGGCTTATGAATCTCTCCCAACGCTATAAGTTATTATGCAACAGGGAGCTTATCATAGAAAACAACAAAAATAAATTTGTCATTAAAGTACCTTTATTATATGAATAAAATAAAAGCCGTAATCATAGAAGATGAGTTTCCGGCAGCTCGACTGCTGAACAAGATGATACAAAAAGTACGTCCGGAATGGGAGGTAACGGTGCTTCCAGGAACAATCGAAGGAGCAGTAAGCTGGTTTAATGAAAATCCTCATCCGGATATTATATTCCTTGATATTCAACTGAATGACGGCATATCATTTATCTTTATCGAACAGGCACAGCCACAAAGTATGATTGTATTTACAACCGCATACGATGAATATGCTGTACGTGCTTTTACCGTAAACAGTATCGACTATCTGCTAAAACCGATACACGAAGAAAGGCTACTTGAAGCAATCCTAAAATTTGAACGCCTTTTCGCTTTAAGCTCGGAACATACGTATAATTTATCAAACATAGAGCAACTGCTTAAGTCGTTTGCCGAAAAAAAGGAAAAACAATTTCGTACTCGCTTTCTCATTTCCGGCCCCAAACACCTATATACAGTCCAGGTAAGTGACATTGCCTATTTTTACTCAGAAGATAAAATAACTTTTGCCGTAACGAAAGATGCAAAAACCCACGTCATCGATTTTCCGCTGAATAAACTGGAGGAGCAGCTGGATGATAGAATGTTCTTCCGCGCCAACAGACAGTTTATTTTATCGGCAGATGCTATTAAAAGTATACAAAACCATTTCAATGGCAAAGCCGTAGTAAGCGTAATTCCTCCTTATAGCGAAACCATATATATCAGTCGCGAAAAAGTGTCTTTATTAAAAATGTGGCTTAATAGTTAAAACTCCTATATCTATGTTTTTTATATAAGACATTGAAAAGTATTTTCTTACTTTTGTGTTTGTAATGAAAATACTGAACCTGTTCATAGTAAGCATTGTGTTACTACTGTTGATGCCGGTCAAGATATTGGCACAAAAGCAAGTGGTAAAAGGGCGTGTTGTTTTATGTAATGCTCTCCAGCAAACTGAAGCTCTACCCTATGCTAATATCGCACTTATACAGTTACCTGACTCTACGTTTGTAACAGGAGCTGTAAGTGACGAACAGGGCAAGTTTACCTGTTCGTTCTCACACAAAAAGAATCACAGCTATCTTTTCAAAGTATCCTATACAGGATGTAGTCCGGTATTTAAAACCATCACATCCCAGTCGGACACAGTGCGTCTGGGTACAATCAAGCTAAAAGAAAATGCACTGCACCTGAAAGAAATTGTAGTCGTTGCTCCACTGAAGGCTATGGAACAGAAGGGTGATACTACTATATATAATGTAGATGCCTACCCTACACCAGAAGGATCCTATTTGCAAGAATTGGTTAAACGCATTCCAGGATTAACATACGATCCCAAAGAAAAAACCATCACTTACAACGGACATACCATCAAAGAAATAACCGTAAATGGCAAAGACTTTTTTAAAGGTAACCAGCAGGTCGTTTTGGAAAACCTTCCTGTCAAGTTTGTCAGTCAGCTGAAAGTGTACGACAAGCCAACCAAACAGGAAGAAGCTACAGGTATGAAATCGGCAGAAAAAAACTATGTGCTCGATCTTCAGACTAAAAAAGAAGTGAACAACGCCATACTTTTATCAGCAGAAGGTGGTTATGGAACTCATAAACGACGGGATATAAACGGAAAAATAATGCGTTTTAATGAAGCCGGAGATAATTTCATGATAAACGGGCAGTCTACAAACCGCCATTATACTACACCATATGATAAAAATATTTCGAATACGATTGGAGCTAATATCACGAAAGTAAAAGATCAGTTTGAAATTTCAGGAAATGTCAGTTTTTCAAATGACAGGGTTGGAAATGAATCAAGTTCTTATAGTGAACAATACATGACGACCGGCAACCAGTATGCCATTTCCGAATCAAACAGATTAAGTAAGGGAAACAGATTCAATGGAAACGTTGATTTTAAATGGGATATTGATTCGCTAACCATGTTCAACATTTCCGGTTGGTTCAATTCCAACCGCAACAACAGTGATGACCACAACCGGGAAGCAACATTTGATACTAATCCGGAAGTCAGCACCCAAAATCCGTTCGACAGATTTGAAGAAATAGATCCGGCTACTTACATTAATGACAGTAAAAGACAGTCGAAAGAACAGAGCCAATATAGCAATTATAATATAAACACAAGCATTACCCGAAGACTAAACAAGAAAGGAAATAATATCAGTTTTAGCTTTTCCACGGCACAAAACCAGAATAAGAGCAAAACTTACACATTGTCATCCACACGCTATTTCCGTCTGTCGGATATAGCAGGAAAAGATTCTGTGTTATCTCTCAATCAATATCAGTATGCACCGGGAAAAGAGCAAAACTATACACTGAATCTGGCTTACACACAAGTCTTAACCAAGGAAAGTCGCCTACAGGTATCTTATGGTTTCAATGCCAATAAGGAACATCTGAACAGTAATACATACAACTTGGGAGCGCCGGATGATAAAAATATTCCTATCGGCATTTTGCCGGAAGGATATGAAGCGGGGAATATCGACAGTCTTGCCAATCGCAGCAACAGCTTGACTTCAGGACATAATCTGGCACTACAGTTCACATATAACGGAGAAGTATGGGGAATAAGAAGCAGTCTGACTACGACCTTTCAAAAACGATCAATCAATGAATATACAGGCAGGCATCAGGCAGACACAACTATAAATTCGATTGAATGGCAGCCTAATCTGACCCTCACATACCATAAGGGTGACAATTATGCAATGATAAGTTACAATGGAGGAACTTCACAACCCATGCTGAGAGATCTTATTGCGCCTACCGATTATAGCTCACCTTTGAATATTACACGGAGTAACCCGAACCTTCGTGCTTCGTATAGCAACTATATATATGCAATGTTCAATAACTTCCGTAAAGGGATTATGGTGGGAATGAGTTGGAATCAGCAAATAAACTCTGTAACCCGTGCTACAATATATAACACAGAAACAGGAGGTAGAGAAACTTTTCCTGTCAACATTAATGGCAACTGGGGACTGTCAGGCAATGCTTCTTATGACAAGCGCTTTAACTTTTTCCGGATTTATCTCACAGGAGCGGGGAATTTCAACCAAAATGTCAGCCTGATAAATGAAGGATATGACAACCAAATGCCTCAACAAAGCAAGACACATACCACAGGCTTAAACAGTGATTTGAGATTATCTTACCTGCCTTCGTGGGGAAATATTGAATTAAACGGGAAATGGACATTTTACCAGTCAAAAAATTCCCTGCAAAACCGTAATACCTACACTCGCATATATACATTAGGGCTAGATAGTTCCATCAATCTGCCCTGGGACTTTATCTTCAAGACAGATGCCAATTATCGTTTCCGGAATGGTACAGGAATATCAGGAGATGATGAAAATGAGATACTGTGGAATATGAAGCTCTCATGGAAATTCTTAAAAGAAAAACAGGCAGAGCTATCTGTCTACTGGGCTGATATATTAAGTCAGCGAAAAAATTTATCACGAAGTGCCACTTCTACCGGATTCTACGAATATTATGAGCGGCAACTGAAAGGCTATTTTATGGTATCTCTAAAATATGAATTGAATAACATGAACTGATATCACCATGAAATCTAATAAGAAAGCGATACTGCCTCTTCCAGACAAGAAGAAACAATATCGCTTTTATCGTACTATTAAATTATACTTATTTAGACAAGGCTTCGCCTGTATTCTTTGTCAAAGATATAACTTCTGTACCATTTTCGTCTAACAGTGATAACTTAGACTTATCTTGATCCAATGTAAAACTAGCTACTTTATTAAGAGCTTCCAAAACAAGTCTTTCAGTATCCATATTCGGACATGCCATCATGGTAGAAATCATCTGAGAGAATTTTAAAGAATTTTCTTTACCTTCTTCCTGCATGAATCCACCATTTACAACATTGCAGCTAGCATTTCCATGTACACGTTTTTCTTCAATATTGAATGCAAGGAAAGGAACATTTTCCTGTTTTTCAAGTTCTGTACCGTTGACAGTAGAAATAATCCACTCTCCAGCCAAATCATTTACAGAGTACTCAGGAAGCTGACGTTTTTCCAGATTCATAAGTGTTTTACCATCGGCATCAGTCAAAGCGATACCTTCCGGAGTTTCAACATAACCATTCACCTTATCCAATACACCAAGAACTTTGGTTTCTACATCCATATCCGGACACATCATACGTGTAGCACCCACTTGAGTGAAATGTATCACACCGGGCTTCAATGAATCCAGTTCAAGACCTCCCATCATTCTGTTGCATCCAGCATTCCCATAAATACGTTTTCCGTCTACATCCAGACCGATGTACGGCATATTGTCTACATTTATCTTTTCGCCATTTACAGCAACAATATTCCACTCTCCAGCCAAATCAATTTTAGCCACGTTTTTACTACTGCTGCATCCGGCTGTTGTCATCATTAATGCTCCTGCACATACTGCAGCTACTCCCAAAAAAATCTTCTTCATATCAAATTTTATATTAGAACAAATATTTGTTACTTATTTTACATTTACGCTACATAAACAATCACAAACAGTAAATAGTTTATGGATTTGTACATATTACAATACAAAAATACGGATATAATTGGAATACTGCATGACGTTTGAGAAAATTTTCTATCTTTGCATATTGAACGGTAACGTTTACCGGGCATTTAAGATTATTATTTAAGATAAATGAGTAAAGTATTGATTATCGGTGCAGGCGGTGTAGGTACCGTTGTTGCACACAAGGTGGCTCAACATCCCGAAGTATTCAGTGAAGTGATGATTGCTAGCCGCACCCAGTCAAAATGTGACGCGATTGTAAAGGCAATCGGTAACCCTAACATCAAAACCGCTAAGGTAGATGCAGACAATGTAGACGAACTGGTGGCTTTATTCAATGGTTTTAAACCCGAAATCGTTATTAACGTAGCACTTCCTTATCAGGATCTGACCATCATGGAAGCTTGTCTGAAAGCCGGAGTCAACTATCTGGATACAGCAAACTACGAACCGAAAGATGAAGCTCACTTTGAATACAGCTGGCAATGGGCATACAAAAAACGTTTCGAAGAAGCTGGTCTGACTGCTATCTTGGGATGCGGATTCGACCCGGGAGTAAGTGGCGTATACACAGCATACGCAGCAAAACATCATTTTGACGAAATCCATTATCTGGATATCGTAGACTGCAATGCAGGTAATCACCACAAAGCATTTGCTACTAATTTCAATCCGGAAATCAACATCCGAGAAATCACTCAGAATGGACGTTATTACGAAGACGGAAAATGGGTTACAACTAAACCGCTGGAATTCCATAAAGATCTGACTTATCCTAACATTGGTCCGCGTGATTCATATTTGCTGTATCACGAAGAATTGGAATCGTTGGTTAAGAATTTCCCGACAATCAAACGTGCACGCTTCTGGATGACTTTCGGACAAGAGTATCTTACTCACTTGCGTGTAATCCAGAATATCGGTATGGCAAGCATTGAGCCTATTAATTATAACGGTATGGAAATTGTTCCTTTGCAGTTCTTGAAAGCTGTTTTACCTAATCCTCAAGATCTAGGAGAAAACTACGAAGGAGAAACATCTATCGGTTGCCGTATCCGTGGTCTGAAAGACGGTAAGGAACATACTTACTATGTATACAATAACTGCTCACACCAGGCTGCTTATCAGGAAACAGGCATGCAGGGAGTAAGCTACACAACAGGTGTTCCTGCCATGATTGGAGCCATGATGTTCTTAAAAGGCTTATGGAAACGTCCGGGAGTATGGAATGTAGAAGAATTCGATCCAGATCCATTTATGGATGCTCTCAACAAATATGGTTTACCATGGCATGAAGTATTCGATGGCGATTTAGAATTATAATACCATTATACCAATAGAGCCTGTTTAAATTTTGTTGGGGCTTGTCATTCCCCCCAACGACATATTGTGAAATTTAAACAGGCTCTTTATTTTTCAATCTTTATTTATGAACGTAGGAGATAAAGCCCCTGAAATATTAGGACTTAACGAAAAAGGTGAAGAAATACGCCTGAGCGATTACAAAGGGAAAAAAGTTGTTTTATACTTTTATCCCAAAGACATGACTTCCGGATGCACGGCACAGGCATGCAACTTGCGTGACAACTATGCAGCACTTCGCGAAGCTGGATATGAAGTTATTGGCGTTAGTATAAACGACCAGAAATCACATCAAAAATTTATAGAGAAAAATACACTTCCGTTTACATTGATTGCAGATACCGAACAAAAATTAGTTCAGGAATTCGGCGTATGGGGAGAGAAAAGCATGTACGGAAGAAAATATATGGGTACATTCCGAACAACCTTTATCATTAATGAAGAAGGAATAATAGAACGTATCATCTCTCCGAAGGAAATAAAGACGAAAGATCATGCTGCGCAGATCTTGGGATAACTCTTTATTCCTGACTATATCAAAACAAGTATTTTCGAAAATATAAAAATATCCGATATGGCGAAAAAAGATGAATTAGCATTCGAAGGAGGAGTAGAAAGCCCCCAACCAAATAACAGCGAAAAACTGAAAGCATTGCAGGCTGCAATGGATAAGATAGAAAAAAGCTTCGGAAAAGGCTCTATCATGAAAATGGGTGACAACCATGTACAAGAAGTAGAAGTCATTCCTACTGGTTCTATCGCACTGAATGCAGCTTTGGGTGTTGGAGGTTATCCTAAAGGACGTATCATCGAAATATATGGTCCGGAATCATCAGGTAAAACAACCTTGGCAATCCATGCCATTGCAGAAGCACAGAAAGCAGGTGGTATCGCAGCTTTCATTGATGCAGAACATGCTTTCGACCGCTTTTATGCAGCGAAATTAGGTGTAGATATCGATAATTTGTGGATTTCACAGCCTGATAATGGAGAGCAAGCATTAGAAATAGCTGAGCAGTTGATCCGCTCATCTGCTATTGACATCATCGTTATCGACTCTGTTGCCGCATTAACTCCTAAAGCTGAAATAGAAGGAGATATGGGAGATAACCGCGTAGGATTGCAGGCACGACTCATGTCACAGGCTCTGCGCAAACTGACATCTGCCATCAGCAAGACAAATACAACATGTATTTTCATCAACCAGCTGCGTGAAAAAATCGGTGTCATGTTTGGAAATCCGGAAACAACAACAGGAGGTAATGCGCTGAAATTCTATGCATCTGTACGTCTGGATATTCGCAAAGGTCAACCTATCAAAGATGGAGAAGACATTATCGGAAACCAGACTCGCGTAAAAATCGTAAAGAACAAAGTTGCCCCTCCATTCAGAAAAGCGGAATTCGACATTATGTTTGGTGAAGGAATTTCCAGAAGTGGAGAAATTATTGATTTAGGTGCCGAACTGGGTATAATCAAAAAAAGCGGTTCGTGGTACAGCTACAATGAAACCAAACTTGGACAGGGACGGGATGCAGCTAAACAGTGCATTCAGGACAACCCTGAACTGGCAGAAGAGCTGGAAGGACTTATCTTTACAGCCCTGAAAGACAAAGAATAAATAGAAAAAAGGCTACGATTATGAAACTAACACGTACAATCATCGCAATCTGTTTATGTATGGTTGCGATGGCAGGGTTTGCCCAAAAAGCAACAAACAATCCTTTTTTCCGTTTTGCAACAAAAGCTGAAGCGCAGATGCTTATTACAGATATCGACGAGTACACCAATGGATGGAATCAGTTCGATATTTGTTCACGCTTACAGAATAAAGAAGGACGAAAGTCACAATTGCTTACTCTGGCGATGAGCAGCGTACAGAACTGGAGTGATACGGAGAAAAAAAAGGTAACAAATGCCTTCAATGCAATAGTTGCATCCATCAAAAAACAAAAACTGGCTCTTAGTTTTCCTGATGAAATCATTTTAATAAAGACATCAATGCAGGAAGAAGGAGGAGCAAGTGCCTATACTCGCAAGAACTGGATTGCTATAGGAGAAAATGTTCTGAACAATACGCAAGATGCACAAATACAATTATTGCTGGCACACGAGTTGTTTCATATTCTGACCCGTCACAACTTGAATTTTAAGAAGTCAGTATATCAGACGATAGGTTTCACGGTTATGGATCACGAAATATTGTTTCCAACAGATATTCTGGAAAAACGTATTTCCAATCCTGACATCAGCCGTTATGACAGCTATGCTCCGCTTACCGTAAATGGTAAAACTCAAAACTATACAATGATGATCTATACAGATCGTCCATATGAGGACGGCGATTTTTTTGATTACATAAAAATCGGACTTATTCCTCTGAATGAACAGTTCATTCCAATACAAGAGAACGGAGAAACAATAATCATACCTATCGAACAAGCTGAAGACTTATACGAAAAAATAGGTAAAAACACAGATTATGTCATCAACCCCGAAGAGGTACTGGCAGATAACTTTGCTTTTATGATAGTAGAGAAAAAAGATTTACCAACCCCTGAGGTCGTAAACCGTATGAAAGAGGTTTTGAAAAAATAAAAATAATCTGCAATCCGAAAAAGCCGGCTTTATGCTTAACGTTTCTAAGTGAAACAAGCATAAAACCGGCTTTTATTATATATTGTAGCTTCCCCTACTCCTTCAACATCTATTTATCATAAACAGGATATATATTCATCACTAAAATCTCAAAAAAGATTGTACATATTTTCCAAAAACTTCAAGTAAAATTCACTAAAAGATCGAGAATTTTTCTCCCCTACAAAGTTTTTACGCATTCTCCCTTTCATCCTTTCATAAGGAACTCTTTTCAGGTGAAAGGCATGAAGCACATTTTTTTGACTGACAGTATGACAAAAAAATTGTATTTTTGCAGCTGTTTTATGTTTTTATTCATTCAGGCACGAAATTTGTAAGAAAGTCGAAGAATAATTATATGCAACATTTGTATTAAGAAATAAATAAAAATAGATATTATCATGACTACAAAAAATCATCATCCGCAAGAAGAAGAGGTATTGAAGGCTCAACAAGAAGAAGCATCGGAACAAACTGAAACTCAAACAGAAGAAACTTCTAACACAGAAGAACAGTGCGAAGAGCCATCTGCTGAACAAAAGCTGGAAAAAGAATTAGAGGAAGCTAAGCAAACTATCGAAGACCAAAAAGATAAATATTTAAGACTTTCTGCAGAGTTCGACAACTACCGCAAACGTACAATGAAAGAAAAAGCTGAATTAATTAAGAATGGTGGAGAAAAAGCAATCAGCGCAATTCTTCCTATTCTTGATGATTTAGAACGTGCCTTACAAAACATGCAGAAAGCCGACAATGTACAGGCTATGTATGAAGGTATAGACCTTATTTCACAGAAATTCCTGAAAGTTCTCGCACAAGAAGGTCTGCAAAAGATGGAACCGGTAGGAGAAACATTCGACACCGACTTTCATGAAGCAATAGCATTGGTTCCTGCTCCGGACGAAACCCAGAAGGGTAAAGTTCTAGATTGTGTCCAAACAGGATACAAGCTAAACGACAAAGTTATTCGCCATGCAAAAGTTGTTGTAGCACAGTAATTTCCTAATCCTTGTTTTTATCATTATGGCAAAAAGAGATTATTACGAAGTGCTGGGCGTAGACAAATCAGCTTCAGCAGACGAGATAAAAAAAGCATACCGTAAGAAAGCAATCCAATATCATCCTGATAAAAATCCAGGAGATAAAGAAGCAGAAGAAAAATTTAAAGAAGCTGCAGAAGCTTATGAAGTACTAAGCAATCCAGACAAGCGTGCACGTTATGACCAGTTCGGACATGCGGGAGTAGATGGAGCTGCTGGAGCTGGAGGCTTTGGCGGTTTTGGCGGACAGGGTATGTCTATGGATGACATATTCTCTATGTTTGGCGATATCTTCGGTGGACATGGAGGTTTCGGCGGCTTTGGAGGCGGTGGCGGACAAACCCGCCAGCGTAAATTCCGGGGATCAGACTTACGTGTAAAGGTTAAGCTTAACTTAAAAGAAATCTCAACCGGAGTTGAAAAGAAATTCAAGCTTAAGAAATATGTTCAATGTTCACACTGTCATGGAACAGGAGCAGAAGGTGACGGTGGTGTAGAAACTTGTCCTACATGTCACGGTACAGGAAGCGTTACCCGTACACAACAAAGTATATTTGGTATGATGCAAACCCAAACCGTATGTCCTCAGTGTGGCGGTGAAGGTAAAATCATCAAAAATAAATGTAAGGAATGTGGCGGTGAAGGTATCGTATATGGCGAAGAGGTAGTTACTGTAAAAATTCCAGCAGGTGTAGCCGAAGGAATGCAAGTTACCATGAACGGTAAAGGTAATGCAGGAAAGCACAACGGAGTAGCCGGAGACTTGTTAGTTCTTATCGAAGAAGAAAAACATCCGGAACTAATTCGTGATGAAAGCGACCTGATATACAACCTGTTGTTAAGTGTACCTACTGCCGCACTGGGAGGAACCGTAGAGATTCCGACTATCGACGGAAAAGCTAAAATTAAAATCGAGCCGGGTACACAGCCCGGAAAGGTGCTTCGCCTGCGAGGAAAAGGATTACCTAACATTAACAGTTATGGATACAGTACCGGAACTGGAGATTTACTGGTAAATGTAAGTGTATATATTCCTGAAAGTCTGACCAAAGAAGAACGACAAGCTTTGGAAAAATGGCAGGAATCGGAAAGCTTTAAACCAGATATGAGCTTAAAAGAAAAGATATTCAAAAAGTTCAGAAGCTTGTTCGATTAATATTTCACATACAACAAAAAAGGTGCAACATAGTATTCTTTGTATAAGAGAAAGGCTATGTTGCACCTTTTTTCATATAAATCTGCGTTAATCTGCGTTAATCTCTGTTGCTCCTGTCATGCGACATACAAGAATATCCGTATCTTTGGTAAAAGATAAATGTAAAAAAACGCTGACATGAAACAAATATACCTGATACTACTCGTCTTATTATTCCCTTTCAAAATCTTTTCACAGACAGAAAAGGAAAAAGACATTGCTCCTTCTCCTGAAGCTACGCAAACTACAATGATAAAAGACAGCCTTGATGTACCGTTGGTATCCCCTATTCCTCAAACAGGATATATACAGCCCTTTGGTATGTATGGTATCACCCCATTCGATTATGGTTATGCCACATGGCAACTGCACAAAGGCTTCAATGCTTCCATTGGCTTGAATCTGACATTCAGCCCCAGCAAATATGCTCCATCTGGAGTAGGATTCGGACAAGATGCAGCATTTATGTATGCTGTTCCTATCACCGAACGCCTCAGTGTGGCAGGAGGACTTTATGCCAGCAATATGGACTGGGGATTTCTCCGATATCATACGGTAGGAATTGCAGGAGTAGCAGCATATAAACTGACCGACAGAATCAGTATTTACGCCTATGGGAACAAATCCTTCACACCTCAACGTCCACCTTATTATTATCCTCTACCAAACTACGCACCCGACCGTATCGGAGGCATGATTAATTTCAAGGTAGGCGAAAGCAGCTCTTTCAGTATAGGTATAGAGGGAAGAAAAAATGATTATCCATGGTGGTACTGATATATTATGTCAATAAATGATTTATCTTTGCACGACAAAAAACAACAGACATAAATGACTTATCAGGAAACTCTAGCATATTTATATAATAGCGCTCCTTTATTTCAACATATAGGAAAGGCAGCATACAAAGAAGGATTAGAAAACACACTGGCACTCGACGAATATTTCGGACATCCACACAAGAAGTTCCGGTCTATCCACGTAGCTGGAACAAACGGTAAAGGCTCATGTTCGCATACATTAGCAGCAATCCTTCAGTCCGCAGGTTACCGTGTGGGATTATATACATCTCCTCATCTGGTCGATTTCCGTGAACGTATCCGTATAAACGGGATTCCTGTTTCACAAGACTTCGTTATTGATTTCGTGGAAAACCATCGTTCTTTCTTCGAACCGCTTCACCCTTCTTTTTTCGAACTGACTACCGCAATGGCATTTCATTATTTTGCATGCCAGCAAGTAGATGTAGCTGTTATAGAAGTAGGATTGGGAGGACGACTGGACTGTACTAATATCATTCATCCGGATTTATGTCTGATCACCAATATCAGTTTCGATCATGTGCAATTTCTTGGTAATACGCTAGAAAAAATAGCAGGCGAAAAAGCAGGAATTATCAAGTCATCCGTACCTGTAGTAATTGGTGAAACAACTCCCGAAACAAAACCAGTTTTCCAACATAAGGCAGCAGAAGTTAACGCCCCAATCATTTTTGCTGAAGAAGAGCATCTGCTAACAGATATATTCCAAGACGAAGATGGAAAATATACTTACCAGACAAGCTCTCTTAAAGACTTAAAAGGTGAACTGGGAGGATTTTGTCAGAAGAAGAACACCAATACTTTACTTTCGGCTATTCATCAGCTAGAAAAATTGAATTACCATATTTCCGAAACAGATATCCGGAACGGATTTGCTCATGTCTGTGAATTGACCGGATTAATGGGACGCTGGCAAAAATTATCGGAACATCCTACTGTTATATGCGATACAGGACATAATGTAGGAGGAATACAATACATTGTAAAACAATTATCCTGCCAAAAATATAAACAACTACGTATTGTAATCGGAATGGTAAATGATAAAGACATTACTGGAGTACTGGCAATGCTTCCTAAAAACGCCATTTACTATTTTACTCAAGCAAGTGTACAACGTGCTCTACCAGCCGATAAAGTAAAAGAACTGGCAATTCCATTTGGCCTGAAAGGTGAAGCTTATCCCGATGTAAAAACAGCATTAGCCTCTGCGCAAAAAGATGCAGAAACAGATGACTTTATATTTGTAGGGGGAAGTAGTTTTATCGTTGCCGATTTGCTTTCGACTTGCCTACCTAAAGAATAAAATAACAGATTTGTTTGTGTATCTTGAATAAAATCTTTTTATTTGCATACATTTACAAGTCATAAAAAGATAACGACAGATATAAAAAATTATGAATAACACATTTTATTACGAAAATAACCTTTGCGGCTTAAAGCGAACCGATTTCCAGAAAAATATCGGAGGCAAAGAAACTGATTTATTTATCTTGACAAACGACAACGGTGCTGAAATGGCAATCACCAACTATGGAGGTGCTATCTTAGCCATTATGGTTCCTGATAAAAATGGGAAACTGGCCAATGTCGTACAAGGACATGACAATATAGAAAGTGTAATCAATAGCCCGGAAGTTTTCTTAAGTACATTAATCGGACGCTACGGAAACCGTATAGCCAAAGGAAAATTCCAGCTTGACGGTAAAGAATACAAACTTACAATCAACAATGGTCCGAATTCACTTCACGGAGGACCGACCGGCTACCATGCACGCGTTTGGGATGCCCAGCAAACAAGCAAACAAAGTGTAACACTTCATTATCTTTCAGAGGATGGAGAAGAAGGATTCCCAGGCAACCTTGATATAACAGTTGTTTACACTTTTACCAATCAGAACGAATTAGTTCTTACTTATACAGCAACAACAGACAAACGTACAATTGTCAATCTTACTCACCACGCATTTTTCAGCCTTTCTGGTCTGGCAACACCTACCGCCAGTGTAGAAAACAACATAGTTACCATCAACGCTGATTTTTATACTCCGATTGATGAAGTTTCTATTACTACCGGAGAAATACTAAAAGTAGAAGGAACGCCAATGGATTTCCGCACTCCACATACTATAGGAAGCCGTATCAACGAACCGTTCCAACAACTTGTTTATGGAGCTGGATACGATCATAATTATGTAATCAATAAGCAAGAAGCAGGAACACTGACATTTGCTGCCAAATGCGTAGAACCAATCAGCGGTCGTACTCTTGAAGTTTATACCACCGAACCAGGCGTACAAGTATACACAGCCAACTGGCACAGTGGTTTCGCTGGATGGCATGGAGCTACATTCCCCGCACGTAGTGCAATCTGTTTCGAGGCACAACATTTCCCCGATACACCAAATAAAGGCCATTTCCCTTCTGCAGCCCTTAATCCTGGAGAAGTATACCATCAAGTTACCGTATACAAATTCGGAATAGAGCAATAATTTAATGAAACAGAACTAACCTAATTTATTAACCCTATATTATCAACAAAACCATGAATCAACAAAAACAGAATGGCAATCTCATCGCAATTATTACGATGTTCTTTCTTTTTGCGATGATCTCTTTCGTCACTAATCTTGCAGCACCTTTCGGAACGATTTGGAAAAACCAATATGCCGGTGCAAACACCCTGGGTATGATGGGAAACATGATGAACTTCCTTGCATACTTGTTCATGGGTATTCCGGCAGGAAATATGCTTGTAAAAATTGGTTATAAGAAAACTGCCCTGATTGCAATGGCAGTAGGTTTCTTCGGCTTGCTCACCCAGTATATTTCAAGCTTGGTAGGCGCTGATGTTTCAGTGTTCTCAATGGGTGAATACACTATTAAATTAAACTTTATCATTTATCTGCTGGGAGCATTCATCTGTGGTTTCTGCGTATGTATGTTAAATACTGTAGTAAACCCGATGTTGAACCTGTTAGGTGGAGGTGGTAACAAAGGAAACCAGTTAATCCAAGCAGGTGGTGCACTGAACTCATTGTCAGGTACTCTTACTCCGCTTTTCGTAGGTGTATTGATCGGCAGTGTAACTCCTCAGACTGCAATGTCGGATGTAGCTCCGTTGCTTTTCATCGCAATGGGTGTGTTTATCTTCACATTCATCATTATTTCTTTTGTCAGCATCCCAGAACCTCACTTGCGTAAAGGTAAAGTTCAAAAAGAACAACACCCTCACAGCCCATGGAGCTTCCGTCACACTGTACTAGGTGTTATCGGTATCTTTATTTATGTAGGTATCGAAATTGGTATCCCGGGAACACTTAACTTCTACTTGGCAGACTCTACAGAAAAAGGAGCAGGTCTGCTTACAGACGGTGCCGCTATCGGTGGAGCTATCGCTGCAATTTACTGGTTATTGATGCTGGTTGGACGTTTGGCAAGTAGTGTCATCAGCGGTAAAGTATCAAGTCGTGTACAGCTTATCACAGTATCAATAGTTGCTATCTGCTTTATCCTTATCGCTATCTTCACTCCGAAAGAAGTTACAGTATCTATGCCGGGCTATAGCGCCGACAATGGTTTCCAGATGGCATCTGTACCTCTGAGCGCTCTGTTCCTTGTATTGTGCGGACTTTGCACATCAATCATGTGGGGAGGTATTTTCAACCTCGCTGTAGAAGGATTGGGTAAATATACTGCACAGGCATCAGGAATTTTCATGATGATGGTTGTAGGTGGTGGAATCCTGCCATTGATACAGCAGTTCATCTCAGACTCAGCTGGTTACATGAATAGTTACTGGCTTATCATTGCAATGTTAGCTTATCTGTTGTTCTACGGATTAGTAGGTTGCAAAAATGTAAATAAAGATATCCCTGTTGAATAATAAGATGATAGACGAAAATGATGGATGAAGATTATCACTTTTTGTTAAAGAAGTCTTCATTCATCATTTTTTAGTTTCTCACTAAAACAATATTAACTTTTTAAGCTTTTACCACTATGGATATAGAATTTGTAAGAAGCCGTTTCATCAAGCATTTCGATGGTACAACCGGAAGTATTTATGCATCACCCGGACGCATCAACCTGATAGGAGAACACACAGACTATAATGGAGGATTTGTTTTCCCGGGAGCTGTAGACAAAGGTATTATGGCAGAAATTAAACCAAACGGCACCAATAAAGTATGTGCTTACTCTATTGACCTGAAAGACTATGTAGAATTTGGTTTGAATGAAGAAGATGCACCTAAAGCTAGCTGGGCACGTTATATTTTTGGCGTATGCCGCGAAATGATAAAGAGAGGAGTAGATGTAAAAGGTTTCAATACAGCATTTGCAGGCGATGTTCCTCTGGGAGCTGGTATGTCTTCTTCTGCTGCACTCGAATCTACTTTTGCCTTTGCTCTGAATGATTTATTCGGCGACAACAAAATAGATAAATTTGAACTTGCGAAAGTAGGTCAGGCTACAGAACACAACTACTGCGGAGTAAACTGCGGAATTATGGACCAGTTTGCATCTGTATTCGGTAAAGAAGGCAGCTTGATGCGTCTTGACTGTCGTTCATTGGAATATCAATATTTCCCATTCCGTCCGGAAGGCTATCGTCTGGTTTTGGTTGATTCTGTTGTTAAGCACGAACTTGCCTCATCAGCTTATAACAAACGCCGCCAGAGTTGCGAAAACGTAGTAGCTGCACTGAAGAAAAAATATCCGAACGTTGAATTCTTGCGTGATGCTACTCTCGAAATGCTTGCAGAGGTAAAAGCAGAAGTAAGTGAAGAAGATTATAAACGAGCAGAATATGTAATCGAAGAAATTCAGCGCGTACTTGATGTATGCGAAGCTCTTGAACGCAATGATTATGAAACCGTAGGTCAGAAAATGTATGAAACTCACCACGGTATGAGTAAATTGTATGAAGTAAGCTGCGAAGAACTGGATTTCTTGAACGATGTAGCATTCGATTGTGGTGTAACAGGCTCTCGCGTTATGGGAGGTGGTTTCGGAGGTTGTACTATCAACTTGGTGAAAAATGAACTTTACGAAACATTCATCATCACAGCCAAAGAACGCTTCAAAGAAAAATTCGGTCGCAGCCCTAAAGTATATGATGTAGTAATCAGCAATGGAGCTCGCAAAATCTGCTAAAGAATTATTCGAGTAATCTTTTACGCAGAATAGAATTTTATTAAATCTTATACGAAGACTTTTATTCGTAGACAGAGTCAAGAAATCTCCTCCACGTATCAAACATGGAGGAGATTTTATTTATACTCATATCAAATTTTACACTCAGTACAACAATAGCCTATAGTTGTTTGTTCTTAATAATAACGCTTCTGTTAATTTCAAACGGCCCAGCAAATCCCGTGTTTGGTTTACTGACAGAAAAGTTTTAACTTTGCATTCACATTTATCAAATCAATTATCAATGACTTACAAATGTATCAGTACATGGCTTGCGATGTTATGTCTGGGTGGAACTATGCATGCACAGACAGCAGACTCCATACTAACCTATCGGGTGGAAGCAAGCGGAAATGTGTCAAATGGCACGTATGCCCCATTGTGGCTATCCTCAAACCGTTACGGACTTTCAAGTGTAGAACCTAATAGCGGCTATGTCCGTGCAGGAATAAATTTTGATAAAGAATTACGCCATAACTGGCAGATACAGGCAGGACTGGATGTAGCAGCGACAGCTAATCAGACAGCTGATTTTGTTATTCAGCAAGCTTTTGCTGATTTCTCATGGAAATTTCTCCGACTAAGTGTTGGAAGCAAAGAACGTCCGGGATTTCCTCTAACAAAGAATGAACGCCTGAGTAGTGGTATGATGGTAGAAGGCGCCAATGCACGCCCAGTGCCTCAAGTCCGTGGAGAAATAGCAGAATATGTAGCTATTCCCGGAACCAAGGGATGGCTCTCGCTGAAAGGACATTTAGCATACGGAATGTTTACTGATAACGGATGGCAGGAAAGTTTCGTGTCAGCAGGAAACACCTATGGCAAAAATATTTATTATCATAGCAAGTCCCTGATGTTCCGAATCGGTAACCGAAAAAAACTTCCTGCTGAATTTGAGTTTGGTCTACTCATGGCAACCCAATTTGCAGGCGACCAGCTAAAAAAGAAGAGTGACGGTACAAGTGAGTTGATTACCGACATGCCTGATGGTTTAAAGAGTTTTTTCAAAGCTTTTGTCCCAATGAGCGGTGGAAGTGATACACCTTGGGGAGATCAGGTAAATGTAGAAGGTAATCATCTGGGTAGCTGGAACTTTGCGATAAACTATTATTTGAAAGACTGGAAATTCCGTGCCTATCTGGAACATTTCTTCGATGACCACTCACAAATGTTCTGGCAATATGGACGCTGGAAAGACGGACAGATAGGCATAGAAATTACATTGCCAAAGAACCGGTGGGTAAGTTCTATATTATGGGAAGGTATGTCTACAAAAGATCAGACCGGACCAATTTTATATGACTCGTTTGCAGGTAGCTTAGGTTATCAAATCAGTGCAGGAGACAATTATTACAATAATTACTGCTATCAAGCATGGCAGCACTGGGGACAAGGTATGGGAAACCCTCTCCTACCCGGACCTATATATAATAAAGATGGAAAAATAACCTTTAAAAGCAACCGAGTACGAGCAAATCATTTAGGCATAGAAGGTAATCCGAGTGACGAATGGAATTATCGCATTTTAGTTTCTTTTGCCCGCCACTGGGGAACTTACAGTACTCCTCTTGACAAGCAACGAAAACAGTTCAGTTCACTGTATGAAGTAACATACAGCCCTCAATGGGCAAAAGGATGGAGTACATCAGTCAGCATGGGACTGGACCGCGGTAATTACCTCGGCAACTCTACCGGAGGAATGCTTAGCATAAAGAAAACAGGAAGCATATTATAAAGTCGAAGAATAATATTCATTTATATATAGAACAATGAAAAGTATATTTTATATAACTATACTACTGCTTTGCATAGCATTTAGCGGATGTCAAAAAGAGCCGATTGACCGAAATATAGAAGGCATGTGGAGGCTGGAACAGTTCACTACACACGAAGACGGCGTCGTTCATAAAGACTGTCAACGAATGTTTTTCAGCATCCAGCTATGGGTCGTAGAAGTAGCAGAAAAGCAATGTACACATGGCTATGGTACATTCATTGGCAGATTTTCTTACGAAAACGACAAACAAAAAGTTGTAATGAAAGACTTTGTACATCGCTACTCTACAGGAGATGACGGTATACGAGTAGGAATAGATAAAAACGAAAAGGGTGAAATCATCTATCCAATAAGCAAACTTCAACCGTATGGCATAAATAGTCTGGAAACGACATTCAATGTCATAAAAGCAGATGGCAAGCATCTTACCCTTGAATCGGATTACGCAACCCTTGAGTTTACCAGCTTTTAAAAATAAAAATAGTTACATTTTAAAGAATATTACTATCTTTGCATAAACTAACATATCCAATAATGAAAAACGATAAAGAACTAATGAACCGTGCAGCCGACAACATTCGTATTTTGGCTGCTTCTATGGTAGAAAAAGCTAATTCCGGTCATCCGGGTGGCGCAATGGGTGGTGCAGACTTTGTAAATGTACTGTTTTCTGAATTTCTCGTTTATGATCCCGAAAATCCACGTTGGGAAGGTCGCGACCGTTTCTTCCTCGATCCGGGACATATGTCACCAATGCTATACTCAGTATTGGCCCTGAGCGGAAAATTCACATTAGAAGAACTGGCTCAATTCCGTCAATGGGGAAGCCCTACTCCTGGACATCCAGAAGTAGATATTATGCGTGGCATTGAAAACACTTCTGGTCCATTGGGACAAGGTCATACATTTGCTGTAGGTGCAGCCATTGCAGCTAAATTCTTGAAAGCACGTTTGGGAGATGTAATGAATCAGACAATCTATGCTTATATCTCAGACGGCGGTATACAGGAAGAAATTTCTCAAGGAGCCGGACGTTTAGCCGGACACCTGGGACTTAATAATCTTATCATGTTCTACGACTCAAATGATATCCAGCTTTCTACCGAATGTAATGCTGTTACAGACGAAGACGTAGCAAAAAAATACGAAGCATGGGGATGGAAAGTTCTTACTATCAACGGAAATGATGCCGATGAAATCCGTGAAGCATTGACAGCAGCAAAAGCTGTAAAAGATCAGCCGACTTTGATCATCGGTAAGACCGTAATGGGTAAAGGCGCTTTGAAAGCAGACAAATCAAGCTATGAACGCAATTGTGCAACTCATGGTGCTCCATTAGGAGGTGACGCTTATATCAATACAATCAACAATTTAGGAGGAGATCCTGAAAACCCATTCCAAATATTCCCTGAAGTGGCAGAATTGTATGCTGCTCGTCGCGAAGAACTTAAAGCTATCGTAGCAGAACGCTATGCAGCAAAAGCAGAATGGGCAAAAGCACATCCTGAACTGGCTGCCAAAATGGAATTCTGGTTCTCAAATCAGGCTCCAAAGATAAACTGGGAAGCTATCGAACAAAAGGCTGGTGCTGCAACACGTGCTGCTTCGGCTACCGTTTTAGGAGTATTGGCTACTCAGGTAGAAAATATGATAGTAGCTTCGGCTGACCTTTCAAACTCAGACAAGACTGATGGTTTCTTAAAGAAAACACATGCCTTTACGAAAGGTGACTTTACCGGTGCTTTCTTGCAGGCTGGTGTAGCTGAATTGACTATGGCTTGTTGCTGTATCGGTATGGCACTGCATGGAGGTGTAATCCCTGCTTGTGGAACCTTCTTTGTATTCTCTGATTATATGAAACCAGCAGTACGTATGGCTGCTTTGATGGAAATGCCTGTGAAGTTCATCTGGACTCACGATGCATTCCGTGTAGGTGAAGACGGTCCTACTCACGAACCAGTAGAACAAGAAGCTCAAATTCGTCTGATGGAAAAACTGAAGAACCATAAAGGACACAATTCTATGTTGGTTCTCCGCCCTGCTGATGTTGAAGAAACAACTCAAGCATGGAAACTGGCAATGGAAAATACAGCAACTCCTACTGCATTGATTTTCTCTCGCCAGAATATTGCAAATCTTCCTGCAGGTACAGACTATACTCAAACAGCAAAAGGTGCTTATATCGTAGCCGGTGCAGATGAAAATCCAGATGTAATATTAGTAGCTTCAGGTTCAGAAGTATCTACACTGGTAGCTGGTGCTGAATTGTTGCGCAAAGACGGAGTAAAACTTCGTATCGTTTCTGTTCCTTCAGAAGGTCTGTTCCGCAGCCAAAGCAAAGAATATCAGGAAAGTATTATCCCAACAGGTGCAAAGGTATTCGGATTAACAGCCGGATTGCCTGTAAACTTGCAAGGATTAGTAGGACACAACGGTAAGGTTTGGGGACTGGAATCATTCGGCTTCTCTGCTCCTTACAAAGTTTTGGACGAAAAACTGGGATTCACTGCAGAAAATGTATACAAACAAGTAAAAGCAATGTTATAATGAAAGTAATAGGACTAGCTTCTGACCATGCCGGATTTGAACTAAAACAATATGTTAAGCAATGGCTGGAAGCAAAAGGCTGGGAGTACAAAGATTTCGGAACATATAGTACCGACAGTTGTGATTATCCGGATTTTGCTCATCCTCTGGCTCTTGCAGTAGAAGCTGGAGAGTGTTATCCAGGTATAGCCATTTGTGGAAGTGGAGAAGGCATAGGAATGACCTTGAACAAACATCAAGGTATCCGCGCTGCACTTTGCTGGATTCCAGAAATTGCACATCTGGCTCGCCAGCACAATGATGCAAATGTACTCGTTATGCCAGGACGCTTTATCAACACAGAAATGGCTGATAAAATCATGTCAGAATTCTTCACTACAGACTTTGAAGGTGGACGTCATCAAGCAAGAATTGATAAAATTCCAGTAAAATAAATATTTCTTTTAAATAAAAGGAATTAAATATATATTCACTATAGTTCATACAATGCTTTAAATTAGAACCTATTTCTAAGCATGTATGAATTGTAGTGAATATTTTTTATTTATCAGCCATTTCTTTTTTTTAGCAGGTATCTCTTGTCTTCCTATATTTTTTATCTGTATATTTGCTTACAGTAAAAATTAGAAAAACAAATAGAGATTTACCATGAAAAAAATTTTATTTATCCTACTGATGTGTTTGCCGATAATTAGTATGGCAAAAGATAAAAAAGATAATTCCAACCCGAAATATCTGACGGGAGCCGTTACAACAATCGATGGCAGAGTAGCTTTTACCAAAGAAATCAATGCTCCTGGATTATCAAAAACAGACATTTTCAATCAAATGCTAGACTGGGCAAAAGGTCGTTTCAAACCTGATGGTAAGTTGTATAGCCAGGTTTCATATTCAAATGAAGAAGAAGGAGTTATAGCTGCATCCGCAGAAGAATACATTATATTTTCTTCTTCAGCCTTATCACTCGACCGCACACGTATTTACTACCAGCTTTTAATTAATACAAAAGACGGTAAATGTGATTTGATGATGACCCGCATCCGCTATTGGTACGACGAAGCAAGAGACGGTGGAGAAAAATATTCAGCTGAAGAATGGATTACAGATGATATGGCTCTGAACAAAAAGAAGACCAAACTGGCCCCTATTTGTGGTAAGTTCAGACGAGAAACTATCGATCTAAAAGATGAATTATTCCAGTCGGCAGCTTCTGCATTAGGACAAAAATTCTTAGATACTACTCCAGAAGCAGCTCCACAAAGTGTTCCGATGCAGAAATTACAGCCTGCAATAAAAATAAACGCATCTGCCGAACTGAAAGAGGTTGGACTGGAACAGTTACCAAGCAATTTAAACGAAATAGCAGCGCAAGGACGTATCACTCTGACAGCTTCAAATGGTGAAGAAATTGAAATTAAAGCAGACAACTGGAGTGGTTTCGGCAAAATGTTCAATAAGAACGTATCTTACTTGCTGATAGATCAAACTCGTATTGCTGCTACAGCATTGATGGAACAAAGTGACACCTATAAGATTTCATTCTACACAGATGACAACAGCAAGGCCAGCGTCGTAATAGAATGCAAAAAAGCAATGTCACAAAAGATGACTGCTGAAGAGCTGAAATCGCTGAACCAAAATGCAGATACATCAAAACAATATACGATGTACATCGGTGAAGTAACCAAAACACTGATGAGATAAAAAGAAACATTCAGACACAATAACACACGACACTATGAAACTACACAAACGCTTGAAACTGGCGATTATTTTATTAATCGCCATGCTTCCGTATATGGCATACGCCAATGATAGTATACGGATAGCAAAACGTGACTCAATTTTATCAGAAATTACAGGAGCCCCAATGCCTCAAAAGAGTTTGAAAATCCTTTCTTTTGGGGCAAAAGGCGATGGAAAGAAAGACTGCAAGCCTGCTTTCGATAAAGCAATGAAGCGTGCCTCTCAAATGGGAGGGGCACGCATTATTGTTCCAAGCGGTGAATACTTACTAAACGGACCAATCCATTTCGTTAGTAATGTTTGCCTTGAATTACAAGAAGGTGCAACTCTGAAATTCTCACCAGACCCTCATTACTACTTACCCGTCGTAAAAACAAGTTGGGAAGGTACTTTTCTGCAAAATTACAGTCCCTTCATTTACGGCTACCAGCTCAAGAATATCTCCATTATCGGTAAAGGCACAATAGACGGAAATGCCGGTACAACTTTTGCTACATGGAAAAGCCAACAGAAGAAAGGCCAGCAATTAAGCCGAGATATGAATCACAAGGAAGTTCCCATAGAAGAACGTAATTTTGGTGAAGGATTCTACCTCCGCCCGCAGCTAATACAGTTTTTCGACTGCAAGAATATCACGATAGAAGGAGTATTCATCACTAACGCACCTTTCTGGTGTATTCACTTGCTGAAATCAGAAAATATTATTTGCCGAAACATCCGTTATGACGCCAAACTTGTAAACAATGATGGTATAGATCCTGAGTATACACGTAATCTTTTGATAGAAAATATTGAATTCAACAATGGCGATGACAACGTAGCCATAAAATGTGGACGTGATAACGACGGATGGAACACAAACAGACCTTCAGAAAATATCATCATACGTAACTGTAAGTTTAAAGGACTGCACGGTGTTGTATTAGGCAGTGAAATGTCATCCGGAGTGCAAAATATATTTATCGAAAATTGCACATATGGAGGTTACTGCAAACGCGGTATCTACATGAAAACCAATCCTGACCGTGGAGGATTTCTACGTAACATCTATGTAAACAATTGCCAGTTTGGTGAAGTGGAAGACTTATTCTACGTTACTTCAATGTATGCAGGAGAAGGAATGGACAACAACCATTACTCCGAAGTATGCAATATCTACGTAAAAGATATCAGTTGTAAAAAAGCATCGGCGGCAGCTATTGTCTTGCAGGGTACCGTTGCCAAACCTATTCATCATGTAACATTCGAAAATGTAAATGTAGATAAAGCAGGAATAGGACTAAGTTTCTCGAATACAGAGACAATCAGCATTAAGAATTGTAACCTAGGCGGATATGTAGGAATACCCTCAACTGCTAGTCAGAAAGATAACTTATTCAACAAAGACAAATAAAACACGCAATGAAAAGAAAATACTGGAGCCTGGGAGCATTATGGCTATATAGTACCATTTTACTTTCAGCACAAGAAGTACGAGTACACACCATTGGTGACTCAACAATGGCCGATTATGTAGAAAATACAACCCGTACACGCGGATGGGGAGAAATGTTTCAGGAATTTTTCTATCCAGAAGTAGAAGTAATCAATTACGCCCGGGGAGGACGCAGCTCACGTTCATTCTATCAGGAAGGAAGATGGGAGAAGGTAAAGAACAATCTTCGTAAAGGCGACTATGTCTTGATTCAGTTTGCACATAATGATGAAAAGGAAGGAGGAAAGGACGGTGCAGACGGAAGAGGTACTGCTCCATGGACTACCTATAAATCTTATTTGGAAAAATATGTGGATGAAACCCGTTTGTTGGGAGGTAAACCGATATTCGTGACTCCCATTGTAAGAAGATATTTCCAGAAAGACGGAACAATCAGCCCGAAAGGATGCCACGATCTGAGTATCGCTCCCGATGACTCTACATTAAATTATGTACGAGTAATGAAGTATGTAGCACAAGAACGGCACGTTCCAGTCGTAGACATGACAGCATCAACGAAAGCCTTTGTGGAACAATTAGGAGAAACAGCTACGGTAAAACAGATATATGTTCCCACTGACGGAACACATACACAAGCTACCGGAGCTGCATGCTACGCAGAACTTGCGGCAGAAGGTCTGAGAGAAAAAGATATCCTAAAAAAATATATACGTACCAATGTTCCTTTAATATTGAACCCTACCCTGATTAATTTTGATACGATATATGCAGGTGACAAAGCCACGAGATGCTTTGACCTGACTGGACTACATTTATCTCCCCAGCAGGGTACATTAAAAGTGAAAGCTCCAGAGGGTATGACGTTAACGGATTCTCCAGAATCAAAGGACGAAAAGAATGAACTTGTACTCACTTATACCGACGGAAAACTGTGGAACAAATGTTTTTACCTGCATTACACTCCTCGAAAAGCTAATACAGTCTCCGATTATGTGACAATCAGTTATGGGGACAATTGCCGTAAACTTCCGGTACAGGCTGTATGTAAAGAAGTAACAAACAGTCAAAATATCACAATATCGGGGAAAATTACCGGAATGAAAGGGATTACCTTCAATGAGGGAAAATATACAATAACAGGAGTAAACTGGCCAGCAGATATTGATGAAGCTGCCAACCGGTATGTAGAAATCATAATAGAGAGCAAAGACAAGACTTTGCTTGTCAAACAAGTATCTTTCATATTAGATGGAGATATCTGTTATCGGGCAGCCTATGCAAGAGGAAAAGACTTTTATCCACGTACAGATATTGGAGAAGCCCAACGTCCGGTAGTAGGCAAACATAAAATAGTACTTCCGATACAAGCAACCCTCCAGCCGCATAAACAGCTGCATGTACGACTCTTTCCATGGAGTCTGAAAGCAACAGATAACTTGTATTTCAATATTCAGGAATGTATTTTTGAGACTACAGAAATTCAATAAAATTGCTGTCTGGCAAACATGCATTTGTTTACAATCAGCCGAAAAAATAATTGTTTATCTGTTATCTTACCCAGCAAGACTTACAATAAACACCATCGGCACTCGGAATACCTAATATATTTATAGACAGGAACAAATAGCAAAGGGGAAATTTGAAAATGTTATCAGGTATTTTCAAATTTCCCCTTGCCTTTTACTTCAGTTAAAAGATCGCTCTACTTTATTTATCTATAAGAATGATAAACAGGAGTCATAATAAAGCTAAATTCATAATCACCATAAGGCAGCAGATATTGTGGCTCTGGAATTGCTCCCCAACTATCTACACAACCCAGTCCCATCTGAGCTTTATCTATCAATACATTGGTTAAATCAGCCTTTTCTACTTCATTAGAGTGTTCCTGCTTCTTCTCCCATCCAGAATCAAGAGATTCAATAGTATAGTGTAAAGCAGATGCTGAGAATGGAGCTTCAGCAACAAACATCAGTCCGTTTCCTGCAACATTCAGTTGTTTCCACCAGCGTATATCCGATTTCGTTCCATTTTCTTGCGGACGAATATAAGCATAGAACTGTTCGTCTACCGACTGATTATATATACCAAGATCAGTAGAAGTTTTACGGTCTGCATAATTTTCAACCGGACCACGTCCATAATACGAAATCTTTTCAAAAGAAGCAGGCATTACCATCTGCATACCAAAACGGAACATGTTGGCCACTTTCGCGCTCTTATCTGCGGTCATTTTCTGAGTCACCTTAACAGCACCTTTATTGTTGATAGCATACGTTAAAGCCAACTTAGCCGAAACCTGTTTCATTTCATATTCAGCAGAAACAACAGCTATACCATCGACCATTTCAGCCTTTAAAGACACTAATTTGATTCCAGGGTTTTTCCATGCTGCATACTTCTGCTGCAAACCTGCTCCAAAATCATTATCGGTCGGAGCACGCCAGAAGTTCGGAGTCATAGCTTCTCCTTCTTTTATCATCTCCAAGCCATTTACTTCATATTTATCCATATATCCGCTCTGCTTATTGAACTGGATATTGAAGTTTTCTCCCTTTACAACTATACGGTTTACATTTTCATCTTTTATCTGCGGAACTACTACAGCTACGTTCTTCTCCTCTACATTGGCAAGATCCATTGCAGGAGCCTTATAAGGATTCAGAGTCAACTGTGCCTTGGCAACTACATGACCAGCCGGAAGCAGTCCTTCGCGATTTTTCTGAACGTATTTTACATTCAGCAACCATTCTGCACACTTACAAGTTTTGCCTAGATCAAGTTTAACATTAGCAGTCTGACGTGGAGCTACTGACAAATTTTCAACGCGTCCACTACGAACCGCCTTACCATTTTTCAATACCTCCCATTCCAATGCATAAGCAGACAAATCACGGAAGAAGTTTTCATTATAAACTTTAATCTCACCTTTTGATAAATCACCAGCACTGGTCCAGATGTTCTGATAGAAATAGCCTACTTCATACATATGTGGATTAGGCTTACGGTCAGGGCTGATCAGACCGTTATCACAGAAATTGTTATCACTGGCATCGAAACGGTTGAAGTCACCACCATAAGCATAAATCATCTTACCGTCTTTTCCGGTCCAGCGGCATGACTGGTCAACAAAATCCCAAATAAAACCTCCCTGATACTTCGGATATTTGCGAATCAAATCCCAATACTCCTTAAAACCACCTTCAGAATTACCCATCGCATGAGCATACTCGCACTGAATCAACGGTTTCGGACTATCAGGATTCTTTGCATATTCCTCACAGTCTTTATATCTGTAATACATCGGACAATAAATATCCGTTTTTCCGTTAAGGCCTGCTCTTTCATACTGTACAGCACGACTGGGATCTTCAGCCTTTACCCATTCGTAAGCAGCTTCAAAGTTAGGTCCGTAACCAGCTTCGTTACCCAAAGACCAGAAGATAATGCTTGGATGATTGAAACCACGCTGAACATTGCGCTGGTTACGTTCTAAATGTGCTTTCTTGTATGAAGAAACTTTTGCCAGTGTTTTTTCTTCATACCCCATACCATGAGATTCCAGATTAGCCTCAGCTACTACATAAATACCATATTTATCACATAATTCATACCAGAAATTATCGTCCGGATAGTGACAAGTACGTACGGCATTGATATTAAACTGTTTCATGATCTGGATGTCCTGAATCATGCGTTCACGAGATACATAATATCCTCCGTCCGGATCCATTTCATGACGGTTTGCACCTTTGAAAAGCACAGGCTGTCCATTGACTAAAATTTGAGCATCCTTCAATTCAACTTTTCGGAATCCAACTTTCACAGGAACCACCTCACTTACTTCATTACCTTTTTTCAATGTAGCACGTAATGTATAGAGATAAGGAGTTTCTGCCGACCACTTATGAGGTGCATCAAGAGCAATGGTTGCAGACACTTTACCACTTCCTGCCACTTCCTTGGTTGCAACAACCTGATTCTGCGCATCAAGCAAATCCAAAGTCACTTTCGAACTGCCCTTTAACTTCAGCTCAACAGCCAAAGAACCGTTTTTGTATTCGCTATCCAGATCAGGAGTTACACGAATATCATCTATACGGTTTTTATTTCTTGTATAAAGATAGCAGTCGCGGGCAACACCTGTATAACGGAAAAAATCCTGATCTTCCAAATAACTGCCGTCGCACCAGCGGAATACCTGAAAAGCAATTACATTCTTCTGTCCCGGCTTCAAATAAGAAGTAAGATCAAATTCAGCTTCCAGCTTACTATCTTCGCTATATCCGACATACTTTCCGTTTACCCACAGATACATATTCGAACTTACTGCACCAAAATGAGCTATGATATCTTTTCCTTTCCAGTCGGCAGGTACTACAATTTCACGACGGTAAGAACCTACATGATTGTTTTCTACCGGTACATAAGGAGGATTATTCGTAAACTGATTTCTCCATGCATAACCCACATTAAGATAAATAGGATCACCATAACCATTTAGTTCCCATACAGCCGGAACCTGTAAGTCATCCCATCCTTTATCATTAAAATCAACTTTCCAGAAGTCTGTAGGACGTGCATCGGCATTTTTTACCCAGAAAAATTTCCAGTTGCCGTTTAATGTCATGAAATTGTTAGAATGTTCCTTGATTGCCTGTGCTGCTGCATCCATACTTTCATAAGCAAAAAAGTTTGTATGCATCGGAGCACGATTGACAGCATTTACTTCCGGATCTTGCCATTCCTTGAAGGTCTGTGCCTGAGAAGAAAGTGCACAAGCTCCCAGGATGCCTAATAAAAGATGTTTTTTCATAATAAAATTAGGTACTCTTATATTAATAAAATTATATCAATACAAAAGTAGTGATTTTTAAATTATAAAAAAACAGGTCAGCCGGTTTATTACCAGCCAACCTGTTCTCTATAAGATTTATCAATTTTCTTCCGCTTACCCGCGTAACTGTTTATCCATTGCGGCAGCAGCACGGCGTCCGTCACCCATTGCCAGAATTACGGTAGCTCCACCGCGGACAATATCGCCTCCTGCGTAAATAGTAGGAATAGACGACTGCATATCATCATTTACAGCAATTGTTCCTTTTCGTCCTAATTCCAGTCCAGGAATCGAATTCGGGACAATCGGATTCGGAGATACTCCCACGCTGACGATAGCCATATCAATGTCTATTGTTTCTACAGCTCCAGGAATAGCAACAGGGCTGCGACGTCCTGAAGCATCCGGTTCACCCAATTCCATCTTCTGCAAAACAACTTGTTTTACACGTCCTTTTTCATCTGCTATATACTCTATCGGATTATGCAAAGTCAGGAATTCTACACCTTCCTCTTTGGCGTGTTTTACTTCCTCCAGACGAGCCGGCATTTCTGCCTCCGAACGGCGATAAATAATCATTGCCTTTTCAGCTCCAAGGCGGCGAGCTGTACGTACAGAGTCCATAGCAGTATTACCACCACCGATAACAGCCACACGCTTGCCAAATGTTACCGGAGTATCAGAATCTTCACTAGCCGCATCCATCAGATTGACACGAGTCAGATATTCATTGGATGACATAATATTGATAGAATTTTCCCCCGGAATATTCATGAAGTTTGGAAGTCCGGCACCAGATGCTACGAATACTCCTTTATAGCCTTCCTGCTCCAATTCTTCCACGCTGATAGTCTTTCCGATGATACAGTCTTTGACAAACTGTACGCCCATCTTCGACAGGTTTTCTATTTCAACATCAACAATCTTGTTCGGCAAACGGAATTCAGGAATACCGTACTTCAGCACTCCACCAATTTCGTGCAACGCTTCGAATACAGTTACATCGTAACCAAGCTTTGCCATATCTCCGGCAAATGAAAGTCCGGCAGGTCCGGAACCTACAACTGCAACTTTGATACCGTTCTTTTCAGCTATTTCAGGAACTGAAATCTGACCGCTTTCACGTTCATAATCGGCAGCAAAACGCTCCAGATAACCAATAGCTACTGCTTCGTGTCCCATCTTCAGGTGAATACACTTTGATTCACACTGCTTTTCCTGTGGACAAACACGACCACATACAGCAGGCAAAGCACTGGTCTGCTTCAAGACACGGGCAGCTTCTAGGAATTCACCACGCTCGATATTTTTAATGAATCCAGGTATATTGATACCGACCGGACAACCTTCCATACACGATGGATTAGCACAATCCAGACAACGTTTAGCTTCTGTCAGTGCCTGTTCCTCATTCAAGCCTAAGTTTACTTCTTCTTTACGGCTGTGAGAACGGTACTCCGGATCGAGCTCATTCATTTTCACACGTGGAATGGCAGTACGTTCCTTCGGCTTCATTGCTTTACGTAACTCTGCACGCCACGGTGTATTACGGTCTTCAACAGCCTTCACAGCTTCACATGTATCAGGCTGTACAGCATCCAGTTTATGTATTTCTTCACGTTCAATATCCTTGAACGCTCCCATACGCTTCAACATTTCATCGAAATCCACCTGATGTCCGTCGAACTCAGGACCATCTACGCAAACGAATTTCGTCTTACCTCCCACAGTGATACGGCACGCTCCGCACATACCTGTACCATCTACCATGATCGTATTAAGCGAAACATCGGTAGGAATTTCGTATTTCTTGGTAAGCAGACAAACAAATTTCATCATGATAGCCGGACCAATGGCAAAACACTTATCTACCTTTTCACGCTTGATTACCTCTTCAATACCTTCGGTCACCAAACCTTTCTTGCCATACGAACCATCATCGGTCATAATAATTACTTCATCCGAACTTTCTCTCATTTCTTTTTCCAAAATGATCAGCTCCTTAGAACGGCCCGCCAATACAGTAATGACACGGTTTCCAGCAGCCTTCAGAGCCTGAACAATAGGCAACATCGGAGCTACTCCTACTCCACCTCCAGCGCAAACTACTGTTCCGAAGTTCTCGATGTGGGTTGCTTTACCCAACGGACCTACTACATCGGTAATATAATCACCCTCGTTCAGTTCACACAAACGAATTGATGACAGACCGACCTCTTGTACGACCAACGTAATAGTTCCCTTTACAGGATCGGCTTCTGCAATGGTAAGAGGCATACGTTCACCTTTTTCACCTACACGTACAATCACAAAATGACCAGCCTTACGTGACTTAGCAATCAGGGGAGCTTCGATTACCAGCTTAAAAACCTTTTCTGAAAAATGTTCTTTTGAAATAATTTTATTCATTTCCTCGTACTATAAGTTAGTTATTTTTTGCAATTCATTATATTTTGCAAAGTTACCACTAAATAAAATAATACCAAAAGAAATCTTCAAAATCGCAATTTTCGTTGTATATTTTTGTCACACAACGTTCTTAATTCAACTATAAAATCATAACCGTTATAAAAATCAGCAGTCAGCGTACCATTTTTAAAAGGGATTTTACTATTTTATAAAATCTACAACTCTTCCACATAATATAAACATTTCACTAAGGTGAAACTATCGCCTCACTATAGTGAAATGATAGCTTCACTTGAATGAAACGTTCACTCCACCATAGTGAAACATTATATTTATAGGGAAAAAGTAGCATAAACATACCCAGCCATATAAAAAAATCTCCTCCGGATTCCCGAAAGATTCCGAAGGAGATTTCATTTTTGTAGCCTCACTACTTATATTGCTACAATGGCATCAGGGTTTTACCTGAATAGCTTTATCAAATTCAGCCCAATGTTCATCAGTCATATTGGCAGGAATAAACAATGCCACTCCAGCAGCTCCTGCTTCAATAGAACCACGAACAGCTTCACCGATTTCTGAAGGAATCAGACCGTGGCCTTCCGGATCTTTGATATTAGCCTTATTCTGCCAGTCACGGCAAATGAACAAACCACTGTAAACAGGCTTCTTTCCATTTACGGAAGCTACTTCTTCCTTAGTTATTTCTCCTACCCAAGAAGCCGGTTCCAGATAGAAATCATTATAATTCATCGGGAAGAATGCATCGATATCCCATTTGTTCCATTCCTGACGAACCAGTTTTTTTGCATATGAGTCCGGACCTGGGAATACAGCAGCACTGACTTTTTTGCCTTTTGCATGAACTGCAGCCGCAATCTTATTTACCAGACTGGTAATACGGTTGTAACGGAACTGTTTCCATTCTTCACAAGTAGAAGGATCTTCTACCGACTTGATATCGATACCGCTTTCAGCCTTGAAATCGGCTACACATTTGTCGCAGTAACAATAATCGGCTGTAGGATATTCTTCATTCATCACCAGACCATATTTATCCCAAAGTCCACGTGCCAGAATTACATCGACATAGCGAATATAATCCAGATGAATGAAATCAACTTCGGAAATCTCTGCAATCTTACTATATTCAGTAACCAGATAATTGATTACATCCGGATTGTTCGGACACATACATTTATAATAAGGAACATATGCCTGCACAGTATATGCCGATTCGCCTTTACGGTTTACCGCATACCAGGTAGAATCTGCATCCCCTTTCAACATTGCAGGAATCCATGCATGATACTCCAATCCGGTAGCATGAGCTATTTTTGCAGCACGAGTATGTTTTTCTACATTGAAACCACCCGCATTATAACACATACCTACCAGCCCGTGGTCCTTCCATTTTTTGAAATCGGACTGTATAGACGCTTCTGTAGCCTCCTCACCTTCTCCTTGCCAACCATATACAGGAATAGTTTTCACTGATTCATTTGAGCATGAAGAAAAGCCCAATACACATGCTACCGTAGCAGCCAATAATAACTTGATTTTCATAAATTTGATTATTTATTAATAATAAAAATAGTACTGTCAGCAAATATCAGCTGTAACATAAAACAGTTAAAAACTGAATAACTCTTATAAAGTAAATATAAATTTCTAAATAAAACATCCTATAATGCTGTTTTTTTTACATCCCGATATAATTTTTGTCTATTGAACCCACTTAATCTTCCGCCAAAGACCTCATTACCGTTTTACAAAACACATCAAAATTACTTTCAATGCTCCTATAATCATTCACATAATTAGTCAAACAACTTTTTCATATGAAACATTCAAGCCCTACCTATAAGATATTACATATCAATATATTATACAATCAGCAAAAAAATTTTTTTATCCATAAAGAGGAAATAATTATCCAAAATTCCTATTCGATTGAAAATAAGCTTTATCTTTGTGGGTAGACTAATATATTCAAAACCATGACCGAAAAGCTGAAAGAGATAAAGAATTTAATAGCCGAAGGTTCTACCGAACACGCTATCGACCAATTAAATCAATTAATCAATTTAAATCCTGAATATGCTGCCGAAGCATATTATTTATTAGGAAATGCTTTCCGCAAGAAAGGTGACTGGCAAGGAGCATTGAACAACTATCAGGAAGCCATTGCATTAAATCCGGATAGTCCGGCAGCAGAAGCACGGAATATGGTGATGGATATTCTTAACTTTTACAATAAAGATATGTTTAATCAATAAGGTAATCGACTTATGGCTAAAATGAAAGGTGTAGTTGTAGTGAATACAGAACGCTGCAAAGGGTGCAACTTGTGCGTAGTAGCTTGCCCGTTACACGTACTGTCGCTCACCGCCAAAGTAAATCAAAAAGGATATAACTATGTGCAACAGGTAGTAGAAGATACCTGTAACGGATGCTCTTCGTGCGCCATTGTGTGTCCAGACGGTTGCTTAACCGTATACAGAGCAAAATGTGAAGAATAACTTTAAAGCAAAACAATCAGAATTATGGCAGAAGAAATAGTTCTAATGAAAGGTAACGAAGCTATCGCTCATGCCGCTATCCGCATCGGTGTAGACGGATACTTCGGTTACCCTATCACTCCCCAATCAGAAGTATTGGAAACTCTTGCCGAACAGAAGCCGTGGGAAACAACCGGAATGGTTGTATTGCAGGCTGAAAGTGAAGTAGCAGCAATTAATATGGTATATGGAGGCGCAGGAAGCGGTAAAATGGTAATGACTTCGTCATCCAGTCCGGGCGTCAGCCTGAAACAGGAAGGTATTTCATACATTGCCGGTGCAGAATTACCTTGCCTGATTGTAAACGTAATGCGTGGAGGTCCGGGACTTGGAACCATACAGCCGAGCCAGGCAGATTATTTCCAGACAACAAAAGGTGGAGGACACGGCGATTACCATTTAATAGCTTTAGCTCCGGCATCTGTACAGGAAATGGCCGATTTTGTAGGTCTTGCATTTGAACTGGCTTTCAAATATCGTAATCCTGCAATGATCCTTGCAGATGGTGTAATCGGACAGATGATGGAAAAAGTAGTTCTTCCAGCTCCTCGTCCGCGCCGTACCGAAGAGGAAATCATTGCACAATGCCCATGGGCCGCTACCGGATGTAAGGGACGCAAACCGAATATCATTACTTCACTGGAACTCGATCCTGCTGTAATGGAAAAACGTAATTTACACTTGCAGGAAAAATATGCAGAAATTGAAGCCAACGAAGTACGATATGAAGAAATAGACTGCGAAGATGCAGAATACCTGATTGTTGCATTCGGTTCATGTGCCCGCATTGCACAGAAATCAATGGAACACGCACGTGAAGAAGGAATTAAAGTCGGACTGTTCCGCCCTATTACTTTATGGCCATTCCCAAGCAAGCCACTGGCTGAAAGAGCAAAAAACATAAAAGGCATCCTTGTTGTAGAGTTGAATAGCGGACAGATGATTGAAGATGTTGAACTGGCTGTAAAATGCAGCATACCAGTTGAACACTTCGGACGTTTGGGAGGTATTGTTCCCGACCCAGATGAAGTGATTGATGCACTAAAAGAAAAAATCATTAACAAGTAAGAAACTCATGGGCAATATAGATCAGATCAGAACCGTGCTCAATGTGATATTCATGATAGGAGCAGCAGCTTCTTTCATTCTTTATTTTTCATTGGGAGAAGACAAAACTATCTTCTTTTATGTATGCGGCGCATCGCTGTTCGTAAAGATGATGGAGTTTGTGTTCCGTTTCTTTCTACGCTAACCCGATAAGGAGGAGAAATTTATGACAAAAGAAGAAATAATGAAACCCGAGAATCTGGTTTACCAGAAACCTCGTTTATTAAATGATAATCCGATGCACTACTGTCCGGGATGCAGCCACGGAGTAGTTCATAAACTGATTGCCGAAGTTATAGAAGAAATGGGTATGGCAGAAAAAGCTATCGGTATTAGTCCGGTGGGATGTGCTGTATTCATGTACAACTATCTTGACATCGATTGTCAGGAAGCAGCTCATGGACGTGCGCCTGCACTGGCCGGAGCCATCAAACGCTTATGGCCCGACCGTCTGGTTTTCACATATCAGGGAGATGGTGACTTGGCTTGTATCGGTACAGCAGAAACAATCCATTCTCTAAACAGAGGTGATAATATAGCCATTATATTCATCAATAATGCCATTTATGGTATGACAGGAGGACAAATGGCTCCTACTACTCTGGTAGGAATGAAAACTGCAACATGTCCGTACGGACGAAATCCGGAAATACACGGATATCCGTTGAAAATGACAGAAATAGCAGCAACACTGCAAGGTACATGCTATGTAACACGCCAGTCAGTTCACACGGTAGCAGCAATCCGCAAAGCTAAAAAGGCAATCCGCAAAGCATTCGAAAACAGCATGCAAGGCAAAGGTTCGAGTCTGGTAGAAATCGTTTCTACATGTAACTCAGGATGGAAAATGACTCCAGAAGCAGCCAACAAGTGGATGGAAGAAAACATGTTCCCTTTCTACCCATTAGGCGACCTGAAAGATACAAGCGGAGAAAACAAATAACATTACCAAAACAAGCACTATCATGAAAGAAGAAATCATTATAGCAGGATTTGGAGGACAAGGCGTATTGTCAATGGGTAAAATTCTGGCTTATTCAGGACTGATGGAAAATAAAGAAGTTACTTGGATGCCTGCCTACGGTCCCGAACAGCGAGGAGGAACAGCCAATGTAACGGTTATCGTCAGCGACGAACGTATTTCATCTCCTATTTTAAGTAAATATGATACAGCCATTATTCTGAACCAGCCTTCACTTGCCAAATTTGAAAACAAAATCAAACCAGGCGGTGTACTGATTTATGATGGTTATGGCATTATAAATCCTCCTACACGCAAAGACATTCATGTATATCGTATTGATGCAATGGATGAAGCCAACGAACGTAAAATGGCAAAGACATTCAATATGATTGTATTGGGAGGATTATTGAAAATCCGTCCTATCGTATCAATAGAAAGCGTTATTAAAGCACTGCGTAAAACATTGCCTGAACGCCATCATCACCTGATACCGATGAATGAAGAGGCAATCCATATAGGAATGGATATTATCAAAGAAATAAAATAATAAATACCAACTCCAATCAAAACTCAGAGGCGTGCAGATAGTTTTTGTATAGAAAGCTCTGCACGCCTCTGTATCAATATATCTTCTAGTATTTTTGCACTCCGTACACGGTTTCTTTCGTTTTTATATTGTATCTTTGCCTCCATTATGAGGAAGATATTTTTTATAGCAACAATATTACTGATTTGCGGAACCATATCTGCGCAAAATACCTATCAGCAAAGTCAATTCACAGGGCAGTTCGGAAGTTCTGCTTCAGGAGTGGACAGTAACTTGTACGACCGCAACGGAAACCCGATTGATACAACTTCCGTAATTGATGCCAGTACTATTCCTATCGGACTTACATCATGGAAGATAGACAGACTTTTCGGCAACAGAACAGAGATTCCGGTAGATACATTGCAGCATAACTTTCAGAATACGAATGATACAGGAGGACCTACAGGACACTATACATATTTAGGAAACTTGGGAGCTCCACGTATCGCTCACGTTTTTTTCGACCGCAAAGATCCTGAACAGTTTTTCTTTCTGGATCCGTATGACTATACAGTCGTCAGACCGGAAGATGTCGTTTACACCAATACCAAATCTCCTTTTTCAAATCTGACTTACTATAAGCAGGGAGGAAGTAAAGACGGTGAAGAACGTTTTAAAGCTTATTTTGCCGTAAATGCCAATAAAAGACTGGGATTCGGTTTCAATATAGATTATGTTTACGGTCGAGGTAAATATATGAACCAGTCTACTGCCTTATTCAACGGAAATCTTTTTGCTTATTATCTTGGCGACAAGTATAACATGCATTTCAGTTTCATGAACGACAACTTAAAAGTTGCCGAGAATGGTGGTATTACTGACGACCGCTTCATTACTGACCCTCTGGCGATGGCAGAGGGAGGTAAAGTGTATGGCAATAGCGAAATTCCAACAAATTTATCTCAGGTATGGAATCATAATACCGGTTACCATGCTTTCCTTACCCATCGTTACAACTTGGGATTCTACCGTGAAAATCCAGACGCAAAGGATACGGTCAATACAGAAGTATTTGTTCCGGTAACAAGCTTCCTTCATACTGTAAATGTAGATATTAACCGTCGCAGATATATTTCATACGACGAGGAGCAGAACCAAAAATATTTTCAGAATAACTATTTGACTGACATCCAGCGTGATGAAACAGAACATCTTGCCGTAAAAAATACCATAGGTATATCTTTACGTGAGGGATTCAACAAATGGGCCAAGGCTGGACTGACAGCTTTCATGAGTCATGAGTACCGCCGTTTCACAATGACAGATACCCTTGCTCAAACTCCGGGACAACGTATTCCGACCGACTATGTTGAAAATACCGTATCGGTAGGAGGACAACTCATCAAGGAACAAGGAAAGACATTACACTATGACGTCATGGGAGAAATAGCCCTGGCTGGAGAAGATGCCGGACAGTTTCAAATAGAAGGAAAAGGTGATCTGAATTTCCGCCTGTTCAGCGATACGGTCAGACTGGAAGCGAATGCATACATCAAAAACCTGAATCCGACATTCTATTACAGACATTTCCATTCCAAGCATTACTGGTGGGATAATAATGACTTATCGAAAATCATGCGTACCCGTATTGAAGGAAAACTGAGTATCGACCATTGGAAAACCCAACTGAAAGCTGGAGTAGAAAACATTAAGAACTATACATATCTTGACAATACTTCTGTAAAATATACCGAAACAGCTTCGGATAAAGAAGTTGTAAGCTATAAAAATGATGTAGCCGTAAAACAGCATACGGGTAATATCCAGATATTCAGCGCCACATTGAATCAAGATTTCAAGTTGGGTATATTCCATCTTGACAATGAAGTTACTTATCAGAAATCGAGCAATCAGGATGTCTTGCCATTGCCCGACCTGGTATTATACCATAACTTCTATCTCAAATTCGGTCTGGCAAAGAAAGTACTTCAGGTAGAACTGGGAACAGATGTCCGGTATTTCACTCAATACTACGCTCCCGACTATGCACCTGCTATCGGACAGTTCTATCTGCAAAATAAAGAAACCCGTTTCAAGCTAGGAGGTTATCCACTGCTGAACGCATATGTCAATATTCATTTGAAACGTACCCGTATTTTTATAGCCATGTATAATCTGATTCAAGGACAAGGAGAAAAGAGCTACTTCCTGGCTCCTCACTACCCTCTGAATCCCCGCTTGCTGAAATTCGGGTTATCATGGAACTTCTTCGATTAAGAACTACATCACTATGCTAAGAAAAGGAGTACGATATATCATCATAGCACTGGCTATAGCAGCAGGTATTATCATGCTGAATACACAAGAAGAAGAAAAACCGGCTTCTTCCCCCCGTGACTATGCCGAAATACTCAGTTCCGGACAGCTGCGTGCCGTAACCGAATATAATGCAGTAAGCTATCATGTCAGCAAAGATACATTACAAGGATTCGATTACGAACTATTGAATGCTTTTGCTTCTGAGAAAGGACTGAAACTGGAAATTACTCCTGAAATGAGTTTTGAAAAGCGTCTGCAAGGTATCATCAACGGTCAATACGACATACTGGCTACCGGAACAGTCGTAACGACCCAGCTAAAAGACTCATTGCTTTTTACACGGACTCTACTATTAAGCAAACAGGTTTTAGTACAACGAAAGAAAGAAGAAGGAAAAGACAGCTTATACATCCAGAGTCAGCTTGATCTGGCACATAAACATCTTCATGTGATAAAAGGATCGCCGGCACTGCTGCGTATACATAATCTGATAGACGAAATAGCCGATACTATTTACATAAATGAAGTAGAACTATATGGACCGGAACAATTACTGGCTATGGTTTCGGGAGGAGATATCGATTATGCAGTATGCGATGAAAACATTGCCCGTGCATCTATCGATGATTTTCCAAATCTGGACATCAATACCGACATCAGCTTCACACAGTTTTATGCCTGGGGAGTCAGTAAACATTCTCCTGCCCTGCTGGATAGCCTGAACGTCTGGCTCAATGATTTTGTCCAGACACCAAAATATAAAAAGCTATACAATAAATATTTTAACTGATACATACACCGTACACTATGATACAACTGAATAACGTATGCTGGGGATTTATCGGTTGCGGTGAAGTAACCGAGAAAAAGAGTGGACCCGCCTTCAATATGATAGACGGTTCGAAAGTAGTAGCAGTAATGAGCCGTGACGAAGAAAAAGTAAAATCGTATGCACGCCGTCACAATATACCTCGATGGTATACAGATGCTCAGGAACTGATAGGCGACGAGGATGTCAATGCTATTTATATTGCCACTCCTCCTTCTTCGCACGCTACATTTGCTATTATGGCGATGAAAGCCGGCAAGCCTGTTTATATAGAAAAGCCGATGGCCGCAAGTTATGAAGACTGCGCCCGCATCAACCGTATATCGCAAGAAACAGGTGTTCCTTGTTTTGTAGCTTACTACCGCAGATATCTGCCCTATTTCCAAAAGGTACGACAACTGGTTGAAGAGGGAGAGATAGGAAATGTAATCAATGTACAGATACGTTTCGCACAGCCTCCGCGAGCACTCGATTACAACAGCACCAATCTTCCATGGCGTGTACAGCCCGACATCGCAGGAGGAGGATATTTTTACGATCTGGCACCCCATCAGTTGGACTTTCTTCAGGAAATGTTCGGATGTATACTCGAAGCAGAAGGTTATACAAGCAACCGTGGAGGGCTTTATCAGGCAGAAGATACTATCAGTGCCTGCTTTAAGTTTGCTTCCGGACTGCCTGGTTCAGGTTCATGGTGCTTCGTTGCTCACGAATCGGCAAAAGAAGACCGTATAGAAATTATAGGTGACAAGGGTATGATTTGCTTCTCTGTCTTTACCTATGATCCGATTGCCCTGCACACTGAACGCGGCCGTGAGGAAATACTCCCACAGAATCCGCCATATGTACAACTTCCGTTGATTCAGGCTGTGGTAGAACATTTACAAGGGAAAGCAATCTGTACATGCGACGGGGTGAGTGCAACTCCTACAAACTGGGTAATGGACCGTATTCTAAATAAACTCTGAAAAACTTTATTCATCGCGCCACTCAATACAGACGTCATGAAATTTTTCCGACATATCGGCATAATCCTACTGCTTTTCGGTCAGACAATACAGGCACAGACCGAAAAGCAGAATAAATTTATGCAACATTTGGAAAAGATTTTTACAGAAACAGATACCACCTACATCGCTCCCAACAAATATAACCTGACGTTTATGGTGGAACAAAGTTTCTGGCATGAACGTTACCGTCTGGGGACCCGAATAAACGAAGAAAGACAAAACATCAGTTTTGCACCTACTCCAACTCCTAAGATAGGAGCCTATTTCGGCTGGAGATGGATATTTTTAGGAATGTCATTCAGCATTCCCGATCTCATAGGCAAAAGCCAAAGCGGCAAATCGAAGAAAGAATATGTTTTCAACCTATACAGTTCACGAGTTGGAGCTGACTTTTATTACAGAAAAACAGGTAGCGACTTTCATATAAATTCCTATTCAGGATTCAATCTTCCGGAAGATTATGTAGGTCAGAAATTCGAAGGCTTCCAAAGCAAAATAGTCGGCCTTAATGCATACTGGATTTTCAACAACAAGAAATTTTCATATCCGGCAGCATACAGCCAGTCTACTAATCAGCGCCGCAGCTGTGGTTCATTTATGGCTGGTTTTTCATACTCACACCATAGTATTTCTTTCAATCATACCAAACTACCAGCCGAGATGATTGAACAAATACAGTCGTCACTAAAATTCAACAGCCTGAAATATCGTGATTACAATTTAAGTTTCGGATACGGATATAACTGGGTATTTGCCAAGAACTGTCTGCTCAACGTTTCGCTAATGCCAGCTATCGCTTATAAAAAAGCTAAAATGAACGGAAAACCAACAGATATGGAAAACGACTGGTTTGAGTGGATAAACGATATTAATTTCGATTTGGTAACCCGCGCAGGCATAACATGGAACAACAGCAAATATTATATCGGGGCCTCACTCGTATTAAATACGTATGACTATCGCAAATCTGATTTCTCGATGACAAACTCTTTCGGAAGCTTACGTATATACGCCGGATTCAATTTCTGGAAAAGAAAAGAATACAGACAGGAAAAGTAATAAAAAAACTTCACCCCAAGTAATATCATTACCCGAGGTGAAGCCGATAAACACACACAATTATAATCCTATCTTTTAGAAATGTACTCCTATAGTAAATAACAATTGATGACGCTCATTGTTCACTTTTGTCGGTGATAATAATAAATTTCCTGACTGGTCAAGACCTCCGTCAAACGCGTAAAAATCACCTTTATAGAAATCATATTTATAAGCAACATCTGCATAAACCAGACGACCTCTGTAACCCAATCCAACACTGACAGCCTGACGTGACTTCAGATTCAGATATTCGGCATCGGTACGGGTATTGTCGGTAACCGGAATATTCTTGAATGCGTCACTCGTAATAGGTGTCGAGCGGAAATGATATCCGGCACGTACACTGAAGGCAGATGAAACTTTTGTTTCCATACCTACACGGAACGAGTGAACCCCTTTCAAGGTCTCCTTAACAGCTGACTGACCGTTCAGTTCCACACCTTCAGCATTCTGAAGTTTGGTTGCAGAATAGTTTTCAAACTCATATTCAGCGTCCAAAGCCATAATGCCTCCTACAATCGTACCGACACTAACATTGAAGCGCCACGGAGTAATCAGTCTGTAATCCCATGCATATTGCCCACCATATAAATAATCCGCTAAATTCTCAGTATAACTAGCCGACGGCAAATTACTCGTCAGCACCGATGTATAACGGTCGGACATATTATATAATATAGGCGTATGTATAGCCAGACCAAAACGGAACGGAGAATATTCGAAGGGACGAATGATAGTACCGACTTTCAAATCAATTCCTGTACCTTCTGTTTTATACGTATTGTTTAAGGTAAAATTTCCCTGATACTCTCCATTCAATCTTTGCATGTTTTCTCCATACGAAGAGTAACGCAAGTAATCAATATCATAAACGCCTAAGGTTGCACCAAAATAAAAGCGGTCGCGAACATTAAAGGAAACATTGAAATCGTACTCATTGACAGAGCCTGTCTCACGGCTGTAATATTCTCCATCTATACCATTCCATCCATAGATATTAAGAATATTTCCTTTATCATCCCGATCCACATCGACCAGACCGGTACGTGCTCCCATAGCACCTAAATATGGAGTATCATAAAACGAACTTTCAGTATAAGGATTGTTGGCATCCAGCAGACCATTAAAATGATTATCAGTCTGATATCCAGCTCTATCTATCATATCAGCCATCTGCCAGGTAAGCGAATTTCCATTCAAACCACCTTTCGAAGCGAACTGACGGTTAAAATTAACACGCTTATGATAATTGAATGCGAAATTCAGAAAACGCAAATCGGTCTTGTTGCCAATTTTCGTACTCCATACAAAACCAACCTGATCGAACGAAGCACGATTACGACTTTCATCCATCACACTACCATTAAAGTCGCTATGCGATTTGTTGGCATTAAAGCCAAAACTCAACGCAACATCATTACTTCTGTAAAGTCCGATGCCGGCAGGGTTTGTTCCAATAGTAGACAAATCTGCCCCCAGTGAACTCATAGCTCCTCCCATACCGACAAAGCGTGCCGTACCATTTACATCGTTTCCTAAGAAACGAAGTGCATCATATTGATTTTGTGCTGCTGCGGCCGAAGCTAATGCACCAGCCACAGTCAGAACCATTATTTTCTTTTTCATAATTCGAATGACCTTCTAATTTTTGTTTCTTTATCTTCTGCTTGAGCTACCACCTCTTGAGCTGGAACGTGAAGAACTTCCTCCCGTTGCTGAACCTCGGCTATAGCTGCTGCTTCCTCTTGAGAAAGAGCTTCCTGAGCTACGAGGAGTGGAATAACTACTGCTGGAACGAGTATTCGAACGGTTATTGTTATAGTTCGAACTGCGTCGGGTACTGCTAGGACGGCTGTAGATAGAGCCTGTACGGTCTACTGTACTACTAGGACGTACGTAGCTGCTTCCGTTTCCACGTGACGGACGAGTTATTGACGATGGACCGTTCTGCTGGAAACTTGATCCTCCACCCGAAGGACGAACAGAAGTAGACGAAGAACTTCCTGCTCCACTTCCCGGACGGACAACCCGACCTACACCACTTGAAGACCCTCTTCGTGAGCTAGTTGTAAATCTGCTGGTATTACCAAATCCTGACGTACTGCGTCTGGAAGAAGAATATCCTGTATATCTTGACGGGCGGTAGTCTGTATGTCCGACACGGTAGTTGCCTGCCCAGTACGGATAATGATGGTGATGATACCAGGCAGGTCCCCAGTAACCGCCATAGTAACTTCCCCAATAGCCACCCCAGTAGCCACCATACCAATAAGGAGAATACCAACTGCTATAATACCACGGAGAAGACCATCCCCAGCTGAATCCCCATCTCGGGCCTGCAACGCCCCAATTCCAGCGCCAGTCCCACCACAAGGGGTTCGTAGATGTCGGGAAAACATATGCATACAATCCGTCTTCATAAATATTCCAGTCCCATGAAGCATATCCCCCGTATACAACATCCCAATAAAGCGGGCTGCTTACAGGTATGGCATATCGCGGACTGCGGAAACGTATGATTCGCATGGCATATTCATAATCATCCTGCGAACCTTCGAAACCGTTAACCCACTCTCCACGCTCTCCATAAGGCTTCTCTTCGATATACAGTGTATCGTTCTGCATAGAAAAGGTATTATCGCGTGAAGTATAACGGCGATTGTATTCGTCAATGTCACGAGTCTTTCCTGTAACGTCTTTCACTACGATAGTCGACCCTGGAGCTGCATATACCGTCGTATTGTTTGAAGTCTGCTTCGGAACGGACTTAACCTCTGCCTTCTGTTCCGTTTTCTTTTCTTTTTTCGGAATAAAGTAAAGGTCGTCGTTGCTTTGAGCCATAGCCAGCCACGGCAAGCAAGCTATCAGCAGCGAAGCACATATTCTACTTTTCATACTTATATCATTTTATACGGTTTATTTCAATTACAAAAGTAAGAAGTAAATTCTTACAGGCAAGTAGAAATTCCCTATTTCAGTATAGGGTTTTCCCTATTTTCACTACCTTTGTGTAAACAAACGAATATCTCTATATATGAAATACTTTGAAGTCACTTTTACTGCACAGCCGTGCAATGAAATTGTAACCGATGTCCTGTCGGCACTGGCAGGCGAAATAGGTTTCGAGAGTTTTGTTGAGTGTGAAGGAGGCGTTCAGGCTTATGTACAGCAAAGCTTGTTCGATGAAAATGCCCTGAAAGAAACACTGGCAAACTTTCCTATACCCGACACCCAAATTACTTATACCATTACCGAACCGGAAGACAAAGACTGGAACGAGGAATGGGAAAAGAATTTTTTCCAGCCTATCGTGATAGAAGACCGCTGCGTGATACACAGCACCTTCCATCATGACTACCCGCAGGCTGAATATGATATTGTAATCAATCCGCAAATGGCTTTCGGAACTGGACATCACGAAACAACAAGTTCTATTCTGGGCGAACTGTTGGATGCCGACCTGAAAGGCAAGTCAGTACTCGATATGGGATGCGGAACATCTATTCTGGCTATTCTGGCAAGCATGAGAGGAGCAGATCCGGTAACTGCTATTGATATAGACGACTGGTGTGTAAACAATTCACGCGATAATATTGCCCTGAACAATATTTCAAACATCACAGTAGAACTGGGTGATGCATCGCTTCTGAAAGGACGCAAGCCGTTCGACATCATCATAGCCAATATCAACCGTAATATTCTGCTGAATGATATGGCTGCCTATGCAGCATGCATGCACAAGGGTTCTGAACTTTATATGAGCGGATTCTACGTAGAAGACATTCCTGCTATCCGCGAAAAGGCTGAAAGTCTGGGAATGACTTTCGTTCACCATCGGGAAAAGAACCGTTGGGTGGCTGTAAAGTTTATTATGTAACAATATAAAAAACTTCAGCATCTTTTCGGGAAAAGATGCTGAAGTTTTTATTTTTTCTGTACAAAGATCAGGAAACTTCGTACAGATTTTTCGCCATAATTCATCGTCTTTTTTCAAAGGGAAAAGCTGCTTTATTCTTCTTTTTCTGCCTTCTTCAACTTTACCTCCGTAGTGGCCTGATAAGTACCATGGCTCCAGCCAGACCCTTCCTCTATTTTTTCGAGCTTCATATCTTTCAGTAAAATAGAATCCGACTTGAAAACCTTCTTTTCGTCATTGAAATAAACTTTCTGCTCATCTGGCTCGAAACCGGTTGTAACAAATTTCTCTGCGGCAAACGCCCCTTTGTTGTCCGTGTAAATTGTATCCCCCGAACGATAATCATTATTATACGCTCTGCGTACGATAACCTGAATGTCTTCCAGCGGATTGCCTTCCTCGTCGGTTACTACTCCTTGCACCTGAAAACCAACCGTAGGTGTTCCATATTCCAATGGAATATCTTCTGGATCCTCATTACTGGTGCATGAAGCAAAGCCTAGCAAAGCAAGAAATCCAGCCCAGACTCGAGTACTAAAACAACTAACTTTCTTTCTCATAACTGTATGATTTTTTACATTAAGGATTGACGATTCTTTTCAAATGGCAGACCATTAACTCTCCTTGTCCATCACGCAAATGCATACCATTTCCACGACAATAGCGGAAATACTTGCATGTAGCACACTCTCCTTTCTTCATCCATGTGCGGTCGCGATAAGGCTGATAGTTATTCTCCCATACATCCATAAACTCATCTTTATAAATGTTTCCCTGATGGAAATCGGCACGAATGCTGGGGCAAGCGGATATAGAGCCATCGATAAGGACTGATCCCACTGTTATCCCTGCCTGACAGGAAAAGAAATGATCGCGTACATCACCTTCATAATTACCTAAAAATCCCTCACATCCATAACTGATGCGTATACGCCCTTCCTTACGAGTTTGCTTGATAAAATCCAGCATTCCACGAAATTCCTCGCCGGACAATTGAAGTTCGGCATCACTGGCTGCACGTCCTACAGGAAATACCGTAAACAACCTCCACTGTTTTAACCCAATGCCAATGAGGAACTCTTTCAATTCATTTAACTGCGCATAATTATGCTTATTGACACATGTTACCACATCGAACACAAATCCGGGAATAGCGGCCATCATACGAATAGCTCGAATAGCCTTGTCAAAGCTTTGCGGATGTCCGCGCATCCAGTTATGCTCATCGGCAAACCCGTCCAGACTGACTGTAGCAGTATGCATTCCGGCCTTCAGCAAAGCAGTAAAGCGTTCGGGAGTCATAGCCAGCCCATTTGTCACCATTCCCCACGGAAATCCTTTGTCGTGAATAGCTTTTCCACACTCTTCCAAATCTTCACGCATAAGAGGCTCTCCACCCGTGATTACCACAAAAACATGATGCGGATCGGTATGCAAAGCTATATTATCCAAAACCCGAAGAAAATCTTCTTTAGGCATATCGGCATAACCGGATATTTTCTTGCAATCGCTGCCACAGTGACGGCAATGCAAGTTACAGCGTAAAGTACATTCCCAGAATAATTGTTTCAGAGGATGCTGTTCGGCCAATGTATTCGTTATCTTACGGGCTATCTCTAACCCCAGCCTGCGACGAAGAGACAGATTTGTATTCATAGTTTTCGGATTTATCACAAAAATAGTTCTTTTTATAATAAAAAAAGCAAGACAGAAGGAAATATACCCTAAGTAATACAGATAGTATATCCTTTATAGGGAAATTCCCTATTCATTATAGGAATTTGCCTGCATATTTATAGGATTTTCTATTCGTCTATCATTCATTTTATTGTCTATTTTTGTAACACCAACCAAAAAGAATAATGGATATGAAGAACTTAATGAAAGCAATCACCATGGCAACCTTACTGGTAGCAATGACCAGTTGTAGACTTTACGATACTGCTGGACAACGTGCCCAACTGATGGAAAACCTGCACGAAGGTATGACAAAACGTGAGGTCGTTGACCTACTGGGAAATCCCGAATTCAAACGTTCCAACAATGGAATAGAACAATGGGAATTTCATAAGATACACTTCAGCGGAGCAGTAACAACCATTCTGCTCGATTTTCAACACGATAAAGTCATTTCATTCAATTCGTACGCTGGAGCTACCCCCTCTCCTGCCTACCCGCCTATAGCTATCTGTCCGCCTGCTCCTGTTGAAGAAAGACCTTCGCTGGCTTATCCGACAGACGATCAGGCATGGTTTCAAGAATTATATCAGAAGGTAAAAGACAAGCCTTTCAAAGACGAACGTCTGAAAATACTCAGAGAAGCCGCACGCCAGTCAGACTTTACCTGTGATGAAATCGTACAGTTGATGAAAATATTCAACTTCGACGATGAAAGACTGGAAGCATTGGTCATTCTGGAACCAACCATTATCGACCGGGAAAATACCGACCGGATTGTTGATTCAATGACTTTTATATCGGGAGAGGAAAAAGCAAAAAATATACTGAACAAGAAGCATCACAGCGGTCGGCTATATAGTGACAGTGAAATCAATGTATTATATGAAAAGGTAAAGGATGCTTTCTCATTCGATCAGCTAAAGATACTGCAAACAGGCATGAATGGCAGAAATATTACATGCAAGCAATGTGTCAAACTGCTTTCTATATGTGATTTCGACAATGAACGGATAAAATTTCTGCAAGTCATGGCGCCTCACATATACGACTACCACAACCGTCAGCTAATCATTGATACAATGAGTTTCGCCTCAGGAAAAGATGAAGCACGCCAATTGATAGAACGATATTGCAAATAACTTTCATTCAAACAAAAAAGCATTTCCCATCCACACAAAGGAAGAGGAAATGCTTTTTCCGTTTTTTATGTAAAAATCACAATCAGTCTTTTGCCTGATGAACAGTAAGCTGCGGGAACGGGAATCCGATACCTTCCTTATTGAATGTATCGTACACGATTTTATTCATGTCAAAATATACATCCCAGTAATCAGCTGTCTTAGCCCACGCACGGACCTTAATATCCACACTGCTTGCCGAAAGAGCTCCCAAAGCAATCATCGGAGCCGGATCCTTCAATATACGAGGATCTGCATCGATAATACGCTGCAATACGGCTTTTACCTTCTCGAAATCTTCACCATATTCTACTCCGAATACCCATTCAGCACGACGTGTTTCCTGTTTGCTGTAATTTGTAATGGCATTGCTGCTCAATGCACCATTCGGAACATAGATGACTTTATTATCTACAGTTGTCAGAATAGTATGGAATATCTGAATTTCGCGTACAGTACCATTCGCATTCTGGCCTTCAATATAGTCGCCTACCTTAAAAGGTTTAAATACCAGAATAATCAATCCTCCTGCAAAGTTGGAAAGATTTCCAGACAAAGCCATACCAATAGCAACACCGGCAGAAGCCAGCAAGGCTGCAAAGCTGGTAGTTTCTACTCCCAGACGGCTAACAATAGCAAAAGCCAATATCAGATTCAGCAATATACTGACAAGGCTTCTCAAAAAAGTCTGCACACTGATTTCAAGCTTTCTCTTTTCCAGAATGCGTGCAAGCAAACGTCCGACTTGCTTGATGATAAAGCGGCCGACAATATAAATAATGATTGCTCCTAACAGGTCTTTTCCTACCTCAATACCCCAGTCAAGCAACTTCGACAGCAGCTGTTCTACATCTACTCCCTTAGAACCTGCACTCAGGAAAGTTGCATTCAATAAAGATGATAATAACATAGTTGTTTTATTTTAAATTGATTAATATTTATTCTTCCAATACCCCTTTGCCCTGACGAATTATTTCGGGCACATCTTCACAACAATTTATAACGGTAGAAGGTTCAACGCCTCCTATGCCTCCGTCTATCACTAAATCAACTTCCAAACCAAATTTCTCGTCTATAAGCTCCGGATCGGTGACATATTCGACATCTTCATCCGGATTCAAGGGTAAAGTAGTGGTAAGAATAGGTGCATCAAGTAAATGACATATTTCACGAATAATATTATTGTCCGGCACACGAATTCCTACTTCCTTCCGGTTACGGAATATCTTAGGCAACCGGCTGTCTGCATTAAGGACAAATGTAAACGGTCCGGGCAGATTTCGCTTCATCAACTTAAAGGTAGCATTGCTTACACGAGCATATTCGCTGATATTGCTCAAGTCGTAGCAAATAATAGAGAGGTTGTTTTTACGCGGATCGATATTCTTCAACTTGCAGATTCGTTCGATCGGTCGTTCTTTCAGGGCATGACAACCCATAGCATACATGGTATCGGTGGGATAAATGATTATCCCACCGTCATTCAATATATCCACAATGTGCTGCAACACATCGGGATCGTTATTCTTGGAATATAATTTCTGTATCATAATCACAAATATAGCACTTTTTAAAATGCAATGACTTTTTTATCTGTGATTATTCATTTCAGGCTTTTAAAAATACAACTGGTTACCAGCAATGATGTACCAGAGGACGGATATGCTTGTCGTATACTTGGCGTACCACCTCCATTTCTTCATGTGAAAAAGGAGGCAAAGAAGAAGCTTTGACATTTTCCATTATCTGAGCAGGAGAACTTGCTCCCGGAATGACAGTACTGACTTCGGGATACATCAGAATATATCTTAAAGCACGAGCTGCAAGATTATCTGTATGCAACAGCTGTTTTAGTTCGCGTGCAGCCTTCACGCCCGTCATATAGTCTACTCCTGAAAAAGTTTCCCCCTTATCGAAAAACTCTCCGTTTCTGTTGTAACAGCGGTGATCAGCTTTTCCAAATGTTGTTTCTTCTGAGTATTTTCCTGTCAGCAGTCCACTAGCCAAAGGTACACGGACTATGATTCCGACATTTTGTTTACTTGCTTTCGGAAACAATTCTTCTGCCGGCTTCAAACGAAACATATTAAAAATAACTTCAATGGCAGATATGTCATAATTCAACGCTTCCAGTGCTTCGTCTACCTTTTCTACACTGACACCATAATGACAGATTTTGCCCTGCCTCTTCAATTTATCAAGCACATAAAAGATTTCCGGATTCCGGTATACTTCAGTAGGCGGACAGTGAAGCAAAACCAGATCAAGGCTATCAACGTCCATATTCTTGAGTGAAGCATCCACAAATTTCACAATGTTTTCTTCATTATAACCGGCTGAAACATGCGGATTGAGCTTTCTACCACATTTGGTTACTACAAACACTTTATCTTTCTTGCCTTTCAGAAACTTTCCGACAGTATGTTCACTCATTCCATCCTGATAAATATCAGCCGTATCAATCAGATTTACCCCTTGTTCGTATGCAGCCTGCAATGTATTCATAGCTACCTGCTCATCGAAAGGATCTCCCCATTTAGAACCAAGTTGCCAGGTTCCTAAAGATACCTCACTCGCTTTAAATCCAGTTTTTCCAAAAACTCTATAATTCATACTATGATTTTTTATATAACTACTACGGCTCTAACACGTGCCTCTTTTTACAGCAAAAGTAAAGGATATTATCAGCCGTTGCAATACACGATAAAATAATCGGATACCAACAACTTTATCCATATATTGATTATCAAGCAAATAAAAAGAACTATCTTTGCAAGTAAACTAAAAATAACATGCATGTATAAAAGAAAAACACCTCTTGATCTTTCTTGCGGAATCCGCATTACAATGGAAATTATCGGTTCAAAATGGAAGCCTTGCCTGATAGATGCGCTGAGAGAAACTCCCAAACGTCCCAGCCAGCTTCACCGTGAAATACCAGAGGCCATCTCTCGCGTGCTAGATCAGAATCTGAGAGAGCTCGAAGCACACGGCATCATAGAAAAGAAAATATATGCAGAACTACCTCCCCACAGCGAATACGCACTGACAGAATTAGGCAAAAGTGTATTGCCTTTGATAGACATACTGGATGAATGGGGAGAAAACCACCGATATATCTTCGAAAAATAAATAAAAAAGAACCGTATCATAGCTCATCAAATAGAGCCTGATACAGTTCTTTTATGTTTGTATACTAGCGTATATAAGTTTACTATATACTTATTTTAGCTTTGACACTTCTCTTTTTCTACCAACACAATCAACGGTCAGCTTTCAAACGGTCTGCCATAGCTTTTGCCAGTTCCTTAGCCTGACGGCAAGTATCTTCCTTCATACTCTGCTTCATTTCTACCGGATTGCCAACAACCTCGAATTTAAGCTTTTCTGTATATTCACCGATTTTCTTGACTGCGGCACTAGCCCATGTAAACGAACCGAAATATCCTATTACGCGATTCTTCATCTCGCGGGCAGCCACCTTGCTCAACAAAGCTTCCATTTCGGGATATAAGTTCATGTTGTAAGTAGTACATCCTGCAATCAGACCTTTATATTTAAAGATATCTGCCAAGATAAATGAATGATGAGTCTTCGAAACATTGTGCATTACAATATTCTTGATACCCTGAGCACTTAATTCTTCAGCTATGGTTTCTGCAAGTTCTTCTGTATTGCCATACATTGTACCGTAAACAATAACCACACCTTCTTCACCTTCGTAGCGGCTCATCTTATCATACATATCGATAACCTGAGGAATCTTTTCTTCCCATACAGGACCATGAGTAGAACAGATCATCTTGATAGGCAGTCCACCACATTTCTGCAAGGCTTTCTGTACCGGATTTCCAAACTTTCCTACAATATTGGAATAATAACGACGCATTTCATTCCAATAAATATCTGTATTGATATTCTTATCGATACATCCTCCATTCAGTGCTCCGAAACATCCGAAAGCATCACCTGAGAATAAGATACCTTCTGTTTCATCGAAGGTTACCATTGTTTCAGGCCAGTGTACCATCGGAACCAGATAGAAACGTAAATTATGATGTCCTAATTTCAGGAAATCACCGTCACCTACAACATAACGGTCACCACCTACTCCATAATAACCTTCTACCATATCGAAAGTTTTCTTGTTTCCAACCAATACGATATCAGGATAATACTGCTTAATCAGTGCAATAGAGCCAGAATGGTCGGGTTCCATATGATTAATAATCAAATAATTGATTTTGCGGTCACCGATAACGGCGCGAATTTTCTTCAAATAAACCTCGAAAAATGCTACATCAACAGTATCTACCAGCGCTACCATTTCATCGTCGGCAATCAGATATGAGTTATAAGACACACCATAAGGCAGCGGCCAAAGATTTTCGAACAACGCTTTTGAGCGGTCGTTCACACCTACGTAATGTACTTTTCCTTTAATTTCCATTTTTGTTATCCGAATTAATTATACTATATTTTTTTACTACAATGCTTTCCTTGCCATGCATCACGTTCTTCCATCCGGCGCTTCAGTCTGGCTGTAAACTCATGGTTTTTCAGTCCCCAGTCAGGAGCTATCAGCAATTCTTTGGGCGACTGCGAAACAAATCGCTCCAAAACCAGATCCGACCGAAGGTGTTCTATATAGTCGATAGCCAGATCAATATATTCATCGACCGTATATAAATGAAAATCCTCCGGATGTTGCGCAAATTCATGGGCCATACGCGTACCCTTTATCAGTTGCAGCTGATGCATTTTCAGCGTTGTCAGTGGTAACTGAGACAAGGTCTCAGCCTGACAAATCAACTTTTCAGAATCTTCCCCAGGCAAGCCCAATATCACATGTCCACCTGTCAAGATCCCTCTTCCGGCCGTACGACGTACAGCATCTTCCGTACATGCAAATGTATGTCCCCGGTTTATCCGTGCCAGTGTATGATCATCAGTGCTTTCTATGCCATATTCAACCAGCAGGAAAGTCCGGCGGTTCAGTTCTTCCAGATAGTCCAACAACGAATCGGGCATACAATCCGGACGCGTACCGATGACCAGCCCCACAACGTTTTCTACATCCAAAGCCTCTTCATACATTCGCTTCAGCTGTTCTAATTCTCCGTAAGTATTTGTATACGCCTGAAAATAGGCAAGATATTTCATCTGAGGATATTTGCGGGCAAAGAACAGCTTGCCTTCTTCCAACTGTGTGGTTACCGTTTTCTCTGTACGGCAATATTCCGGATTAAACGTCTGATTGTTACAATATGTACACCCTCCATACCCTTTTGAGCCATCACGGTTAGGACAAGTAAAACCCGCATTAACCGAAAGTTTCTGTACCTTGAACGGAAACTGCTTCGTCAAAAAACCGGCAAAGTCATTATATCGTAACTGTTTATCCATCTGCATACAATTTGCGGAAGCAAAGATAATCGTTTTTTTGAGAACAAACAAAAAATGTTCCCCAGCACATACCAGTTACTGAGGAACATTTCAAGAAAAATAACCTTACAGAGGTTAATTCGCCTTATATAAATCATCTAAAAATACATCCAAATATGCACCTCTCATATTTGTCTTATAGAAGCGTCCTTCTTTATCAAGAATCAGACACATCGGAATAGCCTGGATATTATATTCTTTGGCACCTGCTCCATAAATACCTCCTTCTATTCGTCCCTGTGTCCAGCTCATATTTTCTTCTTTCATGGCTTTCTGCCATTCAGAGTCCTTCTCATCAAGTGAAATGCTTACGATAGCAAAATCCTTGTACTTATCATGTATTTTACGCAAATGAGGTATTTCTCCGCGACAAGGTCCACACCAGCTTGCCCAAAACTCCAGCATGACATATTCGTTTTCCGGAATCATAGAAGAAAGTTTTACAGTCTTTCCGTTACGGTCTAAAACATCGATATCTTTATACTTCTGTCCTACAGCCAACGGACGTGCCGCTGATGCAGCAGTTGTAAAATGTTCCAGCTCGGCAGTTCCTGCCCAATGTTTCTCAAACAAAGCCTGCATCTGGTCAATCTCCTTAACATCAGGTAAGAATTCCATACCCGAAAGATAATACATTGCCTGATCCATCGCTACCGGAGAGTCTGCATGTTTCTTGATAAAGTCAAGCTGATACTGTAACAGCTTATCCTTCCACTTCATTTCTTCACGAGCTATTTCCATACCAACGGCACTCACATCCTTTCCTTCCGACTCCGGTACCAAGTATTCATCTGCATAACGTTCCATCAAAGTATTCAAAGTATCAGAATATACCTGAATCTCCTTATTCATCGTAACAAATAAATCGTGAACTGACGAACCAGTAATCTCTGGAGATTTATTCTCACGCTCAGGAGCATAATAAACTCCTGGTAATGTAGCTACATCTCCCTTATAAGTAATGTCTGAGTTCTCCAGATAAAGCATTGTACGAAACATCTTATTATGATAATCCGGCTCTTCGCCCGGCTTGTTTAAGTCGATTATTACATAATAAAGTCCCGGACGCTCCACTTTTCCTGAAAAAGTAAAACTGCCATTCTGCACCACAGTGCTATCTACCACAACCGGATCCGACAAGTATACCGAACGTTCCAGATAAGCTTTTCCTGAAGCTGCATCACCTGTTAATATACCTTCGATGGTATATCCATCCGTTTTACTCTGACATGAAGCCAACAAACCAGCTACCATGCCCAACAAAAAAATTTTCTTCATAACTATTATTCTTCATTTAAGGATTTTGAACTAATAAATCATTTCCAGCAATAGCTGAACGAGGAATAGGCAGAGCCAGTCTGGTCCATGAATTAACATATCCCAATGCAACCCAATCAGTTCCGTCCAGTTTGTTATAACGTATCATGTCGAACCAATCTTCAAAATTTTCACCGAACAGCTCCAGATATTTCTGATAAAAGACTGTCATCAGCATATCTTTGTCGGCTACATTATCAACAAAGTCCGCAGCAAATCCTGCACGATCGGTTATCGGACGCAATGCTTCACGAGCAGCAGTAAAATCAGGAGCCGATTTACGTATCGCAGCCTCAGCCTTCACCAAGTACATCTCCGACAGGCGAAGCATATATAAAGAGTTTCCCGGAACTTTATCCACATTATCATTCATCTGATACTTATTCATACGATACGATGAAATCATATTCTCTGCATCAAAAGCCCATGCATAACGTTTATCTTCCGGATATAGAGCTGCTATTTTTCTCAAGGTGTTTCCTGCTCCGGCACTCCAGTCGTAACGGTATCCAGCTACAGTCTGCTGATTGTTCATCGTATATGGATAAAACAATAAATCCGTACTTTGGAAGCTGCTAAAAATATCACCATATACAGGCTCAAGCATAATACCCTCATCAGCCCCTTTTGTTATAACCTCATCAGCCAGTTTATATGCCTCATCAAAATTACCCATAGACAATAAGACCTTCGCCTTCAAAGCTTTTGCTGACAGATAATTTCCATAATACATGGCTACTGTTCCCAAAGAAGAATGTTTTACCGGTAACACTTCAGCCTCTTTAAGATCATCAAGAATAGATGTGTAACACTGGCGGACAGTCGCTCTCGCTTTTGGGGTATTGTCACGTACAGGAGCATCATGAAGCACGATACCATACTGAGAGTCCATGTTCCAAAATTCACCATACAAACGTAGCAGCATAAAGTTTGCCATCGCCCGGTTGAACTTCGCTTCTCTCTGATAATTCAGATTTTCTTCTTCAGAAAGTCCTTTTATATCCTTATCCAAAGCCGCCAGCACCGAATTTGCCTGATTGATTATGTAATACAAGAAGATATAAGTTTCTTCCACAATTACATTGTCATCCTGTATATCTCCAGTCAAAAAGCTTCTGGCACCACTTACACTCGAGCTTTGCATAACTCCGGTACGCAAAAACAATGCATTGTAAATAGAGCTTTTCGCTCTCCAGCCTTCATAGATACCATTTACTGCTATTTCGGCCGAACGGGCATCGGTTATGACAGTTTCATCATCCAACACATTTTCGGGATGGATATCATCAATAGGTCCCAGCAGGCTGCACGAAGCCATTGTCAGAGAAAACATGCCTGCCACTAAACAAGATTTTATATTCAGTTTCATAAATAGTCTTTTTTAGAATTGTAACTTAACTCCCAGTGAGAAGGAACGGCTCAACGGATAAGGGTCGCTGTTAGTTCCCATACTTGTAATTCCAGTAGCAACAGTTTCCGGATCAAGTCCAGGCCATTGAGTAATCGTAAATAAATTGGTAGCCGTCACAAAGAGTGAAGCATTGCTTAAATACAATTTATTTATCCATGCCTTAGGCAATGAATACGACAGCGTAATGTTCTTCATCCTCAAATAAGATGTATCAAAAACAAAACGGTCGTTCGCCATATAATTATAACTCATTGTACCTGCAACCAGACGTGCATACTTAGCATCCGTACGTTCCGGTGTCCAGGTGTTTCCGTAAAGCTCTCTGCCAACGCTTTGTCCCAAAACGCCGCTGATTTCCTCTCCTAAGTTACTATATACAGCTTCTCCTCCACAAGAGAACTGCATAAGGAAGGACAAAGAAAGATTCTTATAAGTAAACGTATTGGTCCATCCTCCGAAGAATTTAGGTTCAGGAGTTGCTATGACTTGACGGTCGTCGGATGTAATCGTACCATTTCCGTCAGTGTCTTTCATCAGAAAATCTCCAACGCCGATACCAGACTGATACTCAGCAAAACCGTTTTCTACGGCCTTTGCATTTAGTTCATTCACTTCATCCATATTTTGAACAATATGGTCGACTATATAACCTTTCACTGTTCCTGCCGGTTTTCCCACAATAAAGGCATCCTGCATGTACGAATTGATCTGTGCATTGTTCAGCGACTCTATACGGTTACGGTTTACCGAAATATTCAAATCCGTATTCCAGGCAAAATCCTTACCACGAACAGGATAACCACCTAGCGAAACTTCCACTCCACGGTTTGACATATCGATTATATTATCGTAATAATTCGACATTCCGGATTCCAGTATATGAGGAGCAGGAGCCAGTGCACCATCGGTATAACGATAATATGCATCCAAACTTCCGTACAAGCGGTCGCCAAAGAAAGAGAAATCCAGACCAAAATTCACTTCATTTGTCTTTTCCCAATGGATACCACGGTTAGGAAGTAAATCCTGCAACTTGACAGACGAACTTTCTCCATACTGACTAGATGTATAGAACTGGCGGAATGAAAAATCGGAAACATTCGTAGATCCGGTCTGTCCCCAGCTTAAACGCATCTTCAGATTATCTATCCAGGATGCCTTTTCCATAAAAGCTTCACGGTTTATAACCCATCCGGTAGAAACTGCCGGAAAGACTCCCCACTGGTTTCCCGGACCGAATTTAGATGAAGCATCGGCACGCATACTCACTTCCAGCAGATAGCGTGAGTCGTAATCGTACGACAGACGTCCATATACAGAGTTCAAACCACTCTTTGCAACGTAGTCGGAATACATCAATACAGACTGTGCCGAACCTACATTATCCAAATTATCATCATTCGGGAAGCCCTGATACATATTTGTTCCACCAGTACTGCGTGAACGGTCGGCTCCATATCCAGCCATTGCACCAAACAAGTGTTTGCCTGTATGATAGTTATAATCTAAACGGAAATTTATCGATGTACTGACATACTTCGAGTTGTTTGTGGTAAGCTGAGCATAATAAGGACTTCCTACCCAAATTTCCTGCAAATAACTGGGCGAAAAATAACTGTTGTCATAATTATAAGAAGCCAGCGTAAAATCGGAATGGAACTTCAGGTTACGCAGCAGCTCTATGTCGACATAAACATTTCCCATAAACTGGTCGCTTTCATATTTTGCTTTACGGTTCAGCAAAGCAACCGGATTCGGGCCACTTACATACCCTGACGGCATAAAATACAACGATCCTTTATCCAGTCGGGTATAATCACCATTCTCATCATAGACGGGCAAATCCGGACGAACCAGCCACGGATGTGTATCAGGAGCCATGATACTTTCCTGACTAGGACTAGTACGCTTTGAGTAAGAATAGCTAAGCAAAGCTCCCATACGTATGCGTTTGGTTATGTCGGTATTGACAGACAAACGTCCGCTATAAGTTTCAAGATTGTCATTCTTGTATAAACCTTCCTGATCGATGGCATTGAAAGCAAACGAATAATCTGTTTTTTCAGATCCGCCACGAACAGAAACATTATACTGATTGGTTATTGCATTTTTATTTCTTGTTTCATCTTCCCAATTAATATTTTCCTTACCAAATGCGCTTTCGTTCAGTCCCAGGAATTTAGTATACATCAACGTATTCCAGTCGACTTCAAAATTACCGTAAGCCATCAAGATTGTCGGATCGTACATCATGCTATACTGCGTAGTCATGGTAAAATTCGCCATATCATAATTGTACGCATCCATCGTGTTACGCAAAATTTCTTCCTGCAACGAACGGAATTCCTGATTGTTCAACGGTTCAAAGACCTTTACCGGATTTGCAATGCTCAATGTATATCCGGCTTCCACAGTAGCCTTCTCTCCTTTCCGTCCATTCTTGGTAGTCACTATAATTACACCATTTGCTCCACGCGAACCATAAATAGCCGTAGCCGAAGCATCCTTCAGTACATCAATGCTTTCAATGTCATTCGGCGCAATATTCATAAGTGGATTCAGTGCATTACTGTCGACAAACATCGGCACACCGTCTATTACATAAAGCGGAGCGTTATTTGCCGTAAGCGAGGTAGAAATCGGATAAGGGGAAGTAATACCGCGTACATTGACTGTCATCGTCGCACCGGGTTCACCGCTGTTTTGTGTCACCAGCACACCCTTTATCGTTCCGCCAAGCATATCCTGAACTGTAGATGATGTTTTCGACAGTTTATTCAAATCGTCTTTCTTGACAGACGAAATAGAACTTGTCAGGCTTTTACGGTTCTTGCTTCCGTAACCGATGACAACCACATCGTCGAGCACCTGATTATCTGATTTCAAAACAACATTTAGAACTCGTTGTCCTGTATATTCTACATCAACCGATTTCAAGCCTATAAACGAAAATCGCAACACAGCTCTATTTCTCGGCAATGCAAGAGAATAAGCTCCGTCCATATCGGTTACAGTTCCTTCCGTTGTACCTACAACTACTACCGAAGCTCCAGGTACAGGAAGTCCGCTTTCATCGGTAACCGTTCCCTTCACAACATTTTTCTGCTGATTTGCCTGTCGCACTTCCACACTTTTGACTGTAGAACTTGCTGTGGCAAAAACTGATTCCGCATGCAAGGCTCCCACGCTCAGTACAGCTAAAAGATTTATCCACTTACAACCATTCATATTTTTAAATATTTAAGATATTATCCGAAAAAAGGAATTAGTTTTTGTGTTATATGCAAATATAAAATAACTTTAACACATAAGCAATTCTTATTCTGAATATTTTCCACATATATATAGAAAAGTTTGTTTTGCTGACATTTTGTAATCTGTTTTACTTCGGATACCATCATGGCTTTCAGAGAAGAATTACAGCATCAAATTACCTTGTCACGCTCGTGACTATAGCTTATCACGTTCGTGACGAGATATTCACACGTACGTGACAAGAGCTCACCACGTACGTGACGAGGTATATTTTTATATTTATAAGTTCTTCATTATTTTTGTATCCGAAAAAATAGAAAAACAAATGGCAGGAATTTATCTTCATATCCCTTTTTGCAAACGTCGCTGTATATACTGTGACTTTTATTCTACTACCCAAAATGAAAAAAAATCCAGTTATATCAACGCTTTGTGCCGTGAACTGGAAGAAAGAAAAAACTATCTGGAAGGTGAAAAAATAGAAACAATCTATTGGGGTGGAGGAACTCCATCGCAACTGGAATATAAAGATTTTGAGCTTATTTTTCAGACACTCGGCCGGCTCTACGATATTCAACCGAATGCAGAAATAACCATTGAGGCAAATCCTGATGACCTGACAAGTTCCTACGTCAGTATGCTACGTGAGTTTCCGTTCAACCGACTGAGTATGGGTATCCAAACTTTTCAAGAAGATATTTTACGCCTGCTACACAGGAGGCATACAGCACAACAGGCTATTGATGCTTTCGAACGGTGCAGAAAAGCTGGATTTAAGAATATCAGTATCGACCTCATGTATGGACTGCCGGGAGAAAGCATGCAAACCTGGGAATCAGATCTAAATCAGGCTATCCGTATGAAACCGGAACACATATCGGCTTATCACCTGATTTATGAAGAAGGAACTGCACTTTGGAAATTGCGTGAACAGCATCGGGTGGAAGAGGCTGATGAAGAACTGAGCGTATCCTTATTCACACTACTCATTCATAAACTGAAAGAAAAAGGATACCAACATTACGAAATATCCAATTTTTGTCTGCCGGGAATGTACTCACGACATAATTCAAGTTACTGGACCGGAAAGAAGTATTTAGGATGTGGTCCCTCTGCACACTCATACAATGGCGTATCAAGACAATGGAATATATCCTCTTTAGACGAATATATCACCAATATAAACGAGGGAGAGCCTTATTCTGAAATAGAAGAGCTGGATTTATATACCCGCTATAACGATTTTGTAATTACTACCATACGTACGATGTGGGGGATGAATCTCGACATGCTGAAAAAAACATTTGGCAGTAAGCTATACGATTATTGCCTCCGTATGGCCTACCCGCATTTACAGCAAGGCACTCTGGAACAGTCTGAAGGAGTTTTGAAACTCACAGAAAAAGGCATTTTTATTTCCGACGGCATCATGAGCGACATGCTATGGGTAGACTGATACGGAGGGGAAGTTATATTGAGAAAAACACTTTATTTAATCAATCATTGTACTCCTCAATGCAAAAATTATTGATAGTAAAGCTGAGGGAATCATAATTGGCACGATAGGCTACAACACGTACAGTCATTCCATCATTGGCAGTAAGTATATATTCGTTCTTATCATTGTTCATCCGGTACCACATACCGTTCTGACCATATAAGAAACGGATTACATTTAACCGTGAAGTATAATCCCAGCTGATTTTATATTTTGCCGTTTCTCCTTTATGAAAGGAAAACGTACAGGTATGTTCATCATAATGTACATCATCCAACTCTGTTATTTCTTCTTTATAAAAATTCAGGATAGCTGCCTGCCCCAGTGAGTCGTATTCAAGCTGCACATAATTGCTTACGTCACATTTATAAGTAAAAGGTTCTCCTAAGTGCAGCTTAGGTATGGGAGTATATGCTCCTATCTCTTCTTTATTACAAGACGATACAACCAACAAAGCAAAACCGCAGCCCGCTGTCAGCAAATATTTTTTCATGATTTCTGTATTGTTTTTAATAATATAAGAATCCCACCCTATTCCTCACGAACGAGGTGGGAAAATAAAAAATATGAATATGTTGCGAAAAAAAACTCAATTATCGGAGCCTCCTCCCAAAGCATGGTAAAGGCTGATTACACTCTGAATCTCAGAGTTTCTGTCGGAAACCAACGTCAAACGCGAAGACAGAAGCGACTGCTGTGCAGTAAGTACCTCCAGATAATTCGTTGTGCCATGTTCCATCAACAAACGAGTATCATGTACAGCAACCGACAGATATTCTACCTGCTGACCATCCAGCACTACTTTTTTCCGGGCATTTTGCCACTGATTCAACGCATTGTTTACTTCACCTCCCGCATCAAGTAATGACTGCTGAAACTGTAGCAATGCTTCTTCACGCTGAGCTTTGGATATTTTCAGATTGGCTATATTTTTACCTCGATTGAAAATAGGCTGAACCAGCGAACCTACAGCCTGTAAAAGCCATGTTCCGGGATTGGTTATTGTCGCTCCGGCATTATTTGTCCATCCGGCCGAACCACTTAAGGTTATGCTTGGATAAAAATCGGATCGGGCCTGATTAACTCCATAAAAAGCCTGCTTCAGTTCAGCTTCTGCCTGCATAACATCAGGACGACGTGACAATAGCTCCAAAGGAACTCCTACAGAAAGCTCCTGAGGAAATACCTGACAATCCAGTGAGCTGCGCTCGATATGGGCAGGCTGCCATGCCAAAAGAGAACAAAGGGAGTTCTCCATTTCGACAACCTGCTGTTTCAGGTCGAGTAACGACGCTTCTGCACCAAGCCGGGAGGCTTCTGCCTGACTGACTGCCGCACGGTCTGCCTGCCCGGATTTCATCAGAACCCGCAAACTATGAATATATTCCTTCCAGTTTTCTATCGTTTCGGTGGTAATATTAATCTGCTCATCGAGCATTAATAAGGTATAATAGCTTTCGGCAACAGTAGCTATCAGCTGCGTCTGAACAGCCTGCTGATAAGCCTGACTTTGTTCCAGTACAGCCAGTTCACTGCGTTTCGCATTGGTCAGCTTACCAAACAAGTCAATTTCCCAACTAGCCGAAGCTCCGAGTGTATAAGTCTTGCTGGTCTGCCCGTCCTTCACCTTGCTGAGTGAACCTTCCGGATTCAGTTGCACCGAAGGCAAATATGCCAGTTTTGCCGCAGTCAGAGAAGCTTGTGCTTCCTGTACTTTCAGTCTTGCAACATTTAAATCTGTATTGGATTCAAGCGCACGAGTTATAAGTTTCTGCAACAACGTATCCGTAAATAATTCGTGCCACTTCAAATCAGCAATAGAAGAACAAGTATCTGTTTCTACCGGCATTTCCCCGAAAAGATTATCTGTCTTTACTTCCGGACGCCGATATTTGTTATAGATGCCACAGCCGCTAAACAATAAAACGGCTGCTATAGACATCAATATATAATTAGCTTTTTTCTGCATATTTCATTAATTCTAAAAAATGACTAGTCCTGAATTACCTCTCTTCATCGTCGTCTTCTATCCTGCGCTTTGGCATCACCCGTTCTTCAATAACCTGAAAAACCATAAACAATACCGGCACAACAAAGAGCAAAGCCAATGTACCGACCAGCATACCTCCTACTGCACCAACTCCTAATGAACGGTTTCCGTTAGCACCGGCTCCTGATGCAACAATCAGAGGGAATAAGCCTATAATCATAGTCAGTGCAGTCATCAGAATAGGACGCAGACGAACACCAGCTGCCGAAATTGCAGCCTGTGCGATAGACATTCCTTGTCTGCGGCGTGAAGAAGCATATTCAGTAAGCAAAATAGCAGTCTTTGAAAGCAAACCAATAAGCATGATCAAACCAGTCTGCATATAAATATTATTCTCCAGTCCGAAACATTTCGCAAACAAGAAACTTCCCATCAGACCAAAAGGTACAGACAATATGACTGCCATAGGAATAAACATACTTTCGTATAAGGCACACAAAATCAGATAAACAAACAAAATACAGATGACAAAAATGATAACCGTATTGCTTGAGCTTTGTGTTTCCTCGCGTGTGATACCACTAAATTCATAGCCATACCCAGTAGGAAGTGTCTGAGCGGCAACTTCCGCTATTGCATTGATGGCATCGCCCGTACTATATCCTTCTGCCGGCATACCATTGACCGGAATAGAGGTATACATATTGAAACGTGTAAGAGTTTCAGCTCCATAAACTTTTGTCAAGGTTAAAAACTGTCCTACAGGAGCCATCTCGCCACTGCTTGTACGAACAAACATATTGTTCAATGACTCCTTGTCAAGCCGGTAATTTTTATCAGCCTGTATCATTACACGATAAAGTTTCGAGAAACGGTTCAGGTTTGAGGAATAATTACCTCCGATAAAACCTGAAAGCACTCCCAACACATCGGAAACAGTAATACCTGCACGTTTACATTTAGCCGCATCTACCTCAACCATATATTGAGGAAATTTGGTATCGAAAGTTGTATAGGCCATAGAAATTTCAGGGCGCTGGTTCAGAGCTGCAATAAAATCCTGACAATATTTCTGCAACGAGTTTACGTCACCTCCGGCACGGTCTTGTACATAAAGTTCAAAACCGCTTCCCATACCATATCCCGTAATAGTAGGCTGTGCAAATGCAAATAATTTAGCCGATTTTATATCTGCCGTACGTGCATAAATCTGAGCAAGAACTGCATTTATATTATCTTCCGGTCTGGTACGCTCATCCCAATGCTTCAGCTTGATAATAAGCATACCTCCCGAAGCAGCTTGTCCTCCCATCATACTATATCCGCTCACATTACTGTAAAGCTTTATTTGAGGAATTTCGCGAATACGTTCATCTATCTGCTCCATAGCCTTTTTCGTCTGTGCAAGGCTACTTCCCGGAGGTGTGGTCACGTTCACGAATACAGTTCCCATATCTTCATCGGGTACAAGTCCTGTCTTGGTTGTACGAAGAAAGAATACCAGCAATACACAAGCTGCTGCCAGAGCAATCCATGCCAGCCATCTGCGATGCAAGAAGAAGGAGACTCCATTTTTATATTTCAATACTAACCTATTAAAAGATGCTTCGAAAGCCTGATGGGACCGGCTCGAAAAACTGAGTTTTTCACCTGTTGTTTCATCCATATGAGGCGTCATGATTAAAGCACATAAAGCCGGGCTCAAAGTCAGAGCATTAATAGCAGAAATACCTACAGCAACCGCCATGGTAAGTCCGAACTGGGTGTAGAAGACTCCACTGGTTCCTCCCATAAAAGAGGTAGGAATAAACACAGCCATAAACACCAAAGAAGTGGTGACAATAGCTGCCGATATGCCATCCATGGCTGCAATAGTAGCTTTATACGGAGAACGGTAGCCTTCATCGAATTTTGCCTGGACCGCTTCCACCACAACTATAGCATCATCGACTACCGTACCGATAACAAGTACCAGCGCAAAAAGGGTAAGCAAGTTCAAACTGAAACCAGCTACATAGAGAAACGCAAATGTACCTATCAGTGAAACGATAATAGATATAGAAGGTATAATGGTGGAACGTACACTTTGCAGGAAAAAATATACCACAAGGATAACCAAGATAATGGCTTCCACCAGTGTTTTTACGACTTCGTGTATAGAAGCGTCAAGGAAGTCTTTCGTACTCATCAGGTCGGTAAGTACCAGACCTTTCGGCAAATCCTTCGAAATCTCTTCAACCAGTTTGTCCACCTCTTTCACAATCTCGTTGGCATTAGATCCTGCCGTTTGTGAAATCATACAAGTAGCTCCAGGATGTCCGGCTATCTGGCTATTATAGCTATACGTCTGCGCACCAAGTTCAATCCGGGCTATATCTTTCAGACGAAGAACTTCTCCCGATGGAAGTGCCTTGATAACCATATTGCCGAACTCTTCTTCCGTTTCATAACGTCCACGATACTTCAGTGTATACTGAAACGTGTTCTCAGAATCTTCACCCAATGTACCCGTAGCTGCTTCTATATTCTGCTCATCAAGCAAAGCTGTCACATCACTGGGAACCAGACCGTATTGCGCCATAACCTGCGGATTCATCCAGATACGCATAGCATAGTCGCCACCCATCACATTGACATTTCCTACACCTGTGATACGCGACAAGCGAGGCTCAACATTTATCTTGAAATAGTTATTTACAAAATTCTGGTCATAACTGTCATCTTCGCTATAAAGAGCCAAAATCTTTACCATACTGTTCTGGCGTTTCTCTACCGTAACACCAATCTTGGTAACTTCGGCTGGCAACACTCCTTCTGCTTCCGACACACGGTTTTTCGTATTAATGGTTGCCATATCCGGATCGGTTCCCTGCGAAAAGTAAACCGTAATGGAAGCCGAACCATTATTGGTAGCAGTAGAAGTCATGTATGTCATGTTCTCGACACCATTTATAGCTTCCTCCAAAGGAGCAATCACACTTTTCTGCACAGTTTCAGCATTGGCTCCGGTGTAAGTTGCCGAAACCGTAATAGTAGGCGGAGCAATATCCGGATATTGTTCCATCGGCAAATTGGTAAGCCCGATAATTCCCAGCATCAGTATGAGTACAGAAATCACACATGACAAGATGGGACGATCAATAAATGTTTTCAGTTTCATAATAGTCCTCCTTCCATTATTGTCTGCCTACCGGAGAAGTAGCAACCTGTGTATTTTCCTGAATCAGTCCGGCTCCTTCTGCAACAATTGTTTCCCCCTGCTGCAAACCGTCTTCTACAATATATTCCTTTCCGTTATTCAAAGGGAATACGGTAACCTGTGCCGATTCAGCCTTGCCCTCACTATTTACTTTATATACATAAACTCTGTCTTGTATTTCGAATGTTGCTTCCTGAGGAATGACAAAAACATTTTTCTTGACATAAGGGAAGATGATGGTCGCCGTACTTCCATTACGCAACATTCTTTCCGGATTCGGAAATACTGCACGTAAAGTAATTGCTCCGGTTTCTGTATCGGTAGTCCCACTGATAGCATCAATCTTTCCTTTATGAGCATACATACCTCCATCACTTAAACGTAACTCCACTTCCGGCATTTCCTCAAGTGCCTTATCCATTGTGCCATATTGTCGAGCCAGTGATAAAATCTGCTGTTCAGTCATAGAGAAATAAACATATATCTCCTCATCGTCTGATACAGTCAGCAACGGAGTCGTAATGGAAGAATTGACTAATGCTCCCACACGATATGATGACATACTTGCCACTCCATCAACGGGACTTTTTATGACAGTGTACGAAAGATTATTTCTTGCGTTGATTTCTTCAGCCTTAGCCTGTGCCAGTGTAGCCTCAGCTTCCAGCAAAGAATTCTGGGCTGTCTGTCGATCGAAATCGGAAACGACATGTTCCCTGAACAATTCTTCTTTGCTTTCTGCCGTAAGGCGAGCTGTAGCAACAGCAGCTTCTGCACTTTTCACATTCGCTAAAGCTGTCTGTAAAGCCGACTGATAAGGAACCTGATCGATAATAAATAAGGTTTGCCCTTTAGTAACCTTAGCACCTTCGTTTACACAAATGTCTGTAATGGTTCCACTTACTTGTGGACGAATTTCTACACTCTGCCTTCCATTGATTACGGCTGTATAAGAGCTAGTCAATGTCTGGTCTGTTTTTTCTACTGTTATCAGCTTGTATTCGCTTCCTCCCTGCTGACCTGCCGGTTGGCTGCATGCTGTAAAAAGCAATGCCAAAGAGAAAGAGGCGAAACTCATCGGTAAAAACAATCTATTCATTTTGCCTTTCTTTTTTTAGTTAAAATCCGGCGTAAAGTTAAAAGGCTGTATCAGTAAAATATTTGTCCCAAACCGAAAGATACTTGCCCAAAACCGACGTTTAGGAATTTTTCTGTTTACAAAACATAAAACACTTAAAAGCCCTTTTTACGATTGAAATATATCCGTATTTTTATCGCGCTCAAAAACGTTCACAAAATGAAAAAATGTATTATTTCGCAATGGATAAACAATGAAGCTATATTAAAAAAGCAGGTAGAAGAACTGGCTGCAAACGATAAAATGGCAATTCTGAAACTAAAAGGAGAAAATGTATTGTGCTCCAATCAGCTGGAAGAATCGCATCCTGCCTTTCTTTTTCTAGCGAAAGGAAAACTAAGTTTTAAAGTTAATGGAGATTATATAGAAATTCATGCTCCTGCACATATAGATTTCATACTTATTCATCCGTGGAGTAATATGAAAACCAGCAAAGACTTTGAAGGATACTTTATCATGACGGAACAAAGCTTTTTTGTCAGGATATCGGAAAGCATACGCTCTAAATTTGTAGGACTTATTTATCAATACGCACACAGACCTTTTGTTTCTCTAAATGAACAAGCTGTACAAAGAGTACATCTTTTTATAGACATGCTGACCAATATCATCACGCAGCCTGAATATCATTTCCGCTATGAAGCTATGGAAAATATGTTGCGTATGTTTCAGCTGGAAGTATGGAATACGGTATTCAGTCTATATAAGAATGAAACTACTGATGAGCAGCATTTATGGAGTGACATTCTTTCACATTTTCTACACCTGGTACGTACAAACTGCCGGTTTCACCATGACGTAAAGTGGTATGCCAATCAATTGTGTGTCTCGTCTGACGCACTTTCTGCAAAGGCCAGAAGAATGTACGAAAAATCAGCCAGCCAGATTATAGATGAATATTTATTAATAGAAGCCAAAGCCTATCTGCAAAATCCGGCTCATTCGATACAGAATGTGGCAGAGCTACTTTCTTTCTCTGACCAGGCTGCTTTCTGTAAATTCTTCAAAAGATGCTGTGGCATATCTCCCAGTGAATTTAAAAAAGGGAAACAATAAAAAAACCGCTATCAATGTTTGACACACTGATAGCGGAGGACTTATAAGCAGAAATAATATTCCAGAATTATTTCAAACGAGCCAATGTTTCTTTAATACGACGCATAGCTTCTACGATATTTTCATCAGAAGTAGCATAGCTCATACGAATACATTCAGGAGCACCGAATGAAGTACCACCTACACATGCTACATGACCTACTTCCAACAGATACATTGCCAAGTCGTCAGCATTATTGATAACACGGTCACCGTCTTTCTTTCCAAAGAATGAATCACATTTCGGGAATAAATAGAAAGCACCTTGAGGGAAGTTTACTTCGAATCCAGGAATTTCTTTTGCCAGTTTCACAATGAGGTCACGACGACGTTCGAAAGCTTTACGCATTTCTTCTACCGGAGCCTGTGTTCCAGTATAAGCAGCTTCAGCAGCTTTTTGTGAAACAGAGCAAGGTCCTGAAGTATATTGTCCCTGCAATTTATTCACACCTTTTACAATCCATTCTGGTCCGGCAATGAAACCAATACGCCATCCCGTCATAGCATAAGCTTTAGACACACCGTTTACAATAACTACACGGTTTTTAATTTCTGCAAACTGAGCAATGCTCTGATGTTTGCCGATGTAGTTAATGTGCTCATAAATTTCGTCAGCAATAACGATAACACGTTCGTGTTTAGCCAGCACTTCTGCCAATCCTTTCAGTTCTTCCTGTGAATATACAGAACCAGTCGGGTTAGAAGGAGAACAAAGTATCAGTGCACGAGTTTTAGGAGTAATAGCAGCCTCAAGCTGTACCGGAGTAATTTTAAAATCTTGATCAATACCAGCACGTACAATAACAGGAGTTCCTTCGGCAAGCTTCACCATTTCCGGATAGCTAACCCAATAAGGAGCAGGCACGATAACTTCATCACCTTTATTGATTAAAGCCATGATTGTGTTGCAAACAGATTGTTTTGCACCGTTTGCACAACTAATCTGAGCAGCAGTATATTCCAAACCGTTCTCATTTTTCAGTTTAGCAACGATAGCATTACGCAAAGCTGGATATCCGGCTACAGGAGAGTAACGTGAATAGTTTTCATCGATTGCTTGCTTTGCAGCTTCTTTTATATGGTCGGGAGTATTGAAATCGGGTTCACCGACACTTAAATTAATAACATCAACACCTTGTGCTTTAAGTTCACTACTTTTTTGTGACATAGCCAATGTCGCCGAAGGTGACAAGCTATTCAAACGATCTGATAGTTGATTCATTGCCTTTGTTTTATTTAGTTCAAAATTTTATGCAAAATAAGTCGTTTTCTTTCAAATAAAAAAGAATTTATCTTACTTTCTGTCACCGAGCAAGCGCAACAGGTACAAAAACAAGTTGATAAAATCGAGGTATAAAGTCATCGCTCCCATTAAAGCAATCTTTTGTGTTGTCTCATTTACCTCTATATCATCTGCAGTAAGCAACTGTTTGATCTTTTGTGAATCGTAAGCAGTCAGCCCGACAAAAAGCAATACTCCTATACAGGAAATAATCAGGTCCATCATCGAGTTATGCAGAAACATATTTACTACCGAAGCAATAATGATACCTATTACTCCCATGATACACAAACTTCCGATACGAGTAAGATCTTTCTTCGTAACATATCCGAAAAGAGCCATCACCCCAAATGTGCCTGCAGTAACAAAGAAGGTAGTGGCAATGGAACTCATGGTATAAATCAAGAATATAAATGCCAATGTCACACCATTCAATATAGAGTAAACGATAAACAGGACAGTAGCAGTAGTAAAAGACATCTTATTAATTCGGGCAGACAAATACCATACTAGTCCTAATTCTGCTATAATCAGTCCCCAGAAAGCCATAGAGTTCTGCATAATTACAGACAAAAGTGTATACGATTTGGCTACATACATAGATACGAATCCTGTAATAACCAAAGCAAGAGTCATCCATGTGTACACACTACGCATTAAAGCAGACTGCACAGCCTTAGAGGCATAAGTCTTTACTAAATTATTTGTTTCCATAATAATAAAAATTACTTGTTAAAATGTAAGGTATGACCCATACGGTCTTTTTTAGTATGGAGATAACGCTCGTTGTATTGATTTGGAGTTATCTCGATTGGTACATTTTCTACAATTTCCAATCCATAAGCTTCAAGTCCTACACGTTTTACCGGATTATTGGTAAGTAAACGCATTTTATGAATACCTACTTCACGCAAGATCTGAGCACCAACTCCGTAATCGCGTTCGTCAGCCTGATGACCCAGACAAATATTAGCGTCTACAGTATCCATGCCTTCTTCCTGTAGCTTGTATGCTTTCATTTTTTCCATCAAACCGATACCTCTACCCTCTTGAATAAGATAGATAACAGCTCCTTTTCCTTCCTGGTCAATCATCTGCATGGCTTTATGAAGCTGGTCGCCACAATCACAACGCAATGAACCGAAAATATCACCGGTTGCACATGAAGAATGAACACGTACCAATACAGGTTCATCAGGAGTGAACTGTCCTTTAATCAAAGCAACATGTTCCAATCCATTACTTTTCTGACGGAACGGTATAAGACGGAAATGTCCAAACTCTGTAGGCATATCTACTTCTACACCTTTTTCTACCAATGACTCCTGTTTCAAGCGGTAAGCAATCAGATCGGCTATAGAAATAAGTTTAAAGCCATATTCGTCTGCCATTTTGCGAAGTTCCGGAAGACGGGCCATTGTACCATCTTCATTCATTACTTCCATCAAAGCACCTGCTGGATATAATCCGGCAAGTTTTGCCATATCAATACATGCTTCAGTATGTCCGGCACGACGTAATACTCCTTTATCTTGTGCATACAACGGATTAATGTGTCCAGGACGTCCAAATGTTTCTGGTGTAGAAGCAGGATCGGCAAGAGCACGAATGGTAGCAGCACGATCGACAGCCGAAACTCCTGTGCTACAACCTTCCAGTTTATCGACTGTAACGGTAAACGGTGTTCCTAAAACAGAAGTATTATTCGAAACCTGATGTGGCAAATCCAATTCCTTACAACGCGAAATAGTAATAGGTGCACAAAGTACTCCTCTGGCATGCTTCAGCATGAAATTAACTTTTTCCGGAGTAATCAACTCTGCAGCGATAATCAAATCACCTTCATTTTCACGGTCTTCGTCATCAACGACAATAACGAACTCACCCTTACGGAAATCTTCTATCGCTTCTTCAATGGTATCTAATTTAATTTTATTCATAATGCTATTTTTGTAAATATAATTGTTGTTTTTCTATTTGCTCTATTATACTTTGGTTGGTTTTTATAATCACTCTCAAGTCCTTTTCCAGACGAAGCCTGTATCGCCAGATATTCAGATAAAGCAATAATCCGGCTGGTACAATAATACCAAACAGCAAATTCAGCCATCGGTTGTCGAACAAGCTCTTATGTGCTTTAACCGACAAGAAAGGATAATTGTTCATCAGATTCAGCAAAACAGCATCTTTAGTATTTGAAAGCTCTTCAATAAGCGCTTCCATTTTTTTACTAATTTCAGCTATTGCATCATCATGCTTGTTATTAGTAAAAATCTGAATGTAATTAGGCATTCCTTTCAATCGATGAGTTTCCAGATATGTCTGACAGTCTTTACTTATCTCATCCAATATTTCAATATCTTTTGCATACTCAGGCGTATGAATAATAACCTCTTTCTTAAACATATGTCTAGACTGACGTATGCCTAACAACTTTCTGAAGAAAGCTGCATAAACGTCTAAGTTAAACACAACAGAGTCTTTATTTGACTTATAGGTAAAAAATGCTCCCAAGGGGGCTAAGACTATTGTACTCATCCAAGTACCTAAAACGATATTCATTTCCCCACTCTTTGCAACACGGGTTGCTCCAGAGTCGATAATATAATAGATGACAAAGATCAATACAGAAATAACAACCGGCATTCCAAGCCCTCCTTTTCGGATAATAGCTCCTAAAGGTGCTCCGATAAAGAAGAATATGATACATGCCAAAGATAAAGTTATCTTTTTATGCCAGTCTGAACGATGAGAGCGAATGCTGTTGTCTGTATCTTTGGTAAGGAAACTCTTCATATCCCAATCTGTAGACAACGACTTCACCCGATTCTCTGTTGTTGTCAGCACCTTTAACTTTTCCTGTGAAGTCATCGAATTGTAAATACTGTCTGTATTGATAACAGCAATATTCTCGGTTTTCATTTTTACAGAATCTGCCGGAGTCAGAACAGCTCCCCGGTAGGTGGTAGACATAATATCGCTATACATCGAACGCCCTACACTGTCGGCATGCGTTGTAAGTGAGTCTATAGCAACAGATATTTCGTGCATATTCTTAATATCCGAACGACGGTCAAGAAAACTTCCGTCCACCATATTAAACTCCGAACTAAACTGAATCAATGTATGCTTTTCCTTGAAAGTTTCCCGTCGATAAGGTACGTTACGAGAAATAACAGACTGTGACTTCAGATTTTCAAACTGCTCACCATTATACAGATGCAGGAACAGATGTTGTTTGTCTGCTGTCAACTCCAGTTTTCCTTCTGCTGCCCAAATGATATGAGCATTTTCAAAACCATCTGAAAAATTATAAATCAAAATATCTTTCAGCAGACCAGTCTTACGATCTTTATGCTTTACATAAATATTATATCCATCGATATCACTATAGAAAACACCTTCCGGAATATCAACTTCCGGTGATTTTTGTTTCATGGAAACCAACAATGTCCATAATTGCTTTTGAGCACGTGGACCGATAATATTCTGGAAGAAAAAAGACATTCCCCCCAAAAACACACAAAACAATACAACCGGACGGATTATACGTAATAAGGGAATACCCGCAGCTTTCATTGAAAGCAATTCATAACGTTCTCCAAAGTTACCAAAAGTCATCAATGCAGCCAACAGGATGGCAAGAGGAAGAGACAAAGGTATAAGGGTTAATCCTGAATAAAAGAAAAACTGTGCAAGTACATTAATCTCCAATCCCTTCCCCACCAACTCATCTACATATCTCCATAAAAACTGCATCATGAAGATAAATAAACAGATGAAAAAAGTTCCCGCAAAGAGCAACAAAAAGCTCTTTAATACAAATATATCAAGTTTTTTTATGCGTAGCATTCCTTATATTATCATTATCAGCGCACAAAAGTAGCATAAAAAACGGAGAGGTAATGATGTTTTTACATTATTTTTGGAATTATACCCCACATATCCTTCTTAAAATTTCTATTTGAGAATTCCACAGGTTTCTGGTATCTTCTTCTTCACCCGGAATTGCAAAATCGGTAACTTCCAGGAGATGATCTTTAGTAAGTTCATTATAATGAATTTTCAGCTCAAAATATGTTTTGGGGTCATCATCTATCCAATGAAAACGAATGAAGGATTCTGTACGCTGATTAAGAATTTCAGCATTACGTGTTTCTGTTTTCCCCCATTTGAAGGTATAAGTCTTATTTATTTTTGAAACATTATCAGCAAACCATCTCTGCAAACCAGAAGGAGTACTGATAGCCCCCCATAAAATACTTCCTGAAGCTGGATTGAGTGGATACTCAATACGTATTTTCTTTTTCATAGATTCCATACTATTGTTTTATTAAGGTATTAAAGATTACGGAGGCAAAATAAACTATTTTTTTCATATACTAGATAATGAAAGATATTTTTTTGCCAAATGACTCGAAAAAATCTTTACAGACTAAAGAAATACACATAAAATCCCCAAAAAACGCTCAAGCATCTTGCACAATTCAAAAACTTAACTTACCTTTGCACCCGCAAACGAAAAACAAATGGCGGGATAGCTCAGCTGGTTAGAGCGCATGATTCATAATCATGAGGTCCCCGGTTCAATCCCGGGTCCCGCTACAAAGCGTAAAAGCTTAGATATAAGGCATTTGAGAGGCTTCCACTCTTGAGTGTCTTTTTTATTTTTACGGGCATTTGCACAGATTTTGCACGAAATATAATTTGATAGATGCAAAAACGTATGGGCGTATGGTAAGGATTCAGAACGAAACAACTTATAAGGCAGCAATGGAAAGAATTGAAGAACTTCTGCCATTGACTGACGACAATGTACCATTGACAGACAAGAACCTGATAGAATTAGATTTATTGTCTAAACTTGTATCGGAATATGAAGATGAACATTATCCGATAAAGACTCCTTCATTGGTAAATGTGATGAAACTTCGTATGTATGAAATGGGTATTAATTAAGTTAAATTCTCGGAGTAAGTCTTTCACGTGTCAGCGACTACTTGACAGGCCATTGCGAGCCTACTTTGAAAGTGTCTCGTGATATTAGCAGAAAACTCAATATCAATACGAATATAGTGCTTGGGAAATAGAATGGAATAGCCTTAAAATAACTATTTGCATAGATTCTCCTTCTCCTCCCTCCTTACGTTTCTCCAAGAGTTTTAAAAATAGTCTTCATCTTTCAGGTGCTATGGTAAGTCTTTCATTACGTATATGTTACGTTCTGAAGGATGTTTCGGGCATCTTTCAGCTTGGCTTCATTTCGTTCGGCTGAGAATGGAAAAACGTTTGGCTGAGATTGAAAAATCGTTCGCTTGAGATTGAAAAAACGCTTGGCTGAGAACTTTTTACCACTTTCCGCCATGAAAGGGCGCTGAAAGATGGGCTTTTTATCCTTTAGTTTATAATACGCCGTATGACAGTCGCTTGTTGTGCACCCTGAAAGATGAAGGCTCTTTCTGTAAGAATCTTGTGTAGGGGAGAATGCCTGAACCGCAATCTGTTTCCTGCTGTTCCTTAACCATTTTATTGTAATTTCACTGTTTTCGTTTTTCCCGGTATGATGGTCAGGCGGGCCGTACCGTTTTCTTTTATCTCCACGTTTATATATCGTGCTTCAACTACGACCTTGCCATCCAGCATGATGACGCCCCATTGGCGAGGATTACCTTCAAAGGCACAGTAGTTGCCTACCGGCGTTTGAAGGTTACGATAAACCGGTGGGACAATTACCTTGTCTCCTTGTTTCAATCCCCATTTCAGTCCTGATTTGAAAGGTTCTGCATGTTGAATTCTGTTTAATCGTTCTTTACGTCGTTGGATTTTTTCCCGTTTTTCTATGTTTTTCTGTTGGGAGGCGCGTTGGGCAGCCTCGGCTTTCAGGCGAGGTATAACCACATCAAAGTTTTCTTCTTCCGTTTGGGGCTTTTCGTGTGCGATGTATTGCTTGACTTCTCCTTCTTTGACGAGATAATATTTACCTTCATGGTCCTCAACGATTATACTACCGTCTGGCAACATTCCGCAAAAATGATAATAGGTTTCGTAATCGTCAGCAAGCAGGCATACACTGTCATACCCCGATGTGTCATCTTCCTTGTCTACTTGTCTGCATTGGGGTATAGTAAGAAAATCATAAAATCTCAGGCAGAAACCGTGTTGGCACACCTGTTGCAGGCTCATATTCGATTCTTTCTTGTACAAAATCTTCGTCCGGCTGTAGCAGATACCGTCAACCTCCAGCATCTGCACTTTTCCGAAAATTTGCACCTTAGGTCTTTGCTTGTATGACTTTCCGCTCCTCAGATCGATATAGGACATTTTGCCTCTGTTGTCTGTAACAGCGAGGAGCTTGTCCTTCAGAAATTTCAGTTTCTTGAAATGTCCCAACTGCATCTTTATTTCGCCGGTTTCGTTTACGATCCCCACAGACCAGTTTTTGAAACGTACGGCAGCAAAACCGTCATCTGTGTCGAATACCGAAACATACTGTGGGAGAGCCGTTATTTTATTTCCGTGTTTCAGTCCGTACAAACCGCTTGTCCTGTCTTTAAAAGCATTCAGAGTCTCATGATTAGGGCGATTCTCCAAGCTGTCTTTTACACAGGTCAAATAATCCGGAAGCTGGTCGTGGGTCATTACTAGTTCAAGAGTATCATTGGGGCGTATGGTATCATTTGCCGTTAAGTTTCCTGCAGCACAATAGTATCCTGTTTCGATGTCATGGGTATGACCCTTGCCTGCTAATCGTCCTTCGAACATGGCCTGCCAGTCACGGTTTGCAATGGGCAGACCGAACATGCGGTAGAGTCCCACATTGTCTATCAGCATACAATATTCTTTACCCTTGCTCTTCCTCAATCCGCGTCCCACCTGCTGTAGGTATTTGGCCAACGAAAGGGTGGGGCGTGCCATTTGTACGAACTCAATGTCCGGACAATCGAACCCTTCGCTGAATACATCCACATTGACCAGTATCTGTATCCGCCCCTGTTTGAAATCCTCCACGAATTGTTTTCTTTGCGGGGCGGGTGTCTTGCTGTCTATCGCCACGGCATTCATTCCATGCTCGCTGTAGTAAGAAGCGATGTTTCGGGCATGTCCGATGCTGATGGCATAGACGATGCCTTTCTTTCCGTCGGCATAATGCCTGACACTTTCATACAACTTTTCGATAGTTGGCCTTTTGTTGAGTACGGCATTCATCTCCTTGATTTGAAAGTCGCCGTCCCAACTTCGCTTACTCAGGCTGTCAATCAGCTTTTGGTCGTCGCTGTCCGGTTTGATGGAAGCATAGTCGAAAACTGAAAGCCACCCCTCGCTGATGAAGTCGGCAATACTGTCTGAAGTGACCAGCGTATCGAACAAGTCCGTGAATCCTTTGCGGTTCAGTCGGCACGGTGTGGCTGTCATGCCCAATTTCTTGGCATGGGGGTATCGCGCCCAAAGTTCCTTATAGCTTTCAGCCAAGGCATGATGGGCTTCGTCGATGACAATCAGTGCCGGTGCATTGTGGATGTCATTCCAGTGGCGTGACAACCATTGGATAGATATCGCCCTTATCTGGCCATTCTCCTTACGGATACCATATCGTGCGACGGTGTTTTCTATTTGCTCTACCAATTCACGCCGATGGGCGATAATCCAGACGCACTGTTCCGGTTCCGTGCTCAAGAGGTCATAAATGACGGATGCCAACAGATGGGTTTTCCCCGTACCTGTCGGCATCTGTACCATGACACAAGCATGGTTGCGCCACGCATCGAAGACACGTCGCTTGATGTTTTTTTGATAGTCTCTTAACGAAAGTTCTTTTCCCAATTTGTTCTTGAACATGGGAAATGAAAACGAAATAAAAAGAATAATGGAATTATAAAGAAGCCGCCTGGTTGGCGGTTTCTTTTTAGGGAAATACTTTAAAAATCAGGTCCGGTTTTTAAAGTATTTAATGAGTTGATGATTATTAGTTGGAAGACAGGCCGAAAGTATTGCCGTTAGGCAGAAGCTATATCGTCAGGCGACAATCCGGTTAACTCGGTAATTTCAACTATTGTATAATCTTTCTGTTTCAATTTGCGCGCAATTTCAAAAGCTTTGTTTTGTTCGCCGATGTTTATGCCTTCCGCTCTGCCTTCTGCACGTCCTTCCGCTCGCTCTGTGTAAATGTTGTCGCGCAGAATCACGATGTTGTCCAGATGCCGGTAGTAAGCATTCCGTTCGCCTTGTGTCATGTTGTCCACTTTCAATCGCTCACGAACCTCTGCCAATCCCGGTGCATGCGCCGTATCCGAGATATTTCCCGTATTCAAATAATATATCCATTCTTCCAACGGCGTTTTGGCTACTTTGTTGAAATCGTTCACTTTCAAGATATAATATTCGGGGTAGAGTTGGCTTACCTCGTCCACATTAAAGGTCTGGCGTTGGAACGGAGTCAATTCCAGTAAGTCATTTTCGTGGATGCCACGGAATTCTGTTTTTCCGTGATAGACAAAGTCCTTGCCATGCCCCAAAGAGAAATAAACGATATTTACACTGTACACTTTGCGTACCTTTTCGTAACTTTCTCCACGGTTGATATACTGCGTTACCAATTTGGAAGTTCCGAACAACATACGTTGGAAATAGGCATATTCATTGTTGTTTTGCACTTCGATGAGAATCAGTTCGCCACGGGAGTTCACTGCAAGCATGTCCACCCGGTTGTATTTGTCGAACTCCTCTTCCTGATTACTTTCGCTTTCCAAGAGGTCGCGGATGGTGATATTCTCACCTAACAGAGTGGTGAGTAATCCCTCAAGCACGCTGAAATTGGCCTTGTTGCGCAATAAGCGTTTCATAGCCCAGTCAAAACGGATATAGTTAGCCATGACTCATCGATTTTAAATATTGCAACCTGTTTTTGCAAAGGTAGAAAATCTTTGCGGCAAAGCAATATGTTTTGTGTTTTTTATGCCATTTTCTCTTTCCCTATGTTCCAAAGGAAAAGAGGATTACCTATAATATATCTGCGCCACATGCGGCGTGGTTCTTTTAACAGACGGTAAAGCCATTCCAACGAATGCTCCTGCCACCATTCGGGGGCACGTTGGTAAGTACCGGCAAAGAAGTCGAATACGGCACCGATAGTTCCCACATGGCAATGAATGTCCAGTTCATGCCAATGCGTATAAGTCCATTTTTCTTGCTTAGGAGCCGTCATCCCTATCCAAAGCAAATCAGGGTTCGCACGGTTGATGACCTCAATGATAGCGCGGTTATCCTCCTTGCTGAACTCCGGCTTGTAGGGAGGAGAATACGTTTCCACCGTGATGTTAGGATAATCCACAGCGGCTCTTTCTTTTATCAGGTTCAGCACTTTCGGGCTGCTTCCCATGAAGAAACATTTCCCACCCTTGCTGTTCAGTTTGTTCATTTCGAACACGAACAAATCCCATCCGGCAATCCTTTCTTCCGGCCGCGATTTTGCCTTGAGCCATTTGCATGCCTTTACGATGCTTGCCCCATCGGGAATCAGCACGTCGCCTTTCATCAGTGCCTCGGCAAATGCCTTGTCTTTCAAGGCTGTGTTGTAAGAATGCGCGTTGATGGTGTTTATTAGAAGTTTGCCTTCAGGCAATACTGAAAGAGCCTCCTTGCTTTCAAGGATGCTTAGTGTTTTCAGTCTTAACATAATCAATAAAAGAAAGTTTGGACTACTTTAGAAAATGAAAGCCCGTTTATTTTGCGGGTAGATGTTTTTAATGGAAGGAGGGTTGTTGGGAAAAGTGGCTTTTGTCAACCTAAACCTATTTTTCTTTTTATAGTGTTCAAGATAAGGGATAATGTGACGCTTTGGTATTTTAATACCATTTTAGGGTTTACATAAATTTTAGTCTCTCCCTTATCTGCCATTTGCTTGTAAAGGCTAGCATGTTCGCAACGGACTTCTACACGAGAATCTTCATTTTCAAGTACTTGATAACGTAATCCTTCGATTTTGTCGAAACGGTATATCGTTAAACCTCCGAACCCAGAGAATACTCTGAACCATTTTCCGTTGTTGAGTTTCCGAACCATACCTGAAGCTAAGTCGTGTATGGTCTGTTCTGTTTGTGGAATATTTTCCTTACCATACTCTATTAGCGCATACGTGTCGTGGAATCTTCGCTTCAACGTGGGGGATGTAGAATAACCAAAGGCTGTTACGGCATCCCAATCCGGTACGTCCTTTTCAAAAGAAGTCAAAATAGGGCGTAAAAACAATTGAGCCACATCCAAGTCTACTACCATGAGATAATCCGCAGACAAATGATGTTCGCCAATATATTCCATATAGTGGTTGCGGAGAGAGGCCATTTTGTTAATCCTCTTGCGTGAGAAGAAGGGGTTGGCGTTTACGCTTTTTGAAGAAGGTATCGTTTTTATGGAATCCGTATTGTTTAATAATGCCACGACATGTTGTTTATCCTCTTCCATCCATTTCTGTAACAAGGTTTTCGTGTCATCCGTACTGTCGTTTTCATATACAATGATTTGGTAATCCCTAAAATGCTTGCAAAGTTCCTTGATGACAGGGATGTTTTTCTTTAACCCTTTCTCGGCATCCCTTACGATGCTACAGATTATGATTGAGGATTCTTCAATATCTTTCATATCCTTAAAATTATCCGGTTTAAAACATTTGAGATTTTTTAATAAAAGTTTGCGGCACTGTCCATTTGAAATGGAACCATGTTATAAAAAATGTGGCAAGGACTTTAGTCAGGGTGATTTCGTTATAGATGATTTTCTTTTGTCTATACTAGGCTCTATCTATAAATTATATACATTATCCTGCTTCATACCCTTATCATTATATTATGATAGGATAATGCAGACTTGTACAAAGTCTTGTTAACTTCAATCTGCATTGGATAGGAAAAAGTCTTATGGTCTGTCGTGTCGAAGGTAAATTTGAATCGGCTATATCGTTTGCAATTCGTACCTTCACCGTCAAAACCCTCATTGTTTATTTTGCTTATGATAGGGAACAGCGAAAGTTTGTCTTGTAGGAATTGTGCGAAACAAAAGCGGATAGCCCATGACTTGTTTTTTCCATTATGCCAATCATGAAGCATTTTCCAACAATCAGAACCTCCCCAACGGTTAAATTCCTTTGCTTTTTGACGGTATGAGCCAAAATCTTTCAAATCCCAATTAACGCTGTTCCAACGGTCTGCCCATGTAGCCCAGCCCCACGAACTACTGCGAGTACAAAAATAGGTATCGTAAGCGTACCCCTTTGGTACTTTCACTTTATTGGAATAACCACAGATAGAGAAAATTTTCTGTTCATCCTTATACCGTTGAAGTCCTTCGTTCATAAAAGCGAGGAAATTCGGTGCGAGTACAAGATCATCTTCAATTATAATAGCTGTGCCGTATTGGTTGATGACTGTAGATACTCCATGGATGATAGAATTTCCCAACCCTTGGTTCTCTTTCGCGAAATCATAATGTAAGGAACGAAAACCTGTAATAGTCTTTACATATTCTCTCACAGACTTTATCTTTTCTTGTTCTCCTTGTATATTTGGCCTTACTCCATCTACAAAAACGAACAAGTCGCTATCTTTTGCTTCTGTATTTTTTTGGAGCGAAGTCACACAACGTTTTAATGTTTCTAAGCGGTTGAATGCGAAGATTATAATTGGTGCATGTTTTCTCATATTTCCCTATACTTGTTGATAGAATTCTTTTATACTTTTTATGCATATTTGCTTTTGGTATTCAAGTGCATTATTCACTTCATGTTTAATTGCCTCTTTATTTGATAATAATTCTATCCATTGTTCTTTATTCGTAAAGCCTATATGTCTCACCAAATAACCTAAGGATATACTATTAAAAATATTCTGAATCTTTTGCTCTTTTAAGTCCTTGCTTATCAATGCCAATGGTATTGCCCCATATTTGGCAGCTAGTAATAATACATGTAAACGATTACTAAATACATAGTCATATTTAGAGTAAGTATCCAAATTATCATACCAAATACATTGAGATAAAACATTCAGATTGTATTCTTTAAGACTCTTTGCTAATACTTTGGCAAATAATCTGTCTTCTTCGACTTGGAATATAATGTCCACAGCGTACCCTTTCGAAAAAAATATTGGTAATATTTCTTTTAATTCTTTCAAAAGAATCTCTGTTTCTGCTACGTACCTGAATGAGAGTGCTATTCGTCTTCTGTTTATATTTGTGTATGGTTGGGGATTATAAAGAATGGCCATATCAGGTACGTATCTCGTGTTGTTTAGGTCATTTTTACATTCTTCATAATTCTTTAGTGAGCGTAGCCCTAAAGAATTATATAAGGAGAAATATTTCACATTGAGCAGCCTAAGCCATTTGGGTTGATTGCTTGTATAGTCCAAGTCAATGCCAAATGCAAATACTTTCAGCCCTAAGTGATTTGCTGTCATATATCCTAATGCTCCAATTAGCCTTATGGTCAGTTTCTTTAGGGGCAATGACAGCACGGCATAAGGTCCGGGACTTTTTGTAAAATGAGTAAATCCTTCTTTTTTTAACAATTTGATAACTTGTATAAAATGTTTTCCTCTATACGACTGTCCATATGTGGCGGTAAAGTCTTTTATATTAGGGTTGTTTTGATTTAAGAGAATGTTTTTAAAATTATCAGGCATTCCCGTAAAATCGACATATACCTCTCCGTATTTGGAATATTCTTCAATCTGCATCTTGTTGATGATTAAATCTCCAAGGTTGTTTTTGCAGGTATAGGCAGAATAAAATGTCTTACTCATTATTGTGTGTTTGATAAAAGATTTGCAAAATGCCTGAAGTTAGTCTGGGCATTTGATAATTTGTTCCAGTGATTTTTAATTATGTCTCTATTGAAGTCTGATTGATATACTTTTTCCAACGCAGCGACAACATCTTCAAGTGAGGGACATGATGGCAATAATATACCGTTGTCTTTATCAATGATTTCTCCAGTCCCGCCAACATTGGTAGCTATAACAGGAATACCATAAGATTGTACTTCCATGATAGATACAGGAACTCCTTCTGATGTACTTAAATTCATGAAAACATCCACGGTAGATTTTTCCATGAATTGTATTATTTCTATATTGGGTACATAGCCCATAAACGTTATTCGCATGTTGGGAATATCTATTGATGAAACTTTCATTCTTAAATCTTTTTCCATATTTCCTGTGCCAAAATGCGTCCACTGAATACTTATGTCTTGATTTCTTGATGCAAATACAGTCAAAGCATTTAAAACCAAATCAATACGCTTTCGTTGAATAAGTTGGGAAATCGTCAACACTTGGAAGTTAAATGGTGCAGATGCTTTTGTTGTTACATTCCGTTTTTGTACGCCCAAACGGGATAATATATACTTATCTTTATATCCATACTTTTTTGTGAGGAAATCACATGCATCTTGTGAGATGGGGAATATCTTGTCTACATGCTCTATACAATACTTTCTATACGGCATGTCTCCATTTTCATCATATACGTCCCACCGGTGTGCCCTACATACGACCCGGTACTTCATTCTATACTTTTCACGTAATTTTAGAAAGGCATATACAGGTGCATTAAACCAATAGCTATAGACGATGGTATTTTCTGTAAAGTTGGATGGGTTGTTTTTGATTATACACTTAATTGTCTGCATATGTATTTGTTGTTTAATGCAGGCTATGAACATATTTTTTTTGAGCAGTGATTTCCGGTGGAAGAATAGTGATTGATACAAGTCAAAAGAAAACAAGATTCGTATGATCATTATGGTTTTCTTTGAGTATAATATATTGTATGAATCATCAACAGTTAGACTTGAGAAATTGGGTCTTATTCTTCCTTTTAATAAGGGCATAAAGATGATTTTCTTGAATTTTTCTTGTAGAAAAGGAGTTTCTGATTCTAAGAAGGCCTCCGTAAAGTTATAAGGGAAAAGTTTTGTGATTACAATTAAGTTCTTAGGCATATGGCAAATGTATTATATGGAGAATACTTTTTGATTCTGTGTCCTGCAAAATAACTTTATGTATTTCTCAACTTCATTTTCATTCCCATTACAGTACCTTTCAAGGTGGGAAATGATATGTTGTTGCTTGCTTTTGTCTTGATTCAAAGCAATAATTGCATTAGCGATGGCTTCTGGGCTTGTTTCGCAAATTATTCCGCTTTGGCCATCCTGTATATTGTCCTTTACTGTAGGATAGTTTGTCGCAATGATAGGTTTGTTGAGTATCTTAGCTTCATCCACGACAATGGATTTACCTTCAAACCGTGAAGTCTGTAAGAACAGGTAGCAATGCTTGATGTAAGGATATGGATTAGAACGTTCGCCGAGCAATTCAAAATCATTCTGCAAATCGTGTTGCGAAATATATGCCTTTAGGTTCTCTTCTAATCCTCCAACGCCAATGATAAACCATTTGAATTGGAATCCCTTGTCTTTTAGTATTTTTGCTGCTTTTACAGCAAGATCAAAGCCTTTTTGTTCTACTAACCTGCCAATGGACAATATAATGACTTCGTGTTCAATGCCTTTATATTCTTCCGGATAAAACTCATTGGCCATTTTGTTTACAAGTGTTTTTGACGATATGTTTTCTATGGCTATGAATTTATCTTTTAAATCCGGGAATGTCTCTTTCAGGCTCTGTACGCAAAGGTTGGAAATGGTTACGACGTTATCAGCCTTTGCAAAAAACTTGGCATCGAAAGGGGCATACATATTTAGTTTTTTATAATCATTATGTACCCACATGTATTTTCTTTTTGCGTTTACTTTTTCGATGACATAGTAGTTTGTCATGCTGTCCATAAATGAGGCTGCAACATCATAGCTCTTGTGAAGGTCGGGAATGATTTTATGCCACATCATCCAAGTAAACTGCAAGGTTTTAAGGTTGGAAAGGCGGCTTAGTCTAAGCAATACATTAGAAATGCATTTCACTCCCCAATCTATTGATTTCATTTCATGTAGCCTTCCTAATGCGATACGAAAACTTCGTGGTGCTTCAATGACATTTATTCCGTCTGGAATCATGCCATAAAACAATCCTCCTTTGTTCACAACCATTAAGTCAATGTCGAACATGCTTTTAGGCAGTGCGGTCAATAATGATATAAGGCTTTTTTCAGCCCCACCCGAATGGAGGCTGGGCATGACTATGAGTATATTTTTCTTCATTGATACTTTTTATTTACATAGGGAAGAATGATGTAGAGATAGAGTATTCCTATGAATTTGTTCGCTTTATATAATTTAAAGAATAAATGCTCAAACTTCCTGTTAGGCTTCAAAAGATTGAAGTTTTCATCTTTGGTCAGTCTGTATGCCTTTTTCGCAGGAAGAAATCTTTGTTCAATAATGGGATATAGGAAATACCGTAAAATACCACGTTGGATGTTTCGTTCAAAGATTGAGCGTAATTCAAATGTTTGGAATACCTTCATGCTTTTCAAGCATTCCTTTGGGTTATTGATTGTACAGGCTGATTCTGGATTAAGTCTATAATTATAGAATGTGTCTTTAATTCTCATGCAAGACTGGCATTTAGATATATAATGGTAGATGAATAACTGGTCTTCACCTAATTTTAAATCTTCGTCAAATTTCAAATTTGTGGCATTGATAATACTTGTCCTATATATTGAGCAGCCTGCCGCAATGTATATTTGGTCGGCTTCGATATATTGGCTCGCATTTAATATAGGTGTTTCTCCTGTTTTTAGAAATAGTATGTCTCCCTTGTCGTTTACCCGTTTAGAACTGAATTGTAGAAAGTCGAGTTTGTTTTTATTGATGATATTTAAACATTCCCCTATACACTGTGGTTCTAGCCAGTCGTCGCTGTCTACAAATGTGATGAACTCTCCTTTTGCCTGGTTTATGCCCGTGTTTCGCGCTGCACTGACTCCTGCATTTTGTTTATGAAAGACTCGCACTCTGTTATCTTTTTGTGCATATCTGTCACAGATGGCTCCGCTTTTGTCGGGACTTCCATCATCAATTAGGAGCAATTCTATATGGGGATAAGTTTGCTCTAATATACTGTTTATACACTTGTCAATGTATCTCTCTACGTTGTAAACGGGGACAATTATGGAAACTAAAGGAACTGTCATGTTTGAAACTGTATTTGGATGTTATTTTAACATTGTTTTTTATATGGAAAGAAACCATAAAAGAACGTTATAAAAGATAGCCAAACAAAATATTCTGTTAAAGCCGTGCAGGCCATTCCCACAAGGATAAAAGTTATTATTATCAAGTATCTATATTTCTTTTCCAACCTTCCAATCATCATATTATTCAATTCTTTGGTATAGAGGATAAAAAAAGATGATGAAGTTATCAGCCCATAGGTCAATGTCAAGTCTATAAAACTATTTTCAATAGCAATGACTCCGTAAGAATTAAATATTGCTTCTTTATCTTGTACCCCACATAAAAGGTCACGCCAACTGCTATTGAAGAAAATATCAAGTGCAACCAACCTTGCCATTGTGCTGCTATCCTCACTTAAGGTTTCTTCAGATAACATTAATAATTTTCCTCCCATGTCTGAAGCTACCAAGTAATTATAGAAATTGTATCCTACAGCTAGGAACATTACAATATAAATGCCATACTTTATTTTTAATACCCCTTGAGTATATAATATGTAAATAGAGGATGCTAATAGCATAATTGTCGCAGCTCTTGCATCAAATGTAAACATAGTATATATTCCTATTATATATAAGGCTGTTTTATAAGATCTTTGCATGTTACTAAGCAATATAAAAAGCATGCAGACGCAAGTAATCAATGCATTAAAAAGGGGATGAATCCAAAGTCCGGTTGCCCGGAAATGGTCGAAATAAGAAAGGTCATATGATAGGAAATTTACATGAAGGTTGTATTCCACTATACATATAGCACAATTTACTAAATATAATATAACAGCTCCTGCTCTGAATATTTTAGAATCCAATAATTTATATGCTCTCATTTTATTGATGCACAGTATAGGAAGAAGTATCAGGCAAAAAACACCTACAAAATTAGCGTTACCATTCATAGAAGCGAATAAGTAGGTAAATATGAATAGTACGATGTAAGGGGTAGGTGGAAAAATTTGTTTGTATTTTCTTGAAAATATTAAAGGAAAGATTTGGATTATCAATTTTATAAATGGATTTATATCCTTAAATAATGGCAAAACGCTTACGATTAGGACCCAGATAAGAATGTATGATTTAAATGATATTTTCATTATCGTCCAATAAAATGATTAATTTAGATGACATTTTGTTTTCCATTTTGCGGCAAAACAAAGCATTAGTAGTCATAATCTTACTGTAATCACTATGGGTAAGTACCCTTGGTAATTTTTCATTTGGATATGTGCGATGCCAATCGTAATATCTCAAATCATCTTCAACAATGGTATAATTTAATTTACTATTGAATGCTAAAGTGTGAAAGAATACTTCATCACAGCACGATGAGAATTTGAAACGTGTAAGATATTCGGGGTGCTGGTTTATGTATGTCAATATGTAGCCGACCATATCCTTATGTAGGCTCCACCAATTACTCCCTTTATAAGGCCGCATGGGTAATGGTTTTCTTAGTTGAAAAAGGGAGGAAAGGCATTTCTGTAATTTAAGGCTATATCTTTTTAATGTCTCTCCGCCCCCTTTGCGTACATTCATTATTCCATTCAGGTGATAATACATATATCTTGGTTCTATTGGGCTTTTCTTGTCCAATTCCATATAAGATTTAGTACTGTCGGAAAAGAAATCATCAAAATACTGGGGACTATGAACGGGATAATCTTGGCCGGAAATCAAGTGGTAATAGTCAAATTCGATTCCAATAGACCGTGCTTTGTTTATCAGTTCCAAAGTTGCATAAATCTGGTCAACAGAACCCCATCTGACGTTATATCGTTTGTCCGTGAAAAAGACATGATGGGAAGCTAATTTTAAGAAGTCCTGATATTTTTTTGTTTTCCGGTCTACATGAACGAAGAAATAATGGTTTTCGCCTGTCATTTTCCGGATAACCTTTTCTAACAAATCCGCGTTGGCATGGGTTTCCACTAAAATGGCATGTAGCATCATGATAAGGAACGAGTTAGAAATGCTTTTGCAGCAGACTGTAGAGCCATGATGCATTCGTTCATTTGGCTATAATCGGGCATAACATCTACTTTTTGTTGCAAGAGGGTTTCACCTAGAATCAGCCTTTCTTGTAAACCAAGCTGGTTGACAAGTGTTGCGGCACGGTCGTCCATTGGATTGTGCATGGCACTGTCTATGAACCAAAAGCATTTACGGAATATCACGGAAAATACAGTGCCATGGAATGAAGTGGTCAAAGATAGTTTGGCAAACTTCATTAGATTTAAAAAAGCCTCGGGGCCTGAATTTTCACAAAGTTTCAATCCTGATTTATGGATGCCTTTGGGACCCCAAGCCTTGGCTTCCAAGATGTAAACAGGCATATTCATGCGATTGGCTATTTCCATGACGACTTTATTGACCGCATCGTCATAATGGAAGGCGTAATAGAAGATGTAGTCACCTTTTACCATTGGTTTATTGAGAGTGAAATGGTTTTCCCAATCTTCCTGTGTAAACATAAGGGTCGGGTCAATCAGTAATTCGATGTCATTACGTCCTGTCATTTTTTTGAATTGTACAACGGCATTCTGTTCACGTACGGAAATGAAATCGAAATCATCCACAAACTTTTTGTATAGTTCGGGATTGTTTGCCTTTTTAGCTATGTCGGTTGCTCCTGTAGACACTGCATAGGCTATCTTTTTCCCTTCTTTTACAAAGTCAAGATAGTAAGCCGTATCGGCATCTGGACAGGCTATATTCCACACTTGATCACTGCCTGTTATATAGTGTGTGTAATCAAAATGTGCATTTTGTAACTCTTCATTTGAGTTATAAGCTCTATTCGACAGACGGAGTTTGTTTGCTATGAAATTTTCATAGGATGCATGTTGTCTTTTGAGGATACTGTAATACTGTATACTTTTTATCCAATTCTGAAAACGTCCTCGAATCCCCCTTCTGAAAGGGTGGATGGGTGGTAGGATAGAATACATATCACGAGAACCTTCATTGGAAAAGTTGATGATTTCGTTGTCATATCCCATTGCCTTTAAGGTTTGTTGGAGTGCGTATGCTTGTAACAATGAGCCACAGTTGTGCGATGCTTGAAATGTTATGGTCCCTATTTTTTTGTTCATCTTTTTATTTTGTTTGTTATGGATATTAACTTTGTATTAATTACGGTACGTTCGTTCTTGGACAAACCAAAAATATATGCCGTCAAGGCTACACTTATAAGGCAAAGGATTCCAGTTATAAAGAAACTCAAGAGGCTTTTATTCCCATGCCAATATAAGACGTACGGTATTATGGGGGATAATAGTCCTACGGCCGTAATCGGCAGATAGACCTTGCGGGCATAATAGGAAAAGGGTAATCCTGTACGCTTTTTTGCAAACGACAACTTAATGAAGTGTGCAATACCGGTGATAAGCAGTTGGGTGAAGAATGCAAGTGCGGGGTTAGCGTGCATTCGTAAAGCTACATACGCCAATGGTACAACCGAAAGCATGAGGATGCCATTGGTTAATTGGAATGTGCGGATTCGTCCCGATGCGTTTACTGAGTTGTTTAATGGATTGGAAAGGCAGTCTATCATTACGTTCAGCAGTATAATCCGGAGGAACGTACTTGTATATGCAGGTGGAGTTTTTAGCCAAAGTTCCAGTGCTTGGTCGGTCATTATAAGGAACGGTAACGACATGAATAGCACCATAAAAAAGGAAAACTTGGCTCCTCTGCAAACCAAGGAATACATATATTCCAACTGGTCGGAAGCATAGCTTTTGGTTATCTGAGGGTTGATTGCCGTCTGAAAATTATTGGCAAACTGTTGTATTGCCCCTTGTACTTGTACAGCCACCCCGCGGGCTGCATTGACAACTGGTCCAAAAAATACGTTTAGCAGCATATTCAACCCTTGTGTAACCCCCATTAATGCAAGATTGCCTATCAGGTTCCAACTTGCAAATGCCCCCATTTCTTTCAGTTTCACCGTATTCCATATAAAACGAAAATGTGTCTCTTTAAAATGTTTGTGACTGTATGAAGAATAAACAAACCGGATAACGACACTTACCGTTAACAACAAGATTGCATAAAGGATAAGCTTGTCAACCGGTGATATGTAGAGCATGTATACGATTAGCAGTTTTAATGTTGCTTCCAACAAACTGATATAGGCAAATGCACCCATCTTTTCGTGGGCTATGATTGCAGCATTGTATGGTACGCTGATGATGTTGACGGACATGACCAATATGGCACATTGGAGCACCCACATTGCTGCGGTCATACGTTCTTCCGGTATGACCATTTTCTCATACATGAACCATAGCCCTACGGTCTCAGAAAGAAGGATTAGGGTAAGGGCAATCAAGGAATGTATGATTAATGCAGTACTGAATGTTTCTGATAAAGCTTTGGTGTCGTTTTTTGCCAAATCAAAATTTAAATAACGTTGGGTGGCTCCCGTCATAGCCCCATTTAAGAAAGCGAAAAGAGCCACAACACCTCCGACTACATTATATATACCGTAGTCCTCCACACCCAAAGTTTGCAATACAACTCGACTGGTAAACAAACTGATGGAAAGGAGGAATATCATGCGAAGATATAATAATAGTGTATTCTTCGCTATACGTTTATTATTATTCTGGGTTTGTGACATATTATATAAACAGTCTCTAATTTTGAGAACTTATTTATAGTTCATTCCATGATGTCAATCTCGTCTGAATATATCCCTCGTATAAACCTTCCCTTTCACATCATCCAGACAAGCATTATACCGGTTGGCAATGATGGCATGGCTTTGGCTCTTGAAAGCATCCAAGTCATTCACCACCTTGCTGCCGAAGAACGTGCTGCCATCTTCGAGTGTCGGTTCATAGATGATGACTTCCGCGCCTTTGGCCTTGATGCGTTTCATCACACCTT